>JAESFS010000083.1_pt1 | contig 56259 bp, 58 predicted proteins | sample 9269441 | NCBI WGS metagenome assembly JAESFS01 (sample SAMN14502548, study PRJNA617105) | algae metagenome | isolation source: Scytolyngbya sp. HA4215-MV1 and co-occurring heterotrophs from sample from... | place: USA: Laie Falls, Oahu, Hawaii | collected 2010-08-22
TTCTGCCTCGCTCAGCACCAGTTCCCCGCGCGCAACGCTCATCGTTCAGCCCCGCCATTCAACGAGCCTAATCTGGCAAAGCCTCGCGAATCGCCGATACAACGAACTTCAGATTCAGGACACTAGCCGTTGCTGAGAGCATGATTCAGCGTTTTCGGCGATTCCGCCTCAACGCATCATGCTCTAACCCGGCGGGCGGGAACGGTTGAACAGCATGGCACCGAGCGCGGTGGCGCGGGCCTCGGTGCAGGACTGCGCGCCAGTCGCGCCGGCCAATCGCGGCACGGCCGCGACGACATCTTCCACCGAGCCGTTCTCCGGCACCCTTGTATGCGCGACGCAGACCGCGCCCTGCGGGGTCCAGCCGGCTTCGAAGGCGTGGTCGGGCGCCATGCCGGGCTCCTGGATGCCGATATGGTCGTAGATGTCGATGGCCATGCCATCGCGCGTCCAGCCACGCGGGGGGCCGCCATAGGCGGCGCGCACCAGATTGACGCAGGCGGCGTGATAGGGCGCCAGCGAGGTAACGCCGTCGGGCGCCATCGCCCAGGGGCGGTAGCCGAAGCGCAGGCATTTGCCGGTGGCGCCGGCCGAGCAGGTGATGGCAAGGCCAAGCGGCTGGTCCGCGGCGGGATAGGGCATGGCCAGCGAGCGGCCATTCGGGTCCGGCAGGCAATACGGCGTCTCCGCGCCATTGGCGGCGATGACCGTCATGCCGAAGAGCCAGACATCGGGATGCCCGGCATCGGCCTCAGCACTGTCCAGCCGCAGCCGCAGCGGTGTGCCGGCTACGGTCAGGTTGAGGGTGGCGCCGACCAGATCGGCGCCGCGCAGGGTCCGGCCATCGGAGAGGGTGGCCTGGAAATCGCCGCCCGCGGCGCCGAAGCGGGTGATGCTGGGCGCCGGGGTTTGCGCGAGGGCCGGCAGCGCCGAGAGGAGAAAGGCCAGTCCGCGAAGGGTGTGCAGCATTGGGTTTCTCCTGCCGGGTGCGGGGTTTCGGTTCAGCGGGCCAGGCTGTTCAGCGTGGCGCCGCCGGGCAGGGTGATGCCCTGGAGCAGCACGGTGGCGGCGGCGTCCGTGGTGCCGTTCTGGGTCAGGGCGTTCGCGGCCAGCGCGTTCTGGGTCAGCGCGTTGGGGATCAGGGCGTTGCTGAAGATGCCATTGGGGCCGATGCCGTTCCAGTCGAGGCCATTGGAGTCCAGCGCGTTATTGGACAGCCCGTTGCTGACCAGCCCATTGGTGGTGAAGAAGGCCTGCGCGGAAGGCGCGAAGCCCCCAACCAGGGCAGCGACGGCGACGGTGATGATGATCTTGTTCATGGTCCGGTTCCTTGTCTCGGCACCGGTGAAGCCCGGCGGCGTGAGAGCTTTATGCGCCCCCTGTGTTTCAGAACGGCCTTGCCGCGACGGCGTGATGTGTTTCGATTGTTTCTACCCCACGACGCCACAATCCGCTGGATCCAGCCGGGCGAAACCCTTTCAGCTCCCCAGCATCCCCCGCCCCGGCACTGCTGCCAGAAGGCTTTTCGTATAGGCGTGGACGGGGTGTTCGAAGACCTGGCCGATGGGGCCCTGCTCCACCACCAAGCCGTTCTGCATCACCGCCACCTCATCGCAGAGCTGCGCGGCCACGCGCAAATCGTGGGTGATGAAGAGGATCGAGAGGCCGAGGCGCGCCTGCAGCCCGCGCAGCAATTCCAGCACCTGCGCCTGAACGCTGACATCGAGCGCCGAGACGGGTTCATCCGCCACCAGCACCTCGGGCTTCATGGCCAGCGCGCGGGCGATGCCGATGCGCTGGCGCTGGCCGCCGGAGAATTCGTGGGGAAAGCGGGTGAGCGCGGATGGGTCCAGGCCGACAAGGGCGAAGAGTTCGGCGGCCTGTGCCATCGCCTGGCTGCGCGAGGTGCCGGCGGCGATGGGGCCTTGCGCCACCTGGTCACCCACTTTTCGGCGTGGGTTCAGCGAGGCGTAGGGGTCCTGGAAGACCATCTGTACGAGGTGTGCCGCAGCCTGGCGGGCGCGCGGCAATGGCCGGCCGGCGATGCGGATCTCCCCGCCATCGAAACCCAGCAGGCCCACGGCGCAGCGCGCCAGGGTGGATTTGCCGGAGCCGCTTTCACCGACGATGCCCAGCGTTGAGCCGCGGCGCAGCGTGACCGTGACGCCATCCAGCGCCCGGGCAGCGCGGCGGCGGCGGAAGATGCCCGCGGGGCGGTAGGTTTTTTGCAGGTTGCTGATCTGCAGCACCGCTTCGTCCGCGATTTGTCGCGCGGGCGGGGCGCGCAGGCCGGGCACGGCGGCCAGCAGGCGGCGGGTATAGTCATGCGCGGGGGCAGTCAGCACCTGCTCGGCGGTGCCCTGTTCCACCACCACGCCTTGCTGCATCACCGCCACGCGGTCGGCGATTTCCGCCACCACGCCGAAATCATGGGTGATGAAGAGGACAGCGGTGCCGCGGCGCCGCTGCAGCTCGCGGATCAGGGTGAGGATCTGCGCCTGGGTGGTGACGTCGAGCGCGGTGGTGGGCTCGTCGCAGATCAGCAGTTCGGGTTCCAGGGCGAGGGCCATAGCGATCATCACGCGCTGGCGCTGGCCGCCGGAGAGCTCATGCGGGTAGGCGCGCAGCGCGCCTTCTGGGTCGGGCAACGCCACCTCACGCAGGGCGGCCAGGCTGCGTTCGGCAACGCCTTCCGCAGGCAGGTCGGTATGGGTGCGCCACATTTCGGCGAGCTGGTCGCCCACGGCCATCAGCGGGTTCAGCGCCGTCATGGGCTCCTGGAAGACCATGGCGATGCGGGAGCCGCGCAGGCGGCGCAGCGCTTCGTCGGGCAGCGAGGCGAGGTCAGTCTCGCCCAGCATGACGCGGCCGGCTTCGACGCGCACGCCGGGGGCCATCAGCCGCATGATGGTGGTGGCGGTGACGGACTTGCCCGAGCCGCTTTCGCCGACGACGCAGAGGATTTCGCCGGTCTCGATGCTCAGCGAAACGTCGATCAGCGCATGTGGCCGGTCGGCGCCGCGGGGTAGGGCGACGGTGAGGTGTTCGATGGAGAGTAGTGTCATCCGAACACGCTCGATGACGGGAGCGGGCGAAGCCGGCGGAGGTTCGAAGCGATGGCCATCACCTGCCCGTGATCCGCGGGTTCAGCGCGTCATTCAGCCCCTGCCCCACCAGCGAGACGCCCAGGATGGTCAGCAGGATCGCGACACCGGGAATGGCCGAGACATACCACTCCACCCGCAGCACATTGCGCCCCAGACCGATGAGGTTGCCCCAGGACGGCACATTGGGGTCGGAGAGTTGCAGAAAGGCCAGCGCGCTCTCCAGCAGGATGGCCACCGCCATCACCACGGAGGCATAGACGATGACCGGCGGCAGGGCGTTGGGCAGCACCTCGCGCAGCATGAGGTGGATGTCGCCCAGCCCCTGCACGCGCGCGGCCTGGACGAATTCGCGGGTGCGGAGCGTCAGGAATTCCGCCCGCGTCAGCCGTGCCACTGGCGGCCAGGAGACCAGGCCGATGGCGATGGTGACGGTGTTGATGTTCGAGCCGAAGACGGCGACCAGCACGAGCAACAGCAGAAAATTCGGCAGGGTCTGAAAGGCCTCGGTCACCCGCATCAGCGCGGTGTCCACCCATCCCGAATAGAAGCCGGCCAGGGCGCCGATGGTGATGCCGATGGCGGTCGCCACCAGGGTCGCGACGAAGCCGATCAGCAGCGACACCCGGGCGCCATGGAAGAGCTGCGCCATGATATCGCGCCCCGAGGGATCGGTGCCGAGTGGGAAGCGCGGGTTGGCGCCGGGCCACTGCAGCGGCCGGCCGGCCAGGCCCAGCGGATCATTGGGGAAGAAGAAGGGTGCGGCCAGCCCCATCCCCAGCACGGCCAGCACCAGCAACGCCCCCAGCACGGCGGCGGGGTTGCGCAGATAGGCCAGCACCGCGCGCCTCATGCGCCGATCCTGGGGTCGAGGCGGGCATAGAGCATGTCGACCAGAAAATTCACCGCGATGACCAGCAGGGCGGAGACGAAGACGATACCGAGCAGCGTGTTGAGATCGCGCTGCACCACGCTCTCATAGGCGAGGCGACCGAGGCCGGGGAGCGAGAAGACGCTCTCCACCACCACCGCACCGCCCAGCATGGTGCCGGCCTGCAGCCCGATCAACGTGACCATCGGGAGAAGCGCGTTGCGCAGGACATGGCGGGTGACGATACGGGTCTCGCGCAACCCCTTGGCGCGGGCGGTGCGGACGAAATCGAGGCTGAGAACCTCGAGCATCGAGGCGCGCATGATGCGCAGATAGATGGCGAGGAAGATCAGCCCCAGGGTCAGCGTCGGCAGCACCAGGTGCCAGGCGATGTCCAGCACGGCCCGCCAGCCGGTATAGCCCATCGCCACATCGCCAAAACCGCCGGCCGGTAGCCATTGCAGATGGACCGAGAACAGCACGATGGCCATCAGCCCGAACCAGAAGGAAGGGGTGGCATAGAAGATCAGCCCGACCGTGGAAATCAGCGTATCCGGCCAACGGTTCACCCGCCGCGCTGCGACCACACCCAGCGCCATCCCCGCCGCGAAGGCCAGGGAGAGCGAGGCCGCCATGAGCGACAGCGTGGCCGGCAGGCGCTCCAGGATCACGGTGGCCACCGGCTTGCCGTAGATCGCGGAGAAGCCGAGGTCGAGCCGGACGAGACGCCAGAGGTAACGCCCGAGTTGCTCGGCCACCGACACGTCTAGGCCGTAGAACACACGCAGGTCGCGCGCGATGGCGGCATCGCCGCCGCCCATCTGCGCCAGCATCGCATCCACCGTGTCGCCGGGGGCGAGTTGGAGCAGCAGGAACATGCCGATGAGTATTAGCAGCAGCGTGGGCAGCGAGGCGGCGAGGCGCTTGGCCGCCAGGGAGACGATCCTCATGCCCTGCGCGGCCGCCGCTCGGCCCGCATCAGCCCCGGCCCGACCGCTGACGACGCCTGGCGCCGCGGCGTGAATCGCCCCGCATCAGTTTGCCAGCCAGGTGTCGTGCCAGGAGGACGACGCCCAGCGCGGGTTGTTCGCCACATTGCGCAGCCGCTTGTTGAAGGTGCTGACAAAGATCTGCTCGATGGGCATCCACAGCGGCAATTCTGTCTGCGCCCGGCGGACGAAATCGGCGTAGAGCGCGCGCCGGCGCGGCACATCCAGCTCGGTCGCCGCATTGTCGATGATCTGGTCGATCGTGGGGTCGGTCCAGCCCCATTGGTTGGTCCAGGGCGCGCCGACAGGGCTGCCGGAGCGATACCACACCGTGGTGCTGACCGCGGGATCGGACCGGTACTGGTGCCAGCCCGAAGCGAGATCGAAATTGTGATCGTTGTAGATCGTGCGCAGCCAGCCCGCGGCGTCGAGCCGGATGATCTCGATGCGGACGCCGACCTGGGCAAAACTCTGCTGCATGAAGGTGGCGAAGAGGGAGATGTCCTCGCCCCACGGCGCGGGGTGAAGGCGGAGCGAGAAGCGCACACCGCCGGCGCCGCGGCGATGGCCGGCCTCGTCCAGCAGTCGGTTCGCGGCCGCCACGTCGAAGGGATATTGCGGCATGCCGGCCGGGTAGTAGTCGGTCGAGACCGAGGGGATCGGCCCCGTCCCGGGCTTGGCGAAGGTGCCGAGGAAATTCTCGATGAAGAAGGGGATGTTCAGGGAGTGCGCGAGCGCTTTTCGCACGCGGATATCCGCCAGGATGGGGTTGCGGAAATTGAACTCCAGCGTGTTGGTGCGGGCATTGCCTTCATTGCCGCGCGTCGTGACCTCGAAGCGCGGATCGCGGCCGAGGCGCGAGAGGTCGGAGATCGCCAGGGAGGAATAGGGGCTGAACAGGATCTGCCCGGCCTCCATCTGTGCGGCGGCGGCGGCACGGTCGCCGATCACGCGCCAGACGATGCGGTCGAGATAGGGCAGGTTCGGGCGCCAGTAATTCGGGTTGCGCTCGGCGATGATGAACTGGCCGCGCTCGTACTGCACGAATTTGAAGGGGCCGGTGCCGATAGGCGCTGTGTTGGCGGGGTTCTGCCGGATGTCGCCGGTTTCGTAGATGTGCTTGGGCGAGATGTAGCCCAGGTCGGGCAGCGCGCGCAGCAGCAGGCCGAGCGGCATCGGGCGCTCATAGCGGAAGATCGCGGTCAGCGGGTCCGGCGTGTCGACGGCAGTGAGGAAGAGCTGCAGCGCCGTGCCGTAGTTGAGGATCTTCTTCCACATCTCCATCGCCGTGAAGGCGACATCGGCGGAGGTGAAGGGCCGGCCGTCATGCCATGTCACCCCGGCGCGCAGCTTGAAGGTGATGGATTTTCCATCCGCCGAGCTTTCCCAGGATTCGGCCAGCACTGGCGTCGGGTTGCCGGCGGCGTCGAGGTCGACCAGCGCCTCCTGGATCTTGCCGCCGACGATGTAGACGCCGGTCGAGGCCTGGAGCGAGGGGTTGAGGATGCGCTGCTCGGTGGCGAAATGCACCGTCATCACGCCGCCGCGCCGCGGCGTCTCCTGCGCGATGGCGGGTACGGCGACCAGGCTGCTGCCGACCAGCAAAAGGGTTTCGCGACGGTTCATGGAGTGATCTCCCGAAAAATGAGGGCGCAACCGGTGGCGATGGCGGGTGCGCGGGGAATGGTCGTGCCGAGGACGAGGGCGGCGCCGCCCTCCTCGGGCAGCAATTCAGGGTCGAAACCGCCCAGTGCCGCGATGGCCTCGCGCGGGGCGAAGCCGATATCGGCGCGGCCGGGGCCGGTGGGGACGAGGCGGATGCCATCCTCGAAGCGCACCGTGCTTTCGGTGAGACGCGCCAGGTGCTCCGCCGCCTTGTTGGGGAAATTGCTGGCGACCAGGGCCTGGAGGATGCGCGTCACGCCATTGGGTTGGGCCTGCAATTCCGGCACCCAGACGGTGTTTCGCGTGTGGTGCTGGCAGGCGAAGATGCGCAGGGTTGCGGGCGCCTCGGTCACCGGCCAGTGCATGACCGAGAAGCGCGCCTCGGCCATCGTGCCATCGGGCATCGGCACGGGGCGGCCGAAATGGACGGGGCCGGTGGCGGGGATGCCGCGCGATTGCAGGGCGGCCACGGCCCCGCCGGCGTCGGTGGTGGTGAAGGCGGTGCGCTCCAGCCCCTCGCGCTTGGCCAGGAAAGCGCGGAGCGGGCCATTGTGCGGCTTTTCGGCCAGCACGCCCAGGAGTTCGAGGTAATCCTCGCCGAACATCATGGTGTAGTTGCCGCTGCCCATGTGTTCGCTGTGGGTGCCGCGGGGCGAGAGCTTGAAGCCGAGGGCGGCCCATTCGGCCGCGGCGGCATCGAGGTCGCGCACGGCGATGACGGCGTGGTCCAGGCCTGTGATGGTGGGGATCATGGGCCGATGGTGTCGCGACTCATGTCGCGATGCAACATGGCGGTTTGACCGGGAGGCGGAGGGCGTGCTGCGCTGACCTGATGCAGTTCCCCCGTCGCGCCCTGGCCGCCGCCGCCCTGCCACTCTCCGCCCGCGCGCAGGCACGGCCGATGCGCCTGATCGTGCCCTTCCCACCCGGCGGTGCGTCCGACCTTCTGGGGCGGCTGATGGCGGAGCGGATCGGGGCGGCGCTGAACACCCCTGTCGTGGTGGAGAACCGCGCCGGTGCCGGTGGCCTGGTCGCCGCCGAATACGCCGCCCGCCAGCCGGCCGATGGCACCACGCTGTTCCAGGGCACCCAGGCGACGCAGGTCTTCAACAAGTTCCTCTATGCCCGGCTGGGCTATGACCCGGACCGCGATTTCACGCCGCTCGGCACCATCGCGGCGGTGGCCTATATTCTGGTGGTGCCGGCGGCGCTGCCGGTGAATTCGGTGCAGGAGCTGATCGCATATACCCGCGCACGGCCGGGGCAGCTGAATTATGGCTCGTCCGGCATGGGCAGCGGGATGCATCTGGCGACGCATATCTTTGCCGAGATCGCCGGCGGCAACATGGCGCATGTGCCCTATCGCGGCGCGGCGCCGGCGGTGACGGCGCTGGTGGCCGGCGAGATTCAGTTGATGGTGGACCTCGTGCCCAACAGCCTTTCGCTGGTGCGGGCGGGGCAGTTGAAGGCGCTGGCGGTCAGCACGCCGCGGCGGATTCCGCAGCTGCCCGATGTCGCGACCTTCAACGAGGTGGGGATCGACGCTTTCGATGTGCCCTCCTGGTTCATGATGCTGGCCTCGGGGCAATTGGCCGAGCCGCTCGCCGGCCGTCTGGCGGCGGCCTGCGAGGCGGCGGTAGCCGACCCCTCCTTCGCGGAGCGCCTGGCGGGTGTGGGCGCGGAGCCCCTGCGCATGCCGCGCGCCGAGCTCCGCCCCTTCCTGGCGCGGGAGAGTGCGCGGTGGGAGGGGATCGTGCGCGGTGCTGGTGTGCGGCTGGACTGAGGAGGCTACCGGATCGTCAACCCCGCGATCCCACCCACCGTCTGGTTCCAGGTCGCCGGGCAGGTCTGGTCCACCCGCAGGCAGGCATCGCGCCAGATCGGCAGCACCACCTCCTGCGCCGCGGCGCGGACCCGGGCCTGATCGGCGGGGGAAATCTCGACCATGGTCATGTTGAAGCGGCGGTTCTCGGTGCAGGGGTCGCGGCCGACATTGCAGTTGATGGCGTCATTGTTCGCGGTCTCGGCCAGGTTCCACATCAGGGTTTCGAGGCGGCGGAATTCCGCCGTCAGCGCGGCCTGCCGCTCCGGCGAAAAGCGGCGCCAGATATCCATGCTGATGAAATGCCCCTGCACCGCGCCACCCAGCGAGAGTGGCAGGAAATGCGTGGTCACTTCAGGCCAATTGCCGGAATTGCCGGAGGTGGGCGAGGTGATGGCGCATTGCGCCACGCCGCGCTGCAGGGCGGGATAGACCTCGGAGAATTGCAGGGTCACCGCCGTCGCGCCGAAATGCTGCATGAGTGCTGCCATCGAGGGCGTGAAGGTGCGCACGCGCAACCCGCGCAAATCATCCAGCGTGCGGATCGGCGCGTTGCAGTAGATCACCTGCGGGCCGAAGGGCCAGAGCGTCAGGACCTTGCTGTTGAAGCGGGTCTGCAGCCGGCGGTCGAAGGCCTCGCGGTAGCTGTCCACGGCGCGGCGGAGCTGCGCCATGTCGGTGGAGACGCCGACGAGGTCGAGCCCCTCGAAGAAGGGATCGTCGCGGCTGGCCATGCCGATCTGCACGCTCATCACGTCGAAGGCGCCGGAGCGGAGCAGGCGCAGCGCGTCGGCGGCCTGGATGCCGACCTGATCCATCGGATTGAAGGTGACGTTGGTGCGGATGCCCGCGGCCTGGGCAAGCTGCGCGAAGAAGGGGCGCTCGATCCCCTCCACATGCGCCCGGTTGGCGGAGAAATTGCCGACCACGCGCATGGTCGCGGGGTCGTTCTGCGCCTGGGCGGGCGCGGCCAGAATGGCCAGGCCCGCGGCGGCGAGCGTGAGAAGGCGGCGTATCATCGGCGGTTTCCCCAACCTCTATTCAGGACAAGCTTAGCAACCGCCATGCCATGTTCAGCGCATCAGCCCCTGGGCCGCGATCCAGGCCTGGATGCGCGTCGCGATCTCGTCGCTGTTGGTGTCCATCATCAGCATATGCGAGTTGCCGGGGATGCCGGCCGCCGGCAGGTCCAGCGTGTCGGAGACGGTGCCGGCCGTGCGCAGCTGATCCTGGTAGCGGGTGATGTTGCGGCGCACGCCCTCCCAGAAGGCATTGCCGGCGAAATTGTCGCCCCAGACGACCAGGTGGGGGATGCCCCGAAGCGCCGCCACATTGGCCGTGGCCGGCGGCGCGCCCGAGGGTTCGATGGCGATCACCGCGCGGACCTTGTCCGGTGCGGTCAGTGCGGCGTTGAAGGCGAAATTGCCACCCTGGCTGTGGGTGATGATCACGCAGGGGCAGACGGCCTGGACATAGGCGTTGTAGGCGGCCTGGATCTGCGCGTCGGTGGTCACCCAGCGCGGCACGCCCTGGCGGGTGAAGTTGTTCCAGGCGGCGATGGGGAAGCGGGTGTTGGAAAAAGCCTGCCGCTGGGCGGGGTCGATGTTCCAGCCGCTGGCCGGGCCCACGCGGAACAGGAACCAGCCCTCGCCCATGGGCCGGAAGACGGGTTCTCCCGCCAGGATCTGCGGGCTGCGGGCGAAGCCCGAACGGCCACGCTCCATCGCATCCGAGACATAGGTGTCATGGCCCTGGCGAAGGAAGAACATCTGCCAGCCCGGCCGCCCATCGGGGGTGGTTTCATAGGTGACGCCGGAGAGGCCGCCGCCATGCATCAGCAGCAGCGGATAGCGCGCACGGGGGGCGGCGAGGCGAACATACTGGGCGTACATCTGCTCGACAAAGAATTGCCCATTCGGATTGATGTTGATGGGCGGCGCGCCGGCGGAGAAGATGATCTCCTGGTTCGGCAGCCCCTCCAGCGTGGCGATGCGGCCCCCGACATGGAGGCTGCCGATCTCGCGGACGGCGAGGGGTTCCTGCGCGAAAGCAGGGAGGGCGAGCAGCAGCGCCGCCAAAAGCGTCTTCTTCATGGTTTCCTCCTGTTTTACGGCATCGTGCCGGAAAACAGGGCTTCAGGGAATGGCGAAGAGACTGCCCCAACCGCGCACCTGCGAAGGGTCGGCCCCCGCCTTGCGCATCGCGCCCCAGAGCGCGGTGGCGATGGTGTCGAAGACCGGGATACCCAGCCTGGCCTCGGCCCGCGCGGCGGGGCGCGGGCCGCGCAGATTGGTGGAGATCACCGCGATGGCGTCCAACCCCGGCGTGCGGCCGACATCGAGGATGGCCGCCTCGATCTCCGCCTCGGTGAAGCGGGCGAAGGTGTAGTTGCCGGGGTCGTTGAAATGATGCTCGGCCACCACCTCCAGCCCTTCCGCGGCGAGGACGCGGATGGTGGCGTCCTGCACGTCATGCAGGAAGGGGGTGACGAGGCCGATGCGCGTGGCGCCCTTGATGCGGAGTGCCTCCAGCAGCGCCAGCATCGCGGTCTCCGCCGGTTGCGGCAGCAGGGGCAGCAGCGCGCGGTCGCCCGCCATGCCGGTGTAGCAGCTGGCGGTGGCATTGAGGCAGATCGCATGCATGTGCGCATCCGCCAGCATCGACGCCGCCTCCAGCAGCGGTGCGGCCTGGAACTGCGCCAGCGCCTCGTCGGAGGTGTCGAGGCGGGTTACGCGGAAGCGGGCGACATGCAGTGTGACGCGCGGCACATCGCGCAGCATTTCCGCCGTCAGCGGCTCGGCCGCGGTGTTGCTGGAGGGTACCAGCATGCCGATGCGCGTGCTCACGCGCGCGCCCGGGCGATGAGGTTGCGGGCGCGGACGACCACGGGGATGTCGATCATCTGCCCCTCGAAGGTGACGGCGCCCAGGCCCTGGGCGAGCGCCTCGTCGAAGGCCACGACCATGCGTTTGGCGCGCGCCACCGCCTCGGCCGAGACTCCGTATTCCTCGTTGATGATCGGCACATGCATGGGGTGGATGCAGGTCGTGCAGTCGAAGCCGAGCGCGCGGGAGCGGCGGAGATTGGCGCGGTAGCCGTCGAGGTCCGTCATTCCCGCCACGGTGCCAATGAAACCCATGGCCAGAATGCCCGCTGCCTTGGCGCTGAGCAGGCCAAGGCGCTTGGGGAATTCCAGCGCGTCGGGCGTGGCCTCGATGCCCATGTCGGTGGCCAAATCCTCGGCGCCCACGCCCAGGCCGATGACGCGCGGATGGGCGGAGGCGATCTCCTTCGCGCGCAACACGGCGGCGGCGTCCTCGACCAAAAGGATCATGCCGGTGCTGCCGGGTTCCATGCCCTGGCGGGCCTCGGCGGCGTCGATCAGTTCGGCGAGGAGGCGGACATGCTCGGGGCCCATGATCTTGGTGCAGATCAGCGCCCGCACGCCGGGGCGGATAGCGGCCGCGATGTCCAGCACCGTCCAGTCCAGCTCGCGATTGGTGCGCACCACGACATCGGCGCCGTTCTGCGACACGCGGGGGATGGCGCCTTCGAGCGCGGCGCGGGCGGCGGGCTTTTCGGGGGGCGAGATGCTGTCCTCGAGGTCGAGGATGATGGCGTCCGCGCCGCGTTCATGCGCCTTGGCGATGAATTTCTCCCGCGCCGCCGGCACGAAGAGCAGGGAGCGCCAGTTCGGCAGGGTCTGTTTCATGGGGCGTGATGCTTTATCCAATGTTCGGCGATATCGAGGCGGCGGCAGACCCAGACCTCCGGCATGGCCTTCACCGCATCGAGGATGCGCTTGAGGCCGATGGCGCGGGCGGGATGGCCGATGATGCGGTTGTGCAGGCCCACGCTGAGCATGCGGGAGCCGGGTTCGCTCAGAGCCATCTCGATGGCGCCCATGATGTAGGTGAAAAAATCCTCGCCGGTGGTGATGGCGGCGCGCTGGAAGCGGACGTCGTTGTTCACCAGGGTATAGGGGATGACGAGGTGTGGGCGGCCATGCTCGTGGTTCCAGTAGGGCAGCTCGTCGTCATAGGCGTCGCTGTCGTAGCTGTAGCCCAGCTCCATCAGGATGCGCCGCGTGTTCAGGCTGGGGGCGTAGCGGCAATACCAGCCGCGGGGGCGGTGGCCGGTGGTGTCCTCGATGATGCGGGTGGCTTCGGTGAGGGCGTGGCGCTCGGTCGCCTCATCCATGTCGGCGTGGCTCTCCCAGCGCAGGCCATGGCCGACGACGTCCCAGCCGGCCTCGCGAATTGCCGCTGCCGCCTGGGGGGTGCGTTGCAGGCATTGTGCCACGGCATAGATGGTGCAGGGCAGACCGGCGCGCTGGAACAGGTTGTGCAGCCGCCAGAAGCCGACCCGGCTGCCGTATTGGAACATGCTTTCTGCGGCCAGGTCGCGGCCCTTCGGCAGGCCGGTGGAGCCTTCCGTCAGGGCGTTTTCGCTGTGCGGGTCACCGTCGGGGACGGAGCGTTCGCCGCCTTCCTCATGGTTGATCACGAAATTCAGCGCGAGGCGGGCGCCGCCGGGCCAGGCCGCATCGGGCGGGTTGCGGCCATAGCCCTCGAAATCGCGGATCATGGCACCACGCCTTCGGGCAGGCCGGCGATGTAGTCGAACATCTCGCCGGGGCGGGTGATCCACAGGTCGTTCCGGTGCGCCAGGATGTGGCGCAGAGCGGCCCGCAAGGGCCTGAGGCGATGCGGCTGGCCCAGGATGAAGGGGTGAAGGACGATGCTCATCACGGTTGGCCGGCGGGCGGATTGTTCGAGCATTTCGTCGAACTGGTCGGTCACCATATCGGCGAATTCGCGGCCCGTGTGGTGGCGCATGACCATGGCGGGGCTGTCGTTCAGCTCGATGGCATAGGGAACCGACAGGATCCGGCCGGCGCGGGTGCGCATCCAGAAGGGCTGGTCATCGGCCGGCCAGTCCAGGCAATAGGTGAAGCCGGCCTCGGCCAGCAGGTCGAGCGTGACCGCACTCTGCGCCACATAGGGGCCGAGCCAGCCGCGCGGCGCCACGCCGCCATTGTGCCGGGCCAGCACGTCGCGGCTCTCGATGATCAGGGCGCGCTCATCGGACTCGGACAGCACGTCCTGGCGTTCGGAATTGGTGCGGCCATGGCCGATCAGCTCATCGCCGCGGGCGAGCAGGGCGGGGGCGATTTCCGGGCAATGGTCCAGCACGGTGGAGTTGCAGTTGTGCGCCGAGGGCAGCTTCAGCTCATCCAGCAGGTCGAGCAGGTTCCACAAGCCCACCCTGTTGCCGTAGTCGCGCCAGCCATAGGCGCGCTGATTCTGCACCTGGGCGGGGCCGATGCTGTCGCTGCCCAGACCCTCGCGGTAGTGGAAATGCTCGATGTTGTTGACGAGCATGAGCGCCAGTTTCTTGCCGCCCGGCCAGGTGTAGGCTGGGCGATTGGGGATGGCGGAATGGTCGTAGCGGTTGTGCGGCGTGAGCTTCATGGGTGGGATGCTGGCATGCCACCTCACGCCTCGCCAGAGAGCCCGGGCGAGGTTTCATGGCAGCCGCGGCAGGGTCGCCCGCGAAAAAAGGCCCTACTCGATGCGGATGTTCGCCGCCCGCACCAATGGCCCCCAGCGGGTGTATTCGTCGCGCACGAAGGCGTCGGTGGTGGCGGGGTCCATAAAGATCGGCTCGCTGCCGATGTCGCGCAGGCGCTGCTTGGCCTGCGGGGTTTCCAGCGCCTCACGGAAGGCCACCGAGAGCGTGTCGATGATGGGGCGCGGGACGCCGCGTTGCAGGAAGGCACCCACCCAGCTGCGCACGGCGAAATCGGGGATGCCCTGTTCCTGGATCGTCGGCAGGTCCGGCCGCAGCGACACGCGTTCGGCCGTCGCCACGCCGATGAGGCGCACGCGCCCGCCCTCGGCCGGGGGGACCAGCGTGGGCAGGTTCATGATGGCCATGGGTATCACGCCGGCGATCAGGTCCGCCAGCGCGGGCCCGCCACCGCGATAGGGCACATGCGTCAAATCGAGCCCGGTGCGCAGCCGGAGCAATTCACCGGAGAGATGGTTCGATGAGCCCACACCCGACGAGCCATAGGACACGCCGCCGCGCTGGGTGCGAATCCAGGCCACGAGTTCCTGCACGTTGCGGACGGGGACCGAGGGGTTCACGGCCAGGACATTGGGCACATCGGCCAACATGGCCACACCTTGGAAGGCTTCGCGCACATCCAGTTGGTGATCCTGCGCGATGATGGGGTGGAAGACGTGGTTGGAGGCCGAGGAGATGAACACGGTCAGCCCATCCGGCCGGGCGCGGGCGGCCATGGCCATGCCCACGCTGCCGCCACCGCCTGGCCGATTCTCCACCACGAAGGGCTGGCGCAGCCGCCCCTCCAGCGCCGGAGAGAGCAACCGGGCGGTGACGTCGTTGGAACCGCCAGGTGCCCAGGGCACGATCATGGTCACGGCCCGGGACGGCCAGGACTCCTGGGCATGGACCGCCGGCGCCGCCATTCCGGCGGCAAGAAGAAGGGCGCGACGTGTGGACATAAGGACACTCCTTGCAGATTTAGCGCCCATTCCTGCATTCCGAACGGGCAGCCGGGGCCGCTTGGATGCCTGGCGGGTGGATTGCCCGTTTGGCATGAGCGGCCAGCGCGGCTAATACAGCGACCGGGGTGCTGGAGGCTATTGGAATGCGTGCAAATTGGGCCGTGATGCTGGCGGGTACCGCAATGGCCCTGTCCGGGTGCGGCAATACCCAGACCAGCGGGGTGGTCGCGATCGGCCCGGACACCTATGCGGTGGAGACCCGTGGCCGCGCGCTGGCCACGGCGGTGGAGCGTGGCCTGACCGAGGCGACCTCGTTCTGCACCGCGCAGAGCCGGCAGACCGAGCTGCTGGGCACCCGGATCAATGCTGACAGCTACCAGGTGGCGTTCCGCTGCACCGGCGGCATGGGCCTGGCCGGCAACCCGGGCGTGATGGGCCGGGTGCCGGTGGGCTATGGTACCCGCAATTCGTCGATGGGGCCGATCCCGATCAGCGCGCCTGTGGCCAGTGGTGGCCGGGGGCCGGTGATTTCCGGGCCGGCCTTTCCGCCGCAGGCGCCGCCGCCGGTGGGGTTTGACCTGGGCACGGTGGGGGCGGTGCCGGGGCGCACCGCAACGGTGGTGGGCAACCCCTTCGCCACCACGGCCTCGGCGCCGGCTGCACCGCCGCTGCGCTCGCTGCCGCCGGTGTCATCGCTGACGGCGCCGGCGCCGGCATCGGTGCAGGCCTCGGTTCCGCCGAGCTCGCCCTCGCCCTTCGCGCCGCTGACCAGCCCGCTGGCGACAGGCCCAGCCATCTCGGCGCCGGCGCCCGTTTTCACGCCAGCGGCGGCACCGGCGCCTGCTTTCACCCCGGCTTTCACGCCAGCGCCCGCGGCCTCGGCACCGCCACCGGCCAGCCCGGCCTTCGCGCCTTTGACATCGCCGCTGACCTCGCCTTTGGCGGCGGCGCCCGCGGCGGCACCGGCCGCGACCTTCACGCCCAGCCCCGCGCCGGCTTTCCAGCCGCTTTCCAGCCCGGTGCCGAATGCACCGTCCTCGGGCGGCGCCTCACCAGCCTTCTCGGCGCTGCCGCCGGCGAGTTCGGCGCTTCAGCCCGTCGCCTCGCCCTCGCGCGGCGCGACGAGCGTTCCGGCCGCGGCAGCGGGTGAGCCTCTGCCGGGCGGCACCGTGCCGCCGGCAGCGTTCTGGAACTCGTCCACGCGCTAGCAGGTTGCGGAAAAGCCGGCGGTTGAGGATGGGCGAGGGGATTTTCGTGCAGGAAAGGCCGGCCGCCCACCGACAGGATGCTGTCGCATCCTGAGAAGGGACGCACGAATGCGGCGTGGACTGGCCCCGCCTAGCCGACCTGTCCAGCTTTTCCGCGGCCCGCTAGGCCACCGCGGGATTAGCCCTTGAAGAGGCTGAGCAGCGCCTGGGGCGACTGGTTGGCGATACCCAGGGCTTGGCTGCCGAGCTGCTGGCGGATCTGCAAGGCCTGGAGCCGGGCGGATTCCTTGGCCATGTCGGCATCGATCAGGGAGCCCATGCCGGTCTCCTGCGCATCGATGATCTTCTTGTTGTAGTCCATCTGGCTGTCGATGTAGCGCGAATAGCTGCCGAAATTGTTCAACTGGGTCAGCGTGTTGGTGACCGCGGTGGCGAGCTTGCCGGTGGTGGTCATGGCGGCTGCCGCATCGCCCTGGGTGAAGGTGTTGGCGCCGGAGATGTTGTTGTAGATGTTGCTGAGCGCGCTGTAGCCATCGAATGTGTAAAAGCCGCCGCCGCCATTGCTGATGACCTTCAGGGGCAGCGTCGCTGGATCATCGAGCAGGTTTCGGCCATTGTAATCGGCATCGGTGATGAAGGATTTTATGTTGCTTGTCAGCTCCTTCACTTGGGTCTGATACTGCGTGCGCTGCTCGGCCGTGATGGCGCCATCGGCCAGCTTGACCGTCAGTTCCTTCAGCTTGATCAGCGAGGTGGAGACGTTTTCCAGCGAGGCGCGGGTAACTTCCAGCAGACCCTTCACGCCGCCCAGCTGCTGATTGGCTGAGGTGGTGGCCGCCATGTCGCCCCGAATGCGTTCCGCCACGGCAAAGGCCGCACCGTCATCCTTCGCATCAGCGACGCGCAGCCCCGTCGAGATTCGCTTCTGCACCGAGGAGAGCTCATCATTGGTGCGGTTGAGCGACTGCAGCGCCACCATGGCGCCCATATTGGTATTGATGCTGTTCATCGACATGGGCTTTTTCCCTCGGCTCGCGCCCCCGGCCTATTGCCGGACAGGATCAATCTGCATTGCCTGGGATGAATCGACGGTTAATCGCGCGCAGGAAATTCGCCTGGCTGGACGGATCACCACCCAGACGGCAGCCTCGCCCCCGGAAACGCCAACAACGAGGACGCCATGATCGAGATCGAAACCCCCGCAGCCCTGGCCGAATGGGTGGGCCGGAAACTCGGCACCAGCGAATGGATCACGGTCGACCAGAAGACCATCGACCTCTTCGCGGAGGCGACCGGCGACCACCAATGGATCCATGTCGATGTCGAGCGCGCGGCGCGCGAGATGCCGGGCGGCAAGACCATCGCGCATGGATTTTTGACGCTGTCGCTGCTGCCCCGCCTGTCGCCGATGATCTACCGCGTGGTGAAGCGCAGCCGGTCGCTGAACTACGGCAGCAACAAGGTGCGCTTCACAGCACCGGTGCCGGCCGGCAGCCGGGTGCGCCTGCACCTCACCGTCAAGGCGGTGGACGCCATCGCGGGCGGTGTGCGGGTGACGATGGAGAATGAGATGGAGGTCGAGGGCAACACCCGCCCCTGTCTGGTGGCCGAGACCATGGCCCATGTCTACGACTGAAGCCGGTGCGGCCCGGAGCATGATGCGTTGAGGCGCAAGCGCCGAATACGCTGAAGCATTCTCTCAGCAATGGCAGCTATCGCGTGCGGGCCGGGCTCGAGGTGCCGCTGCCGCCGCCGGGCAGGGTGGCGGCCAGGGCGGCCGCGGCGGCTAGCGGCAGCAATCCCAGCAGTGGCACGGCCAGCCCGGTACCGCCGCCCAGCGCGGTGCCACCGCTCACGGCGGCCATCTCGTCCATTGGCGGGCGCACAAGCCGCGGGCGGGTGGCCGCGCGCCGTACCGTCGCAGGTGCCGACGCACCGCGGGCCGGCACAACCACATCCGATCCGGCAGGCACGACTACCACGCGCATCTGGGCCTGCGCTGCACCCGCATGCAACCCAACCGCGATCATAATGGCTAAAATACACCGCATACGCGATTTGAAACCCAATCAGGCCATCGTTGCAAGCTGGAATCGAGTCAGGGCTTCAGCAGCGTCCTGCCGATGATCACCCGCATGATCTCGTTGGTGCCTTCCAGGATGCGATGCACGCGCAGGTCGCGCACGATTTTTTCCACCCCGTAATCGGCGAGGTAGCCATAGCCGCCCAGCAGTTGCAGCGCCTCGTCGGCCACGCGGCTGCCGGTGTCGGTGACGAAGCGCTTGGCCATGGCGCAGAACTGCGTGGCGTCGGGCGCGCGGGCATCGAGCTTGGCGCAGGCGCGCCAGAGGAAACTGCGGGCGACTTCGAGTTCCGTCGCCATATCGGCCAGGCGGAACTGGGTGGCCTGGAAATCAGCCACCGCGCGGCCGAAGGCGCGGCGCTGCTTCACGTAGTCCAGCGCGATATCGAGCGCGCGCTGGGCGCCGCCCAGCGAACAGGCGGCAATGTTCAGCCGCCCGCCATCGAGGCCAGCCATGGCGAATTTGAATCCCTGGCCCTCCTCGCCCAGCAGGGCCTCGGCCGCCACGCGTGCGTCGGAGAACACCACCTGACGGGTGGGCTGGGCGTTCCAGCCCATTTTCTTCTCGTTGGCGCCGAAGCTCAGGCCCGGCGTGTCCTTCGGGATCAGTAACGCTGAGACACCACCCGGCCCCTCGCCGCCCGTACGCACCATGGTGAGATAGAGGTCCGAAACGCCGGCGCCGGAGATGAACTGCTTGCTGCCGTTCAGCACATAGCCCTCATTGTCGCGCGTGGCGCGGGTGGCCAGCGCCGCGGCGTCCGACCCGCTGCCGGGCTCGGTCAGGCAATAGCTGGCGATGTGTTCCATGGTGAGCAGGCTGGGCAGGTGCTCGGCGCGCTGGGCGTCATTGCCGAAGCGGTCGATCATCCAGGCGACCATGTTGTGGATGGACAGGAACGCACTGATGGTGGGGCAGCCATAGGCCAGGGCCTCGAACACCACAGCGGCGTCAAGGCGGGTGAGGCCGGTGCCGCCGGATTCCTCGCGGACATAAAGGCCGGCCATGCCGAGGGACGCGGCCTCGCGCAGGACGTCAACGGGCAGATGTCGCTCCTCGTCCCAGCGCTGGGCATGCGGGGCGATCTTTTCCGCGGCGAAATCGCGCGCCATGTCACGGACGGCGATGGTGTCTTCAGGCAGCTCGAACATCACAGCCCATTGTCACTGAATTGCGCAGCGCGTCCATCGCGCTCCGGGTCGCGGCCAGGTTGCGGGCCTTGATCGGGCCATAGCCCTTGATGCCGGCGGCGGCCTCCGCCCATTCGCAGATCTTTCCGTGATGGGTCGCGAGGTGGGGGAGAAGGGCTTCCAGCCCGGCCATGAATTCGCCGGGCAGGGCGGCTTCGGTACGGCGTTCCTCGGTGCGGCCGAAGACGTCCAGCGCCGTGCCACGGAGGAATTTGCCATGCCGCAGCACGCCCATCGCCGTCATCATCCAGGGGCCGAAGGCGCGTTTTTTGGCGCCCATGAAGGGCGGGGCGAGGTGCATCTCGACGCGCGTGGTGCCAGAAAACTTGTCGCGAAGCTGGGCCTGCCATTCCGGCAGGGAATGCAGCCGCGCCACCTCATACTCATCCTTGTAGGCCATGAGGCGGTAGAGCTGGGCGGCCACCGCGCGGGTGAGGCGGTTTTCGCCCGGCATCGCGGCCTTTTCCGCTGCCGCCACGCCAGCCACGAACGCCTCATACCGTGCGGCGTAGCGACGGCTTTGATAGGCGGTGAGGTCGGCCACGCGGCGGGCGATCATCGCGTCCAACGTCTCGCGCGGGGGCGGTGTTTCGCGGGTCAGCGCGGCGTGGCGGCCGGCGGTGAAGGCGGCCTGGTTGCGGGCGATTTCGGCGCCGTTGAGCTCGAGCGCGCGCATGATCGCCGCACTGCCGATCGGCACCAGGCCGCGCTGATAGGCGATGCCGAGGAGATAGACATTCAGATAGATCAAATCGCCGAAGGTGTTTTCCACCGCGCGGGCGGCGGGCAGGGCCACGACCTCGGCGCAGGCGGCGTCCAGGCTCGCGCGCATGGCGCCGGCATCCATCCGGGTTTCGGGGTTCAGCACGAATTCGGCGGTGGGGGCCACGCCGTCGCTCAGCACCGCCACGCTGCGATGGGGTGAGAGCAGGGGGCGGGCGAAGCGGCCATGCGCCACCACCATATCGGCGGCGATCATGACATCGGCCTGGCCCTGGCCGATGCGCGGGCTGAGCAATGGCTCACCATTCGGCAGGCCGACGCGGAGCTGGGCGAAGACGCCGCCGCCCTTCTGAGCCAGGCCCAGCGCGTCCACGCTGCGCACCGGCCGTTCCTCCAAGTGTGCCGCCATGGCGAGGATTGCGCTGAGCGCGGTGACGCCCTGCCCGCCGACACCGGCGATGATAAGGTTCCAGGCCTCGGTCTGCGCGGGGCGCGCGGGTTCCGCCGGCGGGTGCAGCGCGGTGGGGGCGGCGGGCTTCACCGGCTCGGCGCCGATCAGGGTCACGAAGCTGGGGCAGAAGCCGTCGAGGCAGGAGAAATCCTGGTTGCAGTTGCTCTGGTCGATGCGGCGTTTGCGGCCAAAGGGGGTCTCGGTCGGCTCCACCGCGATGCAGTTCGACTTGACCGAGCAATCGCCGCAATCCTCGCAGACCCGCGGGTTGATCATGACGCGCTTCGTGGCCTTGTCGGCCAGGCCGCGCTTGCGTTTGCGGCGGCGTTCGGTGGCGCATTCCTGGTCGTAGATGATCACCGTGGTGCCATCCACCTCGCGCAGGCGGCGCTGGACGGTATCCAGTTCTTCCCGGGGGTAGAAGCGCACCGTGCTGGGGATCAACGGGTTGCCGCGGTGGCGCTCCGGGTCGTCGCCCACCACCACCACTTCGGTCGCACCCTCGGCCACCATCTGCGCGGCGATGCGCGGCACCGTCACCTCGCCCTCGGGGTGTTGGCCGCCGGTCATCGCCACCGCGGAGTTCACCAGGATCTTGTAGGTGATGCGGGTCTTCGTCGCGATCGCGGCGCGGATCGCCAGCGCGCCGGAATGGGCATAGGTGCCGTCGCCCATATTGGCGAAGACATGCCGGGTCTCGGAAAAATGCTTCTGGCCGATCCAGGGCGCGCCCTCGCCGCCCATATGGGTGAAGAGGTCGCTGTCGCGGTTCATGTCCTTGGCGAGGTAGTGGCAGCCGATGCCGGCCAGGCCATGGCTGCCCTCGGGCACCCGGGTGGAGGTGTTATGCGGGCAGCCCGGGCAGAAATGCGGCGGGCGGAGATGCACCGGCGCCTGGGCGGATTGCGCCAAGGCGTCGAGCTCGGCGATTCGCGCGAGCATGCGCTCGGTGCGCAGGGCCTCGGGCAGGCGGGCATGCAGGGCGCGCAGGATTTGTGAGGCATCGAGCTCGGTCAGCTCGCTGAGCAGGGGGGCGCCGGCGGGGTCGCGCTTGCCGGCGACACGCGGGCGGTTGGGCAATTCGTAGAGCGCGTCGCGCAGCAGGTTTTCGACATGGGCGCGGCGGTCCTCGATGACGAGGATTTCGTCCAGGCCGGCCGCGAAGTCGCGGGCGCCTGCGGCGTCGAAGGGCCAGGGCATGCCCAGCTTCCATATCCGCACGCCCTGCTCGCGCAGCATGTCATCCGAAATGCCGGCATCGGCAAAAGCCTGGCGCATGGTGTTGTAGGCCTTGCCGCGCACGGCGATGCCGAAGCGCGCCCGCGGCGCATCGGCCACGATGCGGTTGATGCCATTGGCGCGGGCAAAGGCCAGGGCGGCCGGCAGCTTGTAGCCGCGCAGCCGCGCCTCGATGGCGAGGGGGAAATCCTTCAGGCGGATATGCAGCCCATCGGGCGCGGTGAAGGGCGGGTCGATGGTGGCGTAGCGGGCGGGGTCGACCACAAGGGACATGGTGGCGTCCATGGTCTCGGCCACGCATTTCATCGCGACCCAGAGGCCGGAGAAGCGCGAGAGCGCGATACCTTTCAGGCCGTATTCCAGCACCTCCGCCACATCCGCCGGGTCCAGCATGGGCATTTCGAGGTCGAGGAAGGCGTGTTCGGTGGTGTTGGTGACGGTGGAGGATTTCGCCGAGGGGTCATCGCCCGCCAGCACCAGCACGCCGCCGCGCGGCGCGGTGCCAGTGCCATTGGCGTGCCGCAGCACATCGCCCGAGCGGTCCACCCCCGGCCCCTTGCCGTACCAGATGCAGAAGACGCCTTCCCTCTTCGCGCCGGGATAAAGGCCGAGCTGCTGCGTGCCCCAACACGCAGTGGCGGCGAGGTCCTCGTTCAGCCCCGGCTCGAAGACGATGCCGGCCTCGGCCAGGCGCTTGCGGTGGTGCCCCAGTTCGCGGTCGTAGCCGCCGAGCGGCGAGCCGCGGTAGCCGGTGATGTAGCCCGCGGTGTTCCAGCCCAGAGCGTCATCCATCTGTCGCCGCAGGAAGGGCAGCCGCACCAGCGCCTGGGTGCCGGTGAGCAGGGTCTCCTCGCCGACGGAGACCCATCGGTCCTCCAGCGTCACGCGCTCGATGCGGCTCATGGACTATCCTCGCTTCCCAGGGACTGGAAGAATGCACCGATCGGTGCCCGAATTCCTGCCGAATTCGATTGTGCGGCGCCGAAATTTCGGAAGGATTTTTTGCGATATGGACCAGATCGACAAAAACATTCTCCGCGCTCTGCACGCCAATGCGCGCATGACCAATGCCGAGCTTGCGGAGCAGGTGGGGCTTTCCGCAAGCCCCTGCTGGGCGCGGGTGCGAAAACTGGAGGCCGAGGGTTTTTTGGAGCGCTACATGGCGGTGCTCAGCCAGGAAAAGCTGGGCCTGCCCGACACCGTCATCATCGAGGTGATGTGCGAGAAGCATGACGACGCGACGCTGGGGCTGTTCGAGCGCGCGGTGGCGGAGATGCCGGAGATCATCGAGGCATGGCTGGTCACCGGCGAATACGATTATGTACTGAAGGCCGCCGTGGGCGGCACGGCGGGGTATGAAAAGCTGCTTCGGGAGAAGATTTATCGGCTGCCCGGTGTGCGGCACACGCGGACGACATTTACGCTGCGCTGCCTGAAGCAGAGTTTTTGCCCGGTGCCATGAGCGTGGCCGCTGCGTCGCGCAGCGCCTGCGGCATGGCCACCGGCCGCCCCGTGGCGCGGTTGACGGTGACATGGGTGAAGTGGCCCTGCGCTGCCGCCTCATCTCCCTCGCCAAACACCGCCAGCTCATAGCGGATGGAGCTGGTGCCGAGCCTGGCGACCCGCATCCCCACCATCACCGGCTCGGGGAAAGCCAGGGGCCGAAAATAGCGGCAGCCCGTCTCGGCCACGAAGCACACCACCTCGCCCCCGGTGACGTCGAGAAAACCGCGCTCCACCAGCCAGCGCGTCACCGCCGTGTCGAAAAAGGCGTAGTACTGCACATTGTTGATATGCCCGAAGGCGTCATTGTCGGCCCAGCGGGTGGTGATGGGGCTGTGGTGGGGGAATTCATCCCGCCGGGCCGGGGGGGCGCGTTCGCTCATGGCTTGTCTCCGCGCTCAGTCTGCCCAACAAAGCCGCGATGCGCATCCCCGACCTCGATCTGGACATGCTGCGCGGCTTCGTGGCCGTCGCCGAGCGCGGTGGCTTTACCGCGGCCGGGCTGGCGCTGGGCCTCACGCAATCCGCCGTCTCGCTGAAGGTGAAGCGGCTGGAAGATGTGCTGGGCAAGCCGGTCTTCGCCCGCACCAGCCGCAGCGTGACCCTGACGCGCGAGGGCGAGACGCTGCTGGACTACGCCCGGCGCATGCTGGCGCTGAATGATGAGGCGGTGCGCCGCATGGTGGCGCCGCCGGTAACGGGGCGGCTGCGCCTCGGCGTGGCCGATCACTTCATCCCCAACAACCTGGCGCCGATGCTGGCCAGTTTTTCGCGCGCCTACCCCGATCTGCGGCTGGAGGTCGAGGTCGGCCGCAGCCACGAATTGCGGGCGGAGCAGGAGCAGGGCCGGCTCGATCTCGTGCTGGGCAAGCGGCGGGATGGCGAGACGGCGGGGCGGCTGGTCTTCACCGAGGATATCCTCTGGGTCGCGGCCCCCGGGTTTTCGCCGGCGCCGGGCCGGCCGCTGCCGCTGTCCATGCTGCCGCAGGGCTGCATGTTCCGCGAACGTGCCCTGGCCGCCCTGGCCCGGGCCGGCATCGCCTCGGAAGTGGTCTATACCTCGGCCAGCCTGCTGGGGGTGGCGGCGGCGGCCCAGGCCGGCTTCGCGCTGACCGTGCTGGGGCGGCACGGCTTCCTGCCCGGCGTGGTGGAATGGCGCGACCTTCCCGCGTTGGGCACGGCGGAGATGTGCGTCTTCGGTGATGAGGCGCGGCAATCTCTCGTTATTGAAGCGCTGATAGGCTTTCTGCGTGACAGCATGAATGGACCGTAAGAAAATCCCGCGTTGACGGGTCCAGGGGTCAAGGTCAGTTTCCGACGGATCGACGGGGGTTTCGCAGATGCAGGGTCAGGACGGGCGGATTATCGGGCTGATCGGCACCGGGCACTTCCTCAGCCACTTCTACATGCTGTGCCTGGCGCCGCTGTTCATCACCTGGCGGGCCGAATTCGATGTCTCCTACGCCATGCTGGGGCTGTCGCTGGCGCTGATGTCGGGCACCACGGCGCTGTTGCAGACGCCGGTGGGTTTTTGGGTCGACAAGTATGGCGCGCGCGGGTTTCTGGTCGGCGGCACGCTGCTCATGGCGCTGTCGGTCTCCGGGATGAGCTTTGCCACGGAATACTGGATGATCCTGGTGCTGGCGGTGTGCTCGGGCATCGGCAACAGCGTGATCCACCCGGCGGATTACGCCATCCTGGCCGGCTCGATCCGCAAGGATTTTCTGGGGCGCGCCTTCGCGCTGCACAGCTTTACCGGGAATTTGGGGTTTGCCGTGGCACCGCCGGTCATCGCCCTGCTGATGCCCATCATGGGCTGGCGAGGCACGCTGCTGCTGGTGGGGTTGCTGGGGATTCCGGTCGTGCTGGGCATTCTGTGGCAGAGCTCGATCCTGCGCGACCAGGTCAAGCCGCCCAAGGACGCCAAGCGGATGGGCGGGCGCGAATTGCTGCTGAACAAGCCTATCCTGCTGTTCTTCGCCTTCTTCATGCTCAGCGCCATGGCGGGCTCGGGCATCCAGTCCTTCGTCATCACCGTGCTGGGCAAGCTGTGGGGCACGCCGGTCGCGCTCGCCTCCACCGTGCTCACCGGCTACATGGTGGGTGCCACCTCGGGCATCCTGGTGGGCGGCTGGATCGCCGACAAATCCAAGCGCAACCTGTTCAACATGGTCCTCGTGCTGACGGTCTGCTCGATGACCTTCATCCTCATGCTGGGCCTGCTGCCCATGCCGCCCTTCCTGCTGCCGGTGGTGGGGCTGCTGGCCGGGCTGACCATGGGCACCAGCCGCACGCCACGCGACGTGATGCTGAAGGATGCCTGCCCGCCCGGCGAGATCGGCAAGGTGTTCGGCTTCGTCAGTTCATCACTGCCGCTGGGCGCCGCCGTCACCCCGGTGCCGATGGGGCTGCTGATCGATCTCGGCCTGGCGTGGCTGGTGCTGCCGGTGGTGGCCTGCCTGCTCGGCCTCTCGCTGCTCTGCGCCGGCACCGCGCGGGAGAGTGCGGCCGTGGCGCGCGCCCGGCCCGTTGCCGCAGAATAGCGCATGACGGCACGGCGCCTGCACCGCTGGCTTGGGGTGGTGCTGGGCGCCTGGTTCCTGGTGGTCGGCCTGACCGGGGCCATCCTGGTCTACTGGCATGGGCTGGAGGAGGTGGCGATGCCGCGCCCCGCGGCCGCGACCAGCCTGCCGCTGCAGGATTTGCTCGATGCCGCGCGCCGGCATATGGGCGATTTGCCCTGGCGCATCTTCCCCGCCGATGAACTGAGCGACCACGCCCGCGCCATCATCGCCACCGATGCGGGGCGGGTGACACTGTATCTCGACCCCTCGACCGGCGCGGTGCAGGCCAGCCTGCCCTGGGGCGGGTCCATCGTGCATTGGATCTATGACCTGCATGCCCATGCGTTGGCGGGGCGGGTGGGGAAGCTGCTGGTCGGGCTTTCGGCCTTTCCGCTGCTGTTCGCCATCATCGCTGGTGTTGTGCTGTGGCTGCGGCGCGGTGCGGTGCCGCTGGCCGAGGCCACGCTGCCCCAGCGCGGGCTGCGCGGGCGGCGGCGGCTGTCCAACCTGCACCGCACGGTCGGTTTCTGGGCGCTGTTGCCGCTGCTGCTGGCCACGTTGAGCGCCCTTCCGGTCAGCTTTCCCTCCACCACGCGGCAGGTGTTGCAGCCCATCCTGCCGCCGGCGCCGGCGTTTCGCGTGCCGCAGGTGAAGGGTACGGGGCCGGTCGATCTGGATGGCGCGGTGGCGGTGGCCCGCGCCGCCCTGCCAGGCTGGCGCCTGGCCTGGGCCGAGCCGGCCGACCCGCCGGCTGAGCCCGACTGGCTGCTGGTGATGCTGCCGGAGCATGGCGCCTGGCCCTCCGGCCGTGCCGCGGCCTATGTCAACGCCCGCACCGGGCGGCTGGAGGCGGTGGATATGCCCGATGGCGTGGACCACGCCCGCGCCTGGATCCGCGCGTTTCACGAGGGGCGGGTGTTTGGCGAGGGGCATCGGCTGGTGGTCCTTGCCTCGGGGCTGGCGATGGTGGGGCTGGCGGTGCTCGGCATGCTGCTCTGGTTGCGCGGGCGGCGGCGGGTGCCGGCGGCGCTGCCGGTGGCCGGCGAATGATCCCGCTCGAGCCCATCCTGCCGATCATCGATGCCGCGGGCATGGTGGCCTTCGCCGTCTCCGGCGCGCTGGCGGCGGCGCGCAAGCGGATGGACATCGTGGGGCTGATCATGATCGCCGCCGTCACCGGCCTGGGCGGCGGCACGGTGCGCGACGTGCTGCTGGGACGGCTGCCGCTGTTCTGGCTGCGCGCGCCGGAATTGCTGGCCATCACCACCTTCGTCGCGGTCGTGGTGTTCTTCGCTGCCCCGCGTTTTTCGGTGAAGACCCAGGCGCTGCTGTGGTTCGATGCGCTGGGCATGGCGCTCTATGCCGTGCTGGGGGCCGAGATCGCGCTGCTGGCCGGCGCCGATGCCTGGGCGGCGACCCTGATGGGCATGGTCACCGCCACCTTCGGCGGCATTTTCCGGGATGTCATCTGCAATGAGGTGCCGCTGATCCTGCACCGGGAGATCTATGCGCTGGCCGCGCTGGCCGGCGCCGGGCTGTTCATCGCGCTGCGGCTGAACGGGGTGTGGCGGGAGCCGGCCTTCGTCTCCGGCATGTTCCTGGCGTTCAGCATTCGGGCGCTGGCCATCCAGCGGGGATGGTCGCTTCCGGCCTATCGCGAGCGGGATTGAGGGGCTAACCTTCCTGTAACCAAGGGAGGAACACCGCATGCAACGTCGTGCGCTCATGACAACGCTGCTGGCCGCGCCTGCCCTGGCGCAGGGCGCCTGGCAGCCCGATCGGCCGATCCGGGTCATCGTGCCCTTCCCGGCCGGCGGCGCCACCGATGTCTGGGCCCGGCTTTGCGCTGAGAGCATGAGCGAGATGCTCCGGGTGCCGGTGCTGATCGAAAACCGATCGGGTGCCGCGGGCATGATCGGCGCCGATGCCGTGGCGAAGGCGGCGCCGGATGGCCATACCCTGCTCTTCACCATCACGCCGCTGGTGCAATCGCCCATCGTGCTGGGCAATGCGCCCTATGACGCGGTGCGCGATTTCATGCCGATCGGGCAGATGGGCACCACGGTGCTGGTCTTCATGTGCCGAAGCGCGCTGCCGCCGCGCAACCTGGCCGAGTTCATCACCTATGCGAAGGCGCAGGCGGCGGCCGGGCGCAATCTCAACCTGGGCAGTTGGGCGGCCGGGTCGTCGGCGCATGTCTTCGCACTCGCCATGAACAACCGCCTGGGCCTGGGCATGACCCATGTGGCCTATCGCGGCGAGGCGCCGATGGTCACGGCCTATCTCTCCAACGAGGTCGATGCCGGCATCAACAGCCTGACCAGCACGCGCGAGCATATCCAGGGCGGCAAACTGCGGGCGCTGGCGGCGCTGGGCGACACGCGGGCCGCGGGCATGCCCGATATCCCCACCTTCATCGAGCAGGGGCAGGATGTGGGGCGGGGATGGTCGGGTTTTGTGGGCCTGCTCGGCCCCGCCCGGATGCCAGCGCCGGTGCATGCCAGGCTGGTGGAGGTGTTTCGCGAGACCATGCACCGCCCGGCGCTGCGCGCCCGACTGCTGGCGATGGACACCGACCCGGTGTGGTTGGGGCCGGAGGATTTCGGCCAGGTCATCATCCGCGTGCGGGATATCTGGACCGAGCTGACCCGGGGAATGGATTTGCAACTAGGCTGATATTCCTTGCATCGCACGGCGGAATGTGGGACAAGTGTCCTTGGCAATCTGCCGGAACTGTGCCCGCCTCGCTGTTCAGGGCCGGGAATTTGTCCCCAAACGTGAATTTCGAACACTGAACGGCGCGGCCGGGCCGCCTACACCGCGCGCCGAGCCTTCAGCGCGGCTGCCAAGGTGCCGTCATCCAGCACATCCAGCGCGCCGCCCATCGGCACGCCCTGGGCCAGGCGGGTGACCCGCGCGGTGGTGTGGGCCAGGCGTTCGGCCACGACATGGCCGGTGGCGGCGCCATCCACGGTGGCGGGAAGGGCCAGGATGACCTCCTCCACCCCGCCCGCCGCGATACGCGCGAGGAGGGGTTGGATCGAGAGATCCTCGGGCCGCACGCCGCCCAGGGCGGAGAGCGTGCCGCCCAGCACGTGATAGAGACCGTGATGGGCATGGGCGCGCTCCAGCGCCCAGAGCTCAGCCACCCCCTCGACCACGCAGATGCTGGTCTGGTCGCGCGCCGGGTCGGTGCAGACGCGGCAGGGCGAGGCGCTGTCGAGATTGCCGCAGCGTTCGCAGGGGCGCACCGCCTCGGCGGCGGCGCGCAGGGCGTCGGCCAGGGGGAGCATGCGGGTTCGCGGCTCGCCCAGCATGCGCAGCACGGCGCGGCGCGCGCTGCGCCGGCCCAGGCCGGGCAGTTTGGCCAGCAATCCAATCAGGTGCTCAACCGGGTCGTTCCTCATGCCGCCAGCACCGCCCGCCGGCACGCACCCAATCCGGCCGCGAAGCGGCCGGCGGCGCCCACCCGCGCCTCAAGCCCGCGCAACAGCCGCGCGCCGAAGCCAAGCGACCGGAGGGAGCGCACGGCGTCCGAGTGCACTTAAAACGGCAGTTTGAAGCCGCCGGGCAGGCCGCCGGGGATGTTCAGGCCGGCGGTGGCCTTCTGCATTTCCTCGGCCGCCACGGCCTCGACCTTCTGCTTGGCGTCGGCATGGGCCGCGACCAGCAGGTCTTCCAGCACCTCGCGGTCCTCGGCCACCATGAGGCTGGGGTCGATGATGACGCGTTTGAGTTCGCCCTTGCCGGAGAGTTTCACGCGGACCATGCCGGCGCCGGCCTGGCCATCGACCTCCATGGCCTCCATGCGGGCCTGCATCTCCGCCATTTTGGTCTGCATCTGCTGAGCCGATTTCAGCATGTTGCCGAGATTCTTCATCAATCCTCCAAGGGCATTTCGTCGTCATCGGTGGGGTAGGCGGTTTCGGCTTCGCTGAAGGAGGCCGGCTCGGCCTCGGGCGGCGCGAATTCAGGCATACCCGAGGGTTCGGGCGCCAGCATGGCGGGGCGGGAGAGGCCGTAATCATCGGCGGCTTCGTCACGCACTTCCTGAAGCTGCGCGCCGGGGAAGGCGGCCAGGACGGCCTGGACCAGTGGATGCTGGCGGGCTTCGGCCAGCCGGTCGGCAGCGGCGGCGCGGCCCTGTTCGGAGAGGGTGGGCGCGCCGGCATCGCGCGAAATGCCGACCATCCAGCGCGCGGCGGTGGCTTTTTCCAACATAACCGAGAGCTTGCCGGCCAGGTCGCGCGGGGCGCGGGCGGTGGGGCGGATCTCGATGCGGCCGGGGGCGAGGCTGACGGGGTGGACGTCGTGCAGCAATTGCGCGTGCAGCATGGGGTCGGTGGCGGCGGCGAGCGCCACCACCTCCTGCCAGGTCGTGGGCATGGCCGCGGCTGGGGGAGCGACGTGTGTGGGTTCGGCCATGGCCACGGCCGCGCCGCCGGCCATGGCGCGCAGCGCGGGGCCGCTGCCGCCGCCGGGCGCCGGGGCGGGGGCGCCGGAGGCCGTGGCCTGGCTCAGCCGCCGGACCAACTCGCCTGGCGGCGGCAGGTCGGAGAGATGCGCGAGGCGGATGAGGATCATGTCCAGCGCCGCCCGGCGGTCCGGCGCATCGGCCAGTTCGGGCACGCCCTTGAGCAGGATCTGCCAGGCGCGGCCCAGGATGGGGATGGAAAGTTTTTGGGCCAGCGCGGCGCCGCGGGTGCGCTCATGCTCCGGCAGGGCCGGGTTTTTGGCCAAGGCGGGCACGGAATGCAGACGGGTGAGGGTGTGCACCAGGTCCAGCATGTCGGAGAGGATCACGCCGGGCTCGGCGCCGCGCTCATGCGCACGGTCGAGATGGCCGAGCAGTGCCAGTGTGTCGCCCTCCAGCGCCGCCTCCAGCGCGTCCAGCACCAGGGTGCGGTCGGCCAGGCCCAGCATCTCCTGCACGGTGGCGGCCGCGACATGGTCGCCGCTGAGCGCGATGGCCTGGTCGAGCAGGGAGAGACCGTCGCGCACCGAGCCGTCGGCGGCGCGGGCGATGATGGCGAGTGCCTCCTCCTCGGCGGTGACGCCCTCGAACCCGCAGATGCGGCCGTAATGGGCACGCAGCGTGTCCTGCGGCACGCGGGCGAGGTGGAAGGTCTGGCAGCGCGAGAGGATGGTGGGCGGGACTTTTCGCAACTCGGTGGTGGCGAAGAGGAATTTTACGGCGGGCGGCGGCTCTTCCAGCGTCTTCAGCAGCGCGTTGAAGGCGGCGTTGGAGAGCATGTGCACTTCGTCGAGGATGTAGATCTTGAAGCGCGCCTGGGCGGGGCGGTAGCGCACCGCCTCGCGCAGTTCGCGCACATCGTCGACGCCATTGTTCGAGGCGGCGTCGAGCTCCATCACATCGGGGTGGCGGTCGGCCAGGATGGCGACGCAATTGGCGCAGACGCCGCAGGGTTCGGCGGTGGGGCCGCCCTGGCCGTCGACGCCGATGCAGTTCAGCGCGCGGGCGATGATGCGGGCCGTGGTGGTCTTGCCCACGCCGCGCACGCCGGTGAGCATGAAGGCATGCGCCACGCGGTTGGTGGCAAAGGCGTTGCGAAGGGTGCGGACCAGCGCGTCCTGGCCGATGAGCTCTTTGAAATTGCTGGGGCGGTATTTGCGGGCGAGAACCCGATAGGCCGGCTTTTCAACCTGCGCCGGCACGGGCGCGGGCGGCGGCTTGGGGGTGGGTGGCTCATCGAGGCCGAAAAGCCCAGGGCCTTCGGGCGCCGGTGGCTCGGGGATACCCTCTTCCGTGGCCGGGTCGGCCCCGAACATGTCGCTCACCATGTCCAGCCTCCTAGGCAAAATAGGTGGAAGGCCGACTGCATGACCCGAGCGAGAACCCGTTGCGGCTGCTTCCTTCCGGACCTGACCGGTTTGGCGAGGAGCCCGTCCACCGCCGACCTTCCGCCCCCCATATCGCGTGGCACGGGTTCGGGGGCAAGGGCGTAACCGGCAACGATGTTGCGGCGAAGCATTGTGCAGGAGGACCCAGACCATGCAGCGACGCAGCCTTATCCTGGCCATGATGGCCACCGCCGGCCTTGCCACACGCGCCAGAGCCGAGGCGGTGAATGTCCAGGGCGGTGCCGCGATCCAGGGTTTCGACCCCGTGGCCTATTTCACCCTGGGCGCGCCCACCCGGGGCAATCCGGCCATCACGGCGCCCTGGCGCGGCGTTGAATGGCGGTTTGCGAGTGCGGCGAATCGGGCGGCCTTCCTGGCCGAGCCGGAGCGCTATGCCCCGGCCTTCGGCGGTTTCTGCGCCTATGCCGTCTCCGAGGGCTATACCGCCGGCATCGATCCGCGGGCCTGGCGGATCGTCGATGGCCGGCTCTATCTGAACTACAGCGCCCGCATCCAGCGCACATGGGAGCAGGACATCCCCGGCCGGATCGCCCGGGCCGATGACAACTGGCCGCGCCTGAGCCAGTAGCAACCCTGGGGTCGATCGCGGCGTTCGTGGTGCATGAACGCACCCGACCCCGTCGAACACACCCGCCCGGCCACCGCCGTGGACGCCCGCGGCGGGCGGCGCATGCCCTGGGTGCTGTGGGTGCTGATCATCTCCACGGGGCTGGCGATTTTGGGCATGATCTGGGCGTTCCAGTTCCACTGAGGCCGGCCACCCGGGGGTAGCCGACGCGCCTGCCGCATGGCAGCCTCGGGCGCGATGACCCTATCCTTCCCCGCCAGCCGCACCAACGCCTACACAGGCAGCCCGCTCGATCGCGCCGGCCATCACCGGGAGGATTCGGAATGGATCGCGGCCGCCCTGGCCTCGCCGGAGACGCTCTTTGCCCCCGTGTGGCGCGCCCGCAGCCTGATGCGCGGGGTGGAGCAGGGCCGGCCCGAGGGGGTGCTGGTGGGCGGCGAGGCGGCGATGGGCCTGCGTGAGGCCGGCGGGCCTTGGGCCTTCCTCGGCCTGTGGGACCAAAGGCCGGTCTTTGCCATCGATGTGAGCCACGAGGACGCGCCGCCAGTGGCGGAGGAGCTGGGCAGCTTCACCGATCTGCGGGCCGTGGCCGGCCTGCTGCCGGCCGGCGAGGCGAGCGTGCTGGCCCATGCCCGCGGCATGATGCATTGGCGGGTGAAGCACAAATTCTGCGGCATCTGCGGCACGGTGATGGAAGCCCGCAGCGCCGGCAACGCGATGTCCTGCCCCGGCTGCGGCGCGCAGCATTTCCCGCGCACCGACCCTGCGGTGATCATGCTGGTGGTGCGTGGCGATCATTGCCTGCTCGGGCATTCCGTCCGCTTCCCGAACAAGATGTACTCCACCCTGGCCGGCTTCGTGGAGCCCGGCGAGAGCCTGGAGGAGGCGGTGCGGCGCGAGGTGATGGAGGAGGCGGGCGTGGCGGTGGGCCTGGTGGCCTATCACTCCAGCCAGCCCTGGCCCTTCCCCTCCTCGATCATGCTGGGTTTTTATGGCGAGGGCCTGACCGAGGAGATCACGATCGATCTTGAGGAACTCCAGGACGCCCGCTGGTTCAGCCGCGCCGAACTGCGCAACCCCGAGGGCTTCGGCCTGCCGCGCGCCGACAGCATCGCCCGTCGCCTGATCGAGGACTGGATGAACGCATGAGGCCAATTTTCGCCCTTCTCGCCGTGGCCGTGGCGCTGGTTGGATGCAGCCGCGGCCCGACCCGGCCGCCCGATACGCCCGAGCAGGCGGAGTGCCGACGCGTCGCCCGCAATGATCCGGCGTTGCGGGATATCCTCCGCACGCTCAGCCCCGGCAACAATGACCGCATCATTCAGGACGACATCGCCCGGGTCACCGAGCGGGCGTTTCGCAACTGCCTGACCGAGCGCGGCCTGCCCGGCGGCGGCGGCGTGGAGATCCCTGCGCCGCGCTGATCTGTGCCCGGGTTTGCCGCAATGCAGCAAATACGCGCCCGGCGCCGTTGACGCCCCGCGGCCAGAGTTCCATAAAACCGCTCTGAGGAGCCGGGGAGCCGGCAAGCAAAGCCGGAGCGTCAAAGCCCATGTCTCACCCGCCTGATCCGCGGCAGGCCGCCTTCGCCGGTCGCCGTTCGGACGGTACCCCGGTTCAGCGCCCGCTGTCTCCGCATCTTCAAGCCTATGACATGCTGCAAATGACGAGCCTGGTCTCGATCATGTGCCGGATCACCGGCGTTGCCTGGTCCGCTGGCGTCCTGCTGCTGGTGTGGTGGCTGGCCGCACTCGCCTCCGGGCCCGCCGCCTTTGCCCAGGTGCAGTGGTTCATGTCCTCCTTCATCGGGCTGCTGGTGCTCTTCGGCCTGACCGGCGCGGCCTGGTTCCACACCCTGGCGGGGCTGCGGCACCTGGCCTGGGATGCCGGCCATGGCTTCGCCCTGCCAACGGTGATGAAGACCGGCCAGCTGGTGATGGTGGCCACCGTGGTGCTCACGGTGCTGACATGGGTCGTGGCGCTGATGGTGTGGCGATGAACGAGATGTCGAAGACCAATGCGGCCGTGATGCGCACGCCGCTGGGCCGTGTGCGGGGCCTGGGCTCCGCCAAATCCGGCACCCATCACTGGTGGATGCAGCGTGTGACCTCGCTGGCGCTGCTGCCGCTGACGCTGTGGTTCGTGGTGTCCATGCTGTCGCTGGCCGGCGCCTCCTATGCGCAGACCCGCGCCTTCCTGGCCTGGCCGATCAATGCGGTGCTGATGCTGGCCCTGGTCGGCCTCACCTTCCACCACATCGCCGCTGGGTTGCAGGTGGTGGTGGAGGACTATGTCCGGAAGGACATGCAGCGCATCGCCCTTCTTTTGCTCGTCAAGGGCGGCTGCTGGCTGATGGCGCTGGTTTCGGCCTTTGCCGTGCTGCGTGTCGCCTTTACGTAACGTGGTTGCACACCAGTTCTAAACCAACGGCCGGCATTCCCCGGCCATCGGAGCGGTTGAGATGAACGCCATCAGCAAGCCCAGCTCGGGCGCCTATCGGATTGTCGATCACACCTATGATGTGGTGGTGGTGGGTGCCGGTGGGGCCGGGCTTCGCGCCACCTTCGGCATGGGCGCCTCGGGCCTCAAGACCGCCTGCATCACCAAGGTGTTCCCGACGCGGTCGCACACCGTGGCTGCGCAGGGCGGCGTGGGTGCCGCGCTGGGCAATATGGGCGAGGATGACTGGCGCTGGCACATGTACGACACCGTGAAGGGGTCGGACTGGCTGGGCGACCAGGACGCCATTGAATACATGTGCCGCGAGGCGATCCCCGCGATCATCGAGCTGGAACATTACGGCGTGCCGTTCAGCCGCACCGAGGATGGCCGGATCTACCAGCGCCCCTTCGGCGGCCACATGCAGGATTACGGCAAGACGCCGGCGATGCGCGCCTGCGCCGCGGCCGACCGCACCGGCCATGCCATCCTGCACACGCTCTACCAGCAGTCCTTGAAGGCGAATTGCGAGTTCTTCGTCGAATATTTCGCACTCGACCTGATCATGGATGATGAGGGCGTGTGCCGCGGTGTGATGGCCTGGAACCTCGAAGATGGCTCCATGCATCGCTTCCGCGCCCAGACGGTGGTGCTGGCCACCGGCGGCTATGGCCGCGCCTGGTTCTCCTGCACCTCCGCCCACACCTGCACGGGCGATGGTGGCGGCATGGTGCTGCGCGCCGGCCTGCCGATGCAGGACCAGGAATTCGTCCAGTTCCACCCCACCGGCATCTACGGCGCCGGCTGCCTGGTGACCGAGGGCGCGCGCGGCGAGGGCGGTTACCTGACGAATTCCGAGGGTGAGCGCTTCATGGAGCGCTATGCGCCCACGGCGAAGGACCTGGCGTCGCGCGACGTCGTCTCCCGCGCCATGTCGATGGAAATCCGCGAGGGCCGCGGCGTCGGCCCGAAGAAGGACCATATCCACCTGCATCTCGAGCACCTCGGTGCCGACCTGCTGCATGAGCGTCTGCCCGGCATTTCCGAGACCGCGAAGATCTTCGCGGGCGTGGATGTGACGAAGGAGCCCATCCCGATGCTGCCTACCGTGCATTATAATATGGGCGGCATTCCCACCAACATCCACACCGAGGTGCTGCGGCCGACGGCGCGGGACCAGGACGCGATCGTCCCTGGCCTGATGGCGGTGGGCGAGGCGGCCTGCGTCTCGGTGCATGGCGCCAACCGTCTGGGCACCAATTCGCTGCTCGACCTCGTGGTCTTCGGCCGCGCCGCCGCGCATCGCGCCGCCGAGACCATCAAGCCCGGCGCGGCGCAACCGCCGCTGCCCCCGCGTGCCGGCGAGGGTTCGCTCGACCGTTTCGACCGCATCCGCAACGCCAAGGGTGGCACCCGCGTGGCCGAGCTGCGCGAAACGATGCAGCGCGCCATGCAGGAACACGCCGCCGTCTTCCGCACCTCCGACCTGCTGAAGGAGGGGGTCGAGAAGATCAAGGCTGTCCATACCGGCTATGGCGACATCAAGATCGCCGACCGCTCGCTGGTCTGGAACAGCGACCTCGTTGAGGCGCTGGAGCTGGACAACCTGGTGGGCAACGCGATGACCACCATCGTCGGCGCCGAAGCCCGCAAGGAAAGCCGCGGCGCCCATGCGCAGGAGGATTATCCCGATCGCGACGACGCGAACTGGATGAAGCACACCCTGGCCTGGATGAATGAGAAGGGCGAAGTGAAGCTGGATTATCGCGATGTGAAAATGCGGACGCTGACCAATGAGGTCCAGGTGTTTCCGCCCAAGGCGCGGGTGTACTAGTCGATGGCCACGTTTACGCTTCCGAAGAATTCAACGATCAGCCAGGGCCAGGTTTTCAAGGCCGAGCCTGGCGCGAAGGACGTTCGGGCGTTCAAGATCTATCGCTGGGACCCGGATGCTGGGGAAAACCCACGCACCGATACCTACGAACTTGATTTGGCGCAGACAGGACCGATGGTTCTTGACGCGTTGATCAAGATCAAGAACGAGGTGGACAGCACGCTGACCTTCCGTCGTTCCTGCCGCGAGGGCATCTGCGGCTCCTGCGCGATGAATATCGACGGGCTGAACACGCTGGCCTGCTTGAAGCCCATCGAGGATGTGAAGGGCGATGTGCGGATCATGCCGCTGCCGCACATGCCGGTGATGAAGGATCTGGTGCCCGACCTGAGCCAGATCTACGCGCAGTACCGCAGCATCGAGCCCTGGCTGAAGGCCGATACCCCCGCGCCGCCGGATGAGGAGCGCCGGCAGTCCAAGGAGGAGCGCGCCAAACTGGACGGGATGTGGGAATGCATCCTGTGCTTCTGCTGCTCGACCTCCTGCCCGTCCTATTGGTGGAATGGCGACCGGTATCTGGGGCCGGCGGTTCTGCTGGCGGCCTATCGCTGGATCGCCGACTCGCGCGATGAGTACACCGGTGAGCGGCTGGATAATCTGGAAGATCCGTTCCGGCTCTATCGCTGCCACACCATCATGAACTGCACCCGGGCCTGCCCGAAGGGGCTGAACCCGGCGGAGGCCATCGGCAAGATCAAGACGCTCATGGTGGAGCGGCAGGGGTAGCTGACGCCTCATCGTGCCGCGCCGGTGTCGGCGCGGCGCGCGAATCAGCCGGCCCACACGCCGCGCGTGTCGATCACGCTTCGGCCGGCCAGTCTCTCTGGCGGCACCCCGCGGAATGCCGTGTGGTCCACCAGAAGGACATAAATGCCTGAGCGTTCGAGTGCGGCCTCGAGTGCCAACAGTTCCAGTCCGGGCACGGCGGCCTGATAGGGTTCCACCGCTGCGACCCGGCCTGGAAACGCCTCGGCCAGGGCGCGGGTGATGGCCAGCGCGGGGCTCTCCCGCAAATCATCCACATCGGGTTTGAAGGCCAGGCCGAAGCAGGTGATGGGCGCCTGCGGCATCGCATGCGCGGCCTCGGCCACCTGGGCGCGGATATGGGCTGCCTTGTGGTCATTCACCTCCCGCGCGGTGCGGATCAGCCGTGCCTCCTCGGGCGCGGAATCGACGATGAACCAGGGGTCCACCGCGATGCAGTGGCCGCCCACACCCGGGCCGGGCCGCAGGATGTTCACCCTGGGGTGGCGATTGGCGAGGCGGATGAGCTCCCACACATCCACGCCCACCCGTTCCGCCACCAGCGACATCTCGTTGGCGAAGGCGATGTTGACGTCGCGGAAGGCGTTTTCGGTCAGCTTCACCAACTCGGCGGTGGCGGCGTTGCTGCGCAGCACCTCGCCGCGCACGAAGCGCTGGTAGAAGGCCGCGGCGGCCTCGGCGCAGGCGGGGGTGATGCCGCCCACGCAGCGGTCATTGCCGACCAGTTCGGCCATGATGCGGCCGGGCAGCACGCGCTCGGGGCAATAGGCCAGGGCGATGTCGGGTCTCTCCGACACACCGGGCATCGCGAGGTCGGGCCGCAGCGCCGCCAGCATGTCAGCGATGCCGGCGGTGGTGCCGACCGGCGCGGTGCTCTCCAGGATCACCAGATTTCCCAGCGCCAGAACCGGCGCCAGGGCCCGCACCGCGTCATGAACATGGCCGAGCATCGGCCGCCTTCCCTCGGCCAGCGGCGTCGGCACGGCGATGATGAAGATATCGGCCGGCTGCGGCGCGGCATGCGCGGTGAGCGATCCCTTTGCCACTACCTCGCGCAGCAGCCCCTCCAGCTCGGGCTCATGCAGATGGGTGCGACCGGCTTTGAGCCCCGCCACCACCGCGGCGTCGACATCCACGCCCAGCACACGCATGCCATGCCGCGCCACCAGGGCCGCGGTCGGCAAACCGATATAGCCCAACCCTATCACACAGACACGTGTCATGACCGAAAATAAAACTATCCTGGGTTGTAGTCAGAGTGGCGCGATACGCGCCGGCTGCGCAAGCGCCATTCCGCCGGGGTGGTTTTCGCCAATCCGCACCCACACCCGTTATCCACAGCCATGCACATGGGACGCGACGCGAGGGACGGGACTAAGGTTGGCCCATGAACAGCATCAACCCGCCGGAGGGCGGCGGCCTTTTCGGCCAGTCGCTCCGCCTGCCGCCTCAAAATCTTGAGGCGGAACAAGCGCTTCTCGGTGCCCTGCTGTCGAACAACAAGGCCTTCGAAAGGGTCTCGGAGTTCCTCGCACCCGATCATTTCGCCGATCCCATCCATGCCCGGATCTTCTCGGCGATTCGCCGGCGTGTGGAGAACAACGCGCTCGCCGATGTCGTCACGCTGAAGGGCGAGTTCGAACATTCCGGCGTGCTGGAGGAGGTGGGCGGCACCAGCTACCTCGTGCAGCTCGTCAGCGCGACGGTGGGCATCATCAATGCCGGCGAATATGGCCGCCTGATCCATGATTGCTGGGTGCGACGCCAGCTCATCGATGTGGGCGAGACGGTGGTGAACCGCGCCTTTGGCGCTGAGCCGGAGCTCGAAGGCACCAAGCAGATCGAGGCTGCCGAACAGCAGCTCTTCGACCTGGCGACGGGCGGCGCCAATGAGGGCGGCGCCATCAGTTTCGATCGCGCCCTGGCGCTGGCAGTCGAGGCCGCGGCCAAGGCCAAGGCGCATGGCGGTGGCGTCTCGGGCCTGCCGTCCGGCCTGCGCGACCTCGATGCGCGGCTGGGTGGCCTGCATGGCTCGGATCTGCTGATCCTGGCCGGGCGGCCCGGCATGGGAAAGACCGCGCTGGCCACCAAGATCGCCTTCGGCGCCGCGCAATCCCTGGCGCGCGACCTGGAGCCGGGCGAGGTACCGAAAGGCTCGGTCGCGATCTTTTCGCTGGAAATGAGCGCCGAACAGCTGGCCAACCGCCTGCTCGCCGAAAGCAGCCGGATCTCGGGCGACCGCATCCGGCGCGGCGAGATCAGCCAGCAGGAATTCGACAAGTTCTACGCCTCAAGCCGCGAGCTCGGCCTGCTGCCGATCATGATCGACGACACGCCGGCCATCACGCTCTCGGCGCTGCGCACCCGCTGCCGAAGGCTGAAACGCACACGCGGACTTGAACTGGTGGTGGTGGATTATCTGCAGCTCATGCGCCCCGCGGCGGGTACCAAACCCGACAACCGCGTGCTCGAGATCAGCATGATCACGCAGGGGCTGAAAGCCATCGCCAAGGAACTCTCGGTGCCGGTCATCGCGCTGTCCCAGCTCTCGCGCGCCGTCGAGCAGCGCGAGGACAAACGGCCGCAATTGGCCGATCTGCGTGAATCCGGCTCGATCGAACAGGACGCCGACGTGGTGATGTTCGTCTATCGCGACGACTACTACCTCAAGCAACGCGAACCGAAGGAAGCCGCCTTCGACAACAGCGAAAAATACCAGGCCGCCATGGACCGCTGGAAAACCGACATGGAACGCGCCCACAACAAGGCAGACCTGATCATCGCCAAACAACGCCATGGTCCCACCGGCACGATACCGCTGTTCTTCGAGGCGGAATTCACCCGGTTCGGTGACCTCGATGTGACGCATGATGGGCCTGGGTATGATTAGGGGGCTGGCGCACTTGGCCCGGAGGGGGGCAAAGCCCCTCTCCGGGGCCACCCGCGTCACCCCCTGACCATGCAGGCCCTCCTGCGCATCGACCTGCGCGCGATCGCCGCGAACTGGCATTTGCTGCGCGAACGTCATGCCGGCGGTGCGGTCGCTGCGGTGTTGAAGGCGGATGCCTATGGCCTGGGCGCGGCCTCGGTCGCGCGTGCCTTGCGTGATGCGGGGTGCCGGCATTTCTTCGTGGCGCATCTGGCCGAGGCTGTCGCGTTGCGCGCCGCGCTGGCAGAGGACGGCCCGATGGTCGCGGTGTTGAATGGTTTCATGCCCGGCGCTGCGCCGCCCGATATCTGGCCGGTCGTGAACAATCCGGAGATGGCGCGGGCGCATGCCGGCCGCGGTCCTGTGCTGCTGCATGTCGATACCGGCATGTCTCGCCTGGGCCTCGATCCGGCCGATTGCGACGGGCTGCCGGCGCTGGACATTCGCTATGTCATGTCGCATCTCGCCTGCGCCGATGAGCCGGCGCATGCGATGAATGCGCGGCAACGTGACGTCTTTGCGGAGGTTTCGGCACGGTTTCCCGGCGTGCCGACCAGCTTCGCCAATTCCTCCGGGATTTTCCTTGGCCCGGGTTTCGGCTCAGCGCTGGCGCGGCCCGGTGCCGCGCTTTTCGGCATCAACCCACAGCCGGGTGGGCCCAACCCGATGCGCAATGTGCTGCGTCTGGATGCGCCCATCCTGCAGTTGCGCGACGTCGCGGCCGGCGTCCCGGTGGGCTATGGCGCCACCTGGCTGGCGCCGCGGTCCAGCCGAATCGCCATCGTCGCCGCTGGCTATGCCGATGGTTACAGTCGCGCCCTCTCGGGCCGTGGCATTGGCATCCTGGCCGGGCGGTCGGTACCCGTGGTAGGACGCGTTTCAATGGACCTGACCGCATTCGACGTGACGGGCGTGCCGGCGGCTTTGGGCGATATGCTCACGCTGATGGGCCCCGATAATCCCCCGGACATGCTGGCCGAGCAGGCCGGCACGATCGGCTACGAAATGCTGACCGCCCTGGGTTCGCGTTACCGGCGCATCTACGCCTGATGGTCCTCGGTATCCTCGCAGCCCTCGGCCGCACGGTGCTGCGCGCCTGCCAGGAGGTTGGCGGCCTGGCGCTCTTCGCGCTGGAGGCCCTGTCGCATCTCGTGCGCCCGCCCTTTCATGGTCGGCAGTTCCTGCGCCATTTCATCGAGGTGGCCTATTTCTCGCTGCCCGTGGTCGCGCTGACAGCGCTGTTCACCGGCATGGTGCTGGCGTTGCAGAGCTACACCGGCTTCGCCCGTTTCAATGCGCAATCCGCCGTGGCCTCCGTGGTGGCGCTGAGCGTGACGCGCGAGCTGGGGCCGGTGCTGGCCGGACTGATGGTCGCGGGCCGGATCGGTGCGGCGATGGCGGCCGAGCTCGGCACCATGCGCGTCACCGACCAGATCGACGCGCTGACCACGCTCTCGACCGACCCGATGAAGTACCTGGTGGCGCCGCGCCTGCTGGCCGCCACCCTGGCCCTGCCGCTGCTGGTGCTGGTGGCCGACATCATCGGCGTGATGGGCGGCTATCTCGTGGGCACGGTGAAGCTTGGCTTCGTCTCCGCCTCATTCCTCGATTCCACCTGGGATGTGTTGGAGACGATGGATGTGGTCAGCGGCCTGGTGAAGGCCGCCGTGTTTGGCTTCGTCATCGCGCTGATGGGCTGCTGGTGCGGCTATCGCAGCCGCGGCGGCGCGCAGGGCGTGGGCATGGCAACGACGGCGGCGGTGGTCATGGCCTCCATTCTCATCCTCGCACTCGACTACGTCGTGACCGAGGCGTTCTTCGCGCAATGACCCTCACCGTCGCATTGGAGGGCGTGTGCAAGAGCTTCGCCGGCAAGAAGGTGCTGGAGGGCGTGGATATCGCGGTGCCGGCCAGTTCCTCGCTGGTGGTGCTGGGCGGTTCGGGCAGCGGCAAGTCGGTGATGCTGAAATGCATCCTGGGGCTGATCACGCCCGATTCCGGCCGCATCCTGATCGATGGGCGCGATGTCGCCGGGGTGTCGCGGCGCGAGCGCGCGGCCTTGATGGACCGCATCGGCATGCTGTTCCAGAACGGCGCGCTGTTCGACAGCCTGCCGGTCTGGGAAAATGTCTGCTTCAAGCTGCTGGCGCAGAAGCGCATCACACGCCGCGCCGCGCGCGACAAGGCGGCCGAGGTGCTGGCCCAGGTCGGGCTTGCCGCCAGCGTGGGCGACCTAGCCCCCGCCGAGCTGTCCGGCGGCATGCAGAAGCGTGTGGCGCTGGCCCGCGCCGTGGCCGCCGCGCCGGAGCTGCTGTTCTTCGACGAACCGACCACCGGCCTCGACCCCATCATGGGTGCGGTGATCGATGGGCTGATCGTGGATTGCGTGCAGCGCCTGGGCGCCACCGCCATCTCGATCACCCATGACATGGCCAGCGCCAGGCGCATCGGTGAGCGTGCGGCGATGATCTACAAGGGCCGGATTGTCTGGGACGGCCCGGCCGCCAGCCTCGGCGAGACCGGCAATGCCATGGTGGACCAGTTCGCCCGCGGCGAGCGCGAGGGGCCGATCACGATGGAATTGCGGCGGTAACCAAGGATTCGTCACGCCGCTGTCAGATCACTGTCACCTCTCCCGGCTAAAGCGCTGCTTCCATTCCGGAGGGATTCCCATGCGCAACCTGCTTCTGGCCGGCATCGCCGCCATCGCCCTGACCACCCCAGCCCGCGCCGATGAGCGTTTCGAGGCCCGCGTGGTCGGACACGCCATGCTGCCCGCCGCCACGCTCATCGCGCCGCCGGCCGATGCGCCCCCGGGCTTCGCCACCTCCGGCCGCTTCACCGGCCCGGGCAACACCCGCGTCGAGGCCCGCGGCACCATCCCCGCCGATACCGGCGCGATGCATGGCAGCCGCCAGACCGGCGTGGGCCTGCCGCTGGCCGGCCAACCCGTGCAGGGCTTCTCTGGCATCCGCCCGGTGGGCGATGGCTCCTACTGGGTGACCACGGACAATGGCTTCGGCACGCGCCGCAACAGCGCCGACGCGCTGCTGATGTTCCACCGCATCCGGCCGGACTTCCGGACCGGTGCGACGACGGTGGAACGCACCATCTTCCTCTCCGACCCCAACCGCGTGCTGCCCTTCCCCATCGTCACCGAGCCGTCGGGCCCGCGCTACCTGACCGGCGCCGACCTCGATATCGAAAGCATCCAGAACGCCCCGGATGGCACCTTCTGGTTCGGCGACGAGTTCGGCCCCTACATCTTCCAGACCGACGCGGAAGGTCGGGTGCTTCGCTTCTTCGAGACGATGCTGGACGGCCAGCCGGTGCGCAGCCCGGACAACCACGCCTTTCAGGTGCCGGCCACGCCGGCCGCCACCGTGCCCTTCCGCTCGCGCCGTTCCGGCGGCTACGAGGGCATGGCGATGACGCCCGATGGCCAGACCCTCTGGGGCCTGCTGGAGCAGCCGCTCTTCGCGCCCAACTCCGACCAGGCCGAGGGCCAGTTCCTGCGCCTCATCGAATTCAGCGTGGCCCGGGGCGCCTGGACCGGCCGCAGCCTGCGTTACCGGCTGGAACCCGGCGCCACCGCGATCGGCGATTTCAACATGATCGACGAGCGCCGCGCCCTGGTGATCGAGCGTGACAATGGCGAGGGCGACCCCGGCCTGGCCTGCGCCCAGGGCGTGGCGCCGACCGGCGCCGCCCCCTGCTTTCCGCTGCCCGCCCGCTTCAAGCGTGTCTACCTCATCGACCTGGCCGCGCCGGATGCCGAGGGCTTCGTGCGCAAGATCGGCCATATCGACCTGATGGCCATGCAGGACCCTGAAGGCCTTGTGCGTGACCGCGGCGCGCTGCCGCCCGGTGCCCCCGCCGGCCGCTTCACCTTCCCCTTCTTCACCATCGAGAATGTCGCGGTGGTCGATGCCGACCACATCATCGTCGGCAATGACAACAACTATCCCTTCTCGGCCGGCCGCTACCCGAATGTACCGGACAACAACGAGCAGGTGCTGCTGCGGGTGCCGGAATTGCTGCGGGCGCGCTGACCGCGGCAGGCTTGCTTTCCCCGGCTTCAGGCTTGCGTTAGCGTGCATCGGTATTCGTGGCGGGGGATGGCATGGCTTTGACACAGGCGGAGCGGGATGGCGCGTTTATCCCTGGGCCCAGGGTGGCCCTGGCAGGGGCGCCGCAGGGTCCACTGGCGGGCCTTCGATTCGCGGTGAAGGACCTCTACGACGTCGCCGGCGAGGTGACGTCCTATGGCAATCCGGACTGGGCACGCACCCATGGCGTGGCGGCCACCACCGCACCGGTGGTCACCGCGCTGCTGGAGGCCGGCGGCACGCTCGTCGGCAAGACCAAGACGGTGGAGCTGGCCTTCGGCCTCACCGGCGAAAACGTTTGGCACGGCACGCCGGTCAACCCGAAGGCGCCCGATCGCTTCCCCGGCGGCTCATCCTGCGGCAGCGCGGCCGCGGTGGCGGCGGGCGAGGTGGATTTTGCCATGGGCAGCGACACCGGCGGCTCGGTGCGGATTCCCGCCAGCTATTGCGGCGTCTTCGGCTTCCGGCCGAGCTGGGGCGCGATCAGCCTTGCTGGCTGCTGCGCGCTGGGCCCCAGCTTCGATACGCCGGGCTGGTTCGCGGCGAATGCCGGGGTGCTGGGCCGGGTTGGGCGCGAGCTGCTGCCGCTGGAGAAAGCCGGGCCGAACTGTCTGCCGGCGGGCCCGCTGATGCGGCCCGATGACGTCTGGATCAATGCCGACCCGGCGGTGGCACGGCTGCTGCAGCCCGCGCTGGAAGCCACCGAAAGGGTGATGGGCCGGGCGATGCGGGTGGAGCTGGCCCCCGAAGGCCTGTTCGAGATCTATGAAAATTTCCGCTGCATGCAGGCGCAGGAGGCCTGGGCCACGCTGGGCACCTGGGTGACGCAGACCAACCCGGCCTTCGGTCCGGGCGTGGGTGAGCGCTTCACCGCGGCCCGCGCAATGCCGGCGGAGAAGGCCGCCGCCGGCCGTGCCTTCCGCAAGCGCTTCCAGCATCGCATGCGCACGCTGCTGGAAGGTGGCGCGGTGCTGGTCTACCCCACCTCGCCGATCCCGGCCCCGCTGCTCAGCGCCAGCCAGGCCGAGCAGAACGCGGTGCGCGAGCAGACCATGGGCGTGACGGCGATCGCAGGCCTCGGCGGTCTGCCCGAGGTCAGCATCCCCGCGGCGTCGCTGGATGGCGCGCCAATCGGCCTCTCTCTGGTGGCTTCCCCCGGGCGCGACCGCATGCTTCTGCGCCTGGCCGAACGCGTGGCCGAAGAGCTGGGCCTGTGACCCCACGCGAGGCCACACCGAAAGACCTGCCGGCCATCGCCGCGATCTATGCCCATCACGTGAAGCATGGCGTCGGCACCTTCGAGGAAAAGGCGCCAACGGCAGCCGAGATGGGTAAGCGTCTCGCCAAGGTCCAGGCCGCTGGCTGCGCCTGGCTGGTGATGGAGCATGAAGGCAAGATCACGGGCTATGGCTATTACGCCCAGTTCCGCGACCGCAGCGCCTATCGCTTCACGGTGGAGGACAGCATCTATGTCCGCGACGATGTGCGCGGGCAGGGCGTTGGCAAGGCGCTGGTGGCGGCGCTGCTGGACCATGCCGCGCGGCGCGGTTTCCGGCAGATGATCGCGGTGATCGGTGACAGCGAGAATGTCGGCTCGATCGGGCTGCACCTCTCGCTGGGGTTCCGGCAGGTCGGCGTGATGCGCGCGGTCGGGCTGAAATTCGGCCGCTGGGTCGATGTCGTGACCATGCAGCGGCCTTTGGGAGAGGCGGACCGTTCAATTCCGGTGTAATCTGCCCGCATGACGATCCTCGACGCCCAAGACCCCTATCCCCGCAATTTCGCCGGCTACGGCGCCAACCCGCCGGACCCGCGCTGGCCCGGAGGCGCCCGCGTCGCACTCAGCTTCGTGCTGAATTACGAGGAGGGGGCGGAAAACACCGTGCTGAACGGCGATGCCGGCAGCGAGCTTTACCTGCACGAAGTGCCCGGCGGCTCACCCGTGCTGGGCGAACGCAACCGCACGGTGGAGAGCCAGTTCGACTATGGCGCGCGGGCCGGCGTCTGGCGGGTGCTGCGGCTGTTTGCCGAGCGCGGCTTGAAGCTCACCGTCTACGGCGTGGGCCGGGCGCTGGAGTTGAACCCCGCGGCGGCGCAGGCCTTCATCGCCCAGGGGCATGAGGTGGCCAGCCATGGCTGGCGCTGGATCGACTATCACAACACGCCCGAGGCGGAGGAGCGCGCCTCCATCGCGGCCTGTGTCGAGACCATTACCCGGCTGTGCGGCAAGCCCCCGGTCGGCTGGTACACCGGCCGCATCAGCCCGCGCACGCGCCGCCTCGTCGCCGAGCATGGCGGCTTCCTCTACGACAGCGACGCCTATGATGACGACCTGCCGCATTACGTGGAGGTGGCCGGGAAGCCGCAGCTCATCCTGCCCTATACCCTCGACAACAACGACATGAAGTTCGCGGTGCCACCCGGCTTTTCCAGCAATGACGGGTATGAGCAGCACCTGCGCGACAGCCTTGACCTGCTGCGCCGCGAGGGTGGCCGGATGATGAGCGTGGGGCTGCATTGCCGGCTGGTAGGCCGCCCGGCGCGGGCCGCCGCCCTGGCGCGCTTTCTGGACCATGCCGCGGGCTGCCCCGATGTCTGGGTGGCCACGCGCGAGGAGATCGCCCGACATTGGCTGCGCGAGCACCTGCCGGGATGAGAACCGAAACCGACAGCCTGGGCAGCGTGGAGATCCCCGATGACCGGCTGTGGGGCCCGCAGACCGAGCGGGCGCGACAACTTTTTCGGATCGGGGTGGAGAAATTCCCGCCCGGGCTGATCCGCGCCGTGGGTCTGCAGAAATGGGCGGCGGCGCGCGCCAATGCAGCGCTGGGCTTGTTGCCACCGCAACTGGCTGAGGCGATTGCAGCGGCGGCGGAAGAAATCATCGCCGGCGAGCGTGATGCCGATTTCCCGCTGCCCATCTGGCAGACCGGCAGCGGCACGCAGACCAATATGAACGCCAATGAGGTGCTGTCCAACCGCGCCAACCAGATGTTGGGCGGCGAACTGGGCGCCCGCGCACCGGTGCACCCGAACGACCATGTGAACATGGGGCAGAGCTCCAACGACAGTTTTCCGGCCATGATGCATATCGCAGCGGCCGAAGCGGTGACCGCCCGCCTGCTGCCGGCGCTGGAGGTCCTGCGCGCCGCCCTGGCCGCGCGCGCCGCCGAATGGTCCGGCGTGGTGAAGCTGGGCCGCACCCACATGATGGACGCGGTGCCGGTGACCCTGGGCAGCGAATTCGCCGTCTGGGCGCGCCAGGTGGAGCGCGGGATGGCGCGGCTGCGTGAGGTGCTACCCCGCCTGCTGGTGCTGCCACAGGGCGGCACGGCGGCGGGCACCGGGCTGAACACCCATCCCCAATTCGCCACGCGCTTTTGCACGGTTCTGGCCGAGCGCCTGGGGCTCGACTTCACTGCCAATGACCTCCCTGGCGAGGGCATGGCGGCGCATGACGTCTTCGTGGAATTGCAGGGCGCGATGAATGTGCTGGCGGTGTCGCTGAACAAATGCGGCAATGACATCCGCCTGCTGGGCAGCGGGCCGTCCTCGGGCCTGGCCGAACTGGTGATCCCTGCCGATGGCCTGTCCAGCAGCATCATGCCGGGCAAGACCAACCCCACCCAGGCCGAGGCGCTGACGATGGTCTGCGCCCAGGTGATGGGCAATACGACCACCGTGACCGTGGCCGGCGCGCAGGGTCATCTCGAGCTGAATGTCTTCAAGCCGGTGATCATCTTCGCGGTGCTGCAATCGGCCACACTGCTGGCGGATGCCGCCGAGAGTTTTTCCGAACACATGGTGGCGAAGCTGGCGCCCAACCTGCCGCGCATCGCGGAGAACCTGGCGAAGTCGCTGATGCTGGTCACCGCGTTGAACCCACATATCGGCTATGATCGCGCGGTGAAGATCGGCAAGCTCGCCCTGGCGGAAGGCCTGACCTTGCGCGACGCCGCCGCCCGCCTAGGCTACGTCACGCCCGAGGATTTCGACCGGTGGGTGAGGCCCGCGGATATGCTGGGACCAACGCATGATCCGGTGTGACCGGATCATGCTGTGATGCTTGAAAAGCGGAGCCTGAGCCTCGCTGGCCACCGCACCTCGGTGGCGCTTGAGCCGGAATTCTGGGCGGTGCTGGAACGCGCCGCCGCCCCTGGCAGCCTGGCCGCGTTGGTCACGGCACAGGACGAGGCCCGGGCGGACACCGGCGAGCCACTCGCCAGCCGCCTGCGGCTCTTCGCCCTGCGCTACGCCCTGGCGCGGGCAGGTTCGGCCGAGGCCGGGCGATAGACGGCCCGCTGGCCCAGGATGGGTTCCAGCCTGTCGGTGATCCCCAGCGCCGTCTCCGCCGCGCCGAGATACAGCGCGCCATCGGGCGCCAATTGCCCCGCCAGCCCGCCGAGAACGCGAGACTTGGTGGGCATGTCGAAATAGATCAGCACGTTGCGGCAAAAAATCACGTCGAATTTGCCGAACGCCCGCAGGTCATTCAGCAGATTGACCTGCTGGAACTTCGTGTAGGCGCGCAGGTGGTCCTTGGCCCGCCAGCGGCTGTCGGTCTGGGTAAAATGCTTCATCAGCTGGCGCACCGGCAGGCCACGCTGCACCTCGAACTGGGTGAAGACGGCCTCCCGCGCACGCTCCAGCACAGCCTGGGTGAGATCGGTGCCGATGATCTCAAAGCGCCGGGCCTTGAGGCTGGCATCGCCGAGTTCTTGCGCCTCCGCCAGGATGATCGCGATGGAATAGGCCTCCTGCCCCGTGCTGCAGGCGGCGGACCAGATGCGGATGGGCAGGCCGGGGGTCCGCGCGCGATGCAGCACCGGCAGCAATTCCTTCAGATGGTCGAAGGGCTTGCCGTCACGAAAGAAGTGGCTTTCGTTGGTGGTCAGCAACTCCGTCATATCCTGCGCCAGCCGCTCGGCCCCCGCGCCGCGCAGCTTCATCGCCAACGCGTCCAGGCTCGGCAGCCCCTCGCGCTTGAGCAGCGGCGCGAGCCGGGTGTCGAGCATGTAGCCCTGATCGGCCGTCAGCACGCCGCCGGAGCGCTGCTTTACGATGCCGGCGAGGAACTGGAAGGTTGCGGGGTTCATGCGGCTTGCCTCAGGGCGGCCATGACGTGGTCGGCCAATGCTTCGGGGGGGGCGAGGAGCTTCGGCAGGCCGGCCTTCGCCACCGCGCCGGGCATGCCCCAGACAACGCTGCTCGCCTCGTCCTGCGCCAGCACCATGCCGCCGGCACGCACCACCGCCTGGCAGCCCAGCAGACCATCCTGGCCCATGCCGGTGAGGATGATGGTCAGCAGGTCGCGGCCATAGATCGCTGCCAGCGAGCGCAGCATGGGGTCCACCGCCGGGCGGCAGAAATTCTCCGGCGCATCGCTGGTCAGGCTCACCCGCGGCGGGCCACCATCGGCCTTGCGCAGGATCATGTGGCGGTCGCCCGGGGCCACCAGGATATGGCCGGGGCGGAGCACGTCACCCTCCCGTGCCTCGCTGCAGCGCGGGCCACCCAGGCCGTCGAGATGCTGCGCCAGCATGGCGGTGAAGCCGGCGGGCATGTGTTGCGTGATCACCACGGGCAGGTTGAGGTTGCGCGGCAGGCGCTTCACCAATGCGGCCAGGGCCTGTGGCCCGCCGGTGGAGGAGCCGATGGCGATGGCGCGCGGCAGCATGCCCAAGGCCCCCGTCACCACCGGGCGCGCCGCCGGCCGGGCCATGCGGCTGCCCATCCGCGCCCAGCCCTTCACCTTGGCGAGCAATTCCGCGCGGAAGGCTGGGTCGGCCATGCCGCCCTGGCTGGCGCTGGGCTTGGGCACGTAGTCCGAGGCGCCGGCCTTCATCGCTGCCATGGTCTGGCTGGCGCCGCGTTGGGTCAGCGCGCTGGCCACGATCACCACCGGCCTCGGCTCGCGCCGCAACAGCAGCGGCAGCGCCGTCATGCCATCCATCACCGGCATTTCGAGGTCGAGCAGAATGACCTCTGGCCGCTCGCCCGGTGCCGCCGCTTCCAGCGCGCGCAGCGCCGCCTGGCCATCACCAACACGCGCAACCACGCGAATGCCCGGGTCGCTTTCCAGCAGGCGCGCCAGTGCGCCGCGCACGACCACGCTGTCGTCGCAGAGCATCACCCGCAGCTTGTCGGCGCTCATCCGTCCGATGCTTCCGCAGGGCCGAAACCGACCATCGCGAGCTTGTCCATCAGGATCGCCTCGTCGAAGGGCTTCATGACGTATTCGTCGGCACCCGCCTCCAACCCCTCGAGGATTTTCTCCGAGGCCGCCTCGGTCGTGCACATCACCACCGTGGGGTTGCTAGGGCCGTACTCCGCCCGCAGGGCGCGCAGGAATTCGATGCCGTCCATCACCGGCATGTTGCGGTCAAGCAGGACCAGCCGGGGCATATCCTGCCCGACTGCATCCAGCGCCTGGCGGCCATCACCCGCCTCGCGCACCGCGAAGCCGTGCTTTTCCAGAATGCGGCGCGCGACCTTGCGCACAACAGCGCTGTCATCGACCACCAGGGCGCTCGTGCTCATGGCTTTCCCCTCAACCGATCTGCATCAGACGCTCGACATCGAGCACCACCAGCAGGCTCTCGCCCAGGCGATGCACGCCGAGCGAGACCTCCTTCCAGGAGGCATCCAGCGTGGGCGGGTTCGCGGCCCGCTCGGCCGGGCTGAGGCTCAACACCTCGCCCACCACATCGGCGAGCAGCGAGTAGAGCTCACCCTGATGCTCCACCACCACCGACATCGGCTTCTGACCCGCTGGCCGCTCGGCCAGATGCAGCCGCCGGCGCAGATCCACCGCGGTGACGATGCGGCCGCGCAGGTTGAGGCTGCCCGCCACCTCAGGCGGGGCGAGCGGAATGCGGGTGATGGTCTGCGGCCCCAGCACATCGCGCACGGCGAGCACCGGCACGCCGCAGAGCTGGCCAGCGACGGTCAGCGTCAGCACCATCTGAGCCGCATCGGTGCCCAGCGCCAGCGCCGCGGCATTTCCCGCGGCACGACCCATGGAGTTGGTATCGGTTTGCATGGGTGATCCTCAGATGGGGCTGTCGATGGGGGCGGCGATACCGCGCAGTTCCAGTGCCTGCCCAAGGCTGATGCCCAGCGCCTGGCGATCGAATTTCGCGATGTAGTCGGTGAAGCCTGCGGCACGGCCATTCTCGACATCCGCGGGCTCGGCCCGGCCGGACAGTGCGATCACCGGGAGATCCTCCCAGGGGCCGCCATCGCGAATGGCGCGCACGAGCTGGAAACCGTCCATCTCCGGCATGTTGATGTCGGAGATGATCGCGTCGAACATCTCGCCAGCCTCGCGCATGCGCAGCGCCTCGCGACCATTGGAGACGCCCACGATGTCGTAGCCGGCAGCGGAAAGACCTGGCACCACGAGGTTGCGGAAGAAAGCGCTGTCCTCCACCAGCAGCACGCGCGGCTGGCTGGCCTGTTTGGCCGCCGCCTGGTCGAACCAATCCTCCCCACCCTGGCGCAGCCAATAGGCGCAATCGAGAATTTCGGTGACCTTGTCCGAAATAACGGCGCTGCCGAGGAAGCCCGGCCGCTCGCCGGCACGGTCGATGATCAGCGGCGCCTCCATCACATCGAGGATCTCGTCCACCATCAGGCCCATGGAATGGGCCCCGTCGCCGAAGACCAGCACGGCCTGTCTGATTCCTGGCTCGGGCATCTGCGGGTAGCCGCTGAGCGGTACCAGCGGCATCAGGCTGCCACGATACTGCACCACCAGCTTCTCGCCGGCATATTCAACCCGTTCGGCCGGCAGATCCTCCAGCCGGGCGATGAGGCCCAGCGGCACCGCCTTGGGCGCGCCCTCACCGGCGCGGAAGAGCAGCAGCGCCGTGCGCTCCCCACCGCCGCGGCCGCGCTGCGGCTTGACCGCCGCCGTCGCCATGTCGCTGCCGCCATCCACGCTCAGGCCGGTGGCACGGGCGATGCCGTTGGGGTCGAGGATCATGATCACCGAGCCGTCGCCCAGGATGGTATTGCCGGAGAACATCGTCACGTCGCGCAGGATGGGCGCCACGGGCTTCACCACGATCTCCTCGGTGTCGAACACCCTGTCGACCACGATGCCGAAGACCTGGGTGCCGACCTGAGTGACCACCACGAAGCTCGTCGCATCCGCGGCGCGCTCCTCATGCTCGAGGTCGAGAAGGCGGGCCAACGGGACGAGTGGCAGCAGCCGGTCACGCAGGCGAAGGATCGGGGCGCTCTTGATCGTCTCCACCCGCGGGCCGTCACCTTCGCCAACGCGCACCAGTTCCAGTACGCCGTTCTGCGGGATGGCGAAGCGCTCGCCGCCAGCCTCCACGATCAGCGCCGCGGCGATGGCCAGGGTGAGCGGGATCTTGATGGTAAAGGTGGTGCCGCGCCCCTCGCGCGAGCGGAGTTCGACGATGCCGCCGATGCGCTCCAGGTTGGTCTTCACCACATCCATCCCCACACCGCGGCCCGAGACGGAGGTGATGGCCGCCGCCGTGGAGAAGCCCGCGCGGAAGATGAAGCGCTGGATCTCCTGCTCGCTCATCGAGGCCAGTTCGGGCTCCGTCGCCAGGCCCTGGCGCAACACCTTTTCCTTGATCTTGTCGACCGCCAGGCCGCGCCCGTCATCGCCGATCTCCAGCACGATATGGCCGCCCTGATGATAGGCGTTCAGCGTGATGCGGCCGGTTTCGGGCTTGCCGCCGGCGCGGCGCTGCTCGGGCGTTTCCAGACCATGGTCGGCGCTGTTGCGGACCATGTGGGTGAGCGGATCCTTGATGAGCTCCATGACCTGGCGGTCCAACTCCGTCTCGGCGCCGATCATGTCCAGGGTGATCTTCTTGCCCAGCTCATTGGCCAGGTCGCGCACCAGGCGCGGCAGCTTCTGCCAGGCGCTGCCGATGGGCTGCATGCGCGTCTTCATCACCCCGTCCTGCAGGTCGGAGGTGATCTGCGACAGGCGCTGCAGCGGGACGGTGAAGGGTGAATTCGCTTCCGACCGGGCCAGCTGGAGAAGCTGGTTGCGGGTCAAGACCAATTCGCTGACCAGGACCATCAGATCCTCCAGCACGTCGACGGCGACGCGGATGGTTTGTGGTGCATTGCCTGGGCCGGCCTCCGCATGGGTGGCGACCATCTCCACCACAGCCGTCTCAGCCACAGGGATCGCTGCCGGTTCGATGGCCATCTCCGGCCCCTCATCGATCGGGGTGGCGGAGGGCTGCGCCGGCGCCTCCACCAGCGCCTCACCCCGAAAGGCGGCGTCCAGGGCGGCGATGATCGCGCCGTCATCACCTGCGGGCTCCGCACCTGCCGCCTCCAGCCCCGCCACGATGGACTTGATGCGGTCCACCGCCGAGAGGATCAGGCTGATGCCCTCGGGCGTGACCGGCAGCGAGCCTTCGCGCCAGCGGCCCAGCACATTCTCACCGGCATGGGCCACCTTCTCCAGCCTGGGCAGGCCGAGGAAGCCGCAGGTGCCCTTGATCGTGTGGATCGTCCGGAACACCTCGCCCAGCACCGAGGCGTCGTTAGGGTTCCGCTCCAGCGACAGCAGGGCGCCATCCAGGCTTTGCAGCCCTTCATTCGTCTCAGTGAGGAAGTCGGCGAGAAGATCGTCCATGCGCGGTTCCCATTGGCTCGGAAGCGGGGCTGCCTGCCGGACCATGCCGGTCCACAAGCGCCGCTCCATGAATGCCTTGGGCCATCCGCACCAAAGAAAGGGTAAATCCCGGCGCAGATTGTCGCGCCAGCCTGTCTCAACCCAGCGGTTGCAGCAACAAAGGCGGCAGGCCCGGCTGCCCCATACCCAGGCTCAGGCGGCACTGCGCCACCTCGGCCAGCGCCAGCAGCCAGGGTGCCAGCAGCGCGCGCGGCGTATCCGCCTCGGGCGGCGGCATCCCCGCCAAGCGCTCAAGCAGACCATGCGGCCAGGTGGCGATCCGCCCCTCGGGCAGCACTGCCAGGGTACCGCCGCGGCCATGCACCGCCGCCACGCGCAGCATGCCGCCCCTGGGCAGCGCCTCGGCCCCCAGCATGGCAGCGGCCAGGACGATCTGGCCCAGCGCCGCCTCGACACGCTCCTGCGGCGACACCTCGAACCGGAAAGCAACGCGATGGGCCGTGGGCGCGCCCGCCAGCAGGGTCTGCAACTCGCCCCAGGACATCGCCTCCGCCTCGCCGAAAACCACCGCATAGAGCCGCAGCCGCAGCCGCAGCTCAGCCACCGTCTCCTCCAGCAGCGCGGCACCCTCGGCAGAGCCACTGGCGGCCATGATGGTGCCCAGCGGGCCCGCGATATCATGCGTCAGCCTCGCGCCCACCAACCGGGCGAGATGCGGGCGGTTCAAGGCCAGTTCCTGGGACATGCGCCCAACTCCTTTTGCGCCCGCTATGGTCTGACGGGCCATGCGGATACCATGTCAGTCAATATGTCGTGTGCCTTGTCGCATTCAGTAGAAAGCGGTCGACCGGCCGACGACAGGCCACGACACTCACCGCCCCAGCATGCAGGACGATGGATTGACGAAATCCAAAGCCAGGACCAAGCCTGTGGCATGCAGCGCGGGATGGCAGAGTGCAGTTGATCGAACCGGGAATGCGGGTGTGCAACCCCGCACGGCCCGACTGGGGCGTGGGCCAGGTGCAATCCGTCATCGGCACCCGCGTCACGGTGAATTTCGAGAATGCCGGCAAGCTGCTGATCAACGCGGCCATGGTCACGCTGGATATCCTGCCATGAACGCCAGTTGGGCCGAGCTCTGGCCGGAAATCTCGGCCGCGGTGCTGGATTGGCGCATGCTGGGCGCCATCATCGCCACCGCCGTCGCCGGCGTCATGCGCGGCTATGCCGGCTTCGGCACCGCCGTCATCCTCGCACCGGTCTTCGCCACGCTATGGGGCACGCGTGAGGGCGTGCCGGTGATGCTGCTGATGGAATTGATGATCACCATGCAACTCGCACCCAAGGCCTGGCACGAGGCGGACCGGCGGGTGGTCCTGCCGCTGGGCGGGGCTGCGCTCTTGACGATGCCGCTCGGCACCTACGCCCTTGTCGCGCTGAATGAGGAGACCCTGCGCCGGGCCATCGGTGGCTTCGTGCTGGTCTTCGGCTTCGCGCTGATGAGTGGCTGGCGCTATCGCGGCGTGCGGCCACTCTGGCTCAACCTCAGCATCGGCGGCGTCGCGGGGCTGCTGAAGGGCGCCACCGGGATGTCCGGCCCACCGGTCATTCTCTACCTGCTCTCGGGCGTGGAGGAGGCGAAGCGGCATCGCGCGAACCTCATTCTCTTTTTTGCCATTATCGCCGTCACCTCAGTGCTGGGGCCGATCCTGCTCGGGTTGATCGATGTGAAGACCTTCGCCCGCCTCGCGGTGGTGCTGCCGGTCATGTTCCTCTCGGTGCCACTGGGGGTGCGCGCCTTCTACGTGGTGCCGCAGCGGCTGTACCGGCCCTTCGCCATGGCGGTGCTGGCGGCGGCAGGCGGCATCGCGCTCTTTGCCTGAGGCGCTGGACCATGCTGCGTTCATATGCGTTTGCTCCGCATGGTCCAGCCTTCGCTGAGAGAATGATTCGGCGTTCTCGGCGATTCCGCCTCAACACAGCATGCTCTAGTACTACAGTTGCGCTTCAAAGCGCCGCCAGTGCGCCTCTGCGGCGCGCTGCTGATGGCGTCGTCGCCATGCTGACCAAGCCAGTACGGCGGCCC
>JAESFS010000084.1_pt1 | contig 53846 bp, 54 predicted proteins | sample 9269441 | NCBI WGS metagenome assembly JAESFS01 (sample SAMN14502548, study PRJNA617105) | algae metagenome | isolation source: Scytolyngbya sp. HA4215-MV1 and co-occurring heterotrophs from sample from... | place: USA: Laie Falls, Oahu, Hawaii | collected 2010-08-22
GCCCCAAGCCATTCCGATGGTTCAAGTCGGCTGACGATATCCTGGCCAGCATCGAGCGCTTCTGTACCTTCAATACGCCAAGGGATGGTTTAGCGTGATGAAGCGAACTTCTGGTTCAGGACACTAGGCCCTCATGGTTGCGCCACCTGTCCGGTCGAAATGGGGGCCGCTCCAAAGGTGACCAACTGCTTCCGCGCCGACTGGGGCGCGAAAGTCTACGCCGCCGGAGCCAACGTTATCGCCACAGGTCGGCTGCATGGCATGACCGCTCGCGATGCACTGCGGGCGGCACTGGCAAATGTGTCAGGCATGCAATCGGGTTGATGACGATGCCTCCCCGGAAGGGTGAGCAATGACATGATTTAAGATGTCCCCATCCGGAGTTGTCTGATTGTATGGCGGCGTTACTGTGAGGATATGAAGCAACTGCCCGCCATCCCGCCTGACAGTCGCGCCACCGCTCCGCGATGAGCACGGCAGTCATTTGCCTCGCCTATCTTCAAAACCCGTCCGGGGTGGACAACCTTGCCCGCTACTTTGCCCGCTTGTCGGCGGACCTCTACGTGCATGTCGACGCCAAGGTGCCCGATACCGCCTACCGGACAGTGGCGGCGGACCATGCGAACCTGCATCTTCTCGCGGAGCGTCTGCCGATCTGGTGGGGCGGCTTCAACACAGTGCGCGCCATTGTCGCAGCCCTGACGATGGCCCGCGCCAACGGTTCCTATGATCGCTATTTGCTGCTCACCGAAGACACCGTGCCGCTGCTGGCACCGGCGGCGCTGGCCAGGCATCTCGAAGCAAACGTGGAGTATATTGAAACCGGCGGTCCGGTACCTGAAGAGCCCGAGAGCTGGATTTGGCGTCGGTATTCCGGCTGGTATTTTTACGATTCGGCCGCAACCAACCCGCGCTTCATCGACCCCGATCGCCGCGAAATCACAAGCAATGATCTCATCGAGCTCCTTGAGATGCAGCGTTTACGCCAGCGCGGCAAGGCGCCGCTCGCGGAGCTGCGCCACGGCAGCGGTTGGTGGGCGCTTACCGATGAGGCGGTCGTGCGCATCCTGCATGTCCACGAAACCGATCCATGGCTGCGCGATTCCTTTGCTTTCTCCGCGATTCCCGAGGAACAGTATTTCCAGACCATTCTCGCACTGTCCGGCTGGACGCGACCCTGCCAGCGGTTCATCCACACCGACTTCTCGCGCGAACCAAAACCCTATGTCTATCGAACTGCCGACGAACTCATCGCGCTACGGCACGGTGCGGCCTGCATGGCGCGCAAGGTCGATCTCGCCGCACCGGAGATCGCCGCCTACATGAGAACACTCACTGAGACTTAGCGAGTCTGCCGTGAGCAAATCCATTTGGCGCTGGGTATTGGCTGCTGCCGCCGCGGGCCGGTCAGATGAGCATCAAACACGGCCAGTAGGTCTATACCGGCCACTGCTCGCGTGGATTGAGCATTTACCCGACATGTTCCATGGCGACTCAATTCAAAGTAAAGCCTCGCGTCGGATAACAGCCCCGGGCAGGAATGAGCATGCTGGATGAGGTCGCGATGACCGACGGGACGTCACTGCGAATCGTGCTGGTCAGCCCCGACATGCCGGGGCCGCACGCATGCACCGCGGCCGGCCATGTGGCATTGCGTCTGGCGCAGCGGCTGGTTGCCGAAGGGGCGGCGGTGGAATTGCTGGTGCCGCGCATCGCCGGTCCGCTCTGGCCGCATGCCCATTGGTGGCAGGTCAGCGCCGGGCATGGGGTGGGGCTGCATATCCTGCCGCTGGAGGATGGCGCCGATGCGATGCTGGGCTACCGCGCCCTGGAATGGTTGCGCCGGCACCCCGCACCCGACCTGCTGCTGGCGATGGACAGCCGCGGCCTCGGTGCCGGCGTGATCCTGGCAAGGCGCATCGGCCTGGCCCTGCAGGGCGTGCCGATCGGCGTGGTTGTCAGCGGCTCCGATGCCGCGCGGCGCGGCCTCTGCCCGGCCGTATCGCCGACCCGCACGCTGCGGCGCCATCTCGAAAACGAGGCGATGGCGGGCGCCGATTTCCTGCTCGTCGCCGATGGGGAGTTGCGGGAATATTGCGCCACGGGCGACAGGCCAAGCCTGGTCCTGGCCGGGCTTGGCATGGGGGTGATCGATGACCGGACGCCCATGCCCGGGCTGCGCCTGACCGAGGGCCTGGCCGATGCCTGCTCGGCACGGACGCTGGCGAACCTGCTGCGGGACCTGCCCGATCCGCAGCCGATCCTGCGCATGCCGCTGCCGCCGGCTGCCGATGCCGGGGGTGAGGATCCTCTGGCGGCCTTTGTCGCCGCACTCGGCGGGAATGGGCCGCAACTCGCGCTGGATCTCGGGCCGGGGCCGGGTTTCGAAGCCTCGCGCTTCGTCGCGGGCGAGGTGCTGCTGCGCCCGCCCGGCGGCGGTGCAGCGGCGCCGCTTGCCATCGATGCCCAGGCCGCCGGGGTTGCCGTGCTGCCGCCCGAGGCGGGTCCGCTGCAACGCGCCCTGGCGTTGCCCGCCACCCCCGGCCCCCAGGCCTGGGTGCCGCTGTTGCCCTTCCTGCGCGCCCAGGCCGCGCCCGCGGCGCCGGTCTGGACCATCCCCGTGCCCGCACCGCTGGTCTCGGTCTGCATCTCGCATTTCAACCGCCCCCGCCTGCTGGCGCAGACGCTGGACAGCCTGCGCGCCCAGACCTGGCCCGCGGTGGAGGTGGTGCTGGTGGATGATGCCAGCCCCTCGGCCGAAACCGCCGAATTCCTTGCCGGCCAGGAGGCCGATTTCGCCGCGCGGGGCTGGCAGATCCTGCGCAATACAACCGAGCAATGGCAGGCCATCAGCCGCAACCGCGCCGCCGCCGCCGCCCGCGGCGCCTTCATCCTGGTGATGGATGACGACAACCTCGCCCGCCCGCACGAGATCGAGACCATGATCCGCGCCCTGATGGCGACGGGCGCCGATGCGGTGGGCGCCTATCAGGCGCTGTTCGAAGGTGAGCACAATGCGCTCACGGATGATCGGCCGGATCGCGTCGAGTTCTTCCCGCCCGGCGGCCCGGCCGATGTCGGCGTGGTCTGGAACATCTATGGCGATGTGAACGTGATGTTCCGCCGCGAGGCCTTCGAGGCGGTGGGCGGCTATACGGCCGAGGCTGAGCTGGGCTGCGAGGATTACGAGATCGGTGCCGCGCTGGCGCGCGACGGCCGCCGCCTCATCATCATCCCCGAGGCGCTGTACCTCTATCGCTTTTCCGCCGTGAACATGGCCCGCGGCATGAGCAATGAGCGGCTGTATTGGAGCCATAAACGGCCACTGCGTCCTGCGCTGCAGGGGCTCGACCCGGCACTCACCCGCCTGCTGGCCTTCACCCATGGCGCCGAACATGCGCGGCAGCAGGGCGAGGGCTGGAGCTACTGGGCCGGCCGCGCCCATCACAAGGACCGCCCGGAGTACGGCATTCGCGGGCCCGATGCGGCGGGCGACGACTTCCTGCTTCGTGTGGCGCTGGAGGCCATGGAGGCCGGCGGACATGTGGCGGCGCGAAACATCCTGTTGTCATTGACCCGCCGCGCCGGCGCCGACCCGCATGTCGCACGCGCCCTGGCGGCGCTGGCCCTGCTGCGGCCCGAGGATCGCGCCCTGCGCCACCAGCTGCTGCTCGCCGACCAGCGCTGCAGCACCGCCTTCGCGCCCGATCTCGTGCGGGAATTGCTGCGACGTGGCGATGTTGCGCGGGCGCGGGACTGGGTGGAGGCCGGTGTTGAGGAAATGGCCGAATGGCTGCCCGAAATGGCCCCCCCGTCGTGACAATCCATGATTGGCCCGGCCAACCCAGCCCGTGGCCGCAGGAGGACGGGCGGGGCCACCACGCCGTGGTGCTGAGCTGGCATGTCGCGCCCGATTTCGGCGTGATGGCGGGGCAGGACCGCATGCTGGCGATCTGGGCCGAGCCGCTGCTGGACCATCTCGTGCAGAGCGGCGCCCGCACCACGCTGCTGCTGGCAACCGTCGGGGAATGGTCCGACTCCGCTGCCGAGAGCGCGCTGGGGCAGGCTCTGGCCAGCCGGGGCATCGAACTGGTTCTGGCCGCCGGCACCACGCCGATTGCCATGGCCCAGGCGGTGGATGCGGCGCTGGAACACCTCGCCCCCGACATTCTCCACGCGCCCGAGCGGCTGGGCCTCGCATTGATCGCGCTGGGCCGGCGCGCCGCGGGTCTCGCCCATCTCGACACCGCGTTCGTGCTGCATGCCCGGGGAGGCACACTCTACCAGATGGAGGAGCAGGCCCGCTTCATTGCCGACCCCGCGCCGCTGCTGGCCGATGAGATGGAGCGCCAGGCGATGCGCCATGCCGATGCGCTGCTGGCCGCGGGCCCAGCCCTGACACAGCTGCACCCCGCCGCCCGACCGGTCACGCCGCTGACCTGGTTGCAGCCATTGCAGGCGGCCGCGCCGATCAGCGAATTGGTCTTCCCACTGCCGCTGTGCAGTGAGGCCGGGCTGGAATTCGCCCTGGGCAGCATGGCGGCCGCCGCCCGCCGGCAACGCTTCCCCCTCCCTGTCACCTTCCTGGGCCAGCCCGGCCGGGTGACCATCGGCACGGCGGCGCAAGCGGTAGCCCGCCTCGCCGCCCTGGGCGGTCGGCTGGAATGGCAGTTGGTGCCGCTGGAGACCCCGCAGCAGGCCTGTCGCTACCTCGCGGGGCCGGGCCGCCTCGCCCTCTTCACCGGCGCCCGCGGCACGCCCCCGGAATGGCTGGAATTCTGCGGCCAATCCGGCATACCGGCATTGGCCACCGCCAATGCCGACACATCGGCCGCGGCCCGGCGGTGGCCCGGCCTGATCCATGTCGCGCCGCGGGCCGAACGAAGCTTCGCTGCTGTGCTGGCGGCCTTGCCGGCATTGCCAACGGCCGAGGCCGTCCCACCGCCGCCTCAACCTCCTGCGCCGCCGCTCACCGGTCTGCGGGGATCCAGCGCGCGCCTGCTGCTGGGCTTGTCGGCACCGGCTGCGCCGGATCTCACGGTGTTCTGCCCGATGCGGACAGGGCTTCTGGCCAGCCTCGATCGGCAGGACCTCGCCAGCTTTTCCACTGTCGTGATGGCCGATGGCATCGCCACGCTGATGGGCGGCGGCATCACCCCATCGCGCCCCGCCAGCCGGCCCCTGTGCATGGTGCCAGACGGGCCGGCCGCGCTCGCCGAGGCGCTTGGCGCCTGCCAGACACGCTTTGCCGTCCTCGTGGGCGAAGCCCGCGGGTTGCGCCCGGCTGCGCTGGCGGCGCTGCGCCATGCCGCGCTGGTCACCGGCGCCGCGGCCATCACCGCCTGGGACAGCGCGAGCGTCCCTCTGGGCGGTGGTGCCGAGCTGGCGCTGCTGCGGCCCGGCATCACGCTGGGCCATGTCGTGCTGGTCGATCTGCCGGCGCTGCGAGCGTCGGGTGGGCGCAGCCTTGCCGCAGCGGGCAGCGCGGCTTTCGCCGGCACCCTGGCCGAGGAGAGCGGTGGCGTCCTGCTTCTCCCCGCCGTACTCGCCGATGCCGCCGCACCGCCCGCCACACCGCTGCCCCCGCCACTTTCAAGCCTGCCGGCCCGGCTGGCCGGGGTGCCGGGCATGGCGCTGTTCTACGCCGCAACCTCAACCGGCGATGGTGCGACCGCCAATGCCATGGCGATCGCAGACCGCGGCAGTGCGCATTACCTCAAGCTCACCGCCCGACTGCTGGATGCCGCTGGGCGCGACGACGCCGCGGCCGATGCCTGGGACGCGCTGCTGGCGCGCGAGAGGGATGATGGCGAGATTTGGACGCGCCACGCCTGGCACGCACTGCGCCGGCATGGCCGTCTGCCTGACCTCGCAGGCTTCGCCGATCTGATCGAGCGCCACGGCATGGGCGCGCTTGGGGCATGGCCGGGCGAGGTCGCCACAATGGCGCGGGCCATGGCGCGGGGAGGCCTGGCCGCGGAAGCGGTGGAGCGGCTCGCGCCGCTTCTGCCGCTGCTTCATGCGGTGCCCGAATTCCTGGCTGCCCTGGCCCTGGCCCATGCCCGCTGCCCTCCGGCGACGCGCGCGGCGCGGGCCTGGCCTGCGCTGCCGCCGCCCGCCGCCGCGGCCTTCGCCGAGGCCCTGGCCCGTCACGGCCTGGCCGCTATCCCCCCGGAAGAGGCCGCGCCATGACCGACGCGACGCTGCATGACCTGGCTGAATGGCTCGCCGCCCATGCCGTTGGGCGCAGCTATCTGCAACTCGGCGGCCTCGGCAATCCGGGGCTCACCCATGTGCCTCAGGCGCTGCGGGCCGGTGCCGCCAGCGCCATCCAGATGGAGCCGGTGCGCCGCCCCGCCGAGGATTGGGCGGTGCTGGAAGCCGCCTGCGCGCCGCATGCCGGCGGCTTTAGCGCCATGACCCAGGACCCCCGTGATGGCGACATGCTGGCCAGGCGCCTGGGCTTCATCGACATCATCCACCTCACCGGCCTGTTCCATGAGCGCGACCCCTATCTCCTGCTGGCCCAGTTCGACCGGCATGCCAGGCGCCATCTGATCGTGAGCTCGGTCGTGATCCCCGTGGAGGAAGGCGGTTTGGCCGCCGGCGATGCGGTGCCGGGATATCGCCTGGATGACCCACGGCTTCCGGCAGTCCGCCGGTCCCTGGAGGCGCGCGGCGTGGCTCTCCCGCAATTCACCGCGAAACCTGATTTTGTCTCATCGGCCGGCATCGCGAACTGGGAGGGGATGTGGAACTGGTTCCACACCGAAGCCGGCTTGCACCGGCTTGTCCGCCATTTCGGCTGGCGGGTCAGTCATGTCTTCCGCAGTTGGGGTGACCTCGGCGTGACCTTCGTGGCCCAGCGCTGAGGCCACTTCGCTCCCGCAAGCCCCGCATCGCGCAGCAGGATGGCGATCCTGATGCGGCTGTGTTGGTCACCACGGTGTCAGACGACGCAGTCCGAAGGGGTTTGGGTTCAGACTTCGGCCCGCCGACAAGCCGATAGCCTACGCTCCGGCGCCGATGCGATAACCCCACGCCGCTATCGTGCCAGCCGCAGCGTGTTCGAGGCGGCTATATCGCCCGCCGCCTTCTGCAGGTTCAGCAACTGCGTCGCCAGCGCCAGCACCCGCAGCGTGAAATCCTCCCGCTCGTCATGCTCGGCCACCCAGTAATCCGCGCCGCGATAGGGGGTGGACAGGCGCGCCTGCGCGGGGCGCCCGGTCCAGAGGCGAAACAGCCTGGGGTCGCTTGGCGGATGGGCGCCGCCACGGACGTGGATGCGATAGGGCACGCCCTGCTCCTCGCGCCGCTGCACCGCGCCGAGATATTGCAGCACCTCCTCGACGGAACGCAGGTACCACGCGAGCCCGGGCGAGGCCGGGCGCCCGGTGATGCCGGTCGGTGCCTCCACCACCTCATCGGCCCGGCAGGGGTCGCCATCTTGCGGCATGGCGGAGACCTGTGGCGGCTCGCGGTCCACGGTGGCTGCGGTGTAGACGCGCCGGCCGCGCGCATCGGGCGGGCCGGGCACGCAGATCGCCATCTGGTCCACCGCGCGCATCAGCCGAAAGCCCGGGCCATCGGCGCGCAGGCTGATGCCGGGCTCGCGCAGCGCCGCCAGCAATTCGGGTGCTGCCGCCTGTGGTTGGGTCAGGCGCGGGCCGATCGGGATGATCCTTGTATAGCCGTTGAACAGGATGGGACCATTGGCGGTGAGCTGGTCGACCACGGCCTGAAAACGGTCGCAGGGCGCCTGGGCGTCCAGCCCCTGGGCCACGCAGGCGGCGCGCTCGGCAGGGCTGAGGCTGTTGCGATAGGCCGGGTCGTTGATCGCACGCCGGCCGCCCGGCCCCTCATCGAACCGCGACACCAGCAGGTAGAGCAGCAGCTGGTCAGGCATGTTGCGGTCCCACAGCACCCGGAACAGCCCGGGGTCGAGCGGGCGCATCAGCCCGCGGGCGAATTCCTGCCGATCCAGCGGCCCGATATCGAAACCTGGATTGGTGCTGCCGGCGATGCCGGGGATGATGCCATTGCCCAAACCCGTCGAGCCGTCATAGCCCAGCGAGGCGCCCAGCGTGAATCCGCCGCGTATATTGCCGATGGTGGTGAAATGCAGCGGCGCCTGGTCCCGCGCGCGCAGGATGTTCAGGACCATCAGCGTGTCGGCCGATTGCTCGACGCTGCGATTGTAGCCGATGGCATGCTCGCCGATCGTCCGTTCCAGCGAGCATGCGGCGAGAAGGAATGGGATCAGGCAGGCGATGATACGCATGCCCAGACCCTGCCGATTTTATGCGACACGGGGAAGAGGCCGCTCACCGCATCGCCGCGGGTTGCGAAAACGCCATCCTTCCGTCTGAACCTCAGCCGGACCTTCGGCCGCGCCATGCGAATGCCCCTGGGCCCAGCATGGCCTGTGCGAGCAGCGCCGCCGTCCAGAAGGCCGGGTATTCCCAACCGCCATGGGTGGAGGTGTAGATCCAGCCATTGGGCCATTGCTGGACGACGATCCCGGACATCAGCAACGCCAGCGCCGGCGCCACCCAGGCGATCCGCCAGCCCAGGATCAGCGCAATGCCGCCCAACGCTTCCATCGCGGTGACGAACCACGCGAACCAGGAGGGATAGCCTTGTGAGACGAACCAGGGGACGACATGGACCATGCCCGCCGTCCAGAGTTTCCAGATGAAGGCATGCGCGAGGAAGAGCAGACCCATCGTGACCCGCAGCAGCAGGGCGGCATAGGGCGCGGTCGCAGGCATCATTACGGCGTGCCCGCCAGCCGCATCGGCTGGAGTTCGGCCCAGGCCTCGGGCGGCAGATGCGCCAGCACGACGAAGCGGCCAGCACCTTCCGGACGCAGGATCACCGCCGCACCTTGCGGCCGCGGCGGCGGCCCACCTGCCGCGATGATGTGGTAGGAATGGCCAACCATCACCCAGTTGCCGATGATCGGCCCGGTCGGCAGCAGGCTTCGCAACGCTTCGCCCATCGCGACATGTGCCGCCGCATCGACATGCCGCGGCAGGGAGAGCGCCATCACCGGCTCCGCCACGCCGAATGCAAGAACGGCCGTTTCGATGGTGCGGCAGAAGGGGCTGGCCAGGACGCGGCTGACCGGAATGTTCAGCCGCTGAAACGTGGCGCCGATCGCCATGGCCTGGGATCGGCCGGTCGCATCGAGATTGCGCTGGGTCGTGCAATCCCCCAGCACGGCACTGGCCTGATCGGGGCTCGAACTGCCGGTCTCGGCATGACGAAGGAAGACAATGAGGCCACCGGCGCGCAAGGCATCCGCGATGCCGCCATCAGCGTGGGCCCGGGCAGCGGGCGCCAGGAGAGCGCCCAAAAGGGCAGTGAGGATAAGAAAGGGCCACCGCATGGCGGCGAGATGGCAGTCCGTGAACATCACCGCAAGATGTACGAACAGAAATGTTTGGACTTCGAAAACCTTCGGCTTGCCACTTGATGCGCTGGACTGGCCGGACGGTGATGTCAGCCCGCCACCGGCTTGATCTTCTTCGCCATGTCGGCCCTGCGCCACAGATACCAGGCGGCGATGGAGCGATAAGGCGCCCAATCCTGGCCGATCTCGGCCAGCGCTCGCGGACGGGGTTGCTCGTCGAGGCCCGCCGCCAGCCGGTACCCCTCGCGCACGCCAAAATCATCCACCGGCAGCACATCCGGCCGGCCGAGGGTCGACATCAGCATCATCTCCACCGTCCAGCGCCCCACGCCGCGAATGGCAACGAGCCTGGCGACCAGCGTCTCATCATCCAGCCCCTCCGCCTCCACCAGGCTGGGCACCAGCCCGCCCTGGGATTTCTCCGCGATGTCCCGGATGGCGGCGACCTTCGATCCTGAGAAGCCGCACCCCCGCAATGCCTCGGCTGGCAGGTCCAGGATGAAGCGTGGCGGCGGGAAATCCGGCGCCGCGTGCAGCGCCAGCAGCCGCCCCAGCATTGCCTCCGCCGCGCGGCCATGCACCTGCTGGTGGGCGATGGCGCGCACCAGCGCCTCATAGGGCTCGCGCCGGGTCACCGCCATGGTGCAGGGGCCCACCACCTTGATGATGGGCTTGAAGAGCGGAATGCGGGCCAGCCGTGCCCGGGCTTTTTCATGTTCCATGCCGGGAGGATAGCGCGGCGCGGCGTGACGCGGCAGATTGCCCTCTCCGATGATTCTGCACGACCTCGCTGCCACCGAAGCGCTTGCCCAGCACCTCGCCCGCCTCGCCAGGCCGGGTGACGCCGTACTGCTGAGCGGCCCCCTCGGGGCGGGGAAATCCGCCCTGGCTCGTGCCTTCCTGCGCGAACTGCTGGGCGACCCGGGGCTTGAGGTGCCCTCGCCCAGCTATACCCTGGTGCAGAGCTATCCCCTGGCCGATGGCGGGCAGGCGCATCACTTCGACCTCTATCGTCTGGCCGGGCCGGAGGAGATTGCGGAACTCGGCTGGGACGAGGCGCGGATGGGCATTGTGCTGGTGGAATGGCCTGAGAGGCTGGGACCCTTTGCCCCGTCCGGCGCGCTGCGGATCGCCCTGGCACCGCTCGACGAGGATTGCCGAGAGGCTGAGTTGCAGGGCTGGGAGGACCGGCTGTGATCCCAGGATTTCTCGCCCTGCACGGTTTTGGTGCGGCCCGTGCCGAAGCCCTGCCCGCCGATGCCAGCTTCCGCCGCTACACCCGCCTGCATGACGGGCCGGAGCCGGCGCTGCTGATGCATGCCCCCCCGCCCGAGGATGTCCGCCCCTTCAGCGCCATCGCCCGCCACCTCACCGCCGTGGGTGTGGTGGTGCCGCGCATCCTGGCCGAGGATGCCGAGGCGGGGCTGCTGATCGTGCAGGATCTCGGCCCCCGCACCATGGCAGAGGCGCTCGATGCCGGGGCGGCGGCCGAGCCGCTCTACCTCGCCGCCGCCGAGGCGCTGGCGGCGCTGCACATGGCCCCCGTGATGCCGGGCCTGCCGCGCTGGGGTATCACCGAAATGCAGCGCGCCACCGCCGCCACCTTCCTCGACTGGTGGTGGCCCGCGGTCCTGGGTGGGCCGGCCGATGGGGGCCAGCGCGCCGGGCTGGATGCGGCGCTGGCCGCCATGCTGGAACCCTTTGCCGGCAATGCCTTCGTCCATCGCGACTATTTCCCGGCCAATCTCATGCCCTTGCCCGGCGGCATGGGACTGCTGGATTTCCAGGATGGCGCGCTGGGCCACCCCGCCTACGACCTTGTTTCCCTGGTCGAGGATGCGCGGCGTGACGTGGCACCCGCGGTGCGCCTTGCGGCGGTGGCGCGATACCAGGCGCTGACCGGCGCGCGAGACCTGGAGGCCGCCATGGCGGTGCATGCCGCGCAGCGGCACCTGCGCGTCGCGGCGCTGTGGGTGCGCCTGGCCCGGCGTGATGGCAGGACCCATTACCTCGCCCATGGCCCGCGCTGCTGGGCCCTGCTGGAGCGCGCCCTGCAACACCCCGCCACCGCGCCACTGCGCGACTATCTCGATGCGCATGTGCCCGCCGCGCTGCGCGCCAACCCGGCATGAGGGCTTCTGCATGAGGGCCATGGTGCTCGCCGCCGGCCTCGGCCAGCGCATGCGGCCGCTGACCAGCCAGACGGCCAAGCCGCTGCTGACACTGCGTGGCCGCAGCCTGCTCGACCACGCGCTGGATCGGCTGCACGACGCCGGCGTGCAGCAGGCCGTCGTCAATGCCCATTGGAAGGCCGAGCGCGTGGTGGCCGCCATGGCCGGCCGCACCGCGCCCAGGGTGCGGGTGCAACTCGAGCCGGAATTGCTGGAGACCGGCGGCGGCGTTCGCCAGGCGCTGCCTCAACTCGGCACCGATCCGTTTTATGTCGTCAATGGCGATGCCTATTGGCTCGACGGCGCGACACCGGCGCTGACCCGGCTGGCCCGCGCCTTCGACCCCTCCACCATGGATGCGCTGCTGCTGCTGGTGCGCACCACCCAGGTGGATGGCGTGGTCGGGCGTGGCGATTTCCTCATGGATGGCTGGGGCCGGCTGCAACGCCCCGCCCCGCACGTCATCGCGCCCTATATCTTCTCCGGCATCCAGATCCTGCGGCCGGAACTGGTGGCGCCCGAGGCGGTCGGGCGCTTTTCATTGAACCGCTGCTACGACCGCGCGGCCGAGGCCGGGCGGCTCTTTGGCCTGGTGCATGACGGGCTGTGGTTCCACCTCTCCACACCGCCCGACCTTGCAGCGGCGGAGCGGCGGCTGGCGCAGGGGCTGCTGTAGTCAGGCCTGCCTCAGGCACTCGCCCGGATATTGTTCGCCCGCACCACATCGCCCCACAGCCGATGGTCATTGGCCAGCATGGTCGCGAGGTGCTCGGGCGTGCCGCCGCCCAGTTCGTCACCACGGCTGGTGATCCGCTCTGCGGTCGCGGCATCGCTCATCGCCGCGTTCAGCGCCTGGTTGACCCGCAGGATGATCTCGCGCGGGGTGCCGGCGGCGGCGAAGAGGCCGATCCAGGCATAGAAGGTGAAATTGGTGATGCCTTGGCCTGTGGCGGTGGCAACGTTGGGGAAGGCCGGGCTGGGTGTCGCCCCGGTGGCCAGCACGCCGCGCAGCTGGTTGGCCTGCAGGAAGGGAGCCACCACCGAAGCTGCATCGAACATCAGCGAGAAGCGGTTGGCGATGAAGTCCTGCATCGCCGGGCCCGAGCCGCGATAGGGGACATGGGTCATCTCCGGCCCGCCTAGACGCTCGCGCAGCAATTCCATGGCGACATGGGTCATGGCGCCGGCCGAGGAGGAACCGTAATTGATCGAACCGCGCGGCTGGGCCGCGATCCATGCCCGCAACTGCGCGACATTGCTGACGTTCATCGAGGGATGGGCGCAGAGGATCAGCGAGGATTGGAGCATATTGCCGATCGCCAGCATCTCCCGCGGGTCCACGGTCATGCCATCCATGGTGTGCGGGTTGATTGTCATGGGCGAGTTGTTGCCGACCAGGAGGGTATAGCCATCCGGGCGGCCGCGCATGACGTATTCTGTGGCGATATTGCCCGAGGCGCCGCCGCGATTGTCGATCACCACCGGTACGCCGAGATGGCTCTGCATCACGGGCTGCAGCACGCGCGCGGCGAAATCCGTCTGCCCGCCCGGCGGGAAGCCCACGACCAGCGTGATGGGGCGACTGGGCGCCCAGCCGGGCTGCGCTCGCAGCGAGGGCGCTGCAAGCAACGCAGGCGCGGTGGCCAGGATCAGGCGGCGGGTGGTCATGGACAGGCTCTCCCAGGTTTTTTTGGAAGCCTATGCCATGCCAGGCGTTTCCGGCAATTGCCCAAACGGGCTGCGATCGCGGCGAGAGCCGAGGCGCTGGGCTAATCCTCCAATTGTCGCGCCAGCCGGCGCGCCAGCACATAACCGAGCAGCCCCGCGACCGGCGCCGCCGGCAGCACCAGCAGCCAGCCGACATGGGCGCCATTGACGGCAAGGCCCAGCCCCACCCCCAGCATCAGCCCACCCACGAGGCTGCCAAGAACCCCCGCCGTCAGGCCCAGGATCAGGATTTCCGCGCGTGTCACCATGATCTGGGAGTAGGGGGCGCAGGCGCGCTTTGGCAAGGGCTCAGCGCCGGATGAGGATGTAGTTCACCGTCAGTTCCACCTCCACGCCATTGGGATCGGCCCCGGGTGGGAAGGCAGGAAGCCTGGCGCCGGCGAAGGGCATGGTGGTGCCGGAATTCAGCCAGGGCGAGGCGGAGGGCGTCACCAGCCGCACCTGGCGCACGGTGCCATCGGGGCTTGCGGTGATCCGCACCTTCACGACGCCCGAATCGCCCTCCTGGATCGCGCGCTGGGGGTAGCGCAAATTCTGGTCCAGCCAGCGCCGAAAGGCGTTCGACCAGTCGGGGCCGACCTGGGCGCCGCGCACCTGCACCATGCGGTCGGGCGTCGTGCGGCCCTCCAGCAGGCGCGGGTCGAGGCTGAGGTCGAGCGGCGCGCGCGGCCCGGCGGGGCGCCCCGGGGCGGGGCGGGGCTGCGACAGGTTGAAACCCTCCGGCAGCATCATGCCGGGCAGGCGAGGGCTGGGTTGCGCCTGCTGGGTCGGGCGTGGCGGCGGTGTGGGCCGGGGCTGCGCCTGTTGCGGCTGCGTCGGGACCTGGATCCGCGGCGGGTTGATGCGCAGCGGCGTGGGCTCTGCCAGCAGGTCCGGCGGCAATTCGGGCGGCGGAATCTCGGCCGAGAGCCTGGGCATCGGCTCGGGCGGGCGCGGCGGCAGGTCTGCCAGGGCCGGCAATGGCGGCGGCTGCGGGGCTGCGGGCGGCAGGGGTGTCTGAGCCAGCGGCGGCGCTGGTGGCGGAGGCCCGGCGCGCGGGGGCGTGGGGCTGGGTGGCGGCGGAATCGGCGGCGGCGGCGCCTGGGTGGGCGGCACCGGCGGCAGCGGCATCGCGAGTTGCGGCTGCGGCGGCTGCGGCGGCGCGGGCGGCTGTGGCGGGCTGGGCGCCTCGGGCGCGGGTGGCGGAGCCTCGGCCCGTGCCGGCGGGTCGACCGCGTCGGGCACCTCGCCCTCGGGCGCGCCGCTGGCCTGAGGCTCAGGCTGGCCCGTCTCGAAGACCATTTCGATGGCCGGTGGCGGCAATTGCTGCTCGCCGCCGCCGCGCGGCCAGATGTCGAGCAGCAGCATCGCCAATACCAGGCCATGCACGGCAAGGGAGGCCAGCAGTGGCCAGGGCAGCTCGACCTCCTCGCGCCGGCGCAGCCAGCGGCCGGTGGGCAGCGCTTCGGCCCAGGACACTCGTGGCAGATAAGGGCGCAGGCTGGGTGGCGGCGGGTCGCGCCGCGGCCGGCCCCGGCGCCTGGTCGCGCCGAAGCGCGGCAGCTCGGAATTGCGCCGGGGTTCGATCATTCAGGCAAAGCCATGGCGAAGGCTGCGGCTCTTCGCAACCCCGCGCGGCATGGCGAATCGTGACAGGCCTCAGCCCAGCCCCATGGCCTGCCGGGCAAAGGCCCGCTTCAAGGGGCCGATCCGATCCACCGCGGCGATCCCCAGCCGGCGGGCCGCGCGGAGCGGTGGGAAGGCATTACCAAACAGTCGCTCAAGCGCATGGGTGGCGCCCAGCATCATCATCGCGGCCGGCCGGCGGGCGGCCTGGTAGCGCGCGAGCAGCCCAGCGCCGCCCGGGTCCTCGCCCGCCTCGACCGCCGCGATCACCAGCTCCGCCAGTGCCGCCACATCCCGAAAGCCCAGATTCAGGCCCTGCCCGGCAATGGGGTGGATGCCATGGGCGGCGTCACCGACGAGCGCCATGCGCTCGGCGGTGTAGCGCTCCGCCGCCATGGCGGTGAGGGGATAGGACCAGCGCTGGCCGATCACCCGGACCTCCCCCAGCAGCCCGCCGCTGCGCCGGGCCAATTCGCGCGAGAAGCCATCATCATCCAGCGCCAGCATGCGCTTTGCGATGGCCGTCCGGTCGCTCCAGACGAAGGCCGAGGCATGTGGAAAGGGCGCTCCCTCCGGCGCGCGGGACAGTGGCAGCTGGGCGAAGGGGCCATTGGCCAAAAACATTTCCAGCGCCTGGTTGTCGTGCGGTCGCTCATGCGCGAAGGCGCCGACCATGCCGATCTGACGGTAATCCAGGCCGGTGGTGCGGATGCCGGCCTGGGTACGCAGCGGGCTCCGGCGACCTTCGGCGGCGACCAGCAGCCTCGCTTCCACGACCTCGCCCGAGGACAGCTGCAGCGCGACGCCATCGGGCCCGCGGGAGATCACCTCGGCTGTGGCGGGCGCGAAGACCGAAAGCGCGGGCAGATGCGGCAGCCGGGCGTTGAGGGCCACGCGCAGGCTGCGCGCTTCAACCATCCAGCCGAAGGCTTCCTGTCCAGTCTCGGCGGCGCGAAAGGTCAGGCTGAGCGGCGAGGGCGGGCGACCAGGCTCTCCATCGGCCACGAGAATGCGCTCGATGGGGCAGGGCGGTTCTGGCAGCCGGTCCCAGATGCCCGCGGCTTCCAGCACCGGCCGCGAACCCGCCGCCACCGCGTAGCAGCGGCCGTCGAAGGCGGGCATTTCCATCGGTGGCAGGGGGGCGGCGTCGAGCACCGCGCAGGGGATATCGGCGGCGGCGAGGGCGGCGGCGAGCGTGGCGCCCACCGGTCCGGCACCCACGATCGCCACGGTCACATTCAGGGTCTGAGCCATGGACTGTTATGTGGCCGGGCAGGGCCATCCCGCTAGCCCCTGCCCGCAACTCCCGGAGCGTGGGTGCCTGGCTGCACAACAACTGTGCAATGGCTGTTCGGGGCCGGGTCGGCACGGGGTTCCGCCCCCTCGCACCGTTGCCACGCCCGTGGCACGGAGTGCGAAGGCGTCAATGGCGATGCCACAATATCATTTAGGAGGCAGCGATGAAGCTGGTCATGGCCGTCATCAAGCCCTTCAAGCTGGATGAGGTGCGCGATGCCCTCACGCCGCTCGGGGTTCAGGGCTTGACGGTGACCGAGGTGAAGGGTTTCGGGCGCCAGAAGGGCCAGACCGAGATCTACCGCGGCGCCGAATACCAGGTCAGCTTCTTGCCGAAGCTCAAGATCGAGGTCGCTGTGCCGGCGGAGCTGGTGGATGCGGTGGTGGAAGCCATCGCCGCCGCCGCCAAGACCGGCAAGATCGGCGATGGCAAGATCTTCGTCCTCGATGTGGAGCGTGCCCTGCGCATCCGCACCGGTGAAACCGACGCCTCGGCGCTCTGACCCACGCCGCCACGACACCGAGAGGGAAACCCGCAGAATGAACAAATTTCTCCCCGCCGGGCTCGCGCTTGCCGCGTGGCCGGGCCTGGCCTTTGCGGCCGACCCGGCACTTGATGCCGGCAACACCGCCTGGATGCTCGCCTCCACCGTGCTGGTGCTGATGATGACCATCCCTGGCGTGGCCTTCTTCTACGCCGGCATGGTGCGCAAGAAGAACGTGCTGGGCACCATGATGCAGAGCTTCACGATCTGCGCCCTGGTGGCCGTGACCTGGGTGGTGGCGGGCTATTCGCTCGCCTTCGGCAATGGCAACGCCTATATCGGCGACCTGTCGAAATTCATGCTGAACGGCATCAACTGGGACGGCCCCTTCATCCTGGGCGCCGGCATGGGCGGCGAATCGGAGGTGGCGACGACCATCCCCGAGACCGTGTTCATGATGTTCCAGATGACCTTCGCCATCATCACCGCCTCGCTCATCACCGGCGCGGTCGCGGACCGGATGAAGTTCTCGGCCATGTGCCTGTTCATCGTGCCATGGTCGCTGCTGGTCTATTCGCCGATCGCGCATGCGGTGTGGCACCCCGCCGGCATCATCTGGGCCTGGGGCGCGCTGGATTTCGCCGGTGGCACGGTGGTGCACATCAATGCCGGCATCGCCGGCCTGGTCGCGGCCTATGTGCTGGGCAAGCGCGTGGGCTATGGCCATGACAACATGGCGCCGCACAATCTGGGCCTGGCCATGCTGGGCGCCTGCCTGCTCTGGGTGGGCTGGTTCGGCTTCAACGCGGGTTCGGCGCTGGCCGCCGATGCGCGGGCGGGCATGGCGATGGCGGTGACGATGATCGCCGCCGCCGCCGGCACGCTGGCCTGGCTGCTGGCCGAGAGCGTGGTGAAGGGCAAGCCTTCCGCATTGGGCGCGATTTCTGGCGCGGTGGCGGGTCTTGTCGCCATCACCCCCGCCTCGGGCTGGGTCTTCCCCGGCGCGGCTCTGGCGATTGGCATCGCTGCCGGTATCATCTGCTTCTGGGCGGCGACGAGCCTGAAGAAGGCACTGGGCTATGATGACAGCCTGGACGCCTGGGGCGTGCATGGCGTGGGCGGCATCGTGGGCGCCATGCTGACCGGTGTCTTCGCCGTCGGCACCCTCTACGTCACCGATGGCGATGCGGCCAAGGCGATGAACTACTCCGGCTGGCTGGCCGGCAACGCCGACATGCTGCTGATCCAGGCCAAGTCGGTCGTGGCGGTGCTGGTCTATTCCGCCGTCGCCACCTTCATCCTGCTGAAGATCGTCGATGTCATGGTCGGTCTGCGGGTCTCCGAGGAGGAGGAACGCGAGGGTCTGGACGTGACGCAGCATGGCGAACGCCTGGGCTGACGATCTCCACCAGTCGAAGAGTTGGGCCGGGGCGGCACACGCTCCGGCCCTTTTCGTTTGGGGACCACTTGCCCCTTCCGGTGCCGCGCCGCCGAGCGTAACATAGAACTCCCCCCGGCTCCGCAACCCGATCCCGAAAAGGACCGGCTCCATGGCCCGTGCCGAGACCCTAGCCGCTGCCCGCGGTGAAACCAGGGGGGAACAGGGCGCCAGTCGCCTGGCCTCGCCCGCCGTCCGCGCCGCATTCGCACGCAGCGGAGCGCAGGTTGCAGGGCTTCTCTGTGCCTTCCTGGGTCTTGCCCTGCTGGTCGCGCTGCTCAGCCATGACCCGGCCGACCCATCGGGCTCCACCGCCACCGCGCGGGCGGCGACCAATCTGGCGGGGCCCAGCGGCGCCGCCGTCTCCGACACGCTGCTGCAGGCCTTCGGCTTCGCAGCCTATCTGCCCGCCATCACCCTGCTGGCCTGGGCCTGGCGGCTGTTCACCGAACGCGGCGTCTCGCTGCTGCCGGCCAGGCTGATGGCGCTGCTGCTGGGCATGCCGGTCCTGGCGGCCGGCTTCTCTGCGCTGCCATTGCCGCCTGTGGCGCCGGTGCTGGCCGGCCCCGGCGGGGCCTTCGGCCCGCTGATGGCCCACGCCGCCACGGGCTGGCTGCAATCCGGCTTCGGCCCTTTCGGCGCCCTGGTGGCGAATGGCCTGCTGGCCCTGGCCTCGGCGCTGGTGCTGTTGGGCGCGCTGGGCTTCGCGCCGGCGGAATGGCACCGCGCGGCCGTTGCCACTGCCGATGCCACGGCCAATGTCGCCCGGGCCGGAGCCGCGCGGCGGCACCTCGTCTGGCGGGCCTTCTCCGCGGTGGGGCGGTTCATCCTATGGCTCTTCGGCCGCGGCCGCGGGCGCGGTGTGAAGCCCGCGGCTGATCTTTCCAGCCTGCTGCGCGCCGCGGATGAGGCGGCCGAACGCGTGGCCCCGCGCCGCGAACCCTCCCTGGCCGGCAAGGCCATTGCGCGGGTTGCGACCCCCGCCCCGTGCGGGGCGGAAAAGCCGCGGCAGGCCGCCCTCGCCCTGCCATCCGAGGGTGTGCTGGCCACGCCTCCGCTGGAACTGCTGCAGGCTCCGCCGACGCGCATCAGCGCCGGCCCCGATGCCGAAGCCCTGCAGGCCAATGCCCGCCGCCTCGAACAGGTCCTGGCCGATTTCGGCGTGAGCGGCGAGATCACCGAGATCCGCCCGGGCCCCGTCGTCACCCTTTACGAACTCGAGCCCGCGCCGGGCGTGAAATCCAGCCGCGTCATTGGCCTGGCCGACGATATCGCCCGCAACATGAGCGTGGTTGCCGTGCGAATCGCGACCGTCCCCGGCCGCACCGTGATGGGCATCGAACTGCCCAATGCGAAGCGCGAGACGGTCTATTTCTCCGAGATGATGGGCAGCGAGTCCTGGGCGAAGAACACCGCCCGGCTACCTCTGGCGCTCGGCAAGAATATCGGTGGCGAGCCGGTGGTGACCGACCTGGCCCGCATGCCGCATCTGCTGATCGCGGGCACCACCGGCTCGGGCAAGTCGGTGGGGATCAACACCATGATCCTCTCGTTGCTCTACCGCTTCGGGCCGGAGGAGTGCCGCTTCATCATGATCGACCCGAAGATGCTGGAATTGTCGGTCTATGACCGCATCCCGCATCTGCTGGCGCCGGTGGTGACGGAGCCGCCGAAAGCCATCGGCGCGCTGAAATGGACGGTGCGGGAGATGGAGCGGCGCTACCGTGCTATGAGCTCCATCGGCGTGCGCAACATCGCCGGCTACAATGAGAAGGTGGAGGCCGCGCGGGCGAAGGGCGAGGTGCTGACGCGCCGGGTGCAGACAGGCTTCGACCCCGAGACCAACAAGCCGATGTTCGAGGACCAGACCCTTGCCCTCGAACCGCTGCCGATGATCGTGGTGGTGATCGACGAGATGGCCGACCTCATGATCGTGGCCGGCAAGGAGATCGAGGCCGCGGTGCAGCGTCTCGCACAGATGGCGCGCGCCGCCGGCATCCATGTGATCATGGCGACGCAGCGGCCCTCGGTGGATGTCATCACCGGCACCATCAAGGCGAACTTCCCCAGCCGCATCAGCTTTCAGGTCACCAGCAAGATCGACAGCCGCACCATCCTGGGCGAGCAGGGGGCCGAGCAGCTGCTCGGCCAGGGCGACCTGCTGTTCATGCCCGGTGGCGGCCGCGTGGTGCGCGTGCACGGCCCCTTCGTCTCCGACGAGGAGGTCCAGCGCGTCGCCGACTGGCTGCGCGAGCATGGCGAGCCCAACTACATCGACGAAGTGACCGAGCCGACCGAGGATGACGACAGCGGCGGGCTTTCGATGAGCGGTATCGCCGGCGCCTCGGATTCGGAAAAATCGCTGTTCGACCAGGCCGTGGACATGGTGGCACGCGAAGGAAAATGCTCGGTCTCGCTGGTGCAGCGCCATCTCTCCATCGGCTACAACAAAGCGGCGAAGCTGGTGGAGCAGATGGAGAAGGAGGGTATTGTCAGCCCGGCCAACCATGTCGGCAAGCGTGAGATCCTGGTCCGGCGCGCGGAGGATTGATCGGCGATGCCCCGGCTGCTTGAGCGCGGCCCGGGGCGGTGGCACCATGCAGGCCGTATGCCACTTCGCTCCGTCATCATCGCGCTGCTTCTGGGCATGGCGCCCGCGCTGGCGCAGGGCAGGGGCGAGCGGGCGGAGCCCACGCCGCGCATCGATGTTGCCGTCACCTATGCCACCACCGGGGCCGATGGCAGCTCAGGCCAGATGCGTATCGCCTTTCACCTCGCCTCGGGCACCTTCCGCGTTGAACCCGCCATTGCTGCTGGAGGGCCGCCGCCCCTCTACATCCTGGCCCGCCGCGGGCAGGACCGCGCGGTGATGGTCATGGAAACGCGCCGGGCCTTTCTGGAGCTCGATGCCGGCGCCAATATGCTGCGAGATATCGAGGTATCGCTGGCACCTGGCCGTGCGACCCGTCTTGGCACGGTCCGGGTGGCCAATCTGCCCTGCACGAATTGGCGCCTGCCCGAACCCGCGCTGGGCCAGGCCTGCATCAGCCCCCGCGGCGTGCTGCTGCGGCGCGAGACGGCGGAGGGCGTGGTGATGGAGGCGAGTTTCGTCGATCTGCGCGAGCAGGATGGCGAGTTGTTCCGCATCCCACCAGGGTTTCGCGCGATCAGCATCGACGACATGGTCGAAACGCCGCGCTGACATCCCATATCCGGCCGAAAGGATCTGCCGCATGACCCATCCCGGGGCGCTTGCCCTGTCGCTTCTCGCGAGCCTCGCAGCACTTCCGGCGCTGGCGCAGGACCGGCCGGAGCTTTTCCCCACCCGTGACGTGGCGGTGACCTATCGCGCCACCACCGAAGGCCAGCCAGGCGAGCTGCGTATGGCGTGGAGCGCCGCACGGCGGCTCATGCGAATGGATATGCCGGGCGGCCAGGGCTTCATGATCGTGAACCAGCAGGCCGGCACCGGCTTCATGGTGATGCCGCAGACCCGCATGATCATGGATATGCCGGCAGGCCAGGAGGGCGCTGCCCGATTCGCCCAAGCCAGCCCGACCGCACGCTTCACCCGCGAGGGCAGTGACCGCGTGGCGAACCTGCCCTGCACCATCTGGCGGGTGGAGGATCACGGCGAGACCGCGCGGGTCTGCGCCACCGCCGATGGGGTGACGCTGCGGGCCGTGCCGGCGACGGGACGCGGTGGGATGGAGGCGCTGAGCGTGGAATTCGCGACCCAGGACCCGGCGCGCTTCGCCCGGCCGGAGGGTTTTCGGAATATCCAGATCCCCGGCGCGGCGCAGGGCACGCCGCCGGCGGCTGGGACCTTTCCCAACCGTGGCAGCGCCTTGCCGCCACCGGGCATCGCCACCCCTGGAACGGCGCCTCGCTGATGCGCCGCAGGAAGCTTCTGGCGGCGCCGCTCCTGCTGACGCCGGCCCTTGCGATGAGCCAGACCCTGGATCGCGCAGCGCTCCAGCGGGTCGAGGCCTATTTCAACGGCATGACCACATTTCGTGCGCGCTTCCTGCAGATCGCGCAGAATGGGGGCGCGGCTGAGGGCACGGCGATGATTTGGCGGCCCAACCGCATGCGCTTCGAATATGACCCGCCCGAGCCCACGCTGCTGATTGCGGCCGATGGGCAGTTCTTCCACTGGGACCGGGAATTGCGCCAACCCACGGTGGTAGCGGTGAATGCGACGCCGCTGGGCGTGCTGCTGCGCAACCCGCTCAGCCTGTCCGGCGATGTGACGGTGCCCTCGATGGAGCGCGCCGGCGGGCTGCTGCGTGTAACGGTGTTCCGCACGGCGGCGCCAGGCGAGGGCCGGATCACTCTCATCCTGGAGGAGAACCCGATGCAACTGCGGCAATGGGAGGTGCTGGATGCGCAAAACCGCACCACCCGCGTGACGCTGACGCGCATCGAAACCGGGGTGCGATTCGACCCCTTCCTGTTTGCCTTCAATGATCCGCGGTTTCGCGAGGAGCTCGAGCGGGCGCGCTGAAGGCCGCGATTCGGGCCTCAGCACGCGTCAGGTTCGGTACGTGGCGCTGAAATTCCTGCCGCGCTGAAGGACCCAGCATCCGTTTCCGGCACGGCTGGCACCCAGCAGGACGGTGCGAGGATACAGAGAGAGCCGTGGTGTCCCGGCCGGAGCAGGCCCGGCCGGGACGTCAGGCATCAGAACAACAGGCCCTTCTTCAGCATCCCGTGCACGCCCTTCTCGCCGTTCACCGTCTGCGTGACGTGAAAATCCACCGCCAGTGAGCAGAACTGGTAGGCATCGGCGGCCGAGAGGTTGGTGCGCGAGGTGATGAAGCCGATCATCTCTCGCAGCGCCTTCTTCATTGCCTCGTCAAGATCCTCGTTCATCCCCATCGTGATGTAGTGCGTGGGCGTCTCGGCGCGGGGATAAAGCAGCTTCTCCTCCTTGAGCAGGGTGAAGCGGAAATGCCCGGTCAGGCACATTTCCAGCGCGTTGATGCAGACCTCGCCATCGCCCTGCACGCCATGCCCGTCACCGGCCGAGAACATCGCACCCGGGACATGCACGGGGAGGAACAGCGTCGCGCCCTCGCCGATCTCCTTGTTGTCGAGGTTGCCGCCATGGGCGCGGGGCTCCTTGGTGGAGATCGCGCCCCATTCCGGCGGCGGAGCCACGCCCATCACGCCGAAGAAGGGCGCCAGCGGCAGGGCGATGCCCGGGCCCACCGGCACATGGCCGATTCGCTTCTCGCGATCCACGGGGATGTGCAGCATGCGCTTATAGGGGAAATCCTCCGGCAGGGTGCCACCGAGCGGGCGGAAGCCGCAGAAGCCCCAGTCGCAACCGAGTTCGATCTTCTCGATGTCCACCCGCAGCACATCGCCCGGCATGGCGCCCTTCACGGCCACCGGGCCAGTCAGAATATGCGGCCCGAGGCGCGGCGGGTTGGAGGCATGGATGGCCGCCAGCGCCGGCGGAACGAGCATGCCGGTTGAGGGATCGGGCATGGCATCCGGCGCGCCTGAGACGCATTCCAGCACCACGAGGTCACCGCTCTCGACCTCCAGCACCGGCTTGAAGCTGGCATCGAAGGCGCCCCAGCGGATGGTCTGGGGGGTGGCGGGAATGCGGTGGCTGGTGGGCATGAACGGCTCCTGGAAGTTCGCCGCCATGTTGCGGAAGCCGCACACGGGGTCAATCGCCGGCCGTTGCCGAAGGGATGGGGCGGCGCCGTGAATTGCCCAAGCCCTGCACAACCTGCCCGTGCCCGGCTCAGGGCAACAAAAAACCCGCAGCCCTGAGGGGCCGCGGGTTCAACGAGACGCGGGCGGCGGCGAGCCGCCCGCTTCAGTTCCGGTTCAGCGTGCGGCCGGGGCAGCGGCGGCCGGGGCGGCGCCCGGGTTCGCTGCGGCAGCGGCGGCGGCGCGCTGAGCTTCACGCTCTGCGGCCAGACGCTGGCGGCGGCTCATGACCTGCGTCGACGGATCGACGCGCTCCAAAGACGGACGTGTACCGTCAACGCCTGTCATCACCGCGGTACCGGTCGGAGCGAGGCTGCCCGAGGCAGTGCCGTCGACACGCTCCAGCATCGGGCGACCGCCATCGATGCCCACCACGCGCACCGTCCCGGCGCTTACGCCAGCCGGGCGCACACCAAGCGTCAATGTCTCGATTTGGCCGTTGCGGTTGATGGTGAAGGGAGTGCCAGGGCGCGCGCCGCGTGCTTCACTCTCCGGGATCCAGGCCTGGATCAGACCGCTCTGGTCAACCAGCGGCACGAGACCGGCGCGGTGGGCTGCCATTTCAGCGTCATTGGTGCAGGCCGCGAGGCCGACGGCCGCGACCGCGGCGATGAGAAGAGATGCCTTCGACATAGTGATTCTTCCTGTTCCTTCGGATTTCAGTGTGACCGCCACGCAGCATTCACAGCGCCATGTCGCAGCCATTGCTGTAAGGGTAACGGCAAATCTTTCCGGCTGCCAACCCGAAAAACACCGAACACCCTCCAAACTGTGGTGTCGACGGCACGGTGATGCCGCGCCGCCACAGAAAGGCCAGCGCATGCTGGCGCGTGGGCCGGCCCAGCCTCAGGCCAGCCCGGTGAATGCCACCATCGAGGCCTGCAATTGCCGGATCACCTCGGCCAGCGAGCGATTCAACTCCTCCAGATCGGCGATCTGGTCGACTCGGGCGACGGTCTCCTCCAACTCGGGCGGGGTGAGCAGCAGCGGCACCAGGCCCGTGGCGCGGCACAGGCCGATCATCAGCGCGTCGCGCGGCTCGGGAATGTCGTCGGAGAGGATGATGTCGCGCAACCGGCCGCGCACCTCCTTCACCTCGGCGCTGCCCTCGGCCGCCTTTGGGTAGCGGCGATCGGGGAAAACCCAGAGGAAGCGACCCTCCTCCAGCTTCAGCACGCCGCGTTGCACCAGCCGGCCGAGCAGGGCGTCGCGCAGCCGCTCGCCGCGCGAGCCGATCTCCCCGATCCAGTGGCGGCTGTCCTGTCCGGGCCTGGCCGCCATCATCGTCAGCGCCTCGTCCAGCACCGCATCGCCGGTGGGCTTGTGGCTGGTGACCATGAGGGTTTCGAGGTCGGTATCGACCCGGCCATTGAGCGACAACTCCATCAGCACCGCGCCGGCGATGGCAAAATCGGCGGCTGGCGGCGGCAGGCCCACGGGGCGGCCGGTGCGGTCATCGAGGAGGAGGAGCATGATCTCCTCGGGCATGGTGAGTTGCATGAAAGCAGCCTAGCGCGGCCCGGGCCGCCGACGGAAGCCACGTTTACGAATCCTTCGTGTTTCCGGCCCAGGCTTACAGAATGAGCACCGAAACTCCCGCCATGGCTGATGACGTGCGTGAGGCCAGGCTGCGGCTGGCGCGCCATCTCGCCGACCTGCATCGCCTGCATCTCGCCTTCCTGGCAGATGCGCGGACCCTCAAGCGTTACACGCTGGAAGGGCGGGCGCGGGTCGAGGCGGAGCTGGTGGCGGAACTGCTGGAGCAATACCTCTCGGCCAGCGATGCGTTCCTCGAAAACATGCGCGGGCGGATGGAGTCCAGACTCGGCCTGCTGCGCCGGGGCGAGCCATTGCTGGAGGGCCGTGCCGAGGATGCGCCGGGGCATGGTGCCTTCTGGTTGATGTTTTCGAGGCTTTGCGCGGTGCTGCGGCGGCTGGAGCGGCGGTAGCGCGCGCGGGCTTCCCGCCTCTCTGGTTTCTGCCAGGATGCGTTGCCGACAGGCGCGCCCGGTCCGGCGGCCCCGCCCGGCGTGGCGGAAGGGAAGGAGACAGCCATGCGACGCATTGCCCTGCTGGTGGCCATTCTGGGCCTGTTCGCCCCCGGATCGCAGCGCGCGGCCCTGGCTGAGGTCACACGCTTCGAGGTGCTGCAGGACGTCCCGGCCTTCAGCGGCCGAGAGTTTGGTGCCATCGGGCTGTATCGCCGCATCACCGCCCGGGCGACCATCACCCTCGATCCGGCCGATCCGCGTAATGGCGTGATCGCCGATCTCGCCCTCGCGCCGCGCAATGGGCAGGGCCGGGTGGAGGCGGTGGCCGATGTCGTCATCCTGCGACCAGCCGATCCCGCCAGGGCGAGCGGCACTATGCTGCTCGATGTGCCCAATCGCGGCCGCAAGCTCGCGCCGCAGCTCTTTGACGACGTGGCCCAGCCCGGCGCCAATGCCGCCGAGACCGCCGCCGATGCCGGCCTGGGCTTTCTCCATGGCCGCGGCACCACCATGGTCTGGGTGGGCTGGCAGGCCGATATCCCCTCGGCGCCTGGGCAGCTGGCCCTGGCCGCGCCTGTGTTGCCCGGCATCACCGGTGCGGTGCGCGAGGAATTTGTGCTCGACCATAGCCGCGACCCGGCCGAGGTCAGCCTGGCATGGGACATCGCGGACCCCGCGAGCCTTGCGGTGACCATCCGGCAGGCCTGGCCCGATGCCCGCACGGTGCCGCCCGGGCTTGCCGTGCGCGCGATCGATGCCCGTCGCATCGCAATCTCCCGCCCTGCAGCGGGCTTCGACGCCGGCGCGCTCTACGAGGTCATCTATACGGCGCGCAACCCGGTTGTGCTGGGCATGGGCTTCGCCGCGGTGCGCGACGTGTCGGCCTTCCTGCGGCGCGACGGCTCGCCCGCCAATCCGCTCGCCGCGGCGGGACGGCCCATCATCCATCGCGCCATCGGCTTCGGCGTCTCGCAATCCGGCCGCTTCCTGCGCGACTTCCTGCATCTCGGCTTCAATGAGGATCTCGCCGGCCGGGTGGTCTTCGATGGGCTGATGCCCCATGTCGCGGGTGGCCGCCGGATGGCGACGAATCTGCGCTTCGGCCAGCCCGGCCGCAACGCCCGTCACCCGCAGGACCCGGCCTGGCAGGCCGATACGCCGCCCTTCACCTATGCCGAGTTGGTCGATCCGCTGACCGGGCGGCGCGATGGGCTGATGCAGCGCTGCCGCCTCAACGCGACCTGCCCACGGGTGATCCAGACCGACAGCGAGCATGAATGGTGGGCATCCCGCGCCTCGCTTCTGGTGACCGACATGGCAGGCAACCACATCGACCTGCCGCCCGATGTGCGGGCCTATATGCTCGCCGGCACGCCGCATTTTGCCGAACCCGGCGAGGCGCCGCGACGCCTCGCCGCGGCCAGCCTGCCGACCAACCCCATGCATGCCGGCCCGCCCATGCGCGCGCTGCTGGCGGCCATGGAGGCATGGCTGGCCGAGGGTGTGGCCCCGCCCGCCAGCCGTGTGCCGATGCGCTCCCACGGCACGTTGGTGCCGGCGGGCCAGGCCATGCCGGTGGCCATTCCGGGCCTGCCATACCGGGCGATCCATACGCCCGCGGCGCACTCCGACCAGAGCGTAATGCCGCCCCGGGAGATCGGTCGCTACCCCGTCTTTGTGCCGCTGGCCGATGCTGATGGTATGGCTGTGGCGGGTATCAGGGCATTGCCGCTGCTGGTGCCGCGGGCCAGCTACACCGGCTGGAACCCCCGAACCGAGGGTTTTGGCCCGGCGGCGCTCTATCCCTTGCAGGGCGCCGTGCTGCCCTTCGCCGCCACGGCCGAGGCAAGGCGTGCCGCCGGCGACCCGCGCCCCGCAATCGCCGAGCGCTATGGCGATGACGCGGCCTATCTCGCCGCGGTGCGTGCCGCCGCAGCCTGGCAGGTGGCGGAGCGGCTGTTGCTGCCCGAGGATGCGCGGGCGCTCATTGCCCGCGCGATCGCCGGCCGGCTGGACCAGCTCCGCTGAGCGGGATGGGTTGAGGCGGAATCGCCTCAGGCGCTGGATCCCGTGCTCAACAATGGCCGCAGTGTGAGCACGAGCGAACGCATCATGCTCGAGGCAGCCTCAGTCGAAGCGCAGCACCAGCAGCGTCACGTCATCAGCCGGGGCCGCGCCGCGGGTAAAGCTGGCCAGGCTCTCCAGCACGCCGGCCTGCAACACCGCCGGCAACGCGCTGCGATGGGCCATCAGCGCCGCCTCGAAGCGGGTGCGCCCATAGAAGGCATGGGCTGCGTCCTCCGCCTCGGGGATGCCATCGGTGTAGAGGATCAGGCTTTCGCCAGGCGCCAGGGTGAAGCGGGCGGCGGAATAGCTCAGCCCATCCATCACGCCGAGCGCTGGATTGATCGCCAGGCCTTCGGGCAAACGAATGCCGGCCTCGGAGAGGATATAGGGCGCGTCATGGCCAGCCAACGCCATGCTGCCCTCGCCGGTTTCGCTGTCGATCACGCCGAGTGCGGCGGTGACGAAAGTCATGTCCGGGTTTTCCGCCGCCAGATCGTCATTGGCGAGGCGGAGCAGGGCGGCGGGGTCGGGCCGGGCGCCGGCGGCCATTGCGATGCGCGCTGCTGCTCGCAGCAGACCCACCGTGCGCGCCATGGTCAGACCCGCTGGCGCGCCCTTGCCCGCCACATCGGCCACGCCGAAGAGCAAGGTGCGACCGTCGATGGCCAGGATATCATAGAGGTCGCCACCCACCTGGCGCGCCGGCTCCATATGCGCCGCCAGGGTGACCCGGCCCTGGCCGAGGCTCGCGGCGTGGCGCGGCACAAGGCTGAGCTGGGCGTTGCGGGCGCTCTCCAGTTCCGCCTCCAGCGCCGCCAGCCGCTCGGCCGCCAAATCGCGCAGTCGCTTCTTCTCCAACACCGCGGAGAGTCGCGCGCGCAGCAGCGGCGGATCAAAACTCTTCGGCAGATAGTCCTCGGCGCCGAGCTCGATGCAGCGGATCACCCCGCTCATCTCGGTCTGTGCCGAGATGACGATCACGGGGGGCGCATCGGGCATCTCGCGCAGCGCCTCGAGTACGCCAATGCCGTCCAGCACCGGCATTTCCAGGTCGAGCAGCACGCAGTCGTATTTCTTAGCGGCGATCGCATCGAGGCCCTGGCGGCCATCCTCCGCCATGTCCGGTTCGGGGTAGCCCAGCTCGGCCAGGCGGCGCTTGAGCAGGAGTCGGTTGAAGCCGCTGTCGTCGATGACCAGCAGAGAGGCTTCAACCATTGCCGCGAACCAGGTTTTCGGTGGCGCCGCGCGCCTCGGATGCCATGCGGCTGAGATCGATCATGGTGATGGTGAGTTCCTCGGCGGCGGTGGCACTGGCCTGGCCGATGCGGGTGAGGGTGGCCATGCGCTCATCCAGGCTGCCGATGGTGGCCTGCTGTTCTTCCATGGCCACAGCGATGGCGCCAGCCAGGCGCGCGGACTCGCTCACCAGCGCCTCCAGCTGATCCATCGATTCGCCGACGGCCGCGGCAACCCCCGCGCCCTCGCGGGTGCGGCGGCCGGCCAGCAGCACGACATCGGCGATTTCCTGCGCCAGGGTCTCTGTATTGGCGGCGAGGGCGCGGACCTCCTCGGCGACGACCGAAAGCCCCCGGCCATGCTCGCCGGCACGCGCTGCCTCGATGGCGGCATTGATCGCCAGGATATTGGTCTGCGTTGCGATCTTGGCGATGGTTCCGGCGATGCGGGTGACGCGCTCGGTGTCCTCGCCCACGGCATCGACGGTCTCGGTGAGCGCGCGCACCTTCTCGACGCTGTCGACCACCAGCAGACGGGCCTCCTCGGCCTGTATCTGGGCGGTGGCGGTGGTGCGGCTGACCTCGCCGATCGCAGCCGTGGTCTGGCTCAGCGCCGCACCCACCTCGCGCAACTCCGAGAGCTGCGAGAGCGCCCCCTCGCTCACCTGGCCGATCGCCTGGGAGGCTTCCGAAGTGGCGCGCGCGGTGCGGCGAGCGCCATCCAGCGCCTGGTCGGCCATCGCCCGTGTCGCCAGCAGGTTGGATTTGAATACCTCCACTGCGCGCGCCATCTCGCCCACCTGGTCCGCCCGGCGGGTTTCCGGCACCTCGGTCGCGGCATCGCCGCGGGCCAGGCCCTGCATGGCGCGCGCCACCCGGGTGAGCGGCTGCGCGGTGAGTTGCACCAGCACAAGCCAAGTCAGCAGCACGCCCAGGATACCGGCGCCGCCGGCGATCATCGTGGTCTGCCGCCCGGCTTCGGCCTGTTCCCGGGCGCGGGCCAGGCTGGCCTGCTGGTCGGCGCGCACCAGGTCGCGCACCGAGGCGGTGACCCGGTTGAGGGCGACGAGGATGTCCAGCCATTCCTCCTGCAAGGCGGTATAGGCGCTGCGGTCACGGCGGGCGAAGGCGTCGCGGACATTCTCACCCAGCGGGCCCAGCCGCGCCGCCATGTCGCGCGCCCCGCCGATGAGCACGGGGTCGAGCCTGGCGCCGAGCAACGCATCGAGCGCGTGGAAGCCGTTGATGATTTCCTGCGCATTGCGAAGCATGCGTGGCGCGGTGACGGTGGGCGGTAGGGCGCCCGCCATCACCGCGGAGAAGGCCGAGGAGAAATCGGCAACCGGCGTGGAGAAGGCGTGCTCGGCATCGATCGCCACCCGGTCGCGCACGCCAAGTTCCTCGATGATGGTGTTCTGCCGTGCGAGGACCTGCAGTCCGTTGACCGCCAGCGCCCCGAGAGCCGCCAGCATGAGCAGCACGATGATGAAGGCGCGCACACCGATGCGGCCAAGCATCGAGGCCCTGCGGTCGACATTGCTGGTTGTCTCGGCCAGCGGCGGGGCCGGGCTCGGCGGATGCGGCGCTTCTGGAGCCATGACGTGACTCTACAGGTGCGCGGGCTTGGGCAACAAGACGCTTTGATGCGAAACTCCGGCATGCCCAGGATTCTCGTCGTCAACAGCAACACCACCGAAGCGGTCACCGCGCGCATCGCGGTGACAGCGCAGGCGGCCTGCCCGGCCGGCTTCACCGTGCACACGATCAGCGCGCCCTTCGGCCTTCCCCTGATCGTCACCCGGGCCGATTGGCTGGTGGCGGGGCCAGCCACCCTGGCGGCGCTTGCCGCGCATCGCGGTGAATACGACGCCGCCGTCATCGCCTGTTTCGGCGACCCCGGCCTCGATGCGGCGAAGGAATTGCTGGACGTGCCGGTGCTCGGCATCAGCGAGGCCGCCTTCCATGCCGCCAGCATGCTCGGCCGGCGCTTCGGCGTGGTGAGCTTCACCGCGGCGCTGCAGCCGATGTTCGAGGATTGCCTGGACCATCACGGGTTGCGCGCCCGCTGCGCCGGCTTCCGGATGGGGCCGGGATTTTCCGGTGACCCCGGCGCGGTGGCCGAGGAACGCCAGGCGCTGCTGCTCGACCTGGTCCGCCAATCGGTCGAGCAGGACGGGGCGGAGGCGGTGATCCTGGCCGGCGGACCCTTGGCAGGTGTTGCGGCCCAATTGCAATCGCAGGTCGCAGTGCCTCTGGTGGATGGCACCGCTGCTGCGGTCCGGCTCGCCGCGGCGCTGGTGGGGATGGCCGGTCAGCGCCGGGCACGCCCGCGACCGCTGACCGGATACGAGGAGATCATCACCAACCTCTACGGCGGTTGATCAGACGGCTTGCGCGGCAATGCCCGCGCTCATAGGGTGCGCCCGCGATCGGGGCGTAGCACAGTCTGGTAGCGCGTCTGCTTTGGGAGCAGAAGGTCCTCGGTTCGAATCCGGGCGCCCCGATAACCCGCCGTCACCGCCGCTGACGGCGCCAACCCCGAAGGGTTGGCGCGCATGCCTTACTGCGGCTGGGTATTGGCGCGCAGATAGGCGATCAGGTTGGTCAGCTGCTCGGGATTGCGGATGCCGGCAAATGCCATCGAGCCCTGCGGCGCCACCGCCTTCGGGTCGGTGAGATAGGCCCGCAGGTTTTCTTCATTCCAGACATGCCCGGTGGAGCCCAGCTGGGTCATGTTGGCGGAATAACGGAAACCCTCACGCGAGCCGGCGCGGCGGCCCCACAGGCCGTAGAGGTTGGGACCGACATTGTTACGGGCCGAGTTATCGACGATGTGGCAAGCGCGGCACTGCGCGAAGACGCGGCGACCCGCCTCAGCGTCGCCATCCTGGGCGGCGGCGGGCAAGAGCGGGGCCAAGGAGACCGCCGCGGCGAGAAAGGCGAGAGCAGGAAAACGCATAAAAAACTCCTCCGATGGACGTCACTCAGGTGGCGGTATTTATATTGGGCGGGGCGTCGTCAAGCCTGTGCAACAGCGAGATTAAGGAAGGGTTTCATGGCAGGCCTAAGGCGGGATGTATGGGTGGCTGCCACAATCGTCATGCTGGTGGCCGCGGCGGGGGGCACATTCAGCGTGACCGGGCCATGGTATTATGCCCTGATCAAGCCCAGTTGGCAGCCGCCGGACTGGCTCTTCGGCCCGGCCTGGACCGCGATCTTCACCCTGACCGCCATTGCCGGGGTGCTGGCCTGGCGTGGCGCCCGCAGCGCGGGCGAGCGCGGCCTCGTGCTAGGCGCTTATCTCATAAACGGCGTGCTGAACGTGCTGTGGAGCTTCCTGTTCTTCTATCTCCGCCGGCCGGATTGGGCGTTGATCGAGGTTGTGCCGCTGTGGCTTTCGGTGCTGCTGATGATGCTGGTCAGCCGCCGGCCCGCGCGTATCGCGCCATGGTTCCTGCTGCCGTATCTCCTCTGGGTCAGCTTCGCCGGCTGGCTGAATCTCGCGATCGTGCGGCTGAACGGACCCTTTGGATGAATGATTTGTTTGCCGGCGGCCATGTAGCCGAACTGCTGCTGGTGGTGCTCGCGGTCGAGGGCCTGGCGCTGCTCTGGCTGTGGCGGCGGCGGGGGCAGGGGGTTCCCCCGGGGCCGCTCCTCGCCTTCCTGGGGTCGGGCGCCTTTTTGGCACTGGCACTGCGCGCGGCGCTGCTGGGTCAGGCCTGGTGGTGGGTGGCGCTGTGGTTGAGCTTGGCCCTGCCGGCCCATCTGGCCTGGTTGGCGATGGCCTGGCGGCGGCGCTGACGGCTTGCGGGTTCTCGCTGAAACCATGCTTCTGCAGTCACCCAGGCCAAAAAATGGCAGTCCTTGTCCCGGTTCGATTTGCTGGGCAGGAACCTGATCCGGCCCAACGTCGTCACCTCCGCATTGGGCGCAGTATCCATTGTCAGCCTCACTGATGCCTTCGCCGGCTGCCGGGCCGCTTTGCCCGAAGCCAATGTGGGCATCGGACTGACATCGTCGCTGGGTGTGACCCTGCCCTCAACCTGGTCCTTGGCCTGGCGCTCCACCGCCAGTACGCCGTTTGGCTTTTCGTGGGGTAAGGCTGGGCAGGACATGGCAGCTGCCCTAGCCTCGGCCCCAAGAGGACACGCCATGACACGCCGAATGCCCCGCCGCGCCCTGGCGCTGGCCATGCTGCCCGGGCCAGCGCTGGCCCAGGCCTGGCCCAACCGGCCCCTGCGCCTGATCTGCCCCTATGCCCCCGGCGGCACCACCGACCAGCTCGCCCGTGCGATGGCGGAGCTTCTGACACGCGACCTGGGTCAGCCCGTGGTTGTGGAGAATCGGCCGGGCGCCAATACCATCATCGGCACTCAGGCGGTGGCGCAGGCGGCACCCGATGGGCTGACCCTGCTGATGGCCTCCGGCGCCTCTATGGTGCTCAACCCACTGCTCTATCGCCGACTGCCCTATGATCCGGCGCGTGACCTCACGACATTGGCGGTGATGGTGGAAACGCCCCTGGTCATGGTTGTGCCCGCCGCGCTGGACGTGCGGAGTGTGTCGGACTTCGTGGCGCTGGCGCGGCGCCGCCCGGTGAACTTCGCCTCCGTCGGCGTTGGCAACCCCATCCACCTCGCCGGCGAGTTGTTCCGTGCCGCCGCGGGCATCGAGATGCAGAACGTGGTCTACCCCGGTTCGGCCCCGGCGCTGACCGCGCTGCTGTCCGGCGACATCCAGGTGATGTTCGATGTGGTGCTGACCGCGCTCCCCTTCATCCGCGAGGGCCGGCTGCGGGCGTTGGCAGTGACCACCGCAGCGCGGCTGCCGGTGCTGCCCGAGACCCCGACCATCGCCGAGAGCGGCTTCCCCGGCTACCAGGCCACGACATGGTTTGGCGTGGCCGCGCCGCGCGGCCTGCCGCCGGCCATCGAGGCCCGGCTGCGCGTGGCCCTGGCCGGCGTGCAGGCCGAACCTGGTTTCCGGTCCCGATTCGGTGCGCTCGGGCTTGTGATGCTGCCGCCGGCCGAGGCTTCGGCCATCGAGGCCGGTCTGGCGGCCGAGGCCGCGCGTTGGGGCACCGTCATCCGCGCGCGCGAAATCGTGTTGGAATAACCCATCTTGATCCCCGCCCCTTCTCCGGCCATCTTGCCAACGTCGGCATGTCGCCGCCGTAACCCGGAGGTTCATCAATGTCCTGGAAGTCCCCGAAGATCACCGAAGTGTCGCTCGCGCTCGAGATCAACTGCTACGTCTGCGCCGAGGTCGGCTAGGACGTCGGCCCGGTTTCATAGCCGGGCCATTTTTCTATGCCAGTGGCCGTGATGCCGGTCAGTTCGACCCCGGCTACGCGGGCCGCTCCGTTGACAACCAGTCGGGTCGTCGTTCTAGGAGCCGGCGCTGGCGGTGGCTTTCCACAATGGAATTCAGCGGGGCCCGGCTGTGCTCGTGCGCGCGCGGGCGATCCGCTGGCAAGGCCGCGGCATCAGGCGTCCATTGCAGTCTCGGCCGACGGACTCCGCTGGCTGGTCGTTAATGCCGCGCCTGATCTGCGCGACCAGATAGCTCAGACCCCTGCACTGCATCCGCGCGCTGCACCTTTACGCAATTCGCCCATCGCCTCGGTGGTGCTGACCGGCGCCGAGGTGGATGCCATCGCTGGCCTGCTGCATTTGCGCGAGCGGCAGGCCTTTTCTCTCTATGGCGCGGCGGCCACGCTGGATGTGCTGGATTCCAACCCTATCTTCCGTGCGCTCAACCCCGAATTTGTCACCCGCCGAGCCATGACGCCTGACGCGCCATTCGTGCCGGTCGACGGGGCGGGCGTATCCATGGGCCTGGCCATCACGCCCTATATCGTGCCCGGGAAAGTGCCTCTCTTTGCCGAAGGCGCAGCCGCGCCCAGCATTGCCGAGGATGGGGAGGCTCTGGGTCTCGCGATCTCCGCCGGCGGGCCCGCGCTGCATTACATCCCCGGCTGTGCGGTGATGACGCCCGCTTTGCGCGAACGCCTGCGCGGCGCCGCCTGCGTCATGTTCGACGGCACGCTCTGGCGCGATGACGAGATGATCCTGGCCGGCGCTGGCCCGAAGACCGGGCGCCGGATGGGGCATATGCCGGTCAGTGGCGCTGGCGGCACCATCGAGGAATTCGCATCACTCGGCGTGACTCGCCGCATCCTGATCCACCTCAATAACACCAACCCCCTGCTGCTCGATGACAGCCCGGAGCGTGCCGAGGCCGCTGCCGCCGGCTGGGAAGTGGCGTATGACGGCATGGAGATTTCGCTGTGAGGTCACCCGAGGCCTTCGAGGCCGCGTTGCCCGCCATCGGCGCCGCCGCGGAGCAGCAACAATGAAGGAGGCGCCGATGGCACCAGATGAGTTTGAAGCAGCCCTGCGCGCCATCGGCGCCGAACGCTACCACGTCCATCACCCCTTCCATCACCTGCTGCATGGCGGGAAGCTGTCCAAGCCCCAGGTCCAGGCCTGGGCGCTGAACCGCTACTACTACCAGGCCTGCATTCCCGCGAAGGATGCCTCCCTGCTCGCCCGCCTGCCGACGACCGCGCTGCGGCGGGAATGGCGCCGGCGGCTGGAGGATCACGACGGTTCGGGCGATGCCCCGGGCGGGGTGGAGCGCTGGCTCGCGTTGACAGATGGTTTGGGGATTGACCGGGATTACGTCATATCTTTGGCCGGGCTCCTGCCGGGCACGCGTTTCGCCGTTGATGCTTATGTTCATTTCGTCCGCGAGCGTTCGGTGCTCGAAGCCATCGCCAGCTCACTCACAGAGATGTTCTCGACCGATATCATCCGCGAGCGCGTGGCCGGCATGCTGGCCAATTACGATTTCGTCTCCGAGACCACGCTCGCCTATTTCAAGCCGCGCCTGACCCAGGCGCCGCAGGATGTGCAATTCGCACTCGGCTATGTGAAGCAACACGCCGATACGGCGGAGAAGCAGGAGCTTTGCCTGGCTGCGCTGCGCTTCAAATGCGACCTGCTATGGGCGCAGCTCGACGCCCTGCATCTCGCCTATGTCGAGCCGGGCATCCCGCCACCTGGCGCCTATCGGCCCGCCGGGCTGGTGCTGCTGCCCACCGGAGGCGGGCGATGACGCCGAAATTTGCCCCCGGCGTGCGCCTGCATCACGACCAGGCGCGCGACCGCTGGGTGGTCATGGCGCCCGAGCGCATGTTCATCCCCGATGAGATCGCCCTCGAAGTCCTGCGCCTCATCGATGGCGAGCGCGACGAGATCACCATCGTGGCCGAACTCTCGGAGAAATTCTCTGCCCCCGCGCCGGTGATCGCGGCCGATGTCCGGACCATGCTCGATGACCTCATCAACCGCGGCGCGGTGGTGAAGTGATCCCGAGCCCGCCGCTCGCGCTGCTGGCCGAACTCACCCATCGCTGCCCGCTGCGCTGCCCCTATTGCTCCAACCCCGCCGAGCTCACCCGCGCCAGCGCCGAACTCACCACCGAGGAATGGGCCCGGGTGTTTCGCGAGGCCACGGCGCTGGGCTGCCTGCAGGTCCATCTCTCGGGCGGCGAGCCGACATCGCGGCGCGACATCGTGGAGATCACCGAAGCCGCCCATCAAGCGGGCCTCTACACCAACCTCATCACCGCCGGCGTGCTGTTGGATGCGGCGTTGCTGGCGCGGCTGAAGACGGCCGGCCTCGACCATGTCCAGCTCTCGGTGCAGGACAGCGACGAGGCGGGGGCGGAGCGCATCGGTGGCATGAAGGGCGCCCATGCCCGCAAGGCCATCGCGGCTCGCCTGGTGCGCGATGCGGGGCTGCCGTTGACCCTGAACGCCGTCGTCCACCGCCAGAACCTGCATAACCTGCCCGACCTCATCGCCCTCGCCGTCGCCTGGGGGGCCGCGCGCATCGAGGTCGCCCATGTGCAGTATTACGGCTGGGCCCTGGCCAATCGCGCCAGCCTGCTGCCCTCGCGCGAGCAACTCGACACCGCCACCGCCATCGTGAAGGCCGCCCGCGCCGCCCATCAGGGCCGGCTGGTGATCGACTACGTCGTGCCAGACTACCATGCCAACCGGCCGAAGCCCTGCATGGGTGGCTGGGGGCAGCGCTTCCTGGCCATTTCCCCCGCGGGCCGGGTGCTGCCCTGCCATGCCGCCGAATCCATCGAGGGCATGGTCTTCGCCAATGTGCGCGACACGCCGCTGGCGGCGATCTGGGCCGATGACCCGGCTTTCCAGGCGTTTCGCGGCACCGACTGGATGCCCAGGCCCTGCCAGGGCTGCGAGCACGCCGAGCGCGATTGGGGCGGTTGCCGCTGCCAGGCCTTTGCCCTCACTGGCGATGCGGCTGCCACAGACCCCGCCTGCGCGCTCTCGCCGTATCATCACCTGCTTGCCGAGGCGGTGGCTTCGGCCCGTGAAGAGCCGTTTCGCTATCGCGAGTTTTCCCAACCCGGCTGAATTTTGCGTGTGCGACACCGGCGGCATCGGCGGGGCCACGCGTGAGGCCGGGGGCCGCGGATCTGTACCGTCCGATGCGGGTTGATGCATGGCCAGACCTGTGCCGATATCGTTCCCGTGTGCGTGTCCTCGCGCAGCAACAATGACAGGGAGAAAACCCATGGAACGTCGTGCCATATTCGCTGGCGCTGCCAGTCTCGCGGCGGCCTCGGTGGCTCAGGCGCAGACCGCGCCCCCCAAAACCTTCGTGCTGGTGCATGGCGCATGGGGCGGCGGCTGGATCTGGAAATTCACCGCCGATGGCCTGCGCGCCAAGGGCCACCGCGTGATCACCCCCACCCAGACGGGCCTGGGCGAGCGCCGCCACCTCATGGCGCGCACCATCAGCATCGACACCTTCGTCGATGACATCGCAGGCGTGCTGGAGGCGGAGGAGTTGCGCGATGTGATCCTGGTCGGCCATTCCTTCGGCGGCTTCGCGGTCACAGGTGTGGCCGATCGTATGCCCGAGCGCATCCGTCACCTCGTCTATCTCGACGCCCTGCTGCCGGAAAATGGCGAGACCGCCTTCAGCGTCCTGCCGCCCGGCATCGAGGCGGCGCGTCGGCAGACCGTGAACGAGCAGGGCGGCGGCGTGGCGCTGCCGGTGCCCCCGCTCTCGGCCTTTCCGCTGCCCGATGACGTGAAGGCGTGGTTCGGCCGCAGGCTGGCCCCGCATCCCTTCGGCACCTATGATACGCCCATCCGCCTCAAGGCGCCGCCGGGCAATGGCCGGCCGGTCACCTATGTGTCTTACACCAATCCCAAGCTGGCCTCGATCGAGCCCAGCCGCGTCAGGGCGCAGGCCAAGCAGGGGCCTAACTGGCGCTACATGGAGCTCGACGTGCCGCATGACGCGCAGGCGGCGGTGCCGGAGCGGATCATCGCACTGCTGGAGAGCATGTAGTCTCTCGCCGCAACCAGGCGAGGCAGCGTTCGAAGGCCGCCTCGCCGCGCATCACCATGCCGCCGGAGAGCGCAATGCCGCCCTCCAGCATGAGGTTGTCGGCCAGGCCGAAATCCTCCACCACCAGCCCATCCGGTGGGATGCGCGCCCGGTAGTCGCGCGTCTCCGCAGTCCAGGCGATGACAGGCCGCCCAAGCGCGCGCATGAAACCCATTTCCCAGGCCGTGCCGGGGTCGGCGGCGGCGCCGCGGAAGGGGGTGATATTGGCCACCATCGCGTCGCAGCCGCGGATATGCGCCTCATTGGCGAGGTGAATGCGCAGCCATTCCGGCGCATCGGCAGGAATGGCGGCCGCCGCCGGGGGCGGGTCGAGCGGGAAGACGCCCACCATCCCGGCCTGGGCGCAGGCGGCCTTCATCGCGTCGCCGCGCGTCAGAGCGTCGGGGTGGAACACGTCCGGCCCAGCCAGGTAGATTCGCATCGGGCAGAGACAGCATGGCGGGATGGCCGGCGACAACCCCCGCGGCCATCGACAGGGGCGCACGGGCATGCTCATTCATGCTGCAATGCAGCGCGAGCCCGCCTTCGGAATCGATTTCGGCACCACCAACAGCGTGGTGGCGCGGGCCGGCGCCGATGGTGTGACGGTCACACGCCACGTCACGGGCGAGGTGTTCCGCTCCATTCTCTGCTTCCAGGGATCCTGGCGTGCCCATGTCGCGGGGCCGGCGGCGATGGAGGCCTATCTCGACGATCCCGGCGCCTGCCGATTGATGATGTCGCTGAAGAGCCATCTCGGCCAGAAGAGTCTGCGCGACACCCTGGTCTTTGGCCGGGTGCTGGAGCTGGAGGATCTGGTCGGCCTCTTTCTCGGCCATCTTCTGCGCGAGGCCGGTGTGCCGGCGGGCGCGCGCGTGGTGGCCGGCCGCCCCGTGCGCTTCGTGGGCGAGGGGGCGGATGACGCGCTGGCTGAACAACGGTTGCGTGCCGCCTTTGCCGCGGCCGGCATCACCGATCTCGGCCTGGTGCCCGAGCCCGAGGCGGCCGGGCATCGCTTCGCCCAGGGGCTACGCGCCCCCGCCCATGTGCTGGTCGGCGATTTCGGCGGCGGCACCAGCGATTTCTCGGTGCTGCGCTTCGCCCCGGGTGAGGCGCCGCGCGCATTGGGCCATGCCGGCATCGGCATCGCCGGCGATGATTTCGACGCCGCGATCCTGCGCCATGCCGTGGCGCCGCTGCTGGGGCAGGGCGGGCATTACCGGGTGATCGAGCAGGCCCTGCCCGTGCCGGTCGCCTTCTTCGCGGGCTTCGCGCGCTGGCATCGCCTCGCGCAGATGCGAAGCCCGCGCCAGTTGCGCGACATCGCCGAGGTGGCGAGGCTGTCCGATGTGCCTGACCAACTGGCCGCGCTGATCCGGCTGATCGAGGATGAGCAGGGGCTGGCGCTATACCGCGCCGTGGCAGCGGTGAAGGCGGCACTCTCCTCCGCCGAGGAGGCCGTGCTGGATTTCCGCCACGGCGCCTTCACCATCCAGCGCCCGATCGCCCGCGCCGAATTCGAGGGCTGGATCGCACGCGACCTCGGCCGCATCGCCGCCACGGTGGATGCCGCGCTGCTCGAGGCCGGCATCGGCGAGTCGGGCATCGACCATGTCTTCCTCACCGGCGGCACCGCCTATGTGCCGGCGGTGCGGGCGATCTTCGAGCGCCGATTCGGCGCCGAGCGGCTGGCCGGCGGTGGTGAATTCACCTCGGTGGCGGAGGGGCTGGCGCTGATGGCGGCGTGAGCCTCCTGCCGCTCATCCTGGGCATGCTCGCGGCCTTCGCGCCGCTGGCCATCGACATGTATCTGCCCGCGCTGCCGGCCATGGCTGCGGATCTCGGCAGTGATTCCGGTGGTGCCCAGCTCACCATCGCAAGTTATTTCGTGGGGATGGGGCTGGGGCAGCTGATCTATGGGCCGCTGACCGACCGGTTTGGCCGCCGCCCGCCGCTCTTCGTGGGGGTGGGGTTGTTCCTGCTCACCTCGCTGGCCTGCGCCCTGGCCCAGACCATGCCGCAGATGATTGCCTTGCGGCTGCTGCAGGCGCTGGGTGGCTGTGCCGGCATGGTGGTGGCGCGCGCCGTGGTGCGCGATGTCGCCCATCTGCGTGACCCCGTGCGGCTGATGGGCCGGCTGATGCTGATCATGGGGGTGGCGCCGATCCTGGCCCCCTTTTTGGGCGGGGTGCTCAGCGGCTGGCTGGGCTGGCGGTCGATCTTCGTCTTTCTGGCGCTCTTCGCCGGTACTGCGCTGCTGCTGGTGGCGCTTCTGCTGCCTGAGACCCATGCGCCCGAACGGCGCCTGCGGCAGAACCCGTGGGAGATTATCCAGGCCTATCTCGGGCTGCTGCGCGATGGGCGATTCCTGCGCCCGGCCCTCGCCTCGGGTTTCGCCATCGCGGGCATGTTTGCCTATATCGCCGGCTCGCCCATGGTCTTCATGGAGGTGCATGGCGTGGCACTGGCGGAATACGGCATCTGGTTCGGCATCAATGCTGCAGGGATCATCGGCGGCAGCCAGGTCTCGGGCTGGCTGGCGGAGCGATGGGGGCGCGAGGTGCTTTTCACACGCGTGCTGCGCGCCATGGCGGTGGCGGCGCTGGCGCTGGTGGTAGCCACGCTGCTCGGCGGCGGCTTTGCCATGATCTTCCTCTGCCTCTTCGTCTTCATCACCATGCTGGGGGTGGTGATGCCGCTGGGCACGGTGCTGGGCATGGCGCATTTCGCGGCCATGGCCGGCACCGCCTCGGCGCTGCTGGGCACATTGCAGTTCGGCCTCGGCGGTGTGGCGGGGGCAGTGCTGGGGCTGTGGCATGACGCCTCGGGACTGCCGATGGCGGCGGTGATCCTGGGCTGTATCCTGCTCGCCAATCTCGCCTGGCGGCGTTGACGGGGATGACGCCGTGGCGGGAAGCTGCGGCCATGAAAATCGCCCGCCGCGCCATACCCGCCCTGATCGCAACACCGGCCCTGGCGCAGGCCTGGCCCATCCGGCCGATCCGCTTCGTCATTCCATGGCCCCCCGGCGGGCTGAATGATGTGGTCGCCCGCGCCTTCAACGACCGGGTGTCGCAGCTGCTGGGCCAGAACATCGTCAATGATTTCCGCGCCGGGGCCGGCAGCCGGATCGGCGTGGCCGAGATCGCGCGGGCCGCACCCGATGGCTACACCATCGGCATGGGCAATCTGGGGCCGCTGACAATCTTCCCCAATCTTGACCGTAACCCGTCCTATGACGTGGCGCGGGACCTGGTGCCGGTGGCGATGTTCGCGGCCTCCCCCCTCGTGCTGGTGGTGAATAACGGCCTGCCCGTGCGGAGCCCGGCCGAGTTGCTGGCCTATTCCCGCGGCCGGAGCGGCGGCATCAACTACGCCTCGGTCGGCGTGGGCACGGCGCAGCACCTCATCTTCGAGATGCTGCGCGGCCAGGCCAACCAGCCCATGCAGCACGTGCCCTATCGCGGCACGCAGGACAGCCTGATCGCGCTGATGCAGAACGATGTGCAGGCGATGTTCGACACGCTGCCCAGCATGCAGGGCCCGGTGCGCGACGGGCAGGTGCGGGCGATTGCGGTGACCACGCCCGAGCGCGTGCCGGCCCTGCCCGAGGTGCCGACGATGAAGGCGCTGGGCTTCGATGTGGAGGTGGCGACCTGGTATGCGCTGATCGTGCCCGCCGGCACGCCCGCCGCGATCCAGGCCCGGCTCTACGAGGCCTATACGGCCGTTGCGCAGCAGCCCGAGATGCAGCGCTTCCTGGCCGAGCAGGGGCTGATCTATTTGCCCAATGCCCCCGGCGCCTTCTCGGCGCGGATCGCGGCCGAGACGCGGCGCTGGGGCGAGATCATCCGAGCGAACGGCATTCGCCTGGAGTAGAACGGGGGACGGTCCCCGCTACCGCGCCACCACCGCGCGGGTGCCAAAACTCTCCTGCGGCACGCCGCGTTCCAGCGACATATGGCTGTGCACCCCCACCCAGCCCTCGGGCCCGCCACGCATGAGGATGATGCTGGCCCGGCCCGGCCGGTCGAAGGGCGTGCCATCGGGATTGTAGCCGGTGCTGCCCCAAGGGGTGATGGCCACCGCCATCGCGCCGTCCGGGCTGGCCAGTACGCGGGTCGCGGAAGCGTCAAAGGTGAAGCCGTCGGTCTTCGGCCAGACGCTGTCCCATTGCCGGTCGCGCCAGTCCCACAACCCTTCCAGCACTTTCTTGTGGGTACCGAAGGCCAGCGCCTGCTCATGCCAGAAGGGGTAGGCGTCCTTGTAGTTCACCGCGCGGACGCAGGCGGCGAAGCGGGCCAGCCAATCGAGGATCTCGGCCCTGACGGCAGGGCTTGCTTCTGGCAGGGCTGGGATATTGGTCATGGCGGGTTCTTTTCCGGTGTCGTAGGTGAAGGGCAGCCTGCAACAGGAGCTTCCCCTGGCCAATCCCGACTATGCCCTCTTCGTCGAGCGCAACCCCGAATTCGCGGCGACCTTCGCCGAATTCGCCAAGCACAGCCTGGCCCCGGGCGCCCTGTCCGTGGTGCAGAAGGAGCTGATCGCGATCGCCCTGCTGGCCGCCTCGGGCTATATGGGCGGCGTGCGCAGCCACACCGAAAGGGCTTTGGCCGCCGGCGCCACGCCCGCGGAGCTGCGTGAGGCCGTGGCACTCCTGCTGCCCTTTGCCGGCGCCGGGCGTTTCCTTGAAACCTATCCGGTGGTGGAGGGTCTTCTCGACGCCGCGGCTGCCCAGTGACATTCTTGCGCCATGAATGATCGAGTGATCCTGGTGACCGGCGCGGCCTCGGGCATCGGTGCCGCCTGTGTAAGGGCGATGGCCGCTCCGGGCCTTGCGTTCCTGGTGCACACCCGCCGAAACGAGGCCAGCGCCGAAGCCATGGCTGCCTTCGCCCGCAGTCGCGGCGCCCGGGCCGAAATCATCCTGGCCGACATTTCCGACCCAGCGGCGCCGGAAGCCCTGGTCGCTGCAGCCGCTGACAGATTCGGCGGGCTCGATGTGGTGGTGGCCAATGCAGGCTTCGCCGACCGCACGCCGCTCGCCGAGCAGACGGAAGAAAAATTCGCCCGCAGCTTCGACACCATCCTCTGGGCGTTCCTGCGTCTGGCGCGCGCCGCGACGCCCAAGGTGGCGGCGGCGGAGCATGGCAGGATCATCGCCATCTCCTCCTTCGTGGCGCATGTCTTCCGGCCCGATGTCGTGGCGTTTCCAGCCACATCAGCAGCGAAGGCGGGGATGGAGGCGCTGGCGCGAACACTGGCCATCGAGATCGCCTCCAGCGGCTCGACGGTGAACTGCGTGGCGCCCGGCTTTACCCGCAAGGACGCCACCGGCCATTCCGCCTTCACGCCGGAGCAGTGGAAGGCCGTGGTAGAGAACATCCCCCTCGGCCGCCTGGGAACGCCCGATGACGTGGCCGCCGCCGTGGCCTTTCTGGCCTCGCCGGCGGCCGGGTACATCACAGGCCAGGTCCTCCATGTGAATGGCGGGCTGGTGTGATATCCGCTCGCGCTCAGGTGCGGGCGGGGAAGCCGTAGAGCCGGGCCGGGTTCTGCACCAATACCTTCTGGCGTGCCGCCGCATCGGGCACCCAGTCGGTCAGCAGGTCGAAGAGCACGGCGTCATCGGGCTTGTTGTCCAGCCGCTCGGTGGGGTGCGGCCAGTCGCTGCCCCAGATCATCCGATCGGGATTGGCGGCAAAAAGCGCCTTGGCGATCACCCCACTATCGGCATAGCCCGGCGGGCCGGATTGGGTGTCCATATAGGCGCCGGACAGCTTCACATAGGTCTTGCCCTTGTCCAGCATCTTGGTGATGACCCTGAAGCCGGGGTGGTTGATGCCGGCGGGGTTCGGCAACCTTCCGCGATGGTCGATGGCGACGCGGCTGGGCAGGCGCAGCAGAAGCGCCTCATTGGCCGCATACTGATCACCCAGCATGTGAAGCTGCACATGCCAGCCCATGGGTGCGACGCGCCGGCTCAGCGGTTCCAGCATATCGATGGTGGTGGCGCCGGCCTGCACGAGGTTGAAGCGGATGCCGCGCACGCCGAGCGAGTTCAGTCGGCGCAGCTCCGCCGTCGAGACGCTGTCATTGACCACCGCGACCATGCGGAAATTGTTGCGGCCGAGCTGGTTCATGCTCTCGAGATGCAGCGTGTTGTCCACGCCATAGGTCGAGGGTTGCACCAGCACACCGCGGGTGGTGCCGGTGCGGCGCTGCAGGGCACGATAGTTCTCGACCGAGGCATCGGGCGGTAGCAGGGTCGCGCCCGGTGCCGCGGGGTAGCGACCATCATAGATATGAAAATGGCAATCCGTCGCGCCCGGCGGTGCTGGGGTGCGGGCGGCCTGGCTGCCGGAGGAGAACGGCACATTGTGCGGCCCGGGCGGTGGTGCGGCGGCTGCGACTGGCGCGGGCGCCGTAGTCTCCGGCGCGGCGCAGGCAGCAAGCGCTGCTGTGGCGCCAAGGCCAAGCATAAGCCCGCGACGCCCTTGGAGGGGGTGCTGGTTCATTGGATGATTTCCTTCCCGCCCGGCTCGATGCCGGGTGGGGGAAGGCTAGGCCCGACGGCGCGCGACCGGAAGCCTCAGGTTTCCAACATCTTGCGCAGCAGCGTCACATCCTCGGCCAGCACGCGGTCCTCCACCATCAGCTCGGTTATGCGGCTGACGGCATGCATGACCGTGGTGTGGTCGCGATTGCCGAAGCGACGGCCGATTTCCGGCAGCGAGCGCGAGGTGAGTTGCTTGGCCAGGAACATCGCGACCTGGCGGGGCCGGGCCACCGCACGGGCGCGCCGGGCCGAGAACATGTCGGTCATCCGGATCGAGTAGTGCTCGGCCACCTTGCGCTGGATGTCGTCGATGGTGATGCGGCGCTCATGGGTGCGCAGCAGGTCGTTCAGCACCTCGGGCACCGTGTCGAGCGTGAGCGGCCGGCCGAAGAGCTTGGAGTGCGCCACCAGACGGTTCAGCGCGCCCTCCAGGTCGCGCACATTGGACGCGATCTTGTGCGCCAGCAGCTCCAGCACCTTCAGCGGGACCTCGACGCCGGCCTGCTGTGCCTTGGCCTGCAGGATGGAGAGCCGCAGCTCATAGGTGGTCGCATGCAGATCTGCCACGATGCCGCCGCCCAGGCGGGTGCGCAGCCGGTCCTCGATGCCCGAGAGGTCATTGGGTGACTTGTCGGCCGAGACGACGATCTGCTTGCCGGCATCGACCAGCGCGTTGAAGGTATGGAAGAATTCTTCCTGAGTATTATCCTTGCCAATGAGAAACTGCAGATCATCGATCATCAATACATCAACACTGCGCAGCTGTGCCTTGAACTCCATGGTATTGCCACCGCGCAGCGCACCGATGAATCGGTACATGAATTTTTCCGCCGACATATAGGCGACGGGGCGCTCGGGGTGGTTCGCACGGATGGCCCAGGCGATGGCGTGCATGAGGTGGGTCTTGCCCAGCCCCACGCCGCCATAAAGGAACAGCGGGTTGAAGCCGGCCATGGCCGGGCGCTCGGCCACGCGGCGGGCGCAGGCATGGGCGAATTCGTTCGGTTTGCCGACAACGAAGGACTCGAAGGTCAGCCGCTGGTCGAGCGGGGCCATCCATTCGCCGTCGCGCGGGTCGGCCTGGCGGGGATTGGCGAAGGCGCGGGAGGCGGTCGCGTTGCTGGGCTCGCTCGGCATCCCGAAATCAACCTCCTGCTGCGCGTCCGATGGAACCGGCTGCGCTGCGGCCTGGGCCGCGGTGGAGACGCGAAAATCCATGCGCTTGACCTGCGGCCATTCGGCCTGGGCCAGAAGACGCAAGCGATCGCCGTAATGATCGCGCACCCAGTCGCGGAGGAAACGCGAGGGCAGGGTGATGAGGACCACTTCGCCCTCGACGGTTTGCAGCACCATCTGCCGCAGCCAGTTGCGGTATTCCGCCTCTCCAACCTCGTCGCGGAGGCGGGCGCGAAGGCGGGCCCATTGAGCCGCCAACTGGCCGGCATCGGGGGGGAGATTGCCGGTTTCCGTCTTCATCCAGGACACCTGCCTATTCATTGTATTGCTTCGGTGATCACGCCGAAGAGCGTTTCGTGCAAAAAATCACGGCTAGAAAGCTTGCCATCACGACTCACCGAACCGCGGCCGCAATGGCCCAGGGGGAACCCGGTTCAGGACGGGATGGCGTTGCCGCTCCGTGACTCAAAAACTAGAACCGACACCGTACCGACCGCAAATGGTAAATCTTCACCGTCGCAGAAGAATTCGGCGTGTTGCCGATAAGACAACACTCAGTCGACGGCAGAACAAGGACAATAGATCACGCAACAGCAGACCCTGAGGTCTGCCGCGGTACTATCGAGATGTTCGTGAATTAGGCTCAGGCTGCCTTAGGCGGCGATGGCCTTGATCCGTGCAGAAAGCCGCGAGAGCCTGCGGGCCACGGTGTTGAGATGCAGCACGCCCTTGCCCACGGCGCGCTGCATTTCCGGCTGGGCAGCCTGAAAGGCCGCCAGCGCCTCGTCCTTCTTGCCGCTCTCAATCGCCATTTCAACCTTGCGCAGATAGGTGCGCACGCGTGACCGACGGGCGCGGTTGCGTTCCGTCCGCTTCTCGGTCTGACGAATGCGCTTTTCGGCGGAGGGATTATTGGCCATGTCGATGCTTACCAAGGAATGCTGAGGCCGTGAGGCCCGAATTGCGTAGGCCGGTGGAGGAGCCCCACCGGCCGGGAGGCGTATCTATCGCCGGGGGGGGCGGAGCGTCAAGTGACGCTAAGCCATCAGCTGTGGCGGAATTGCGCGCGGCGCTTCTCCGCGAAGGCCGACATGCCCTCCTTCTGGTCATCGGTTGCGAACATGCTGTGAAAAAGCCGGCGTTCGAACTTCACACCCTCGGCCAATGTGGTCTCGAAGGCGCGATTGACCGATTCCTTGGCCATGGCGAGCGCCGGCTGGCTGAGGCTGGCCAGCTTCTCGCCGACCTTCAGCGCCTCAGCCATCAGATTCTCCAGTGGTACCACGCGGGCTACAAGGCCGGAGCGTTCGGCCTCGGCCGCGTCCATCATGCGAGCGGTGAGGCAGAGATCCATGGCCTTGGCCTTACCCACCGCTCGGGTGAGGCGCTGGGTGCCACCGGCACCGGGGATGATACCGAGATTGATTTCGGGCTGGCCGAATTTCGCGTTGTCGGCGGCGATGATGAAGTCGCACATCATGGCGAGTTCACAGCCGCCGCCGAGCGCGAAGCCCGCCACGGCCGCGATGACGGGCTTGCGGATGGTGGGCACCACCTCCCAATTCGCGCCGATGAAGTCATTGAGATAGACGGCGGGGTAGGTGCGGTCCTTCATTTCCTTGATGTCAGCGCCGGCGGCGAAGGCCTTTTCCGACCCCGTGATGATGATGGAGAAAATGGCGGGGTCGGAATCATAGGCCCGCAGCGCCTGGCCCAGTTCGATCATCAACTGGTCGCACAGCGCGTTTAGCGCGGCTGGACGGTTAAGGCGGATCACCCCGGTCGGCCCTTGGGTCTCGACCAGGATCATTTCGTAGGCCATGCGATGCTCTCCCTTGATGCGGCGATTGTTGGGCGAGACCGGGTTGGGCGGCAAGACCGGGCGGGGGGACGGCGTCAGCCCGGTGACAGCACCGACATAATAAGGCGCAGATACATCGCGTTGGCGCCCACGGCGTCGATGTACCAGCCCAAGGGCAGCGGTGGCAAAAGCGAGAATGCGAGCAAGCCCGCGGGCAGAAAACGCTCCAGTGATGTCCACAGCCCAGGATTATGGGCTCACCGGATCACCCCTCCGCGGCAGCGGGTTGCAGCGCGGCCAGCATCGCCTTGGCCTCGTCCACGCCATTGGCGGCGGCGGCTTCAAGCCATTGCTGGCCCTGCGCCGCGTCCTGCGTGCCGGCCAGGCCGCGCAGCAGGTACCGCCCCAGCATCATCTGCGCACTGGGATGGCCCTGCTGGGCGGCCTGACGGAAATAGCGTTCCGCCCTCGGCCTGTCCTCGGCCACGTCATGGCCACCGCCCAGCAGCGCGCCGCAGGCGAAGGCCGCGCCGGCATGGCCGGAATGGGCGGCCTGCGTGAAGAGCTCCAGCGCCGCGGTGGTATCGGCCGGCATGCCGCGGCCGTTCAGCGTCATATCGGCGAGCAGTGCGATAGCATCGGGCATCCCCTCCCCGGCGGCGCGGCGCACCCAGGGCAATGCCGCCTCGGGGTCGGGCGACCCCATCGAGCCGTCCATCAGCATCCGTCCCAGCCAATAGGCGGCATTGACAACATGCGGTGCGGCCCGTTCCAGCCATTGCCGGGCCTCCCCGGCGTCGGCGTCCACGCCAGTGCCGTGATGCAGGCACACCGCGAGATTATAGGCGGCCACCGCGTCGCCCTCCTCTGCCAGGGCGCGCAGCCGCGGCACGATGCCCTGCATCACCGCCTCGGTCTCGCCGCTCTGTGCCGCCGCCATGCCGAGGTCGAACACCGCGACCCGGTCCCCGGCCTCGGCCGCCTGCTCCAGCCAGCGCATCGCGGTCTCGGCATCAGCGGAAACGCCGCGCCCGGCGAGGTACATCAGACCGAGCTTGCGGGCAGCCAGGCGATGGCCGCGCTCCGCCGCCATCTGGTACCAGCCGGTGGCCTCGAGATAATTGGGTACGCCATGGCTGGGATCGCATTGCAGGTCACCCACGATCGCCGCGGCCTCGCCATCGCCTTCCAGCGCGGCACGGCGCAGCCAGGTCTCGGCGGCCAGCATGTCACGCGGGACGCCCCAGCCATTCATGAGCGCAAGGCCGAGGCGCGCCCGGGCCGGCCTGATCCCGGCCTCGGCCGCACGCTTGTATAGCGTGGCGGCGGCGGCCTCATCCGGTGCGATGGGCGGGACACCCGCCTCATGCAGGGTGCCCAGGACATAGATGGCGGTGGCGACGTCCGCCTCGGCCGCGTCGGAGATCAGCCGGACGGCGAGCGGCGTGTCGGTCACCCCGTCGAGCCCGAGGAGGCGAATCAGCCCCAGGCCGAGTGCCGCCTGCATGCTGCCGCCCTCGACCGCTTGCGCGTAGTACAGCGCGGCTTGTGCGTAATCACGCTCGCCGCCTTCGCCGGTGCTCCAGAGATAGCCGAGAAGCGCCTGGCCATCGGTCTGGCCGGCCTCCGCCGCGCGCTGCGCCAGCACCCGTGCCTTGGTCGGATCGGCGGTGACACCGCCGCTCCCGAAGGCGCCGGATTGGGCGGGTGCCGTGAGGCCGCGGAACAGCACCGTGGCGAGCCGCGCCTGGGCTTCGGCATCGCCAGCCGCGGCTGCGGCTTCCAGCCAGCGCACGCCCTCGGCCGGATTGGGCGGCACGCCCTCGCCGCGCAGATAGGCGGCGGCCACGCGCTTTTGTGCCTCCGGCTTGCCGGCGCGCGCATCGGCCATGGCACGGCGCAGATCGGCCAGGGGTTGCGTGACCTTCGGAGCGTCCTCCGCCCCGGCGCTTTGCTGGCCGCTGCCGAAGGCGCGGCGCAGGGTGGAGGCCCAGCCCCCGGTTGGACGGTCGCTCATGGCTCGCGCATGCCCTCCTGCAGTGTCGGCACGATGCGCTGGAAAAGGTAGCCCAGGATCGTGCGATGGCCGACCACAATATCGGCGGTGACGGGCATGCCGGGCACCAGGCGGAAATCGGCTGGCATGTTGCGCATTGCCATCTCGTCGATGGAAATGCGGGTGCGGAAAAATGGCACCTGGAGCGGCTGCCTCGTGTCGGGGTCTTGGCGGAATGCGTCTTCGCTGATGGTCCGCACCCGGCCATGGCCGAAGCCGTGACGGATATAAGGGAAGCTGTCGAATTTGATGGTCACCGGGTCGCCGATGGCGACGAAGCCGAGATCCTGGGCGGTGATCTGACCCTCGATCACGAGATCGGCGTTCAGCGGCACCAGCGAGACCAGCAATTCGCCCGGTGCCAGGACGGCGCCAACGGAGCTCTTGCCGATTTCCAGCACCACGCTGTCGGTGGGCGCGCGCATTTCGACCAGGCTGCTGCGCAGTTGTGCCTTGGTCAGGTTCTCCCGTGCCTCGGAGAGCGAGCGCCGGCGTTCAGCCAGATCCTGTGAGATCTGAGTCTGCAGGTTGGTGATATAGGCTTCACGCTCGGCCGCGACAGCCTGTGAATCGCGTGCGGCGCCACGCGCGATGCCTTCCGCGGTCGCCATCTGGCCTTGAATTTCCAGCCGGCTGTCGGCGGCGAGGAGGGATTGCAGGCGACTGCCGACCTGGACGCGTTCCAATTCGCGGCGCATGCCCTCGATCTGGCTGCTGATCACCTGGCGGTCACGCAGTTGGCGCAACTCGCCCTCGGCGCGCTGCTTGATTTCATCCAGGCTGTTCATGCGCTGCCGAAAATTTTCCAGCCGGAAGGAGCGTTCGGCGGCGCGCTGGGCGAAGATTGCGGCCTGCAGGGCGGCCTGGGTGGTGGCGCCGCCGAGATAGGTCTGGCCGCTGGCCTCAGCCTCCAGCCGATCGACCTCGGCCTGCAGGCTGGCATTCTGGTTTTCCAGCGAGGCGAGGTCGGCGCCGGTGAAGGTGGGGTCGAGCCTGGCGATGAGGTCGCCCGCGCGCACCACCTGGTTGGCGCGGACCTCGAAGCTGCGGACGATGGAGGTTTCCAGCGGCTGCAGCAGAATGGTGGGGGTGGTGGCGATGAGGCGGCCGCGAGCGACGACCACGCGCTCGATCGGCAGCAGCGCCATGACCGCGACGAAGGAGGCAAAGAGCGAGGCGAGGATCCATATCGTGCGGCGCGCCACCGGCGGCGGCGGCTCGGCGATGACCGCGGCGCTCGGCGAGATGAATTCCAGGGCGACGAGGTTCAGCGGCTCCTTCGTCACCACGTTGCTGCGTCGTTCCAGGGTATCAGCCATCGATGATCACCTTCTGGGCCGGCGCCCTGTTCTGCTGCAGCCAGAGCTTGCGATAGATCTCGCAGCGGACAAGCAGGTCGGCATGGGGGGCGAGGTCGATGACCTTGCCGCGATCGAGCACAAGGATCATGTCGGCGTCCACCAGGGCTGAGAGCCGGTGCGAGACCACCAGCATCGTCCGTCCACGCGCCAGGCGCAGCATATTGGCATTGACCAGAGCCTCGCTTTCCGGGTCGAGCGCGCTGGTCGCCTCGTCCAGCACCAGGATGGCGGGGTCGATCACCAGGGATCGTGCGATGGCCAGGCGCTGGCGCTGGCCACCCGAGATATTCGGCGAGCCCTCCTCGATGAAGGTGTCATAGCCGCGCGGCAGGCGTTCGATGAACTCCTCGGCGCCGGCCATGCGGCAGGCCTGGATGATCTTCTCGAGCGTGATGCCTTGCCGCCCGGCGGCGATATTGTCGCGAATTGAGCCGCGGAAGAGGAAATTGTCCTGCAGTACCACGCCGAGATTGCGGCGGAGATGGCGCAGATCGATCTCCCGCAGCTCCGCGCCATCCACCTTTACCATGCCGGAATAGCCGGTGGAGATGCCCTGGATGAGGCGGGTGATGGTGCTCTTGCCCGAGCCGCTTCGGCCGACGACGCCGACGAAGGTGCCGGCGGGGATGTCGAAGCTGACCTTCTCGAGAGCCGGGGACATGGTGCCGGGGTATTGGAAGGTGACGTCCTCGAAGCGGAGGTGGCCCTGGAAATGCGGGCGGATGCCGATCTGGCCGGATGAGCGTTCGGGGCGCTGATCCATGATGCGCCCAGCTTCGACAATGGCAGTCTTCGCCTCCTCCCATTTCTCCGTGAGGCTGGCCAAGGCCACAAGGGGCCCGGCGATGCGGCCGGAGAGCATGAAGAAGGCCAGCAGCGAGCCCGCCGTCGCGGCATCGCCATTCAGTACCATCAGGCAGCCCACCGCCAGAAGGCCCAAGGTCATAAACTGCTGGATCGGCGCGGTGAGGGTCTGCGGCCAGTTCGAGATCCGCGACAGCTCGAGGCGCGCCCGCGAGACCTCGGCCGTGTGGATATTGAACTCCTCAGCCTGCTTGGGCTCCAGGGCCAGCACCTTCACGGTTCGCATGCCCGCGATGGTCTCATAGAGGGTCGAGCCCTTGGCGATCTGCGCCGAGATCACCCGCCCATGGGCGCGGGCGACGGCTGGCAGGAACACCAGGATGATAATGCCAATCAACGCCGCGCAGCCGAGCACGAACCAGGTCAGTGTCGGGTTGATCCAGAACAGCACCGGGATCAGGATGATCAACGTGATCAGGTCCAGGATCGCCTTGAACACTGGGCCGGTCATGAATTCCTGGACCCGGTTGATGGAGAAGGCGCTGCTGGTGATCTCGCCCACCCGCATCTTCTCGAAGAAATCCTGCGGCAGCCGCAGAATGCGCTGCATGACGAACAGGCTCATCCGCGTGTCGATCCGCGCCGCCGCCACCGCCAGAAGGCTGCGCTGGGCATAGCCCAGCAGCGTGTCATGCAGCGCGATAATCGCGATCATGATGAACATAAGGGTCAAGGTGCCCCAGCTCTGATAGACCAGCACCCGGTCCACCACCGCCATCATCAGCAAAGGCGGTGCGATACTCAGAAACGCCATCACCAGCGAGGCCAGGCCGATATCGCGGAACAGCGCCCGCTCCGTCACCACCTCCTGCACCAGCGTGCCGATGGTGAGCGGCCCATCCTCCATCCGCTGCCCGGCACCGGGACGCAGTATGATGGCCACACCAGTCCAGATCGACTGCAGGCGGAATTCGTCGAAGGCTTCGCGCCCGCCCTCGGCATCCGGCACCATGGGGTTGCTCAGCAGCAGGGCCGATTTATCCGGCAGGGCGCCATCGAGCAGTGCCGCTCCGTCATCCCGCAGCAGCAGCAGCGTGGGTGTACCGGATTGCGCCAGGCCCAGCAGGTCCTTCCAGCGCAGCCGCAGCGCCTTGGCGCGAATTCCGGCATCCACCGCGCAACGCACCAGCGCCGCGGGCTCCACCACCTCCGCCTGCTCCAGGATCGTGACCATCTGCCGGTCGAGCTCCACGCCCAGCCGCGCGGCTGCGGCGCCGAGGCCGACGACCTTGGCATTGCGGAACATGGCATGGTCCAAGGGCGGTCGCTCCTTCAGCGGCGCAGAGAAGTCGGCATCTCGACGTGTAATACCAAATCCTGATGATCAGAACCGGTGAGCCCAGTCGCGCATTCCGATGGACATGATGCGCCACGGCTGCTCGATCAGCCGGTTCCAGTAGAAGCAGCAGTGTCCGACGATATCGTCGTCAT
>JAESFS010000085.1_pt1 | contig 53550 bp, 49 predicted proteins | sample 9269441 | NCBI WGS metagenome assembly JAESFS01 (sample SAMN14502548, study PRJNA617105) | algae metagenome | isolation source: Scytolyngbya sp. HA4215-MV1 and co-occurring heterotrophs from sample from... | place: USA: Laie Falls, Oahu, Hawaii | collected 2010-08-22
GGGTGATCCGGCCCTCCAGTACACACTCTAAAGCAGTCGATTAAATCGGCTGCTTTTTAAGTTTAAATTTAAGGGTCGAACTCTTGATTGTCCGTAAGATTTCTGTAAAACTCCTAAGGACTATTCTTGACTGGATTCATCTATGCCGCTTGCTGCTGCCCAACCTGCATTGCTTGTTCTGATTGATGGAACGGTCTATCGAGGCTGGTCATTTGGTGCCTCCGGCACCACGATGGGGGAGGTCGTTTTCAACACTGGAATTACGGGGTATCAGGAAGTCTTGACTGATCCCAGTTATTGTGGGCAGATTGTGACGTTTACCTATCCCGAATTGGGCAATACGGGAGTGACCCCAGAGGATGAAGAATCAAGTAGACCCCAGGTGCGAGGGGCGATCGTACGCAATATTTGCTACAAACCCAGCAATTGGCGATCGACCCAATCCTTGCCTGATTATCTGAAACAGCACAATATTTTGGGTCTTTATGGCATTGATACCCGCTCTTTAACCCGTAAGATCCGTTCAGTTGGTGCCATGAATGGGGCAATTTCGACCGAAATCTTAGACCCGGTTGAACTGTTGTCAAAATTGCAGGATGCGCCTAGCATGGCAGGGTTAAATTTAGTACAGGAAGTCACCACTCACGAAATTTACGAATGGGCAGAGACCACAACCGATGCCTGGGAGTTTAATCCAACCACAACGACTACCCCAGAAGAATCGTTCACCGTCGTTGCGATCGACTTTGGCATCAAACGCAACATTCTACGCCGTCTTGCCCACTACGGCTGTCGGGTCATCGTCGTCCCCGCCAACACGCCCGTCAAAGACATTCTCCAATATGAACCCGACGGCATTTTTCTCTCAAATGGGCCTGGCGATCCGGCAGCGGTCACTGAAGGGATCGAAATTGCCAGAGGGTTGCTAGCCGCGCAAAAGCCTATGTTTGGTATTTGTATGGGACATCAAATTTTGGGCTTATCCCTGGGCGCAGAAACCTTTAAGCTCAAGTTTGGGCATCGGGGACTTAACCAACCCGCCGGGTTAAAGCAGCGAGTCGAGATCACCAGCCAAAATCACGGTTTTGCTATTTCAGAAGAATCTCTGCCCAACGCAGAAGTGGAGATCACTCACCTAAATCTCAACGATCGTACCATCGCCGGACTACGCCATAAAACGCTGCCTCTTTTCTCTGTGCAATATCACCCCGAAGCCAGTCCCGGTCCCCACGACGCCGATTACTTATTTGAACAATTTGTTCAGACGATGCGAGAACATCGCCAAAAGCCTGTCAGTCCAGCGTTATAGTCAATGACTAGCCTTCTTGACCTGCCTGGATAGGTTTAAATCTTCATCACAGATCGCGCTAAAAAGTGTATACTGAAGCCTCGAATCGAGTCGCTAAAATAGCGAGGAGGGTTTTATTCCTGAGCAATTGACCTTGACTGTAAGCTTGAGAGGCACACGCGACGTCAAGGACAACTATCAGCTATTTCGCCTCACGGGTCTCATGGATGCCTTCTCTGAACCCGCCTTCCGTAAGGTTGTGGGCAAGTTTATTGAGGATGGTCCCAAAAATATTATTTTGGATTTGTCTAAGATAGACTTTGTCGATAGTTCTGGTTTGGGCGCACTTGTGCAGCTTGCCAAGAAAGCTCAAACTGCTGAAGGCACCTTCCAAATTGTGACCAATCCCCGTGTTACACAAACTGTAAAGCTGGTGCGTTTGGAGCAGTTTTTGGCATTGCAACCCTCAGTTGACGATGCCATTCAGAATGTGAAATCCACTTGAGGATGCTCTCACTTTTCATTGGAAAGTGGGGCATCCCCCTGTAGCTTTTCTCTAGACAAATTGCTCCATTTAAGAAGTTTAAAGGTAAATTTTTTAGCCAAAATTTTAATGTACTGATCGCAATTTCTCAGATAAGGAATGCTTGTGTGTGGTGTCTGGAGACGATCCGGTCAGACCCGAAAGTTGGTCTTTTCCAGAATTGGCAAAAGACTCTGTTGACCTTATATGTCAGACACTGCCACTTTCGGAAATTCATCGAATTTCTCCGGCGGCTCTGGCATATCTGGGAGATGCAATCTACGAACTCTATATTCGTCGATGTTATTTGATCCCGCCTCAGCGGTTGCAAGCCTATCATCAGCAGGTAGTTGCCCAGGTCAGGGCAGAAAGTCAGGCAAAACATTTGCAATCATTGTTACCGCACTTAACTTCAGCTGAAGTTGATATTCTTAAACGCGGTCGCAATGCAGCCTCTGGCAAGCCTCGGCGAGTTGCCCCAGAGATCTATCAACAAGCCAGCAGTTTGGAAACATTAATTGGCTATTTGTATTTGACTGATCCCCAACGGTTGGTCGCATTGTTGTCGAAATTGCCCCTCTCAAATACTGCTCAAGCATAGAAATCTCTATCCTCTTTTGAATCTGTGATCCCTAGCAAATTGCCTTTGGCGAGTTGAGCGATATCCTCGCGACTCTAAAGATTTGGGCGATCGTAGCAGCAAGATAGGGAGACGACGCGAGCGATTGCTCTCCATTGGCATCCACTTTTATTCCTTCACCGCAGCACCATGGCTACTCACAAGCGACCCTCCGATCCCAAAAAACCTCGCCATTCAGGAAAATTTCCCAACCTCAAAGGCAAGCCCAAAGGCAAACCTCAAGGCAAACCCAAATTATCTCGGCAGTCTACCGACTCTCGGCACTCGATCGACACCACAAAACCTTTGCCCCGGATTGCTCCCAAGTCTGATTCTGAGCCTATCCCCAAGCCAATTATCGGAACTGCAAAAAAAGTAAATCCCAAAGTAATCACTTCCCAGCCTAAAGCGATCGTCTCCCAGCCTAAAGACTTTGCACCCACGATCTCTGCACAAAATGTATCTGAGGGTGAAGAGCTAGATCTGCTTTATGGTCGTCATAGTGTACTCGCAGCGCTAGAAAGTCAGCGTCCACTCCATCGTCTTTGGATTACGGAACGATTACGCTACGATCCCCGCTTTCATCGATTGCTATCCCAAGCAAAAGCGAACGGTACCGTCATTGATGAAGTAGACATCCAACGACTGAATCAACTTACCCAGGGTGCAACCCATCAGGGGATCGCTGCCCAGATCGCACCTTACGATTATCATGATTTGGGCGAACTGATTGCACAAGCAAAATCAGCGTGTGAGCACCCCGTATTGGTCGTTGCAGATGGTATTACTGATCCCCACAATTTGGGAGCCATTATTCGTACAGCAGAAGCGTTGGGAGCACAAGGGATGGTGATCCCCCAACGACGAGCTGTAGGCGTGACTTCTACCGTTTTGAAAGTTGCCGCAGGGGCATTAGAAACTTTCCCAGTGGCGAGAGTAGTCAATCTCAGTCGAGCTTTGGACTCGTTGAAAGAAGCGGGATTTTGGATTTATGGCACCGCTGCAGATGCCAGTCAATCCCTGCATTCTGTGCAGTTCAGCGGGGCGATCGCGCTGGTTGTCGGAGGAGAAGGAGAAGGTTTAAATCTCCTGACACAACGATGCTGCGATGTCTTAGTTTCCATCCCCCTTCAAGGCAAAACTCCCAGCCTGAATGCCTCAGTAGCAGCGGGAATGACCCTTTACGAGGTTTACCGCCAGCGTTGGTCGCACACCTTACATCTGAACAGGGAAAAGGGTGCTATACAATTGAAAAAAGAATTGCAACACAGTATAAAGAAGTTTGAATAACCACATCAGTTCGTCGTCAACTTCGACAACACGTCAACATCATAATTGGCACAGAAGGACATGAAAGAATTTTTGACTAATTTTTTGAATATTTTCGGCTTGGCATGGTGGGTTGAGGTGGTGACGGAAAATCCTCGCTGTACCTATTACTTTGGTCCTTTTCTGAGTGAAAAAGCGGCTCAAACTTCTCGTTCTGGTTACGTCGAAGATTTGGAACATGAAGGTGCTCAGGGGATTATCGTTTCAGTGAAGCGTTGTAAACCTGCAAGTTTAACGATTTCTGAGGATTTGAGTGAAGGGCGTAGCAAATTAGGCGTGACTCGTGCGCTCAGTAGCCAGTTTTAGTGGGAGATGTTTCAGCCGCGATCGCTTGAGGGTGTTGAGCTAGCCAGCGATCCAGATCTTGCTGAATTTGTTTAGGAATTTCCCAGGGCAACAGGTGAGCTGTATTGGGATAGAGGTGCCACTTACAATCTTTGAGGTACTGGGCTGTTTCCAGACTCGATGCGGGTGTAATGTGGCGATCGGCATCGCCTGCCATCACCAAGCAGGGACATTGAATTTGTTCCAAATCTGGCAGGCGATTATATCCCTTGCTAAGCGCTCGATTCAGCGCCTGGGTCGCCAAGCGAGAAGTTTTCAGGTATGCCGGTAAAGCATCGCTAGCGAGGTATTGGTAGGCTGTTTTCGTGTGCTGTTGGATAAGATAACGGTAAAGTGATCGTCGCCCAAAGGTGTCAATATTCCACTGCCAGCCAGGATTAAGTCGATTGAATATCGAAGCGATCCCGGTCAAAGCCGTGTCTTGCCAGTCAATCGGTGGGTGGTTGCTGTAGGGACGGGCTGCTGTTGCAATCAAGACTAATCCGCTGACCCGCTCGGGAAATTTGAGTGCCAGTTCGATCGCCAAAATACCTCCGAGCGACCAGCCCAGCACCACACATTGTTGAATTTGAAAGCGATTTATCAACCTTTCCAGATCAGCGAGATGATCTACCATCTCGAAAGGCTGAGCAGTTTGGCTATTGCCATAGCCCCGCAAGTCGGGAGCGAACGTTTGGAATTGTCGTGATAAGTGCTCTGTAAATACGGATAAGCTGGCTCCCGAACCGGGATGACCATGCAGACAAAGAATCGGAAATCCTGATCCCTGCACTAAAACGTTCAAGTCTACCACTGGAGCAACCATAGACGTGCGGGTATTATGAATGGGGTTCGCAAAGACCAATTGTAACGAGAAGATTTCTCAATGCTAAACTGACGGTTCAGATCTCGTCTCGGATCAATCTCGTCTTACTATAGTGGCAGGGTCACTAGTCTGGTGATTTTCCTAGTTTTGCTCAGTGCAGCCAATCAGCACTTCCCTTACCCAAGAGTTGAATTTGAGTCATGGCAGAAGAAACCGCCTCCAACCAGCCAACCAAGCAGCCCGAAGTTTCTGAAGAGCAAGCTCCTGCAAGCCCCCAAGCAGAGAAACCGCCTAAAAAAGCCAAGCCTCCCGCGGTTGAAGATAAACCTTTTGCTGAATTTATTCAGAAGGATTTTTTGCCTGCCTTGAGTGAAGGGCTGGCAAAGCAGGGAATTCAAAATGTGAAGTTAGTTTTTGAAAAACAAAAAATTCCTGTGGTTGGCTACACCCAACTGCCTGAATGTTGGCAAGTGATTGGGCGTTGGCGGAGCGATCGCAAACAGCCTCGGCAGTTTAATCTGTACTTCTTCTCAGAAGATATTCAAGGGCAACGGGCATTCTCTCACACCGAGAGCGGTGGCAACCCCAGCACCTTAGAGCCTTTCTTAATTGACGAACGTAAGATCAATCTGGATTTGTTGATTTTTGGGACTGTGCAACGACTGAACGCGCAGAAGTGGCTGGTGAGAAACTGACGTTCTTGAATTGCTATAACTCTCTGAATAAATAAACTACAATCCCGGTAACTGGGTCGTTATCAATGCCAACGTACCCAGTTTTTGTCATCTCTTTCAGCACGCTTTCGACTTCAGCAAAGCCTTCTCCAGTATCCAGCACCCCTTGAGTGACTGATAGCCGCCCTCCGCGATTTTCAGCCGCTTGGAGTAAGCGAATCATTAAGTGATTTGGGTTTGGAGGATCGATCGTGGGAGGTGCCAGTTCAATCGGTTGCACAACTCGCTGAAGCTGGGGACGGTTGGCAGCATCGAGGGGTGAGTAGCCATATCGGAATTGCAGTTTTGCGTCGTACTCTTGCACCATATTGGGGATCAGCAAGAGATCAATGAACTGCCCAAAGCCAAACAAGCCCCAGGTAAATAACCACACAAGTCCAGTGAATACCTTGCCGTTGTGGATGCGATGTAGCCCTGCCAGAAAAAATATAAAGCCTAGCCAGAGCAAATAGCTTCTCTCGAGGCGATTCATAGTAATAATTAGGGTTCCAACTCGTTGAAAGATGAAAGAGTTTTTAGCCTGAATTTTCTCCCCAGAAAAATCCATGCAACTGAACTCCCTCGCTCTCATGATAGAAACTTTCATCAGAAAGTTGCACCGACTTTGATTAGCACAGGACAATCGCTGAAACAGGTCAATTCCTTAAGTTCTTCCGTTTCGGTTGCATGAGCCGTCTGAGCCAACCCGATCGACTTGTTGCCACGTGTCAGTATCATTCAAGTCTTAAGCCGTTAATCCCATTAGCGATTGATACAATAGGCAGATAGCTTTTTACCCAACGAGAGGGCACCGCCAATGGTTGCGCATCCTCCCATTCCCCCTACGGTGGAGATTCTTTATCCTGAAGCAGACGGTCAACCGATGGCGGATAACACGGTGCAGTTTCGTTGGATTGTCACGATTAAAGAGAATCTCGAAATCTTGTTTGCTGCCGATCCGGCGGTGTTTGTTGCAGGAGACTTGTTGTGGTATCCCGTTGAAGGAAACAACAAACTGAGTCAGGCACCGGATACGATGGTGGTGTTTGGCAGACCCAAGGGCGATCGCGGCTCTTACCAGCAATGGCGAGAGGACAATATCGCCCCCCACGTTGTCTTTGAGATCTTGTCTCCCAGCAACACGGGGGCAGAAATGACGCGCAAGCTATTGTTTTATCAACAATACGGGGTTGAGGAGTACTACATCTATGACCCCAGTGACAATGAGTTGGTTGGCTCGCAGCGGGTAGACCAGCATCTGATTGAAATTGCTGACCTCCAGGGCTGGGTGAGTCCCCGGTTGGGGATTCGGTTTGAGTTAGAAGGGGAAACGCTTTGTATTTACGCACCGAATGGCGATCGCTTTTTGACTCCGGTGGAACTCGCTGCCCAACGCGACCAGGAACGCCAACGTGCCGACCAGGAGCAGCAGCGTGCCGACCAAGAGCAGCAGCGTGCCGATCGCTTGGCGGCTAAACTCCGCACAATGGGGATTGATCCAGATACCGTCTAACCAAAGCCCGATGCTGCCAAATTTACTCACGAAATATTGAAATGGTCTGTTAGTTCCTTGAGTCTCGTGATGGAAAATCTGAGCGGGAAGTGGCATCTCTCTTTTGCAAACAAGTCACGATCGGTAAAACTGGTGGATGGGGAGTAGCGAGATCTGCCTCAGATACCAAAAATACATTCCCCGTTTCATCGACCCGCCACCCTTGGGCTTCAACGATCGCGTTAGGAGAAGACGAAGCAACAGTTGTGGGCTGTGAAGTTTTTGAAGGGGTGTTAGTGGTTGCAGGTTCCAGGCTGATCCACTCGGCGAGGATGCTGTCTGCGGTGAGGGGTTCGGTCGGGTCGGTGGGCAAGCCGCCGCGCCCAGTCACCACAAAAGACCCAGCTGAGGCACTACGCGGTGCTTGGCATCTCTGGCTGATTTGATCGGTGGGATCGACCAAGTCGATCGCCAGGGGCACTAATCCCCGCGTCAAATCCAGTTGGGGAAATTCGACGGTGCCACTGGTGCCCGATCGAGAATCTGCGGAAATGTCAACCCGACCGTTGCCTCGAAAGGGCGCAAAACTGCCGGGATTGCGCCCCACTGCTGTGGCTTTGCTGCTGGCAAACAGATCTGCCAAAAAGGCAGGAGACTTGATCAAGATATTGCCACCAGGTCCGGCTTCAGCATTGGCAAGAATGTCGCTATCTTCGATCGCAATAAAAGCTCTAGATTGGATATTGATATTGCCACCACCGCCTGTACTGTCAAACACACTGCTACTGACCAAGCTGCTATTCCGTAGCAAGATGTTGGATGCGGTCAGGGTAATGTCGCCGCCGCCAGACTCTTGGGAAGATGCCGCAATAAACCCTGCATCACTGCGGAGAAAATCACGCAGGGTTAGCGTTAGGTTACCTGCAAAGCCTTGTCCCTGGCTTTGGCTGGAAATTCCTCCAAAACGGATGTCCAGGGAGTTGGCATTTAGAGAAAGGTTGCCCGCTGTCGCCCGACCGGTTGCCGCAGTGGTCAATACGGAGGGATTGCTAATGTCACTGCCGCTCAGAGTCACCGCATCGGTCACATTAATGGTCAGATTGCCCGATAACCCCTGACTCACCCCAATCTTGCCACTGGAGATCGCCTGGTTAATAGCCGTTAGGATCTGGGCATCAATGGGATTGGTGGCATCCAATCCAAACAGGCTGGTGTTAAAGGTAGAGCTTTGGGGATCGAGGGTGGTGGTGGAAACCAGGCTATTGTTCCGCAGGCTGAGGGAGCGGGCCGTTAGAGACAGATTGCCACTGGTGCCTGTAGACACTGCGGTAGTTGAGAGGATGCTGGTCGTAAGGTCGATCGCCCCACCCACGTTAATCATCATATTCCCTGAGCTGCCCCGACCAATCGCGCTACTGCCAATGCTCGACCCGTTCTGGAGAATGAGATCTCCATTTTGAACTGACAGGAAAATATTTCCCCCAGTGGCATCGTTAAGCGAGAGGGTTTGGATCACCCCATGATCCATGAAGATAGAGTGTCGGGTTTGAATTGTTACATCCCCCCCGCCCAGAGCGCCCAGACTATCGCTAGTAATGCCTGACCCCGCTAGTAAGGTCAGACGATCGGCTGCCAATCGTAACGATCCCCCTCGTCCTCCCAAAGAAATGCTGCCTATATTGCTATTGCTCAGGGTGATGTCGCCTGTTGCGACGATCGTCATATCTCCCCCGGTTCCTGTGGAAAGACTGGAAGTCGAAATTCTAGACTGGTTTTGCATCAACAGTCGCCCGATCGTCAGGGAAATATTTCCTGCATCCCCGCTATTGACCGTATCTGCCGAAATAAAACTTATATTAGACAATTCGAGCAGATCGGACACCTTCAGGGTGACTGATCCGGCATTGCCGCTGCCAAAACCGCCCGTGATCAAGAAGGACAGGTCCTGGAGAGTAAGTTGATGGGTGGTAATTGTCAAAGCTCCGCCATTACCCGTGGAATTAGGTTGGGCAGCAGTGAGAATGCCACTGCCCAGGGCTAGAGAAACCCGATCAGAGGCGGTAATGTCAATATTCCCGCCAGCGCCAGCGCCAAAGGTCATGGCGGAAATAGCTGCCCCCTGATTTAACAGCAAAGAACTGGTTTCTAGGTGGATATTCCCTGCATTGCCATTGCCCAGGGCATCACTGGAGATCTCACTCTGGGTCAGATCCACCCCGCCCGTCGCCCGAATGAAGAGATTCCCTGCGTTATAAAGCCCACCTGAACTGGACAGGATTAAGGAATTGCCTTGCAGGCTGAGGCGATCGGTTTGCAACGATAAACTGCCCGGTGCCACCTGACTGGAAAAAGCCGTGGAAATCGTGCCGTTGTTCAAGAGTTGCACGAGGTCAGTGGCTGTAATGGCAATATCGCCCCCCTCAACGATCGCCCCATCTTCAACCGTCAAGCGCTGAGTGTCGATCGTGACGGTGCCTTGGGGTACAGCGCTACTGATAATATTTGTGGCGAGCAACCCACTAGAAAGTGGAGTGTTTTGCCCCTTCACCTCAATATCATTCGCTTTTAAGACAATGTGTCCGACTGCGCCCGTGTTGCCAGAAAACACTGACACAAAGGAATTCTCTATCCCAATTCTGTTGGCTTGAACCGTGACCGTGCCCGCGTTGCCTGCCCCCAACGTAAACGCAGCCAGTTGGGAATCATTTTGCAACAACAGGGAGTCCGCCTGGAGGGTGATATTACCCGCGTTGCCAGCATCCACCGTATTAGTCAAAATGCCGCTGCTCAAGAATGTAACGGGTCCACTCGCCTGAATGAAAACATCTCCTGCACGTCCTGTGCCGATGGAACTGGTTCCCAGAGACGAAAAATCATCCAGGGAAAGGGCATGGGTGATAATGCTGAGATTGCCCGAAGCCGCATTGGTCAACGCCTGAGTAGAGATGCTGCTGTTCGATAGCGTCACAAAATCGGTGGCTTGAATTTGCACCTCACCGGAAGCGCTGGCACCGTTTGAGCTAGTAGAGATCAGCGAACCATTTTGCAGGCTGAGTTGGGGGGTGGAAATGAATACATTGCCAGGGGTTGCCCCGCTAAAGGGAATGCCAGTCGCCAGGTCAAAGGATGACGTAGCAATTGCCCCAGCATTCAGCAGCTTGACAAACTGAGATGCCGTAATTGAAACATCTCCCCCTTCAATGTGTGCCCCATCCTGAACTGTCAGCCGTTGGGCGTCGATCGTGATCGTGCCAGCAGCACCAGATCCCTCCGAAAAGGAAGCAATGAGAGACGGTTCCACACTACCGAGTGGAGTAGAAAGAGTAATTTCATTGGACTGAATGTTGATGTTGCCTGCTTTGCCAATGCCTCTGGTAAGGGTGCCCAGTTGTCCAATGTTTTGCAGAATCAGTTGTCCTGCCGTAATGGTAATATCTCCTGAATCCCGGATGCCTGATAGATCGTCGGTTCGTAGGGTTGATGCATCTACCAGCACCGTACCACCAGCCTGCAAGACGATATCGCCACCATTGGTTTGAAGACCGCCTCGCACCAAAAAATTACTTAAAAACGAAATATTGTTACCCGCCTGAGCGGTTAGTCCCACGCCTGGGGTTAACATCTTGACAGGAACGCGAAAATTAATGTCATTGGTTGCCTGGAGGATCACATTAGTGGTTGCCCCTGCGATCGCCACTGCACTAATCTGAGTGCCCCCCGCGCTCAGATTGGGATCAGCAAACTGGTCAACCGTCGTCAGATCAAAGTTGAACGTGAGCAATACAACATCAATATTGGTTGGGTCAAGCAGCAACGTTCCTGCCGCGCCATTCGGTGCCAAGGTATTCACCTGTCCGGAGTAGCCCAAGGTTTGCTTTCCCGACACTTCCACAAACCCGCCATGCCCCCCCAGCGCTCCCCCCTGGGCAGAAATATTGCCAAAAAACTGAGTCGAGTCATCCGCCCAAACAATTACCTTGCCGCCATTGCCCTGCCCGATCGCATCAGCTGCAATCACCACATTAGGCGCAATCAGCGTCCGACTGGCAGGGGGCACCGTGCCCCGTCCCTGAAAGTCTCCCCCGATCAGAACCGTGCCACCACCGCCAGGAGCAGAAACATCAATTTGGGCGCTATCTAGAAGAGCGATGCGATCGCCCAATACCGCAATGGTTCCACCCGGAGCAGTCAGAGACCCTGTTTGGGTGACAACCTTGCCAAACAATGTCAGCGATTGTCCTGGAGCAACTGCCAAATTAGCTGCTTGCGTGAGATTCCCCACAGGTTGCACAACATTTCGTTGCAAACCTGGGATGACATTGATGGTGAGCAATGGCGCAACCTGAGGTTGAGTTGCACTAAAAACAACTCCATTGCCGAGATCGAAACGATCGCCCGTGCTCGCTAAAAAAGAACCTGTCACATCGAGGCGCGCATCTGCCCCAAACACAATGCCATTCGGGTTGAGCAAGAACAGATTGGCATGACCCAAAACGCCTAAGGTCCCCAAAATTTGGGAAGCGGTATGCCCAGTTACGCGACTGAGAATATTTGTAATTCCTGGCGGGTTGGCAAAGTAAACCGATCGCCCCTGTGCAACATTAAAGTCTTGAAAACTATGAAAAAGGGACGAGCCTCGAATGGCGCCCCCCTCAACCTGATCGATCAAAGTACCCTTAAAGGACACATTAGGCGAGAGAATCGAGGCTTCGCTGCCCAAGGTTGCATCGGGAACCACTTGGGCGGTGGTGCGATCTCTGATCGTTAAAACGCTTCCAAATACGATAGAACTGGCGATCGCCAAAACTGGGGCACATATTTTATTCTGATGACAAGATTTTGAGTGGTTCAATGCACTTTACAGATAGCTTTTCACAGAAAACGAACCTTAAATGCTTTAGAAATTTTATCAAGGAATAAATCACTATTCGAATTCTGAAAAACTGAGTTGCCAAGCCTTAATTCAACTGGAAACTGCCAGCAAGATAGTCTTAACTAGTGTTAGGGTGATCCGAAAGCTTGACGCGAATTTGTCATAACCGCGATTGAACGCGGGGGCAATTTGCAGAGAAGTGATGTTGGCAAATTCTGATTTTTGCCTCCGTCCATCCAATCCGATCGACAACTTGGGAGATCACGATGATGTCTTAGACCTATGGTTGAGATTTTTAAACCCTATCGAATCTCACAACCATAATTTCTGCACTCAGTAGGTAGCCCTAATTAATCGTAAGAAAGGGGTTTGGGGGCTGTGCCCCCAGCCAGGGAGTTTTACCCCCTCCACCCCCAAAACATCTTCAATTTGATTTAGCCCAGCTACTTATTGAGCAAGAGAGCCATTGAGCAAGCGCGCGATGTATGAATGAAACTAAATTCTCGCCTCCCCCTTAAGCAGGTGACTGATACGTGGAAATGATTCAGGCATTGGAGTTTGAGGCAGACAATCGACGAAATTATGAGCAGTTGATGGTGGCTCTGGAATCGAGTCAGGGGCATCTCAATTTGCTGTTGGCTGTCTGCGATGAGCCTCGCTTGCAGGAGTCCCTGATTCAGCAATACGAGACAGAATTGCAGCATCAGGGGGTTCAGCATTACCGAATTCTGGCACGGCAACGAGATCTCAGTTTGCAAGATGCTATGGGTCAGTTGATGCAGCTAGATCCTGCATTGAATCAAGGCTATCCATCTGTCGTCACCGTACAAGGCGTGGATGATTGGTTACCGCTGAAGCCCAACACTCCCCAAGCCGAAATAGATAAGATTTTTGACTCTCTGCAATTGCAACGAGAAGTTCTAGAAGCTTTTCAATTCCCGATCGTGGTGGTGTTGACCCGATCGGCATGGATGAGTTTGGCAGAACAGGCACCCGATTTTTGGAACTGGCGAAGCGGTGTGTTTTGGTTTGAAGGAACTGTAACATCCCCCAAAATCCCCCAATCGGTGGCTAAACCTAGTGTGCCTAACCCAAAAGACAGTCAAGGGCAAGCCGTTGCTGATTTGCTCACCTTACTCGAAAAAATGCCCTCCGATCAGGCAAGAGAATCACCCTTACTGGCAGAGTTGTATGAGCGATTAGGGCGAGCCTATACCCATCGAGGCAGTAGCCGTCAACATCGCCAATTTGCCATTCATCTATTCAACCGAACCATTACGCTACAACGCAGGTTGGAGCTTGAGGCGGATCTGGTGATCAGTCTCAGGCAATTGGGAGATTTACATTTTGAAATTAAGCTCGATCGCAATAGCGTGAAGGCAGCGTTTGATGCTTATAGCGAAGCCCTAAAATTTGCCCGTCAGATGGGGACGCATCTGGATGAAGCGACGATCTTGCGGGCGATCGGGGATGTCCTCCAGTTTCTCAATCAGCGCAGTCAGGCACTGAGCCACTATGAGCAGGCATTGGGCACCTATCGACAGGTGGGCGCCCGCTTGGGCGAAGCAACAACTCTGCGCGCGATCGGGAATATGTTGCAATTTTTGGATCGTCGGGACGAAGCCTTGCGCGGCTATGACCAGGCATTAGGGATCTATCGCCAGGTGGGCGATCGCCTGGGCGAAGCCAACACACTCAAAGAAATTGGCGATGTGTTGCAATTTCTAAAGCAAAATCGAGAATCTCTCAGTCGTTATGACCAGGCATTGGGGATTTATCGTCAAGTCGGTGCCCGCCTGGGCGAAGCTAATACCCTCAAGGCGATTGGGGATGTCTTGCAATACCTGAAACAGAACCAGGAAGCTTTGAATCGTTACGAGCAAGCTTTGAATATTTATCAACAGGTCAGTGCGCGATTGGGGGAAGCCAATACGCTTAAGGCGATCGGGGATGCCCTGCAGCTCCTCTACCGACGCCGTGAAGCCCTCAAACGGTATGACCAGGCATTAGGGATCTATCGCCAGGTGGGAGTACGATTGGGGGAAGCCAACACCCTCAAGGCAATTGGCGATGTGTTGCTGTTTTTGCATCAGGGACGAGAAGCACTAAGCCGATATGACCAATCCCTAGGGATTTATCGCCAGGTTAGCGATTCGCTGGGAGAAGCCGGTACCTTGAAAGCAATCGGAGATACCCTGCAATTTCTCCACCAACCGAATGAAGCGCTGACCCACTATGACCAAGCATTGCACAGTTATCGACAGATAGGGCATCGGTTGGGTGAGGCAGATACCCTCAAAGCCTTGGGAGATGTCCTACAATTTCTCGATCAGCGTGATCAAGCCTTCAATCACTACAAAGAAGCATTACTGATCTATCAAGAAGCCGACAATCACACCGGAAAAGCCTGTAGTCTGAAGGCGATCGGTGATGTTTTGCAACGACTCCAACAAAGCCAAGCCGCTTTAGATCACTATGATGAGTCTCTGGCTATCTATCGAGAAACCAGCGATCGCCTGGGCGAAGCCAATACCTTAAAGGCGATCGGTGATGCGCTGCAATCCCTCAAAGAAAGTCGGGATGCGCTCAATCGCTATGACCAGGCATTAGGGATTTACCGAGAAGCAGGAGAATTAACGTTAGAGAAATTTCATGAGCGTTTAGGGGAAGCCAATACCTTAAAGGCGATCGGCAATGTATTGCAATTTCTCAATCAACGCAGTGATGCATTGAATCGATACACCGAAGCATTGGGAATTTATCGAGAAGTGGGAGATTTATTGGGCGAAGCACAGACCCTTACCGTGATGGGGGAAATTCTCCAACATCTCGATCGGCGAAACGAAGCCCTGGATCATTACGTCCAAGCCCTGGCAATCTACCGAGAAACCAGCGATCGACTGGGTGAAGCAAATACCCTGAAAGCGATCGGCGATGTGTTGCAATTTCTGGATCAGCGCAGTGAAGCCTTGAGTCGTTACTATCAAGCCCTTGGCATTTATCGTCAGGTTAGAGCACGTCTGGGTGAGGCAAACACCCTCAAGGCGATCGGCGATGTGTTGCAATTTCTCCGGCAACGCAGTGAAGCCCTCAGCGGGTATGACCAGGCACTAGGTCTCTATCGCCAGTTGGGCGCACGGGTGGGGGAAGCCAATACCTTAAAAGCCACTGGGGATGTGTTGCAATTTCTCAACCAGCGCAGCGATGCCCTAAAGCGATATCACCAGGCGCTGGAGATTTATCGGCAGGTCGGGTCTCAGTTAGGTGAAGCCAATACCCTGACTGCGATTGGAGATGTGTTGCAGTTTCTCGATCGCCGCAGTGATGCGCTGAAACATTACGAAGAAGCACTGGGATTTTATCGGCAAATTGGCGATCGGCTGGGTAAAGCCAACGCTCTGAAAGCGATCGGAGATGTGTTGCAATTCCTAGATCAACGCATTGAAGCCCTCAATCACTATGATCAAGCGTTGAGTACTTATCGTCAGGTGGGGGCAAAGCTAGGCGAAGCCAATACTCTACGGGCAATTGGTGATGTGTTGCAATTCCTCAACCAGCGCAGTGAAGCCTTAGAACAATACGATCAGGCGCTTAAAATTTATCGCGAAGCTGGAGCACGCCTGGGCGAAGCCAACACGCTCGTAGCGATCGGGGATGTGTTGCAATTTCTTAATCAGCGCAATGAAGCCCTCAGTCGCTACGAAGAATGCCTAGAAATCTATCGAGATATGGGCGCCCGACTGGGTGAAGCGAATACCCTACGGGCGATCGGTGATATGCTGCAATTTGTCAACCAACGAACTGAAGCCCTTAGCCACTACGATCAAGCCTTGGGCATCTATCAGCAAGTCGGTGCCCATCTTGGCGAAGCCAATACACTCAAAGCTGTAGGCGATGTCTTGCAGTTTCTCGATCAGCGCCATGAAGCCCTCAATCGCTATGAGCAAGCCCTCAACATCTATCGCCAGGTGGGCGCACGTTTGGGTGAAGCCAACACGCTACGGGCGATCGGCGATGTATTGCAATTCCTCAATCAACGTGAGCAAGCCCTCAAAAACTATGAGCAAGCCCTAGGCATCTATCGCCAAGTAGGGGCAAGATTAGGGGAAGCCAATACCCTCAAAGCGATCGGAGATGGCTTACGATTGCTCCACAAAAATCGCGAAAGCCTTAGCCATTATGATCAAGCACTCGGAATTTATCGCCAAGTAGGAGCACGATTGGGGGAAGCCAACACCCTCACTGCGATCGGGGATATCCTACAACTCCTTGATCAATGCAGCGAAGCTCTCAATCGTTATGAACAAGCCCTAGAAATTTATCACCAGGTTGGAGCGTATTTAGGGGAAGCAAATGTCCTGCAAGAATTGGGCAAAATTCAAGATGACCCCATCCATTGTCTGAGCTATTTGCAACAAGCACAAAAACTCTACGAACAGATTGGCGATAAATATAGCCAAAGCCGCAACTTGGTAGAGTTTCTATCGGATGCCCAATGGCGATTGGGACAGAAAGAAACCGCCGTCCAATCCCTGAATCATGCCGCAGAATTGGCAGAAGGAACCGACTACGAATTTTTGCGGCAGCATGCCTTAGAAAAGATTCAACAAATCCAAAGTAGTGCGTAACTTACTTCCGATCAGAATTCAAATTCCCGATACCTTTCCAGTTATCGGGAATTTGGGCTAAATGACTAAAAATGAACACGATTCTCCATCGTCAGACAATCTATCTAGCTTAAATTTTTTTCATCAAAAGGATCGCCCTCAAAGGGTTGAACACCTGTATTTGGATACTTATCATCATTCAGACCAAAAATCCGGCTAACCGCTTCAGAGACATACTGGATGACATCACCAAAAAAGTTTGGAACCTTCATATAAGTCACCTCAAAGTGGATAAATTAAAGCCAGGATCATAGCGAATGACGTAGGCTCTAACTCCTTCATTATGAGGCACATTTCATCTGCTTGACCGAAGTCCGAATGAATTATTTAGAATGAGTTGTACATTTATTGATTTATATTGAATAATCGTAAATTCATGAATCTTCTTGTCAAGAAATGGAAGCAATCAGACTGTTAATTAAATTATTTGTTCATCAACCAGTTTAAGCTAAGTAAATTCTCAAGAAAAAGATGACTAATTCTTAAAAAAATTGGAAAGTCAACTTATAGGAATTGACCGTAAAACTTTACCCAAGCCGTGGCAATGCATTACTTGCATTTGAGTTGATTCCTTGAAAGAACCTCCAAGTTTGAATTCAGCGCCTAAAACAGACTCAATTCAGAGGACTTATAGCATCTCCATTTCTCCACTTCCTCTCCCACAGACCACCTCCCGAACTGTTCAATAACGAACAATCAGGCTAAAATAATTTAACAATTATTAAGAATTTTGTGTATTGTTTAATTCGTACCCAGAGATGGAGGCTTCATGTCGAATTTGAGCAACGAGTTAGAGCCGATCGCTGCCTGGTTTCGTAGCTTCGGGATGCCAGAACCGATCGTCCATTGGGGGCATCCTGCAATGATGGCGATCGTTATCTTCGTAATGGGTAGTTTTGTTGGGTGGGTGGGTTGGCAAGGACGCATCGCCGCAGACCAGGATATTGCTCTCAAAAACCGCACCGATCACCGCAAGCTTGCTCCCTGGCTGTTTCTATTCATTGCCCTAGGTTACACGGGCGGTGTCTTGTCGCTCGTGATGCAACAAAAACCAATTTTGGAAAGTCCCCATTTTTGGACAGGCTCCATTGTACTGACTTTGTTGGCAGCCAATGGGCTTCTCTCGCTCTCTGGATTTTTCGGCAAAGCGGTCCTCAGAACCGTTCACGCTGGCGTTGGGACAACGGCATTGTTTTTGCTGTTTTTGCACGCTGCCCTGGGACTCAAGCTAGGTTTGTCGCTCTAAAGGTCCATCAGCCCGGAACATAAAACCGGGAATCCAAAATTATTGGACTTTGGACGATCGACGATAGACAATAGACTGAAAGGCATTTGAGACTCGAATGAGAAGGCTGAAACAGCCTCGAACCTGGAGTCTAAAGCGACTTGTCAAAACTCCAATTAGAGAGTTTGTTGGGTAGTTTTGTCTTGTCAGATCGGAACCTGAACCATGACAGCAGAAGCCCCATTGAGCAGTGTTTTTCCTAGAGAGGGTTAGCAACTGCCAGGGTGATGTGGACAGAACCCATTGTGTGAGATACGTGAGTGAGGAATGGAGAATTGTTGAAGTCGCTGAAAGATGTATTGCGGCAAACGAGTGGAGGAGGGAACTGGTTACCCACAGACTCTCGTTGGTGGATCAAGCTCGATCTCTTAAAAACGTTGGTTCAAAGGGATTTGCAAGCCCGTTATCAAGGATCGGTACTAGGTAATCTATGGCCCCTTTTAAATCAACTCTCACAGTTGTTGATTTATACCTATGTTTTCGCGATCGTGCTTCAGGTCAAGCTTAGCCTCAAAGGACTCCCTCAAAACAATCTCACGTTTGGTCTTTGGCTTTTTGCTGGACTACTTCCCTGGATTGCCTTCACAACCGGTATTATTCAATCGTCTATGGCAGTGGTTGGGCAACCAAACCTAGTGAAAAAGGTCGTTTTCCCACTCAGCTTGTTACCCTTAGTACCCATTTTTTCAGCGTTTGTAGAAAGCTTATTGGGTCTTAGTGCGCTCATTGTTCTGCTGGCAATTTCAACCCATACCTTCCACTCCACCCTCTGGTTATTGCCCCTGATCTGGCTGCCCCAAATTCTATTAACTTGTGGGTTGGGCTATCTGGTTGCAGGACTGACCGTATTTTTGCGAGATATCCCACAAACGTTAGGAGTGATTTTGAATCTTTGGTTCTATCTCACCCCAATCGTCTATCCCTTAGCAATCATCCCGGAACCCTGGCGCAACTGGATATTTTGGCTGAATCCCTTAGCCGCAATCTCAGAAGTCTATCGGGATCTGATCTTGAACGGTAAAATTCATCATCCCCTGGAATGGTTGAGTGCTTCAGGCGTCTCTCTGATAGTATTCTTCATTGGGTTGCGAGTTTATCGACGGCTCCGCCCCGTTTTTGCGGATGTTATTTAAAGTCATTTTTCTTTCAACCCCTACCAAGTCCACCAATTGCTGCATAACCTTTGCTACTTAAATGAGTGAGATTGCGATCGCATTAGACAATGTCTCAAAGTGCTACAAACAGTATGATCGTCCAGTCGATCGGCTAAAAGAGCTTTTGTTGCCTGGAAAAGTACGCGCCAATGAATTTTGGGCACTGCGCAACATAACCCTGGAAGTAGAAAAAGGGCAAACCTTGGGGATTGTCGGTCGCAACGGATCAGGCAAGAGTACGCTGCTGCAAATGATTGTGGGGACTATGACCCCCACGAACGGTCGGATCTCAGTTAACGGGCGGATTTCTGCCTTGCTCGAATTGGGTAGCGGCTTCAATCTGGAATTTACAGGGCGACAGAATGTATTTTTTAACGGTCGGTTACTGGGGCTGAGCCAGGAAGAATTAGAACAAAAATTTGATGAAATCGCTGCCTTTGCAGATATTGGCAGCTTTATCGATCAACCCGTTAAGACTTACTCCAGCGGGATGTTTGTCCGGTTGGCATTTGCAGTGGCGACCAGTGTTCGTCCTGATATCTTGGTCGTCGATGAAGCGCTTTCGGTAGGCGACGAAGCCTTTCAGCGCAAATGCTTTTCCCGGCTACAAGCGATTCAAGATCGAGGAGGGACGATTCTATTCGTGTCTCACTCGGCACCCACCGTGGTCAAGCTTTGCAACTCTGCCATTCTGATCGAGCAAGGCGAAATGCTCTTGCACCATCGCCCCAAAGTGGTGGTCAACCAATACCAAAAATTGATTTATGCGCCTGCCCATAAGGTACAAGGCTTACGTGCTGAGATTTTGAAGCTGAATCAATCCGTGGAATCTCATGAGTCGCAGCAGAATGGTAACGAATCGACCGGGGTTTCTCAGGCTGCCTCAGATTCCAATGCCTTGTCAAATTCCAGTACCAGTACACCGGAAAAACTAGGTGAATTCTATAGTCCTACGATGATGCCGACTAGTACGGTCGTTTATGTTTCCAGAGGGGTCACCATTTCAGATTTCCAAATCACCAATTTGTCTGGCGATCCGGTTAACCACCTGATCAGTCGGAATGAATATATCTATTCGTACCTGGTCACCTTTGCCGAAGCCGCTGAAGAAGTGCAATTTGGGATGTTGGTGAAAACGATTACAGGCTATGAATTGGGAGGGACTTCTTTTCCGTTACGAGCGATCGACTACGTGGAGGCAGGCGCCACCATATCCGTAAAATTTCAGATGAAGTGTCTCCTACAAGCAGGAACCTATTTTCTCAATGCTGGGGTGGTAGGCTCCATTGATGGAGAACCCACCTATTTGGCACGGTATGTCGATGCAGCCATGTTCAAAGTGCAGCCAGACGAAGAGTCTTGTGTAACTGCTATCGTGGATTTATTGATTGATTCTAATTTTCGGGTGCTACCCAAAGAAACTAGTGGGCAGTCAAAATTGGAAGCACCGCCTCAACTGGTGGATTAGGGTTCGTCAATGCTTTGGTGACAGTTAGAGAAATCGATAGAGGTGATTTTAGGAAGAATTTTTACCTTCTCCAAGAAATTATTGTCTACACGCTAAGTAGGTAACCCTAATTAATTGTAAGAAAGGGGCTTGGGGGCTACGCCCCCAGGCAGGGGTTTTACCCCCCTCCACCCCCAAAAACATCTTCAATTTAATTTAGCCCAGTTACTTAACTGTTAAACGCACGTTTAGGGATTGATATCTGGATCTATGGAAAATGTTGATGTCGGGCGATCGATGCTTATCGTCGCTGGGATGCATCGTTCTGGGACTTCGTTAACTGCCTCGCTCCTGCAAAATGCCGGCGTTAATATGGGGCAGCGGCTAATGGAGGCAAACCCAGGCAATGTAAAGGGATATTTTGAAAATCTAGACTTTGTCGAATTTCACCAAATGGTATTGCGCTCTCAAGGATTAAGTGAGAGTGGTTGGGTGATTCAAGGCGAAGCCACAGTTGAAGAACTGTATACAGAGAAAGCAAAAAAACTGGTTTACAATAGCTCACTGAGTCCCATTTGGGGGTGGAAAGACCCCAGAACCACGCTTTTTCTGGAATTTTGGGCAAATTTATTGCCAGAAGCAAACTTCATCCTGGTTTATCGATCGCCCTGGGAAGTGGCAGACTCGCTTTATCGGCGATCGGTCAGGTACGGCGAAGTTTTTCTGGACCATCCAGATCTCGCTATTAAAGTCTGGATACACTACAATCAAAAAATTTTAGAGTTTCACCAAAAATATTCAAAGCGCTGCTTGCTGCGCAACCTCGAACAGATTACCCGCGATACCCCAGCTTTCTTTGCCGACCTCAACCGTCGATTTCATCTGCATCTCACGCCGCCTGAAACTGAGATTTACGATCGCACCATTCTCAATACCCAGGTTTCTGATACCTACCGTCCCTCGCTGGTCAATCAATATTTTCCCGAAGCGCTTGAAATCTATCGCCAATTGCATCTCCAGGAAGCCGAACCTGATCACCCCCCCGATCTCACGTTGATCGATCGTGTGCAGACACACCCCTATCGAATTTCAGCGTTCCAGGACTGGATTAATGTCCGCTGTCTGGAAGTCAAAAGCAAAGAACTGCACGAGCAACTCGTTCATGCCCAAACCCAACTGCAACAAACTCAAGCAGAACTGGCGCAGTCTCATCTCCAGGCACAGCAATCTCAAGGAGAACTCGCCGAAACCCAGACCCAATTACGGCACATGCAAACCCAGTTGGTGCAGATCCAGGACTCGGTCACCCAACTACAACAGTCTGCCCAGCAAACGCAACTCCAACTGGCTCAAAATCAGGCACAACTGGTTCATACCGAAAATCAACAGCAGCAGCTCCAAATTGCCCTGCAGCAAGTGACCGAAAAAATGGTTTGGATGGAAAATACAAGAACGTGGAAACTCAGAAGCTATTGGTTGAAAGTAAGAAAGCGCCTGGGATTCGATAGTTAACTCACATCCCTCACAAGTTCCTCAAATTGTTGGTTTAAAACTCAGAGTAGAGGGGAATGCCCCCAAACTATGAGGATTTTCAGGTTTTGAGTCCAGTTTCAGTAGACAGGAGGTCGTTGACTCAACCCTCAAATTCCAACTTCCTAGCTGAGGAACAAGGCTATGTTTAGGCAATGGCAAGGTTTTGTGTCCGGCAAATGGACGAAAGAAGTAGATGTCCGGGACTTTATCCAAAAAAACTACACCCCTTACGAGGGCAATGAGCGTTTTTTAGCTGAGGCAAGCGATCGCACCACTCTTCTCTGGAACAAAGTAAAAGACCTGATGGCGCTAGAGCGTGAACGTGGTGTACTGGATGCCGATATCAAAGTTCCCTCCAGCATTACATCGCACGCTCCTGGATACATCGACCCCGAATTGGAGCAGGTGGTTGGCTTGCAAACTGATCAGCCTCTCAAACGTGCCATCATGCCCTTTGGGGGAATTCGGGTCGTGAAAGCAGGACTCGAAGCTTATGGCTATCAGCTTGATCCCGAAACGGAATTCATCTTTACCCACTATCGCAAAACTCATAATGATGGCGTTTTCTCTGCTTATACTCGTGAGATGCGGTTGGCTAGGCATTCGGGCATCATCACAGGGTTGCCGGATGCCTATGGTCGGGGACGCATCATTGGCGATTATCGCCGAGTACCACTCTATGGGGTCGATTTTTTGATCGATGACAAGAAAAATCAGCTAGAATCCCTGGAAATTAGCACGATCGACGAGTCCACCCTCCTCTTGCGTGAAGAGATTTCTGAGCAGATCAAAGCGCTGTTTGAGCTAAAGGAAATGGCTACTAGCTATGGCTTTGATATCAGCCAGCCAGCTAACACCGCCAAAGAAGCCATTCAGTGGCTTTATTTTGCTTATCTGGCAGCCGTGAAAGAGCAAAATGGTGCTGCCATGTCCCTAGGACGAGTTTCTACCTTTTTGGATATTTACTGCGATCGCGATCTCAATCAGGGCATCGCCACCGAAGCCGATCTCCAGGAACTGATCGACCATTTTGTGATGAAGCTGCGTATGGTGCGGTTCTTGCGAACACCGGACTATAACGAATTGTTTTCAGGCGATCCCACCTGGGTCACCGAAACGATTGCGGGCGTTGGTGAAGATGGCAGACCCCTTGTAACTCGTACCAGCTTCCGCTTTTTGCATACCCTGGGAAATTTGGGACCTGCACCTGAACCCAACCTGACTGTTTTATGGTCCGAACGACTGCCCCAACCTTTCAAACACTACTGCGCCCAGGTTTCGATCGCAAGCAGTTCGATCCAGTACGAAAACGATGATTTGATGCGTCCTTATTGGGGGGACGATTACGCGATCGCCTGCTGCGTCTCAGCAATGCGCATTGGCAAACAAATGCAGTTTTTTGGCGCACGGGTCAATCTGGCAAAATGCCTGCTCTACGCCATTAATGGCGGCAAAGATGAAAAATCGGGCGAACAAATTGCCCCAGCCTATGCCCCCATCACAGCTAACTACTTGGACTTTAACGAAGTGCTTCAGAAGTTAGATCTGATGATGGCCTGGCTCGCCAAAACCTACATCAACACACTCAACGTCATCCACGCCATGCACGACAAATATTGCTATGAGCGGATCGAGATGGCGTTGCACGATCGCGATGTCTTCCGCACCATGGCATGTGGCATCGCTGGACTCTCAGTCGTCGCAGATTCTCTGTCTGCCATAAAATATGCCAGGGTCAAGGTGCTGCGAAACGAAGCGGGTCTGGCAGTAGATTACGAAATCGAAGGTGATTTCCCCAAATATGGCAATAATGACGATCGGGTCGATGAAATTGCTGTGGATCTGGTCACTCGCTTTATGAAGAAGCTGCGCCAGAATCCTACCTACCGCCATGCCACCCCAACCCAGTCAATTTTGACTATCACCTCCAACGTGGTCTACGGCAAGAAAACGGGCAGTACCCCCGATGGACGCAAAGCTGGGGAACCATTTGCTCCCGGAGCCAATCCCATGCACGGGCGCGACACCAAGGGGGCGATCGCTTCACTAGCATCCGTTGCCAAATTACCTTATGCCTACGCTCAAGACGGCATTTCCAATACCTTTTCCATTGCTCCGGGTGCACTCGGCAAAACGTCGGAAGCACGATCGAGTAACCTGACCAGCTTACTCGACAGTTACTGTCAGGATGGCGGCTTTCATCTCAACGTCAACGTGCTGAATCGAGATACTTTGCTCGATGCCATGGATCACCCAGAACTCTACCCCCAGCTCACCATTCGAGTTTCGGGCTACGCGGTCAACTTCATCAAATTGACCCGTGAACAGCAACTGGATGTCATTAAGCGAACCTTCCACGAGCAGCTCTAGGGTAGAGTTCGGTTGGGAAAAACCACCACCTTAGGTAGATGGGTAAGGTAGATGGGTAAATGGGCGCATGAGTGAATTAACTGAACTACCCATCTACCATCTACCCATCCAATTACTCAAGCGCAAACCCCTTTCTACCCAAGTGCAACCTCCATCCAGAAGCTTTAGAGAAAGCTACTCATCCGGCTTCTCGTGCTCAACCACAAACACATTGGAGTAGAGATTCGCGATAATTTGTTTTCCTTGTTGGGTCAGCGACAGATAGTACAGCGCATCTTGAATATAGGGAAACACGCCGTGCCAGTAGAACTTGGGATAATTTTTGCGAAGATCCCCAGGATGGCGATAGCCCAGCGCTTTATTCACTCCCGTTTCTTCAAACTCGTAGTAGAGTGCACCAATTTTCTTTAAGTAGCGGGGATCGCTGAGTTGCCCAATTAAATCAGATGCGCGGATCAAGCCAGGATAATTAATGGTGTCCTGGTGGTCTTCGGCGGCAGGCACAGGGAATCGAGTGAGTTCAATATTGTACTTAATCAACTCGGCATCAATGAGTTTATGTCCACCAAAGCGCTCATCAACAAACAGCTTTGCCCGATCTACATGGTAAGGAGTCAGCCCTGCATCAGAAGATCCCGGCGGCAAAGCAACCATCATGCCATCGCGCCCTGTTGCATAGTGCCCATCCCGATCTTGACGGCACACCCCTTTGACATAACCAATGTCATGGCAGACTAGCGAAATAATGAAGTGAAGCCAATCTTCGCAGGAAACCCCGCCTTCTCGAATATGACGCCCTCGCAAGATTTCCTGACCGACTAGCGTCACCAAAATTGTGTGCTCAACATTGTGGTACAAAGCATCGCTGTTGGCGATATTCTCCAGAGCCATTGATCCAACCCAACCGATGATGTCTTCATAATCAGACTTCCAACCGCCATAGGTGCGGCGATAGCCTTCTTTGAGCTTGAGAACGAAGTCGTCAATTAGGAGTTCAGTTGCGTTAAACATGCTGCGTACTCACCGACACTGAATGCGTCATCAAAAACAATACAGGAGGTTGCACCCATCTACCAAAAACGATCGCGCTCTAAGAGAATGTTTTAAAGGACTTTGAGGCTGATTTCCCTCTTTTTTCTAAGCGCAGCAGCGCATTGAACGCGGGCTAGAGGGGATCTCTGAGTGTTCAACATCACAGCTAACACCTTTTCAAACAACCGTTAAAGAATTGCTTCAAACTTGCAGATAGTTTAATCCTTCCCACTCTAACCAATTGCTGCACAATCTTTAGAGAATTTCATCTTTAATTAGAATCGGTCAAAATATTACGTATCAGAGACTACTACTTCGCTACGTATGCGTTGCCAAGTTATTAATAAAGAAGATTTGGAGCTAATTGTAGCTGCTGAACTGAAAATGAGTTCCTGTATCTGTTGACCCACGGAATCTTCCGAAGAATTGCAATCTTAATAGTACGGTAGTCAGAGTTTAAATCCAGAAGGGTGTTACCCCCTTAAAGCGATAAAACAAGCTTGAGAGACTGTTTGACAAGTCTTTGGCGGTTTAAGGAACAAAGTCTGCCCGCAGGGATACCACAAATCTAGAATTTTATTGCCCTATAGGTAAATTTTATATGTATCGCTATAACTTAATAGTGGTCAAAATGACAAAGATTTAGCCTTTTCAACCATCGACTAAAACTGGAAGCCTAAAAGATTCCAATAAGAAAGGCTCCAGAGAAAACTGTAGGAAGTGAAAACAATTGTTAAGTAATACCATCGTCTCAATCCTGACCAGTACGGGCGATTCCAGGTGATGAGGATCAGAATAATCGCAGTACTTGTGCATCCTATAGACAGAGCTGGAATATAGAGTAACCCCAAGATTCCCAAGGTGATGCCGTAGGCAAATTCATAGAGATTGCTAAACAGTAGCAGTAAAAAGAGTCCTCCTAGAAAGGAGAGATTAAGTGTACTGATTACCGTTGGCAAAATGGAGCCGAAATGATGAATTGTGAGATGGTCTTTCATGCGAAAGCATGATGAGTGAGTTGCAGAATAGCTGAGCCAGAATGAGAGAAACTTGGATCCTTGGCGAATACAAGTCAACAGAAAAATCAGGATACAGCCTCCCAACAGTTGCGTTTGGAAGGCGGTAGTTTCGTACCAGGCTAATTTCTCGAATGCATCTGCACCAATGAATAAATGCGTGATGTGTCCCTGATTATCTTCTCGAAAAGCAACTAAAGGTCCCCCCAACCATTGAAAAAGCAGGGAATCCACCTCTACAAGTTGATTCGGTTGTGTGGCAGAGAAAGGCACCCCGGAATTGACGTTTGGTTGTGCCCCAGCCTGAGTAGAGAGAACTGAATCTACTTGCCCGATCGCCCGACGAGGAGAGCGATCGCGACGAAAGCTATGAGGTTCTAGAATTAAAATCCCGTCCGATGTTGCCTTGATATGGATTTCAGGTGCCGAGGTTGGTGCTTTGAATAAGACGGGCGCAATTTTTTCTAACGTTTTGTGGGAATAGCGATTGTATCGATAACTGCCGATGAAGTAGTTCATTCGCCGCTGATTCTTGCTGAGCTGGGCAGACGGGGCAGCAATCGATACGGGATAGTAGCGATCGAGAAACTGCTTGACCAATTGTTCGCGCAACTCATCCTGGTGATTGTTGTAAGCGACAAAAAAACCAAGATTTTGTTCAGGCAGCAAAAAGAGCAGACTGGCAAAGCCGGGATCGGTTCCCCCATGCTCGATCGCTCGTTGACCATTTTGAAATCGCTCCGAAAAGCCATATGCCCAACCCGGTAGCCGAGGATGATGGGTAAAATGTTGTCGATGTATCTCCTGGATTGTTTTCGCCTGCAAGACTTGTGTCTGGTCATATTGCCCGTTTTGTAGATGAGCAATCATAAAGTGAGAAATATCGGTCGCCGTTGCCTTCAACGCACCTGCGGGTGCGTCATTGACAAAATAGGGCGGTAGCGGTTGATAACGCCCATGCTTATACGCATAACCCACCGCCAGATCAGGCGCCAAGTAGGAAGGGAGGGGTTGCAAAAAACTGCTGTGGCGCATCCGTAAAGGTTGCAGGATATACTCGTCTACATACTGAGCAAACGGTAAGCCAGCAATGGTTTCGACCAGATAGCCCACTAAAGCAATGCCATGATTGGAATAGCTGATGATGCTTCCAGGTGGCATAACACGGGGTGGCATCCGTTGTGCCAGGTAATCCGCCAATGGAGCGATGCTAGCTGTGTTACGGGCGGCGATGCCGATAAACCGCTCATCAAATCCTCCTGTGTGGGTTAATAAGTTATCTAGAGTTACCGGAGCGGCGTAGGTTTCGGCAACTTGAAAGCGGGTTAGGTAATGATTGATATCTTCATGCAGGTTGATCTGTCCCTGTTCTACTAATTGCATCACGGCAGTAGTCGCAAATAGCTTAGAGACTGAAGCAAGACGAAATAAGGTTTTATCGGGAGATGCGGGAATCTGCTTCTCCAAATTTGCATAACCATATCCTTTAGCAAAAAAAGGCTTGCCATCTTTTACCAAGGCAAACACGGCTCCAGGAATATGCAAATCTGCCATTTGCTGAGTAAAGAAGTTGTCCAGAAAAGCTTCTAATTCCTGGCGATCGATCGGTCCTTGAGGATGAGAAACGATTTGTGCGGTGTTAAGAGCGATCGATGCAGCGGGTTTAACTTCAGTCGAAATTGCTTGCGCAAAAGCTGGCACTCCAGACAATAACCAGATGCAAACCCACCCTATTAATCCCAGAATCGATCGCTTTGTCCAGAGCAGCCTCATACTGGTCCATCTTGGGTCTAAACCGTTCATGTAAATTGCTTTAAAAAGTTTTAATTATTGATCAGTTTAAAATGTTTAAAATTTTCGTCACATCATTTTTTTAAAGTTTCAATTCCAAAAAATTACCTGATCAATTGCTCATCTGAATCGGCTTGAAAACTCAGAAATTGCGCTGATTAACTTCTGCATTAATCGCTTTTAATTTGGCTTTTAGACGAGCGCGAAAAAGCTGATAAAACATTCCTTGAGCACTAGCAGATTTTGGTTGAGCTTCTACGATCAGAGTGAGCAATACTTGGTTTTTAGAACTATCGGAATTGACTGTGATCGGCTGGAGTGTCCAGGCGCCCTGTAATGTTTTCAGCTTACCTTCCACCATGCTAAAGCTGTAACCACTCTCAGGGGTTTCAGTAATCCGCAAGCGCGTGCGAGCAGTAAAGGTTAACAGCGCAATATGATAGCGATCGACTTGTTCAAGCAAGTACTGATTGCCATTGATTTCCAATACCTTGCTAACAGGCATATCGGGCATGAAGCGAAAATAGTGGGCATAATCAGTGAGTACTGACCAGACCTGAGAGGGACTGGCATGAATCAAGATTCGAGCAGTATAGTTACCGTCTTTTCCAGTTACCACAGGCTGACCCTGTTGCAAAGTTAATTGTTCTAAATCAGGCAAAGTTACGAGAGGATTAGCAGAAATAGCTTCAGCCAAAGTAAAATTTTTGGAGGGTGACTTGCTGGAACCTTGGATGATTAAAGGTTGATTATTTAATAATGAAGTATCGGAATGCGGCGGTTGCCACATTCGTGCAGATACGGTTTCTGCGCACAAAGGGGGGCTGGTGATACTGATGAAAGTCGCGATCAACAGCATCTTGGGCATTATTTTCATTTTCCGAGGAGAAATCTAGGGTGTGATGAGTTACTTGACTCTAGAAGAGAGATAGTCAAGAACTGGGAAAGATGTTTCTCACGTTGCAAAATTTTACCTTTGCATTGGGACAACAAGATTCCCTGATTAAAAAAACTCCCTTACGATCCGATTTAGATCTTTAGAGCGTGGGAAAGCTTGATCACTCCGTGAAATACTTGAAGTGCAAACTTGTCCAGGTTTTACTATGCCTTCTTTCAATCACGGCACGCTCATCACCATTATTTGCGAGGCAGTTCTACAAGATCGACTGGTACAGCTACTGAAAAAACTGGGCACTTCTGGCTACACAATCGTGCAGGCACAAGGGGCAGGGGGGCACGGTAGACGTATGGGCGATATTGCTGGCTACAACACCAACATTGAAGTCAAGACAATTGTTACTTCTGAAATTGCCGAACAATTATTTGAAGACTTGAAACCTCTTCAAGCAACCCATGCGCTGATTGCATTCCGACACAACGTGGAAGGGTTATTTGATTAATCTTCTCCTTAAAGAATCTCCTGAGGACAGTCCACAGGATAGCAGGATGCGCGATAGTAGAGAATATCCTGAGGACAGTCCAGAGGATGTGGAATGGGCAATGGAGAAATCGATCGACTGCTAGTCAACCAGCTCACGGAGCGATATGACCTGGTAAGAAGCGCCGTTTACTCGCGTATGGAGGCACTTAAAATTAAGCCTGAGCGGATTGGCAATAAATCTTATGTCAATTCGGAACAGTTGCGACTATTAGATGATTTGCATCAAGCGATCCAATCAGGCAGAACAACTGCAGAATTTCTCGATAGCCGGGGGTTACCTAAAGCGGGCACAGAGTCCTCAGAACTGTCCTCTGGATTGTCCATCGAACAACCAGATTTACTGAGATTTGTCACAGCAATCGCGGCGGAAGTTGCCTCCAAGTTCCAACCTGCGCTGCCTGCCCCCGATCCACTTGCCTACTTCGAGCGCTTAGAGCAAGCCTATCGGCATGGCTGGTTGCTACGGACTTCTGAGATTGCTGAATTGTTAGATTTGTTGCCTTCAGAAATTCAGCACTACGGCGACACTTTCTCAGAAGCGGGGTTTATTTTTACCAAAGCAGGGTATCGATCGGGCGGAGAGGTAGCCTGGCGAGTCTCTAAAGTTGTAAAATGAAAAAAGCCAGCGGGTACTGGCTTGGTTTGGTCAATTCAGTTTCATTGGTTTCTCTAGGGGTGATGTTGGTGTTAGCACTGGCATCACCTTCGTTTTGGTGATGAGCTGTTAGCCGCTCTGGCACTTGTACGCCAGCGGGAGATTTACCCACCAGTGGAGGCTTTTCTCCCTGGACCCTCCAGCTTTCTTCCTATAGCTTAGCATGTCCTGAGGACAATTCTCAGGACAATCCTGAGGACATTTTGAACTAGAAATAAGTCTCTTTGGAGAATTAATTGGTGTTGGTGATTTTGAAAGCGCTCGTTTAATCAGCCAACGGCTTTGAATTGAGGAGTCAGAAGTCAGAACGTGGGTTCAGAAGTCAAAACGTGGGTGAAGTCTTGCCCATAGTTCGCGACTCCCGACTGCCTGGTGTAGCGCTGCACTTGAGAATTCATTAAGAAACTGTCCTAAGGACTGTCCTTAAGACACGTTTACCAATCCTACCTCGATGTCTTTAGCCCAATCTCTACAGTCTATTTTCCCATTCAATTTCAAACGTCTCACAGCAACCCTTCGAACTGGGGATCTGCCTGAAGCGTCTTCAGGACTTGTTTGATCTCCTGGGTACGGTCTTTTTTGACAATAAGTGTGACTTTACCATCGCGTACAACCACGGTGTCGTCCAAGCCGATCGTCACAATCAGATCATCCTCATCAGTGGCATAAAGCAATGCGCCAGTGGTGTCTAACCCCACATGCTTTGCCAACTCAACGTTCGGTTTATCCCCTTTGAGTAACCGTTCGATCGCATTCCAGTCGCCCAGATCATCCCAACCAAAGTTAATGGGTAACACGTATGCCTGCTGGGTCTTTTCCATCAGCGCATAGTCGATGCTCTTTTTGGGCACTTGCGAGTAGGCTGCAACGCCTTGCTTCTCTAACAGTTCCAAAACTTCTGGGGCATGGATTCTAAGTTCATCCAGCGCCACCCCTGCCCGGAAAACAAACATGCCTCCGTTCCAACAAAAACGTCCGCTTTGGAGAAAAGATTCAGCAGTTTCGCGATCGGGTTTTTCAGTAAAACGACTGACTTTGAAAACCGGAAATTCAGCATCGGGTTGTAGCCCATAAACGCCAATTTTTTCTCCTTGCTCAATGTATCCATACCCCGTAGAAGGGAAATTAGGCGTGATCCCCAAAGTCACGATCGCGGTTTGTGTTGCGGCTACCTCAGCCGCTGCCTGAAGCGTTTGCAAAAACATCGTCTCTTCTGCAATCCAGTGGTCGGCTGGGAAGAAACCAACCACTGCCTCTTCTCCATAACGCCTGGCAATCTCCAACGTGCTCCAGGCAACGGCAGGTGCAGTATCTCTTCCCTCTGGCTCGACCAATAGGTTTGCCTCGGGCAATTCTGGCAACTGTTGCCGTACTCCATCGGCTAGATGGGATGCAGTCACCACCCAGAGGTCATCCCATCCACCTACTAAAGGCAAGAGACGGTCAGCCGTTGCCTGCAAAAGGCTTTTACCACTCCCATCCAGGCACAAAAACTGCTTAGGCCGATGCTTTCGGCTCAGGGGCCAGAAACGTTCGCCTTTACCACCAGCCAGAATTACGGGGATGAGGGATCGAGTCATGTTTTTTTCTGAAATTAGGGTGTAAGTGTAGGGATCTGGTGTTCATCTTAGTCAATGTTCCCAGCATTCTCGTGAGCGATCGGTGGGCTTTATGCACTCTTTGTATTCTTTTCCAACTTCCTGATAAAGCGATAAAGCCTCCGTAATCAGGTTCTTTCAGGTTGAAGATGTTCCAAATTTTGGACTTTGGATTGGCGATTGGCACAGTTCTCAAATTGGCAATCTCAAGATCGGCAATTCCAAACTAGATACCCTGTGCGATCGCCCAGCGCAAAGCCTGCGCTAGATACTCGTACTGCTGCGGTGTGTTGTAGATTTGAGCCGAGATCCGCACCAATCGCTTGGGACTGGCGGGAAAGGGAACGATCGGCACTTCGATCTTGAATTTTTCTAGAAGAATATTTTTCAGGTCTTGGAAAGAGCCATCCGGTAGAGGCACGGTTGCCATTGCTCCCAGCATCTCTTCGGGGCAAGGAGGAGTCACTTCTAAGATTTGGCAGAGTTGCGACCGCGCTGTGATCGCCTTGGCTCGATTTTGTACCATCAATTCTGTCCAGCCACCCGGCAGTAGCGATCCCAAAAATGACAGCACTGTGGGCAGGCAAAGATGCGCTGTCGGATCATCGGTACCCATCCAATCAAACTCTAAGCGGAAACGAGAGCGATCTTGACGGGGCGAGTTGGTGCCATGGCTGATGGTAAGGGGACGAATCGTGGATTGTCGATCGCGCTGCACGTAGAGAAAAGCCGAACCTTTAGGGGCACATAACCATTTATGGCAATTACCTGTATAGTAAGTTGCTCCTAACTGCTTCAGATTCAGGGGAAGCATTCCGGGCGCATGAGCACCATCGATCAGTGTTTCAATACTACGTCTTGTCAACTCGCGTACGAGGGCAGCGATCGGGTAAATCAACCCAGTTTGACTCACCACATGATCCAGCAGCACCAGCCGCGTTCTAGAAGTCACTTTCGCTAGAACGGCTTCAATCACTGGTTGAGATGACGCGATCGGATAAGGAACCTCTGCCACCACTACTGTTGCCCCAGTTCGCGCTGCCACAAAATTCAAAGCATTACGACAAGCGTTATATTCCTGGCTGGTCGTTAGCAGCTCATCTCCTATTTGAAATGGAAGCGATCGTAAAACGGTATTGACACCTGTAGTTGCGTTTGTCACCAGCGCCAAATCATCTGGGTCTGCCCCGATAAATTCTGCTAAATCGCAACGAGCATTGTCTAACAGGGCTTCGTACTCTCGCTCAAAAAATAGGAGAGGCTGGTGCTCTAGGCGATCGCGCAAAACCCGTTGTGCAGCCAGCACTGGTTTAGGACAAGCGCCAAAGGAACCATGATTCAGAAAAACGGTAGCCGGGTCGAGCAACCACTGCTCAGCCAGAGCTGAAGTCTGAGGAAAGGATGCAATCATCTCATCCTTCATGGTTGGTTCATGCTTTTATTAAGAACTCCCCAGGCAGGATTCGAACCTGCGACCAATCGGTTAACAGCCGACCGCTCTACCACTGAGCTACTGAGGATTGCGTAATTCATCGTATCTATAAGCGGGGTGATTTGACAAGCTTTATTTTGAAAATCCTTCATGAATTCCCAGACGCAGCTTGGTCAAATGCTGCCTTGCCGCCGGATCGAGGGAATTTGCCAACATCCGGCTAGACGATCGCTTCGGAGCTTTTTGCTGGCGTTGCACGCGATGAACGATCGCTTGTACTTCACCTGCCAATTGCTCAGCGGACATCCACTCTGCCCCGTAACCAATCACAGTCAACTGTTGAGCCCGATCAGACGTTGCCACAATCAAGCGCTGTTGGAATTTGCGCAGATCATGGCGAAAATCAGCGCAGGCTTTTTCAATGTAAGTATCTGCCGTTTGCCCAAAATGGGTGTATTGAGCAGAAAGGTTGTGCGTAAATACTTCACGACTACCTCGCGAACCCTGGTACTGCGCATCAAAAACAATGCGTGTATCAAAGCCTTGAAAAGCACTATAGTCTGCCATCAACTCAATCAATCGACGACGAGCCTCTTCTAAGCCAACACAATCACGCACCTTTTTGAGATCCATCCAGGTGCCAATTATGTTGTAACCATCTACCAGGAAGAGTGCCTGGTAAGTAGAACGCGGCATCGATTATTGCTTTTTTAACAACGCTTCTCATTTATCATGCCATGAATCGTTGAGATCTGTTAAGTTAGCAGACTTTGATAGTGCAAATAAATTCGCGTCAAAAGTTATCGACAAAGCCCTAATCCCCCCATCGCCATGGAGTTTAGGTAGGAGCAGCACCCGATAAGTCTTCAACTTGCATGATTCGTTGCTTGAGTCGGGCGGGATCTCCCTGATCGACCACGCAGCCTTTGTCTAGAAGAAAAGCGCCATCACAATAGTCCAATTCGCCTAGACGATGGGTCACCCAAAGAGCAGTGAGTCCCCGGCTTTTCACCAATTTTTGTACCTGAGCGACGAGATCGAGCTGACTGTCAGGATCGAGCAAAGCGGTCGGTTCATCGAGTAAAAGCACTTCGCAATGACGAGCGATCGCCCCAGCAATGGCGACACGCTGCTTTTGTCCACCACTCAGAGCATAGATGGGTCGCCGCTGCAATGCCAGCAAGTTTACCGCCAAAAGGGCTTCTTCCACTCGTTGACGCACCGCTTGAGGAGGCAATCTTTCTGCGACCAATCCAAACGCCACATCCGCGCCTACTGTTGGCATTACCAGTTGGTGGTCAGGGTTTTGAAAGACAAACCCGATCGGTTGCTTCACTTGAATCTCACCGGACTGCGGCTGCAATAGACCTGCTAATAACCGAAGTAATGTAGATTTGCCACTACCATTGGTGCCCAACAGCATCCAAAACTCGCCTCTGGGCACCTGTAGTGAACAAGATCGAAGAATCGATTCTCCTTTTGCCCAGGTAAAACTCAAATTATCAACTGCGATCGCTGACTCAGCCACGTTAGCCCCTAGTCAAAGATTCTTCTACCAGGGCAAAGAAACCTGGTGGCTTACCCGAAGAGGAAGAACTACCAGACTTCACAGAAATTTGCACTGCCGAGATCTCATTGCTCAAAATACCAATCTTCTTTTCAGGTTGCTGATCGCAGGTCAATTGTAAAATCTCATTTCCACCCGACTGGAGTGCCGTCAACACCTTTTGATAGGTCGTCTCAGCATCCTCTGCGGACTTTCGCTGTACCGACAAAGACAGCGGTGTATTCTTCAGAGTGATTTCAATAATGAACATATGTTGGGTATAGAAATGCAGAACCGATCTCTAGTGTCTGTAATTTTTGGAAGAGTTGTCAACTTAGACCACCTTCAATACATAAACATCCCCAACGATCGCCCCCTCCACCACTTCATCCCTGAGCCATACCCCGCCAACAGCGCAAGCTGTTCCCAATTCCCTGGCAGGAACCCAGCCGCAGGGAAAAACTCGATCGTCGCCTCTCCCCGTACACCGCTTTAAGCAACATGGGCACACCAGAGACCAGATCAACCCACGTCATCGCCACCTGCAGTGCTGGTGCAATCGGCAGTCACCACATAAGGGTTAGAGTCGCCAGCAATTTTGATGATGTCACCCGCTTTGAGGATGCCAGCGATCGAGGCTGTCCAACCATCGGTGGCGAGTAGGGTGGTCGCGATCGGCTGCACGCCGTTGGTCAGTGGCACGCCGCCCAATACACCACGGGTGTGCTGTTTCATGTTCTGGTTAAACGCCCAGTCGTAGCCGAGGGCACGGCTGATCCGACCTTCGCGAATGACATCAGTAGAGCCGAAGGCTTGAGCATTTTGGAAGCCGGGTAAGCCGAGGGCGTTGACATGGGCAAAGGGGTCAAGGATGAGTTTGCGATTTCCCGGTTCTGCCAGGTTTTGAATCAGGTAGCCTTCAGCGGTTTGCAGTTCTACGGTGGAAGTGGAGAAGGGAGTCGTACCTGCGGTGCCTGCGTAGAAGGGCGTTTTTTTGTAGAGGTCGAGGACGGAGCCGTCTACGTCGTTGGAGATCGAGCGTCCTGCTTCGGTAAGTTGGGTGTTGATGTAGGAACCGGGAGTATCCAGCCCACCCAGATCCAAATCGGAGATTTTGAAGGGGGCTTCTTTCCAGAAGCTTAAGGGAACGTTGACGAAACTCGCAGCGGGTTCTGGCGCACCGGGGGAGACGGGTCCGGGTGTCACGTCGCGGGTGGGGACTTGTCCGGCGATCTGCACATCTACGCTTTTGCCTTTTTGGGAAAGCGAGGCGGCGAAGTCGCGGTTGATGCAGCGGGGGGTGACGCAGTTTTGCCGCGCTGATTGGACGATCACTGCTGCCATGCGGGTAAAGGTTTTGTCGTCTAAAGCCATCTTTACCTCACAGGGTGACTTGTACTTTGCCGCCGATCACGTCTTGCGGGTTCAACCCGGAGACGGCTTTGGCATCGGTGCCACTGATGACGCTGGTGGATGCGGGAGTGGTGGGGATGGTCGGTTGGGTGCCTGATCCGGTGGGGTTGTTTTCGGCGGCGAAGAGGGCGGGATATTGGGTTTTGAGTCCGGCGGCAAATTCGGTGAGGGGTTTGCCGTCTTGGGTGAGGACGGTGTCGCCGTCGAGTTTGAGTTGGGTGATCTGGTCGGCGAAGCGATCGCGGTATTGCGGCAGGACTCCGGCGGCGTTGAGCGCACTGTCGAAGGCAGCGCCCAGGCGCAGGCTTTGATTTTGGGTGCCGAGGGTTTCGGCTTGGGTTTTGTAGGTGTCGCGTTCGGAAGTTAACGAGGTGACTTGCTGTTGCAGGGGGGTGAGTTGGGTCACCTGGTCTTGGAGTTGGGTGACTTGGCTTTTTAACTGCTGGTTTTGTGTCTCAAAGGTTTTGAGGCGAGTGTATTCGTCGTCGCTGATTTCGGGCATGGGGCATTGTCTCACGCAAGACTCAATGAGACAAGGATAGCGTGTACATGTGTATTCTGTACATGCGTATTACGCAGGTTTTAGATGCGTGAGTTATGGTGAAAATACATTATTTTTGCTGTAAAATATAGATAGAAATATTCCACCTCTCTGCCCTAAAAAGCCTGTTATGCAGAATGATGATGTCTATCTGCATAATTTGAGGCGCTATACCGAATCATGTATCAACAGACTCATGCAGCAACATCTCAAGCTGTGGAGTAAGTGATTTTCTTAAGCCGGATGTATTGAAAGGTACAAGTCCGGTTTTGAGGGGCGGGGTTATAGCGATATAGCCCTGATACCCGACTACTAATAGTTAGCTGGCTGAGTCCTAGGCAGGACAAAGTACAGTGAACCTAATCTTGGGAAGTGCCTACTTAGGATAAGTAGTTTAAGTCAGAAAAGCTCACCTAGATTGCAAAATGTAAATCTCACCGTACCCATTGTCGGGCAAGGGCTTTGAGGTGACTTCCAAGCAGAAACATACTTGATCGTTTCAAGTCTAACCTGATTATGTTTAAGAGATTTCTGATGAAGTTTATCCGTAGTTTGTCTGGTGTTGCTCTTGTATCTTGCCTAAGTGTTAACGCAAGCGTTGCTGTGGCTAAAGTGAATGAAAAAGTAGAGGTGCCCCAAACTAATGTACCTGACACCATCAGATGGAATAATAAGGAAGCCAATTCCACTACTACTTTTACTGACGTTACTGTTCAGGGATATACCATTCCGGTGTGTGGCGATTCGGGTGTGGCGCTAAAGCAAAATTCGATTAATGACACCCTTTACATCGGGAACTATGCCATTACCTATCAAGGAGATGAATATCTTGAACGTTTGTCAGTGCTCCAGATCACTTGTAAGGTGACGGAATTCCACACCGAGCGGTCTGGCTACGTTGACTTTCTTTTACTCTGGCAAAATTTTCTAGAAAATTTCAATGGTACCTTTGACTTGGCTGAAGGACAGCTTGATGGAGGCTACGCGAATTACCGACTTGTTTATCCGGATGGTTACGTGCAATATATTGCTGTCTATCCTCAACCCGCTGGCAGCCTTCTACTTACTGTTGGCTTTTTTCCACGAGACGAAGAACTCTCTCGAAAAATTCTAGTGCTCATGATGGCAGAATCTGGGCTTGGTCGTCCCGGCTTAGAATAATTCACCCACAAATATAATTAGGCTTTACAGATCTTTAACGAGTTCTCGATTTTATACTTAATATCTGGGAGATTTCTGGTGAAGTTGCTTCATATTTTGTCTAGCATTACTCTTCTGTCGTACCTAAGTGCTAACTCGAGCATTGCGGTAGCTCAGGTATCGCAACTTCATAGGGGCAATGAGAATCTTCAAGAAGCTCGCAGGCGAGCACAATTAATACAAGTTAATTTCCCTTTGTGGTACGAGGAATTACCTGCTTGTCCTTGTAGTGTATCTGAAGCTCGCGCAAATCCAAAAAATTTTACAGAATCAACGCTCGCTGAAGACGCTTCCATAATTCCTTTTTTCCATCCAGGAGCCGCTGTAGACTTTCGTAGTGTTAAGGAGAACATTGTCATCCTGGATAGTCGCAGTAGTACACAAACTGAGCTACCCACAATCTATGCAGGACAGCAATGTACGTATGATTCCAATGAGAATTTAATTACTCGTGGTCCGGGAGCGGGAACTCCAGATATTATTGCTCCGAATTACACAGCCTATGGACAAGGCTTAGTATCTAGTGAATCTCATACATATTGGGATATTGATACCTTTGATCCTAGCGGACTTGAGTACGGTGTGAATGGATTACCGTGGTATGAGTATCAACGAACATGGGTTCCAAACACTGGTGTAGGGTGTGCCCCAAACCCTGCTGGAGACCTGCTGTATGTAGAAGTGGGTGAAAATCCAAATGCTACGACTTCGTATTATTGGGATGTGCCATTCGATAACACAGAAGCTCCTGATATTGATGTATATGTCTACGATCGTTTAGTTCTAAGCTGCCAAGACTCATATGTTTGTTTTGGAAGTGGGAATCTACCAGAAGGTGATTTACAAATAACAATAAGAGACAGAGATGTTTTCGATGATGATTTCGTTGGTCAAGGGATTTGTCCTAGCAATGGACTATGCCAAGTTGGTGCAGCAGAAATTTTCATATCTCGGGAACAGATAGGGCATTGATGCTTCTACAGATTGCAAGGCTTGTCCGAACTGTTCAGCACTCAACTGGCTCTGATTTCAGTGCGATCTCAGATCGAGTAGGTTGAGTTGAAGCATGGAACCCAACACCCATAAGCTTTAGCCAGCATTAAGCAATCCCTACTTACAGACAACAGATGCCAGCAGCTAACAACGCCTATGCACACCGACCGTTGAGACGCTTCTGTTGGGATTCAAAAGTTATCTGCGTCCGGTGAGCGTGAGCGTTACGCCCCATTCAAACTCGTCCCCGGCGGCGGCAAAAACCGATCGTCCGGTGTCGGTTGCGCCCGTAACGTTCCCACCGCAGCGATGCGAACCGTCTCACCCGTGGCGGCGATCGACGCATCGATGTCAAAGTCAGTAGGCAGATAGCCAAACTGTTTAATCAGCGTCAGAAATTCGCGCTTGGTCATCGCATCGCTCTTTCCCAGTAAAAATCGTCATTTGGGATAGAAAAGTCTATCGCACTGACTGAGCAGCGAGTTTTTGCTAGAATCCAGACATTAAACTCACCAAAAACATGAAGTATCCTCTTCACACCGTATCGAAGCCAGTCTCCGGTAGCGAAGTTGAAAAACTGGCTCACGCTATTCAAAGCGGTGGACATGTTGCGAATGAGACTGCCCTGGTTTTGATGCGGAAGATTGCATTACGTCGCCGCCAGAAGTCTGAGAATGCCTCCGAGTAGTAAGTTTGTAGGCATTGATTTCTCTGAAGTCCCGGTCGAGCGTGTTACGCCTGAACTGGCAGGATTGGGGCAGGGGTTTCGTTGTTTACGGGGAGAATTTGTTACCTACTGGCGGCAAGGGCGGATTCAGCGGGAAATCAATGCCCGTATCAGTCAATGCTGGATTTTGCGGTGCGACGACTCTTTAGCGGGATACATGACCCTGATTGCTGACAAGTTAGAGGTTGATCAACCCATTCTGATTGATGAGGGTGTTCAATATCAGACGTTCCCCGCTATCAAGATCGGCTTACTTGCGACCGATCGAAGGGCAAAGGGTGCCGGTCGTCGATTGGTAGAGTGGGGAATTGAGTATGTAGCAGGCGAGATAGCGCCTACGATCGGTGTCAGATTTATTACAGTTGATGCGCTATACGATGCCGACTTGACGCCACCCTACGATGCCTCTGGCTTTTATGAAAAGTTTGGGTTTCGGTTTGTTAATCCTGAAGAAACCTTGCCACCTTCATCCCCCTATCGCACAATGTACCTTGATATCAAACCATTGATTGACCTGTTGGACGACTCAAGTTTTGATGGAAGCGATGATTAACGGGTTGGGCTACTACTGCCTATCCAAGTCGGTAGAGTAGTGATTTAAAGATTTGTCGCTTCGCTTTAGTTCTTTCACCACTGCTCAACTTGTCTTTACAGTCCGCTCAAACTCGTCCCCGGCGGCGGCAAGAACCGATCGTCCGGTGTCGGTTGTGCTCGCAACGTTCCCACCGCAGCGATGCGAATCGTTTCCCCGGTTGCCGCGATCGACGCATCGATGTCAAACTCAGCAGGCAAATAGCCAAACTGTTTAATCAGCGTCAAGAATTCGCGCTTGGTAATTGCGTCACCTTGCACCAGTTCAAACAGACGTTGCAACATGCGCGGGTAGCGGTTGAGCAATGTGGCTCTGGCAATGTCGAAGTCTTCGGGTAAGAACTGCTCTTGCTTAAGAACGGTAAGCAGTGAGGCAGCGTCTATCTGCCCTCTGTCTGCCAGGTTGCTATAAACGAATATTTCCACGAACCCACCAGCCAACTCTTCAAACTCCACGCCAAGCTTGATGCCCTGGTTCTGCAAGCCTACGGCTTCAAACCAGACGATGACCTGCTCGAAAAATTGCTGGCGTTAAACTTAGAATTAGCAGAGAAAGAAAAGCGAGGAGAGGCGATCGTGGGTCCCTGGGCACCGAATGACTCTCATCCGTAACCCTGCTTGCATCAGGAGAAAGCAACGATGACTGCGCGCGATCAATTATTGAAAGAACTCGATCAAACCCCGGATGCTCTCATCGAAGAGATCCTCGATTTCTGTCTCTTCCTGCGACAGCGCCAACAAGCAAAAGCACCTCAACCCTCTCCTGCCCAAATTCTAGACGCGATCGCCAACCTCCCCCTAGAAGGTAAAACGGATGCCTTCTCTGGGCAAGACCACGATCAAGTGCTCTATCCCCAATAATTTTGATGAGCGAAGGCACATGATTTTTGTTGATACAGGGGCATGGTTTGCGATGACCGTGCCATCCGATCCCAACCATCCAACCGCCCGCGCCTGGATGCAACAAAACCAGTCGTCCTTGCTGACCACCGACTATGTGATTGATGAAACCTTAACCCTCCTCCGAGCCAGAGGAGAATGCCAACGCGCGATCGTCTTGGGCGAAGCGTTCTTTTCGGGCACACTGACCCAAATTTACTATTTAACCCAAGCTGATATTCAGGCAACCTGGCAAACCTTTCGGCAATTTGCCGATAAACAATGGAGCTTCACCGATTGCTCCAGCAAAACCATACTCGAAAAACTGAACTGCAAAGCAGCCTTTGCCTTTGACCACCACTTCAGACAGTTTGGCTCAGTCACCGTCTGCCAACCCTTTAGGGTTTAGGAAAAGCGCAGTGAGCCTGTGGTCAATCCCTAGGCACCCCATGCAGCCTAACGAATCCTCTTCTTATAGAATGCGTTGCCACTCCAAACGCACCACTCTTACCCCCAACCCGATTCGATGCACCAGCCTACAGATGCGATCGCCCGCATCGCAGTTCCAACAACCGCCACAATGCTCACGAGTCAAACCTTTCGGGGGGCTGGGGGAGTTAGAACCCCAGATGGCGGGGGACAATGTATTTTCTATGACGCTTTGCCAGAGAAAATGCATTGGTAAGGGGGGAAGTCCCCCGGCACCATCTTTAGGACATTGCTGAGATGTGCTTACGCAAAAAACTTTCATGCGTATAACGCACATTTTTTCGTGCGTGCGCTATAGTGAAAGCGCATTATTTTGGTTGAGGAATAGGGCAGAAAGATTCTGCCTATCTAACTCAAAAAGTCTGTTATACAGAAAGATTCTGCCTATTTGTCTGGTTTGGCATATTATGCCGAATTATTCTCCCTATCCACCCACGCTGGGATCTTAGGCAGAAATTTTCAGTCTATTAATAGTTATACGGCACGATAGAGGTTAACGCTGTTGGCATTCGACACAAAGCTGGTTGCCGCCTGATTGGACAAAGTAGAGTCTCACGTCGATGTTTAGAGGACTCCACTATGATGAGAGGATCATGCTTATGCGGTGCTGTTAGCTTCGAGGTAGAAGGTACACTGAATCATCCGCCTGAAGCTTGTCACTGCTCTCAATGTAGAAAGCAAACAAGTCACGTTTTTGTAGGTGTAAATGTACGGCGCAAGGATCTAGTGGTTCATGGCGGTGACAGAGTTACTTGGTATCGTTCATCGGAAAAGGTTCGGCGAGGGTTTTGTTCGGTATGCGGTTCGGCGCTGTTTTGGAATCCGAGCATAGAGGGGTACGAATTCATTAGCATTGCGATGGGGGCGTTCGAGCCGCCAACCGGTGTTCGATTAGGAAAGCACACCTTTGTGGGTGATAAAGGGGACTACTATGAGATCAATGACGGCTTGCCGCAAAGCCAGAGTTACTGAATCGTCTAGCACCGTTGACCGAATGCGGACTATTGAGGCGACGGGTGCCGTATAACAATTGCGGTGCAACGGATTGAAGGAAGATGCTGGTGCTGAGTTCAAGGGGATCGGCAACCGTTGACCGCAACCGTTATGCAGCAGTTCTCTGATTTGAAGGTTAATTTGGAACTAGTCAACTATTACTGATGCCAAGAATGTTGATTCTCGTGGCTATTAGGAATAGACGCGATCGCTCCCTCAAGTTTGCGCTACCTCATATTGCCCCAACCAATAACGCTATATAGTTTGAGCTGTAAATGACTCCTACACCTCACAGGAGGTTAGCGATGAGGATTTTTGTGGCAGGAGCAACGGGAGCAATTGGTCGTCCACTGCTAGCCCAGTTATTGGCTAAAGGTCATCAGGTGGTAGCACTGACCCGCTCTCCAGAGAAAGCGAAAGCTTTAGTCCAACAGGGTGTTGAACCTGCGATCGCAGATGTATTCGATCCCGATGCCGTCAAAGCAGCAGTTAGCCATGCCCAACCCGATGTCGTAATTGAGCAACTCACGGCCCTTCCCAAAACCTATACCCGTGAATCAATGAGTGCTGCCGCTGCCCTAAACACCCGCATTCGTCTAGAAGGGGGTGCTAATGTGTTGGCTGCCGCACAGGCAGCAGGTGTGCAGCGTTATCTGAGGCAGTCGATTGGGTTCTGGGCAATTTCGGGGACTGGTTTAGCAGATGAGGAAACTCCTCTCTCATTGGATGCTTCACCCGCAGTTGCCGCCGATGCCAAGATTGTGACTGAAATTGAGCGTCGCTTGCTGACAACCCCCAATCTGGAAGGAATTGCCCTGCGCTACGGATTCTTTTACGGGCCAGGTACGTGGTTTCATCCTGATGGCGATGTGGCAAACCAAGTACACCAACAGCAGTTCCCGATCGTCGGCAATGGCGAAGGGGTCTGGTCGTGGCTCCACATTGAGGATGCTGCGATTGCAACTGTGGCGGCAGCAGAGCGAGGCAATTCCGGCATTTATTTGATTGCAGACGATCACCCTCTAGCAGTTCGCGACTGGCTGCCAGCCTTTGCTCGCTGGCTCGATGCACCCCCACCGCCGCAAGTTTCGGTTGCAGAAGCGCTGCAATACGCTGGAGCGGACGCGGTCTACTACGGTACCCAAATGCGCGGGATGTCCAATGCCAAAGCAAAGCGCGAACTCAATTTTCAGCCCCGATCGCTGGAATGGTTGATTGGCTCTGCTGTTGCTCATACTCGCTAATTGAATAGAGGATTCAGCACATGAAAGTGGCTCAATATGGCACCGTGATCGTATTTCTGCATGCGATCGTGCATGGATTGCATGGCTTAGCTCATGTCCAAATTCCCGTCGCGCTCTCGTTGCTTCAGATCGTATTCATTGGTGGAGTGATTGTTTTTGCTCCCATGGTCGCGGCTGGTTTCCTGTGGACAAAACTAGATCGCATCGGCTACTGGCTCTTACTTGGTGCAATGATGGGAGCCATCCTATTTGGTATCTACAACCATTTCATCGCAATCAGCCCCGATCATGTGTCGCAAGTTGCTTTGAATGGTTGGGGCTGGCTCTTTCAAATCACAGCCATTCTGACCTTGATTGTCGATGGCTTGGGGCTTGGGCTAAGTTTATGGGCGTTGAAAGCGATGCCTCAGTCCGAAAGGGTTGCATGAGTTTCCTCTACCTTGAGCAGGCTCACGGCGCTGAATCTAGAAAGCCTGGAGGTTTAAGCACTTAGATTGCCCTGGGCGATCGCCTCTAGCTTTGCCCAATCTAATACCAGAATCCTACCCCCTCGACTGTAATGCACGATGGATTGAATTTGCTTGAACAGACGTGAACATTCCTCATAGGTAATGCCGATACTGCTCGCAATCTGGGAATAAGCAATTCGCGATCGTAACCAAATGCCCTGTTCCGTCACATCTGTACCCTCAGCGATCGCGGTTCGTTGAATCAGGTGTGCCAACCGCACGATCGCTCGTTCCGACGCTAATTCATGCACAATTTGATGGAGATTCTGAATCGTTTGAGTCAGGACAGCAATAATCTGCAAAGCAAACTCTGGGGTGTCCTGAATCATCTTTAGCAATGCCGCCCGCTCAAGGGTGAGAATCTGGCAATCTTGCTCTGCCACGATATTGGCAGAGGCTGAGAAATTTCCCACTAACACAGGAGGCGTAATCAATTCTCCCGCGTGTATTGTACGTAAAATCGTTTCTTTGCCCGCCGCCGTGATTTTCCTGATTTCCAGTTTGCCGCTGAGAAGCGTAAATAATTGATCCGGTAGAGGGTCGCCTTCATACAGAATCACCGCTCCACGCACATAGGATTGAACCCTAGCATGAGCCTGCAAGTGGGCTAGCTGTTCAACCTCTAAACCAGACAACAGTAAGATGCGCTGTAACTGCTCAATTGTGGCTTGCATGAGCGTCAAGGCATAAAACTAAACGTTGGACAAGATACCACAAAACACCTCTGAATAATGTACTCCTCGAAACATGTTTAGCTTTTGTTCAAACCTGTTTGATGCTTTCGGTATCGCAGTCAACTGATTTCGCTGACGGTTTAACGAAAGGGATCGAGAGCAAGTCACTTGAAGGAGGCAAGTTATGAGAATCAAGCCTTCTCAAGTGAGAATTATCGACAAATATTAGGAGATGAACATGAATCCATCAATTGCAGGAATTACAATTCCTGACAGTAAAATTGCTCGGGAAGTGACGGAATTAATCAAAGATACGGAATCTCCGCTGCTATTTCATCACTCAACTCGGGTGTATCTATTTGGTGCCCTCACCGGAATTCGCAAAGGATTGAAGTTCGACCCCGAATTGCTGTATATCGGCGCAATGTTTCATGATCTCGGACTAACCCAGGCTTATCGTCATTCTATGGAAAGGTTTGAGGTTGATGGTGCCAATGCGGCACGCGACTTTATGCGTCAGCACCAGATTTCAGAAGCAGAAATCGATCTGGTTTGGGATGCGATCGCCTTGCACACGACACCGGGAATTCCTCAACATAAAAAGCCAGAAGTTGCTCTAGTGCAAGCTGGAGCTGCGATGGATGTTGTAGGTATGGGCTTTTCGGAGTTTACGCCTGAGCAACGCGAGCAGGTGACCACCGCATATCCGCGTGGCAGTCATTTTAAGGAGAATATCATTCAGGCGTTCGTTGACGGGATGAAGCACAGACCTGAGAGTACGGTTGGCACGATGAATGCCGATATTCTTGAGCTAAAAGATCCGACTTACAAGCGCGTGAACTTTTGCAGTCTTATTCTGGAATCCAATTGGCACGAATAAACCTCTAAATCTTTAGAGGATGTCTGAGAAGGACGGTTTTCGATCTAGTCTGGGTGAATTCCCCGCCGCTCTACAGCGAAACAGACAAACTGCAATCCGAATCTTCAGGTTCGGGAGCAGATCTGCTTCTATACTCCGTCCGCTTGCGGCGGAGTCCGTTGATTATTTCTCAAGGTTGTTAAATCTCATGAGCAGTTTAAAAGGTAAAGTCGCAATTGTCACAGGATCTTCGCGCGGAATTGGTAGCATTCTTGCAAAGGATTTGGCAAAAGAGGGTTGCAATATAGTCGTCAATTACTCCGGCAGTGAAGCCGATGCAAAAAGCGTTGTTGATGACATCACTGCATCAGGAGGCGTTGCGATCGCAGTACAAGCAAATGTAGCATCTCCAAGTGATATGACTGCTTTGTTCGACGCAGCGATTGATCAATATGGCAAAGTTGATATTCTAGTGAATAACGCAGGGATCAGTATTTATAAATTGGTCAAAGACACAACGGAAGAAGATTTCGAGCGAATTTTTCAAATCAATGTCAAAGGCGTTTTCCTGGGCTTGAAAGAGGCGGCAACTCGGCTTCAAGAGAATGGGCGGGTTATCAATTTTTCTTCGTCAGTGACTCGTTTAATGCTACCGACTTATGGTGTTTACTCTGCAACTAAAGCGGCAGTAGAGCAATTAACACGGGTGTTTGCAAAAGAAGTCGGAGCGCGTGGCATCACAGTTAACTCTATTTCTCCAGGTCCCACAAATACTGATTTATTTCTAAAGGGTAAAACCGAAGAAACAATTCAGCGACTGGCATCGATGTCGGCATTGGGAAGGATTGGTGAGCCAGAGGATATTTCTAGTGTTGTTCTATTTTTGGCTAGTGAGTCTGCGGCATGGGTAACAGGCCAAAATATAGGAGCAAATGGCGGGTTTGCCTAGTTAATGCAGTAGAACAATTCTGTTGAAGCGACGAACAGGGACTCTGCACTTCGTTCAACGATTGTTTGTCGCCGCACAACTTCACCGTTAGCTGGCCCCGCTTACAATCTTTCCACTCGTTCTTCAATGTTATTTGTCAACCTGAAAACGTCCAGAAGATTGTCTGTGGAGGCAGTGGTTTGAGTGTTATTGATTGTTGCGAAAGCATTCAGGAGGTTGGTGGTGAGGGCAATCGTTGAGGGGCGATCGGTGTTCCGAAAACGCTCAGGAGGCGATCGGTGAGGGGTAGGTGAGAGGTTGTCGGTGCGAGTTCCAGCTAACACGGCGCTGCAACGAATTGACAAGCGATGGAGGCTGCGTTCAAGTTAGTCTGCAACCGCTGAGCTTAGCGTTATGCCGCTAGTCCTTAGAGAACACATATAAGAACTGTGTCCACTAGCACTTGAACAATCGGAGCAAATGTACTATTTTTGTCTCAGCTATTTTCGAGACGCAAGGCTAGTGATGGCTAAAAATGTTCAAAGCAAGCCGAATTACGGCATTGATGCACCAGGTCTGTTGCGCTTCTTTTTTATTTCTGGTGCAGTTGCATTAGCAATCTTTCTTGTGGTGCTATTTTCATCGGTATTGGGGCAAATTCCAAAAATAATTGTCGTTACTCTGTTGGGTATTGCAGTTACCTACTTGCTTGGCATGGGTTGCTTCATGCTTTATGGCAGTAAAGTCATGAAGTTAAAAGATAGAGACAAACTACTGAATCTAGTTCAGTGGTCGGGTAGTGAGCTTGTACTTGACGTGGGTTGTGGACGAGGTTTAATGCTAGTCGGGGCTGCAAAGCACCTTACCTCGGGCAAAGCGATCGGCATTGACCTATGGAGTCAGCAAGACCAGGCTAACAATAGTTCTGCTGCTGCCCTATCAAATGCTGCAATCGAAGGTGTTACGGAGTGCGTTGAAATCAAAACAGCCGATATGCGTCAATTGCCTTTTTCAGAAAATTACTTTGATGTTGTGCTCTCAAGTTGGACGGTTCATAACTTAGAAGCAAAGATCGATCGAGAAAAAGCATTAAGTGAAATAATTAGGGTTCTCAAGCCTAATGGCACGGTCGTTTTGGTAGACATTGAGCATCAGGATGAGTATGCAAAGTATTTTGAGCTTCATGGCATGACAAATATTCAGTTTTACAACAATCCAATTCGAGATGTAATTCTTAAGGCGTTAACTTTTGGTAGTTTCGCACCATCTGCTGTTTTGGCTTGCAAAGCGGCATAACAATTCGCTCGGAGCGGACTGCCGAAAGTCACTGATCCTGAGTTTGAGATGACTTGCAGCCGCTCAAGCGAACCGTGTGCGATTCGTTCATCCTAAATGGGTAGCGATACTCAGGGACGGATGGCGAGGTTAGAACCTCGATAACTGAATCACTGTGAGGGTGAAAGTCCCTCTCTACAGATGCAAGTAGTAACAGCATCACCCCTACGGTAGCGACTGGTCATCAATCCGTAAAGCGGGGTGAAAAGGCGACAAGCTAGAAGCCTCATCTGGTGGCCGCCGAGCATGAATCTACGGACAGCGCAAGCGAAGCTATGTCTGAACTGTCGTGAGTTGAACCCAGCCAAATCAGGCTGATAGGCTGGACAAAGGATATTGGGGCGGGCGTTTACGTTTGCGACTCGTATGCATTCCCACAAAACCCGGCAGAAAGTAGCGTGCTAAGGATTCAAGAACGGTGATTTGGAACGAAGTAACTCCTCAATGGCTCTTAGGGAAGGTCGATGCCCTGAGAAGGTGCCAACCGCAAGCCATGAGTGAGCAAGATGGTCTAAGAAGCCAAAGCCTAGAGTAATGCCTGGGATATGCTGACGTAGACCCGATAGTTTGGAATGAATGGGTACAAGTAGCAGTTGATAAGTCTAAGGCACAGTTGATGAAACTGATGATGGAATGGAGAACAATCCCCTGGCATAAGCTGGAGCGGAGAGTTCTCAAGCTGCAAACGCGCATATTCAAAGCCTCGCATCGTGGTGACATAAAAGCAGTCCGGCGACTCCAGAAAACACTCATGCGGTCATGGTCAGCCAAGTGTCTGGCGGTAAGGCGGGTGAGTCAGGATAATCAGGGCAAGCAAACGGCAGAAATAGACGGCATCAAATCCCTTGCACCTGCCCAACGGCTAGAACTGGTGAATCAATTAAGACTCTCCAGACGGGCAAAACCCACACGCCGGGTTTGGATACCCAAGCCCGGAGGCGCAGCGGAAAAACGCCCGCTGGGAATTCCCACTATCGCTGACCGCGCCTTGCAAGCGCTGGTCAAACTGGCACTAGAACCTCAATGGGAGGCTCAATTTGAGCCAAACAGCTATGGGTTTCGCCCCGGACGTGGATGTCATGATGCAATTGAAGCAATTTACAATGGAGTTTTCCTGAAAGCCAAATATGTGCTGGATGCGGATATCTCCAAGTGCTTCGACCAAATCAACCAGGAAAACCTGTTGGCAAAACTCAACACCTTCCCAACGCTTCGCCGCCAAATTCAGGCGTGGTTGAAATCAGGGGTGATGGATCAAGGACAGTGGTTTGCGACATCGGCGGGAACACCCCAAGGTGGAGTGATTTCTCCGCTATTGGCGAACATTGCCTTACATGGCATGGAAGAATGCATCAAGCAGGCATTCCCTCGATGGGATGCCAAAAGAGGCGGTCATTGTCAACCGCCTCATTTGATCCGTTACGCCGATGACCTGGTGGTGCTTCATGCAGACCTAACCATTGTGCAACAATGCCAACAGATGCTCTCGGAATGGCTCACACCAATAGGGCTAACGCTACACCCCAGTAAAACCCGAATTACGCATACCCTCCATCCACATGAAGGGAAACTCGGATTCGATTTCCTCGGCTTCACTGTGCGACAATTTCCGGCAGGAAAATACCACACGGCTCATAATGCTTATGGAACACCGCTGGGGTTCAAAACCTTGATCCAACCCAGCCAAGCCAGCATCAAACGAGATCATTCAACGGCATCAATCAGCAACCCAATTGCAATTGATTAGTGCCCTCAATCCGGTGATTATCGGTTGGTCAAATTATTTCTCGACGGTGGTGAGTTCTGACGCTTATCAATGGCTGGATCATTGGCTCTATCTTCAGTTGAAAGACTGGGCAACGCATCGTCATCCTCGTAAAAGCCAACGTTGGATTGCTAACAAATATTGGCTCATTGACCGAGGAGAAGGATGGACATTTGCGACGGTTTCCCAAGATGGTGTTCAACGCTTAGCAGTACACAATCACACCGTGATAAAACGACATATCAAAGTCCAGAGTACTCGCTCTCCGTTTGATGCCGATTGGCTCTACTGGAGTATCCGCATGGGACGACATCCTCAAGTCAATCAGCGGGTAGCTTCGCTACTCAAACGACAAAAAGGAATCTGCCCACTCTGCCGACTGTTTTTCAAAGATGGGGATTTACTGGAAATCGACCACATCATCCCTCGCTTAAAAGGCGGTAAAGATGAATTGAATAACCTCCAGCTTCTCCACCGTCATTGCCATGATGTCAAATCTGTCAACGATGGCAGATGAAGTGTAGATGACAACTACCAAGCTATTGAGGAGCCGGATGAATCGAAAAGATTCACGTCCGGTTTTGGAGACCATCGGGGCTGGTGACAGCCTCGCTGAGTTTAATTATGCTGCTGAATTTTTGTGAGGGCGTAGTTGAAAAGTTATCCCTTGGTTTGGGCATGAGCTACTGCAAGTTCTAGCAGGATGTATTCATCAACACAGAGGAAACTCAAAAGGAGACTTTGCCTCTACTGATGTAAGTTTGGTACTGAGTTATGACGATAGTTCCAGGTGGTAGCTTTGACAAGATTAGCCCAACGGCACTGCTGACAGCTTATGCACGGCAGTTTGCTGGCATTCCTTACACAAGAGAAATCGCAGAACTCACGGATGCGATTGCAACCGTCAATCAGTTCACGGAAGGAAAACTCAACTCGCTAGTCATTGGGCTAGCAGCAATTGTGGAAGGGCGATACAAAGCGATCGAATACGTCAGGTCGCAGTTTCACGCCACGCAAATCCTTGAGCTTGCCTCTGGACTTCTGCCACGTGGCATGATTCTCTCACAACAGCCAGAGATTACCTTTATCGAAAGCGATCTCCTTGCCATGATTCACCAAAAACAGCAACTTGCTCAACAATTAATCGGTGACCGTCCTAATCTCCATTTCTTGGACATTGACGCGACCACCACTCTAAATTCCTCACGCTTGAGTGCCTATTTCCATGTCGATCAACCTGTAACAGTCTTGTGTGAGGGATTAATGATGTATCTAACCTTTGCTGAAAAACGACAGGTGTTTGCCAACATGCGGGAGATTTTGCAAACGTTTGGAGGGGTCTGGATTACGCCTGACCTGACTACAAAAGTAGGGGCAGATCAGATGGGACGAAATTCTGCTGCATTCGAGCCAGTCAATCAGAAGATCTCAAGTTTGACAGGTCGGCTCGTTGCAGAGAATGAGTTTGCTGACCTTGACCAGGCAAGACAATTTGTTCGAGAACAAGGATTTCAGCTTGACGAGTTTAGTATGTTAGAGGTGCTTGACCAATTAGAGTCATTATCGACACTGAAAATTGAACGAGATATTGCGAAAGTGATGCTCTCGACAATCCCTATTTTTGTGATGAGCCTTGAATAAGTTTGATAGCTGGATGCTCTAGAAAGCGGCAAAGCATAATGGGTCGAGGAGGGTGTTTCTCCCTCCCCTCCCACACCACCTGCCATGCGGGTCCGCAACAGGCGGTTCATGAAGACGCACAAACAACACTGATCACTTAAGCTGTAATAGTTGAGACTTAATCTGACACCATTTCTCAGTATCCGATAAGCTCATCTGTCAGATTAAGTTTGATTTATTACAACCTGCCCATGTCGTTACCGATCGCGTTAGCGTCTCCGAAGGAGAATCGCCCGATGTTGTTACTGATCGGCTCCTGACTCCTGACTCTTTCTTCTAACTTCCGTAGTTCGCAACGCGCTTCTTCAGCTAACCGTTCCAACGCCCCGGCGAGAACTTCGAGATCCCGTAGCCCACCAGAGAACCAACGGACTAAGAACTCTGCCATCTCACACTTCATCGTCTTGGGAACCGGAATAATTTCGATCTCAGGCATTATCTTATCCTCTAAGGTTGATTGCCGATCGTCTTCGTGGAGAACTCGCAGCGGCAGCGTTCAGCGGGTTTCCGTACTACGCAACGGAGCGTTGATTGTCGGGTAGGTAGATGACGACTTGCTGACCCTTGTCTTCGGACTTCGTTTCAACGGTGATGCGATCGGTTCAATTCGCTTGAGCCTTAAGCCAAAAGATGGTGGCGGTTAATGCTTGCTTGCTGGGTTTGCCTTCCTCATCGTCGGTGAAGGCAATGTCCCATAAGCGCCCCGCCATCGCATGTTTCGCGGCAGCTCTACCCTTGCGGTAGGCTTCATCTACTTCGGGTAGCTTCAGCCAGCGATCGAGTGTAGACGGTGAAATGTTCAATGCAGTGGCAATATCGTCGAGTCTGTTACCCACCTTTGCCATGGCTTCAATGATGCTGAGGTCGGTCTTGCTGACTTCGATCGCGGGTCTACCACCACTTTTGTGGGTTGTGATTTCTTGAGTCTTCCGTGTTGCCATTAGTGATGCCCCCTGCGCTTCAGTTGTGGCAGTTCCGAGGTTGAACCCGACATCTGCATCAATAGTTTGATCTAGACAATCTCAAGCTGGAGGTCTTCAACCTTCTCATCCAAATCTGATAGGAACTGGGTAACTTGTTCGTGGTTCCGTTGCAGGTGTGCCAGCGCCCGCTCTTGCCCGTACCGCTCTCTGGTGAAGTTGCGGAACCAGGCAATTGCCCCAGCGATCGCCCCTGCCAAACTCAAACCCAATGCAATCATTTCAGTTCCCATAACAGAGATGTTAGAGACTGGTGAAAGCCGCTCCAGCCCTTGATTTCCTTATCTCTAGTCTCTGAAATTTCTATCGTTTTCGGATTGAGAATAGCGTCAGATATACGACCTGATTAAAAGAAAGATTGGTAAAGTCCCACGACCCAACCACTCTATCAGTTGCGACTTGCTCAGGTTTAAATCCGAAGCAAGACTATCAAGTCCTTGTGAAGCGAGCGGCGTCAGCCTTACGTAGAAACCCTCGCTTTTGGTTTCCTCGTAAATCTCTCCCTGATTACGTTTCGACTTGATTCCTTTCTTGCCCATGCGAAAATATTACCGGGAAAAGCTAGCTTCCCCTCATCCAGATCTCGGCACCCCGGCTGTATGCAGGTAGTTGGATGCTGACTGAAAAGTCCGTTCATGCCCCACGCCTTAATGCAGCGTGGGGTATTTTTGGTAGTGCGTCAAATTAATGTGGGGTAAGTAGCGATGTCGCGCCAATTCCATGATCGCGTCGTTAATCCCGCTCTCTGAGCGGCAGTGGTTTTAAAGCGACTGTGTTGCCAAATCCAGTTGAAATA
>JAESFS010000086.1_pt1 | contig 52769 bp, 54 predicted proteins | sample 9269441 | NCBI WGS metagenome assembly JAESFS01 (sample SAMN14502548, study PRJNA617105) | algae metagenome | isolation source: Scytolyngbya sp. HA4215-MV1 and co-occurring heterotrophs from sample from... | place: USA: Laie Falls, Oahu, Hawaii | collected 2010-08-22
TTGAAGCCGGGGCTGTGCGTCCGGCGGGTTCGCTTCGTCATGCTCTCTCCTGATACGCGGCAACATCGCCGCTGTCAGGCAGGAAAACCAGTTATCGGGCCGTCCGAATTTCCCAGGCCACCTCTCAGGGCTACCTCATAGATCGGCCCGTGATCGGCTGGAATGTCTGTACTGCCGAGAAGCTGCTTCTCTCCGCCGTCGTCTAGGAACACACGCATGGTTCAGCCTCCAATCTGCCGCCGGTCGTTTTGCCACCGAAGGCCAATTTCAAAGCGCTTGTTGTTGGGTAGGTTGTTGGTTTTTCAACCGTTTCGACGATAAACAATTGAAATAAGCTGTTTCGCTTCGGAAGCTCTCATAGCCGAACTGGCGCAGCGGCACGGTCATCCGCGCGGCGAAGAATTGTTCTACCGGCGAGAAGGGTTCCTCGCCCGGCGCCGGGCCCGTGGGTGCCTGGGATGGCGGCGGCTGGGGTATCGGGCCACGCCCCTGCGGCGTGGCGCCCCAGCCTGGCGGCATACCGCCCGGGGCCTGCGGCATCGCGGGCGCCACCGCGCCGGGGCCGCGGCTGGCGCCGGCATCGAGCAGGCGTTGCAGGATCTCCTGCTGGGTGCCGGGCGGAAGATTGGGCACCGCCGCGCCGCCCGGCAGCACCGAGGGCAGTGCCGGCGCCGCCAGCGGCATGCCGGAGGGCTGCTGCGCGCGCAACGACGGCCCCAGGACAAGGCTGGGTAGCATCAGCAACAGAACCAGCAGACGCAGGATCATGGGCCTCACTTCGCTTTGATGGCATTTGGTGATGAAATCGCTAGTCTATGCAACCTTATGGCGAGTTTGATCGACAAAATACACTTGAAAACCGATGCCGCGTGGCGCCTGGGGCCGCTGGCAGTCGCGCTCGGCTTCTGGGGCAAGGGCCCTGGTGCCTGGCATGCGGCGCGTCTGCTGGGCAGCCCGCCGCTGGACCCGCTGGCTGGCGCGGACATCCGGCCGGTCTGGGAATCGCAGCGCTGGGCCGGGTTGCCGCGCGAGCCCGAGGCCTTCTGCACCGCCTGGATGGCCGCCAACCCGCCCTACAGCGGCACCGCCTGGGCCTGCGGCCAGGAGGCGGCGATTCGCGCGCTGCACCTCGCTTTGGCCCTGCCGCGGCCGATGCCCGGCTGGGCCAGGCCCGTGCTGGCGGCACATGCCCGGCGCATCGCGGCCAACCCCGCCTACGCTATGGCACAGGACAATAACCACCCCATCAGCGAGGCCGCCGGGATGTTGGCCTGCGGCCTGCTGCTGGGCGACAGCGCCATGGCGCGGCGCGGCGCGTCGCGGCTGGAACACCTTGTCGCCCGCCTCGTCGCCCCCGACGGCGCCTTTGCCCAGCCCAGCCCGGCCTATCATCGCCTCATGCTCGAGGTGCTTGTGGCGGCCGAGACGCTGCGCCGGCGCTGGGCCGGCCCCGCCTCCTCAGCGCGGTTGCTGGCGCGGGCCGGCGCCGCCACGCTGTGGCTCCGGCGCCTGGTCTGCCCGCACACCGGCGCCCTGCCGCGCATCGGCCACCAGGATGGCGCGGCCTTTTTCGCCACGCCCGATGATGCCGGCCCCGGCCTCGCCATGGCCGAGGCGCTGTTCGGCGCCGCCGCCGCTCCCGCGCCGGAGTTGCGAAGCGGGGGTTTTCGGGGCTGGTCGATGGCCGGCGCCCGCGCCGTGTTGCGCACCGGCCCGCTGCGCTTCCGCCCGGCGCATGCGGACCTGCTGCATCTCGACCTCTGGGACGGTCCGTTGAATGTGCTCCGCGACGGCGGCACCGGCGCCTACAACCCCGCGCCGGCAAATGCCTGGTGGCTGGACTATTTCTGGTCCGTCCGTGCCCACAACACCGTGCAGTTCGACGCCGACGAGCCGATGCCCCGCCTCTCCCGCTTCCTGCACGCGCGCTGGCCCGCTACGGGCAGGGATTCCGAGGCCGACTGGGTGCGCGACGCCAATGGCCGCCGCCACAGCCGCGCCGTGCGGGCCGAGGGGGGGCGGAATTGGCTGGTGGATGATGAACTGGCCGGCGCCTACACGCAGGCCACGCTGCGCTGGCGCCTGGCGCCGATGCCCTGGTGCCTGCTGCGCGATGGCGCGGAGAGCGCCGCGGCCCGCATCACCATCACGGCGGATGCCGGACTCACGATTACGCTGGAGGAGGGCTGGGAGAGCCTCGCCTATGGCGAAGTCTCACCCTGCCCGGTGCTGGTCGCCCGCGGCGCCGTCCGCCGCTTCGGGACGCTGATCCGGCTCAGACCGTGAAGCCGGCCAGGGTGAAGAGGCCATAGACCGCCGCGAGGAATACGGCCGAACCGATGACATATCCCAGCATCGAACCTTCATCGGCATTCTTGCGGGCGGGTGCGGGAGCGGCGGCGATGATGGTCGGCATGGTCATGGTCCCTTCGGCTTACAAATCCTCCTGTGCATGCGGCGTGCCAGGATTTTTCGTGCCCTGATCGCGATTTGCGACGCAAGACGCGATGACATCTGCCTCTTGCGGGACTCGGCGTCATGGCCGCACTTGTCAGCAATGCTGCACATGTTGAAACTCTCCGTGGGCGTGAAGGAGGTGGCGCAGCTCCGCGCCATCCAGGCCCGCCGCGCCATCGTCGAACCGCCGTTGCGCCACCAGACCCGGATGGGGCCCAAACGCCGCGACGAGATCCTCGACGGCGGCAGCATCTTCTGGGTCATTGCCGGCTTCGTACAGGTGCGCCAGCGCCTGATCGACATCATCGAGGACCGCTGGGATGACGGCACCCCCTGCACCGGGCTGGTGCTGGACCCGGAGCTGGTCCCGGTCGAGGCCCGGCCTGTGAAGGCTTTTCAGGGCTGGCGCTACCTCGAACCCGGCGCGGCCCCGCCGGATGTGGTGGCCATGTCGGCGGCGGAGGGGGCCGAGGCCATGCCACCCGCGATGCTGCGCGAGCTGCGATCGCTCTGTCTAATCTAGGTTCTCCAAGAATAGCGGTTTGCGGACAAATTCCCCGGCGGGGCCCATCGCGCCCGGCTTCGCGCCGGGGTGAGGTGCAGCCACATCGGCTTTAACCGGCGCAGGGACGGCGCACTCCCCAGCCCAGCCAGATCATGAATCGCGCAATGCGGACAAATCGCCTTCCCACCTGGACATGGGTCGCCCTTGATCGCGTCAGCATAGCATCCCGGGGCGACCAGGTCCAGGAATTTCGGCCTAACGCACCATCGGGCAGCCGCCCTCGGCGATCGGCCGGAAGGCCTGGCCGGCGGGAATGCTGGCCAGCAGCTCATAATAATCCCAGGCCCCGCGGCTCTCACCCGGCGCCTTCACCCGGAAGAGGTGCATGGCATGCGTCGCCCGGCCATCGGCGCGCACCACCACCTCGCCAAACAGCGGGTCCTGAATCGGTGCCGCGCGCATCGCATTGATCGCGGTCCGCGCATCATCGGTGCCCGCCGCCGCCACGCCGTTCAGATAGGCCGTGGTCGCCGAATACACGCCAGCCTGGTTGGAAGACGGCATCCGCCCATTGTGCCGGGCGGCGAAACGGGCGCTCCACGCGCGGGTTTCGGGGGTGAGGTTCCAGTAAAACGCCTCGACCAGCTGCAACCCCTGCGCGGTTTCCAACCCCATGGCGTGCACGTCATTGATGAAGGGGAGGAAGGCGATGATGGTCTGCCCGCCCCGCCCCACGCCGAACTCCGCAGCCTGCTTCACGGCGTTGATGACATCCGGCCCCGCGCTGGCCAGCCCCACCACCTGGGCGCGGGACGCCCGGGCCTGGGTCAGCTGCGCCGCGAAATCTGTATTGCCCAGCGGGTGGCGCGCCGTGCCCACCACGCGCCCGCCGCCGCCCGTGATCACCTCCGTCGCATCCCGCACGATCGCCGCGCCGAGTGCGAAATCCACCTGCAGGAAGAACCAGCTCTGCCCACCACGGGCCAGCATGGCCCCGGCGGTGGCGCGGCCGATCGCCCAGGTATCCGTCACCCATTGCACCGTGTTGGGCGAACAGGCCGAGCCCGTCAGATCGGAGGTCGCCGTCGACGAGGCCAGAAAGGCCACCCGGCTGTCGCGCAGCAGCGTGTTCACCGCCAGCCCCACGGCGGAATTGGGCACATCCACCACCGCATCCACCCCATCCGTGTCCCGCCAGCGCCGCACCAGGGCGGAGCCGACATCGGGCCGGTTCTGATGGTCGCCCGAGACGATCTCCACCCGGATGGCGGGGTTGCGGGCCATGAAATCCTCGGCAGCCATCCGCGCGGCGGTGATGCTGCCCGGACCATTATAGTCCTGGAACACGCCGGAGATGTCGTTCAGCACCCCCACCCGCACGACATTGTCCGAGATCTGCGCCTGGGCGGTGGCAATGCCCATTGCAAGAAGGGCGGCGAGGACGCGCATGGTGTTTCTCCCTGTTGTCAGGCCGCGTGCAGCCGCAGCGGCAAATGCGCCAGGCCCCGCAGCGTGTTGTTGTATTTCCGTACGGCCGGCCCGGTCGGCTCGATGGCCCGCACCCGCGCGGCCAGCGCGGTGAACAGCGCATCCGCCTCGATCCGCGCCAGCAGCGCACCCACGCAGAGATGGATACCCGAGCCGAAGCCGACATGCCCGGCGGTGCGCCGGGTGATGTCATAGCGTTCGGGGTCGGCAAATTTCTCCGGGTCGAGATTGGCGGCGCCCAGGAACATGAGCACTTTCTCGCCCTCGGGGATGGTCTCGCCCGAGAGTTCGGCGTCGCGCGTGGTCGTCCGGAAGAAGGTCTGCACCGGCGATTCCAGCCGCACGGCTTCCTCGAAGGCGGCCCTTGCCAGGCCGGGGCTTTCCCGCAGCCGGGCGTATTCGCCGGGGTTCTCGGCCAGGCAAAGCAGTGCCGCGCCCATGCCATGCACCGTGGTGTCGATCCCCGCCGTCAACAGGCTGCGCACCAGCAGCACCGCCTCCTCCGGCGTGATGTCGGCCGCGGCGTGCACGGCGGCGCCGATGCCGCCAGGCGCCAGATTCTCCAGCCGGCACTGCTCGGTTACCCAGGCGATATGCGGTGCTGCGGCGGCCAGCGCGGCCTGGCGCAGCGCATTGTCGGGGCCGAAGGCGTTGAAGGCCAGCGCGCCATAGGGCAGCAGATGTTCCCGCCCCTCCTCGCGCAGCCCCATGGCGTCGGGGAAGACGGCGAGCGGAAAGCCCTCGGCGATATCGGCGATGCCATCGACCTCGCCCCGCTCCAGCAGTCGCTCCACCAGGGCTTCGGCGGCGGCCAGGAAACCGCCGCGCAGCCGGGCGATGGTTGCCGGCGCAAGCGCGCGGGCCAGCGCATTTCGCGCACGCGCATGCTCGGGCGGGTCGGCCTCCAGCACCAGCGAGGCCGGGCGCCAGGGCTTTTCGCGGGCGAAATCCGCCAGCCCCACGCCGCGGCTGGAACAGAAGGTGGCGTGGTCGTTCAGCACCGCATGCACCTCCGCCCAGCGCGCGACGGCGTAGCAGCCATAGGCGCTGAGCCGCACCACCGGGCCCGCCGCGCGCAGGCTGGCGAAGGCCGGGCGCGGCGTGTCGAAGAATTCAGGCGAGAACGGATCGAGATCAGAAACCGGGATCATGCCAAAACCCTCGACGCGGCCGCGCCCTTGCGCCAGATTATTCCATCATGACCGCACCCGTCCTCGACCTCGAACACTACGCCCCGGCACTGCTGACCTTTCTGGCCAATAAGCTGACGGTCGGCGCCAATGCCCTCTACCGCCAGAAATTCGGGGTGGGCGTCACGGAATGGCGCATCATGGCGCTGCTCGCCATCGAAGCGCCGATCCCGGCCGCGCGCATCTGCCAGGTCATCGGCCTGGACAAGGGGCCAGTCAGCCGCTGCCTCGCGGGAATGGAGGAAGCCGGCCTGGTGCGGGTGAAGCCCGACCGCAATGACGCCCGCCTGCGGCCAGTGGCGCTGACCGCCACGGGCCGACGGATGCATGACCGCATCATCAAGCTGGCGCTGGACCGTGAGGCGAAGCTGCTGTCCTGCCTGAACGCGACCGAGCGCAAGACCTTGCTGGCCCTGCTGAACCGCCTGCACGCCAATCTGGCCGCCGTCGAGACCTGACATCGTTTTCTCCCCGGCGGGATGCAACCACATTGATGGTTGCAAACGCAAGGGTTATCGCCCACTGGGGAGGGCGGGCGGGTTAACGCAGTGTGGCGCGCAGCACGTGTTTCTGGATCTTGCCGGTGCTGGTCTTCGGCAGCTCCTGGAACACCACCCGCTTGGGCACCTTGAAGCCGGCGAGCGTGACGCGGCAATGCGCCACGATCTCCTCTGCCGTCGCGGCATGGCCGGGCCTGAGCTCGATGAAGGCGCAGGGCACCTCGCCCCATTTCTCATCCGGTGCCGCCACCACAGCCGCCAGCGCCACGGCGGGGTGCTTGAACAGCGTGTCCTCCACCTCGATGGACGAAATATTCTCGCCGCCCGAGATGATGATGTCCTTCGAGCGGTCCTTCAGCTGGATATAGCCATTGGGGTATTTCACCGCGAGGTCGCCGGTGTGGAACCAGCCGCCGGCGAAGGCGGCCGCGGTCGCGGACACGTCCTTCAGGTAGCCCTTCATCACCACATTGCCCCGCATCATGACCTCACCCATCGAGGCGCCATCGGCGGCGACGGGCTCCATGATCACGGGGTCCATCACATCCAGCCCCTCCAGCGCCTGGTAGCGCACGCCCTGGCGCGCCATCAGCATGGCCTGGTCGGAGGCCGGCAGCCCGTCCCATTGCGCCTGCCATTCATTGACGACGGAGGGGCCGTAGACCTCGGTAAGCCCATAGACATGCACAACCCGGAAGCCGGCCTCCTTCATGGCGAAAAGCACCGCCTCGGGCGGTGGCGCGCCAGCGGTGATGAAGCTGACCTGTTGCGCGAGCAACCGCTTCTCGGCCTCAGGTGTCGCCAGCAGCGTGCTCATCACGATGGGCGCGCCGCACATGTGGCTGACCTGGTGCTCATCCATCAGCGCCCACATCGCCGGGCCCCGCACCGCGCGCAGGCAGACATGCGTGCCGGCCAGCGCTGTGATGGTCCAAGGAAAGCACCAGCCATTGCAATGGAACATCGGCAGCGTCCACAAATAGGCCGGGTGCCGGTTCATATCGCCCGAGAGCACATTGCCGGTGGCCAGCAGATGCGCGCCGCGATGGTGATAGACCACGCCCTTTGGCCGCCCGGTGGTGCCCGAGGTATAGTTCAGCGCGATGGCATCCCACTCATCCGCCGGCAGCGGCCAGGCGAATTTTTCGTCGCCTTCCGCCAGCAGGGCTTCGTAATCCAGCCCGCCCAGCGTGGCGTCTTGCGGCGCGGTATGGTCATTCACCTCGATGATGGTCGGCCGGTTGGTGCAATGTTCAAAGGCCGCGGTCAGCACCGGCAGGAACTCCCGGTCGACGATGACCAGCTTCGCCTCGCCATGATCCAGGATATAGCCGACCGTCGAGGCATCGAGCCGGGTGTTGATGGCGTTCAGCACGCAGCCCGCCATCGGCACGCCGTAATGGCATTCCAGCATTTCCGGAATATTGGGCAGCAATGCCGCCACCGTATCGCCGCGCTTCAACCCGCGCTTGCTGAGCGCATGGGCCAGCTTCACGCAGCGCGCGCGCAGCGCGGCATAACTGCGGCGGATCTCGCCATGGACCACGGCCACGCGCTCGGGATGCACGGTGGCCGCGCGCTCGAGGAACAGCAGCGGCGTCAGCGGCTGGTGGTTGGCCGGGCCGCGTTCCAGCCCGTCATCATACATGTTCATTTCATCGGTCCTGCCATTGCGGGGCACGTTTTTCGAGAAAGGCGCCGATGCCCTCCTTCGCATCCCAGGCCATCATGTTGTCCACCATCACGGCCGCGGCCTTGGCATAGGCCTCCGGCAGCGCGCACGCAGCCTGCGCGTTGAAGCCCGCCTTGCCCATGCGGATGGTGATCTGCGAACGCGCGGCAATGCCCTCGGCCAGCTCCAGCGCCGCCGCCCGGGCGTCGTCCTCCACCCGGTTGATCAGCCCCATCGCGCGGGCCTCCTCGGCACCGACCATGCGTCCGGTCAGCAGCATGTCCATCGCCGCCCGGCGTCCCACCGTGCGCGAAATCGCCACCGCCGGCGTCGAGCAGAACAGCCCGATATCCACCCCAGGCGTGCAGAATTTCGAGCCAGGCGTGGCCACCGCCAAATCGCAACTCGCCACCAGCTGACAGCCAGCGGCGGTGGCGACACCCTCGACCGCGGCAATGACGGGCTGCGGCAAACTCACCACCGCCTGCATGACGCGCGCGCAGGCTGCCATCGCCTCGGTGTAGAAGCCGCGCCCGCCATCGGCATCCGCGCGATGCGCCCGCATCTCCTTCAGATCATGCCCGCCCGAAAATACCGGACCCTCGGCCGCCAGGATGACGCAGCGCGTATCTGATGCGGCGATCTCAGCCAGCGCCGCCTCCAGCGCCGTCAGCATTTCAAGGCTCAGCGCATTGCGCGCCGGGGCGCGGTCGAGCACCAGCCATTCCACCCCCGAATTCGTGCGTGTCCGGCTCAGCATCCCAGCACCGCCTTGATCTCATCCAGGATGGCAGGGTCATCGATCGTCGGCGGCACCGCATAGTCCTCCCGATCCGCGATTTTGCGCAGCGTCTGCCGCAGGATTTTCCCCGAACGCGTCTTCGGCAAACGCGCCACCACCCGCGCCTCACGAAAAGCCGCCACCGGGCCGATATGCTCCCGCACCCGTGCCACCAGTTCCGCGGTCACCGTCTCGTTTGGCTTGTTGACGCCGGCCTTCAGCACCACGAGACCGAGCGGCGACTGCCCCTTCAGCGCATCAGCCACGCCGATCACCGCGCATTCGGCAATATCCGGATGACCGGACAGCACCTCCTCCATCTGCCCGGTGGACAGCCGATGCCCCGCGACATTGATGATGTCATCGGTCCTACCCATCACCCAGACATAGCCATCACTATCCACCATCCCGGCATCGGAGGTGTCGTAATAGCCGGGGTAGTGTTCCAGATAGGCCTCCCGAAACCGCTCCGGTGCCTGCCACAGCGTGTTCAGGCAACCCGGCGGCATGGGCAGCCGCACCGCCAGCGTGCCCATGGCGCCACGCGGCAGCTCTTGCCCCGCCTCATCCACCGCCACGACGTGAAAACCCGGGCTCGCCTTGCCGCCGCTGCCCACGCGGGCAGGGAAGAGCCCCAGGCCCCGGAAGGCACCGGTGATCGGCCAGCCCGTCTCGGTCTGCCACCAATGGTCGATGACGGGTCGCTCCAGCAGCGCCTCCACCCATTGCGCCGTGTCGGGGTCGCAGCGCTCGCCAGCCAGGAACAGCGCCTCCAGCTTCGATAAATCATATTGCGCCAGAAGCGCGCCTTTCGGGTCCTCCTTCTTGATCGCGCGGATCGCGGTGGGCGCGGTGAACAGCACCTTCACCCCATGCTCCTCGCAAACCCGCCAGAAGGCCCCGGCATCGGGCGTGCCCACCGGCTTGCCCTCGTAGAGCAGCGTCGTGCAACCCGCGAGCAGCGGCGCGTAGACGATGTAGCTGTGCCCCACCACCCAACCGACATCGCTGGCCGACCACATGACATCGCCAGGCCGCAGCCCGTAGATCAGCGGCATGCTCTGATGCAGCGCCACGGCATGGCCGCCATTCTCGCGCACAATCCCCTTGGGCTTCCCCGTCGTGCCGGAGGTGTAGAGGATATAGAGCGGGTGCGTGGCCTCCACCTCAACGCAGGGGTGCGGCGCCGCAGCCTCCACCGCGCTCTCGAAATCCACATCACCCGGGCCCATCGCCGCGCGCTCCTGCGGCCTTTGCAGCAGCAGGGTGAAGGCGGGCTTGTGTGTGGCCATCTCCAGCGCCGCATCCAGCAGCGGCTTGTAATGCACCACCCGAGCGCCCTCGAGCCCGCAACTCGCCGTGATCACCGCCACCGGGCGCGCGTCATCGATCCGCGCCGCCAGCTCGGCCGAGGCGAAGCCGCCAAACACGACCGAATGCACCGCCCCCAGCCGCGCGCAGGCCAGCATGGCCATCACCGCCTCGGGCACCATGGGCATGTAGATGATGACCCGCTCGCCCTTGGTCACACCGCGCGTTGCCAGCGCCCCGGCCAGCTTTTCCACCCGCGCCAGCAATTCGGCATAGGAGAAGCGCCGCTTCGTCTCGGTCACCGGGCTGTCGTAGATCAGCGCCGTATCGCCGCCGCGCCCGGCCAGCACATGCCGGTCCAGCGCGTTATGACACGTGTTCAGCCAGCCATCGGCGAACCACAGCCCATAGCTGCCCTGCCCGGCGAAGAAGGCGCGGCTCGGCGGGCGGTGCCAATCCAGCCCCGCTGCCGCCGCCATCCAATAGGCCTCGCCATCCGCCGCCCAGCGGGCGCGGGTTGCATCATAGCCGGCGGTTGTCCCGTCCATGGCCCGTTATCCTCCCCTATGGGCGGTCAGCTCCGATGCATGCCGCCGCTGTCCACATCCAGCACCGTACCATTGATCGAGGCACCGCGCGGGCTGGCGCCGAAGACCGCGAGTTCGGCGATCTCGCGCGGTTCGATCGGCCGGCCCAGCGGCAGGCCGGTCAGCGTCTCGCGCCAGCGCTCGGCATCGCCCAGTTTCTGCTGCGCGTTGAAGCGTGCCTGTGTCTCCATGCGGTCCGTGGCTGTCACCGCCGGATTGATGCCGAAGACCCGTACCTTGTCGTTCTGCGTCTGCCCGCCGAGCGCGTGGGTGAAGGCGATGAGCGCGGCATTGCCCGCCGCCCCCGCGATATAGCCGCCCTTGGGCGCGCGCCCGGCCATGCCGATGATGTTCACGATCACGCCCGATTTCCGCGCCAGCATGGCCGGCAAAAAGAGCTGGCAGAGATGGATGTACCCAAAAACCTTCAAATCCCACGCCTGCTTCCAGCGCGCGATGGAGATATCGGCCACGCCGCCCGAGGGGATGGCGCCGGCATTGTTCACCAGGATATCGGCATCTGGCGCCATGGCCTGCAGCTTCTCGCGGTCCGCATCGGCCGAGAGATCGGCCGCCAGCACCCGTACGCCCACCTGATAGCGCGCCCGCAGGCTGGCCGCCGCCGCGTCCAGCACGGCCCCATCGCGGGCTGAGAGCAGCAGGTCGCAGCCCTCGGCGGCGAAGGCTTCGGCGCAGGCCAGGCCAATGCCCTTGCTGCCGCCGGTGATCACGACGCTCTTGCCGCGCAGTTCCATGTCCATGACGTGCACTCCCTTGTCGGGCGCTACCGTATCGACTCCGCCGGCACCGCAAAACCCCTGGCCGCGCCCAGCTCCATCACACTGCTCACCCCGGCCACGGCGAAGCGCCCACCCGGCAGCACCAGCAACAAGGGCGCGCCCGAGGCGCCGCGTGTCGCCGTGCAGCCATGCGCCACCAGCGCCGCGCCGGCGGTGTCGCGCGCGCGCCCCAGCACGGCGCAGGCGGTGTCGGCCAGCAGCACCTCGGCCCGGTCCTGCTGATAACCGCCCAACATCACGGCGGCTCCGTCCGGCAGGTCGCCCTGCCACAGCGGCAGGGTGGGGCCGGCCAGCCGGGTGGCAAGCCGCAGCACCGCCCAATCCGCGCCCAGCGGCCCGCGCCCGGCCGGGTCCCACCCCGCGCCCACCGAAAACGCCGCCACGCGGGCATGGCCGGTATAATCCCCGCGGGAGAAGCCCTGCAGAAAATGCACCGAGCCGGGCTGCACCAACTGCCCGGTCAGACGGCTGCCCAGGCAATGCGCCGCCGTCAGCACCCGGTCTGGCGCGATCAGCACGCCGGTGCAGCGGCCGCCCAGCTCGGTCTGCACCCGGCCCAGCGCGGCCCAGGGCAGCGTGGCAACATCCACCGGCACGCGGCGGTCGGCGCCGCCGATGCCGGGCAGGGTGCTGCGGGGAATGACCTGATCGGATGGTGCGACCTGTGCCTGCACAGCGCCGGACAGCAGCAGTGCCAGGATCAGCCGCACAAAAGCTCATCGACCAGCGCCGGCACCAGCGATGTCGCCGGGCCGCTGCGCGTTTCGGTGAAGCGACCGCCCGTCGGCTCCAGGTTCAGTTCGATGCTGCGCGCGCCGCGCGGCAGCGCGCCCGCAAAACCGGCGGCGGGATAGACGGTGCCTGAGGTGCCGATGGCGACGAAAATATCGGCCCGCGCCAACGCCGCCTGGATCTCCACGAGGTGCAGCGGCACTTCGCCGAACCAGACGATATCGGGCCGCAGCGCAGCCCCGCCGCAGGTCGGGCATGGCGTGCCCGGTGGTATCGCCCCCTCCCAGGGGTGCACGCTCTCGCAGGCCATGCAGCGCGCGCGCTTGAGCGCACCATGCATCTGCACCATGCGGCTGCTGCCGGCGCGGGCATGCAAGTCATCGACATTCTGGGTGACCAGCAGCAATTCGCCCGTCCATTCCCGGTCCAGCCGCGCCAGCGCGTGATGCGCGGCATTGGGCGCGACTTCGGCGAGCTGTGCCCGCCGCGCATCATACCAGCCCAGCACCAGGGCTGGGTCGCGGGCAAAGGCCTCGGGCGTTGCCAGATCCTGTGGCCGGAAGCGCTGCCACAGCCCGCCGGGATCACGGAAGGTGGCCAGGCCCGATTCGGCGCTGATCCCCGCGCCGGTCAGGATGACGATGCGCCGCCCCGCCGGCCCTTCAGGCCGCAAGCTCATACTCCACCTCGGGCACATAGGTCGCGCATTCCTTGCCGAGCAGCGAGGAGAACAGCACGAAGCTCTCCACCATCAGCGGTTCGGCGCGGAACAAATTGTGGCGCTGGACATACTCGATGAGTTTTGGCGGGGCCACCGCATCGGTGCGCGCCAGGGTGACATGCGGCGTGAAGCGTTTGCGTTCGGGCTGCAGGCCCACCCGCTGCAGCGCCGTCTCCACCTTGTTCTGCAAATGGCTGAGCGCGTCATTGCGCTCGGCGCAGACATGGACGGATTGGATGCGCCCCTGCTTTTCGAAGATGCCCAAGCCGTGCAGCGAGAGCTGGAAGGGCCGGGCGCGGATGCCAGCCAGGGCCTCGTCTACCTCCTCGGCCTGCCAGTTCTGCACCTCGCCGATGAAGCGCAGCGTCAGGTGGTAGTTCTCCGGCCGGATCCACCGCGCCCCCGGCACGCCCATGGCGATGGCCGAGAGCTGGACGGTCAATTCCTCCGGCAGGGCCAGGGCGACGAAGAGACGCAGGGGCATGGGGCAGGCTCCCACCGATTCGCTGTCGATCATGCCCGCTAGGGGCGGATTTGGTCCAGCAGGGTTTGTGTGACAGGCAGCAGGCGCTGCACCATCACCCGAACGCCGGCCTGGTTGGGGTGGATGCCATCGGGTTGGTTCATCGCGGCGATGCCCGCCACACCCTCGAGCAGGAAGGGGTAGAAGATCACCCCCGGCCGCTCGGCCGCCAGCGAGGTGAAGATGGCGGCGAATTCCCGCCCGTAATCGGCGCCCAGATTGGGTGGCGCGATCATCCCCGCCAGCATGGTGGGGATGCGCCGCGCCGCCAGCCGGTCGAGAATACCGACCAGATTGGCCCGGCTCGCCGCCGGCGGCAGTGCCCGCAGCCCGTCATTGCCGCCCAGCGCCACGATCGCCGCCTGGGGGTTTTCGGCCAGCGACCAGTCGATCCGCGCCAGCCCACCGGCCGTGGTGTCGCCCGAAACCCCGCCATCGAGGATGCGCACCGCCCGCCCCGCTGCCACCAGCGCCGCCTGCAGTTGCGGCACGATGCCCTGGCCGGGCGGCAGGCCGTAGCCAGCGGTGATGCTGTCGCCCAGCATCAGCAGCCGGACGGGCGTCTGCGCCCCAGCGGGCGTGAAACACGGAAACACGCCGAAACCAAGCGCGGCCTTTTGCAGCGCAGCGCGGCGCCCATATCTGCCAACCATGGACATCCAGCCACAAACCCCCGCGCTCATTGAAGCGCACAACCTCCAATTCGAAGTGGTGGGGGCGGCGGGACGAGTCAACATCCTGCGCGGCGTCGATCTGCGCATCGGCCCGTCGGAGGTGGTGGGCATCGTCGGGCCCTCGGGCTCGGGGAAAACCTCGCTGCTGATGCTGCTCGCGGGGCTGGACCGGGCGACCGGCGGCAGCCTGATGTTGGCCGGCCACGACCTCGCCGCCATGGATGAGGACGGGCTGGCCCGCTTCCGGCGCGATGAGGTCGGCATCGTCTTCCAGTCCTTTCACCTCGTCCCCACCATGACGGCGCTGGAAAATGCCGGTCTGCCGCTGGAATTCGCCGGCGACGACACCGCCGCCATCCGCGCCGAGGCAGCGCTGAAGGCCGTCGGCCTGGGCCATCGCATCCACCACTATCCCGGCCAGCTCTCGGGCGGTGAGCAGCAGCGCGTGGCCGTGGCCCGGGCCTTCGTGGCATTGCCCAAGCTGATCCTGGCCGATGAGCCCACCGGCAACCTCGACCGCGCGACGGGCCAATCGGTGATGGAGCTGCTGTTCTCGCTGCGGGAAAAATACGGCACCACCCTGGTGCTGATCACCCATGACCCGGCGCTGGCCGCGCGCTGCGACCGGCAGCTGCGCATGGAAGACGGCAAGCTGGTCGAAGATTTCTCGCTCGTCCCCGCCGAATGAAAAATATCTTCCTCGGTTTGAAGCTGGCCCGGCGTGAACTGCGCGGCGGCACCCGCGGGTTGCGCATCGTCCTCGCCTGTCTGGCCCTTGGCGTCGCCGCCATCGCCGCCGTGGGCTCGCTGCGCGCCGCCATCCAGGCCGGGCTGCAGGCCGATGGCGCCCGCCTGCTGGGCGGCGATTTCGAAATCCGCGCCGGCTACCAGCCCGTCCCGCCCGAGCCCATCGCCTGGGCCACCGCGCGCGGCGCCACTGCCAGCGCCGTCCTGCTCACCCGCGCCATGCTGGTGGCGCCGAGCGGTGAACGCACGCTGGTCGAACTGAAGCTCGTCGATGCCGCCTACCCCCTCTACGGCCAGCTGCGCCTGGAGCCAGGCACGCTGGAACGCGGCACGGTGGCGGTGGAACCCGCGGTGATGGAGCGCCTGAACCTCTCCATCGGCGACGAAATCCGCCTGGGCGAGGCGCGGCTGCGCCTGGCAGCCACCATCGCCGAGGAGCCCGACAAGGTCGCCTCCCCCACCATCTTCGGCCCGCGCGCCATGATCAACCTCGCCGACCTGCCGGCCACCCAGCTCGCCCAGCCCGGCAGCCTGATCAATAACGAGGTCCGCTTCCGCCTGCCCGAGGGGGTGAATCCCCAGGCCTTCGTGCGCGATCTGCGCGCCGCCTTTCCCGATGCCGTCTGGCGCCTGCGCATGGCCAGCCAGGCGGAGCCCGGGGTGAACCGCTTTCTCGACCGCGCGGCCTCCTTCCTCACTTTGGCCGGGCTGACGGCCCTGCTGGTGGGCGGCATCGGCGTGGCCACCGGCGTGCGCGCCTGGCTGGAGGCCCGCGCGCGCACCATCGCGACACTCCGCTGCATGGGCGCCCCGGCGGGTGTCATCTTCGCCACCTATCTCTGGCAGGTGCTGGCGCTCGCCGTGCTGGGCACCGGCATAGGGCTGGTGGCGGGCTTCGGGCTGACGGCGCTGGCCGCCTGGGCACTCTCGGCCGTGCTGCCGGTGCCGCCGGTGCTGCTGCCCTACCCCGCGCCGCTGGCCCTGGCGGCGCTCTATGGGCTGCTGACGGCATTGGTGTTTTCCCTCTGGCCGCTGGGGCGGGCACGGGAAATCCCGGGGGCGGCGCTGTTCCGTGACAGTTCGGCCCCTTCGCGGGCCTGGCCGCGCCTCTCGCTCATCCTGCTCAACGCCGCGGCGCTGGCGGGGCTGGTCGCGCTCGTGGTCCTCACCGCCGAGCAGCCCCGCTTCGCCGCTGGCTTCTGCGCCGGCGCGGCGGCAGCACTGGGCCTCTTCCGCCTCGGCGCCTGGGGGCTGACGGCGCTGGTCAAGCGCCTGCCGCGCGCCAGAACGCCGGCCTGGCGCCTGGGGCTGGCCAATCTGCACCGGCCCGGCGCGCCCACGCCCATCATGGTGGTGGCGCTTGGCATCGGCCTGACCACGCTGGCCGCCATCGCGCAGATCCAGGGCAACCTCACCGCCGCCATCGGCAATGAGATGCCGGCCGCCGCCCCCAATTTCTTCTTCATCGACATCCAGCCCGCCCAGGTGCCGGCTTTTGACGCCATGCTGCGCGCCAACCCCGCGGTGACCGAGATGCGCCGCGTGCCCAGCCTGCGCGCCCGTGTCGTTTCCGTGAATGGCGTCCCGTCCGACCAGGTGCGCGTTTCGCCCGACAGCGCCTGGGCGCTGAATGGCGACCGTGGCCTGACCTACACCGGCCCCATGCCGGCCGATACGCGCCTCGTCGCCGGCGAATGGTGGCCGGCGGATTACCGCGGCGCGCCGCTGGTCTCCTTCGATGCCCAGATCGCCAATGGCTGGGGGGTGAAGGTGGGCGACACCATCACCGTCAACGTGCTGGGGCGCGATGTGGTGCTGACCATCGCCAATCTACGCCAGGTCGCCTGGCGCGGCCTGGGGCTGAATTTCACCCTGATCGCCTCGCCCGGGCTGCTTGAGGCGGCGCCGCACACCCATATCGCGACCGTGCGCAACACCCCCAGCGCCGATTCCGCGCTGCTCCGCCAGGTGACGGATGCCTTCCCCAATGTGTCCGGCGTGCGCGTGCGGGAGATCCTCGAGGGTGTGGGAGTGCTGCTGGGCAAGCTGGGCGCGGCGCTCTCCGCCGTCGGCGGCGTCACCTTGCTGGCCGGGATGCTGGTGCTGGCCGGCGCCGTCGCCGCCGGCCAGGGCCGACGGGTGAGGGAGGCGGTGGTGCTGAAGACCGTGGGCGCCACGCGCGGCCAGATCCGCGCCGCCTTCCTGGTGGAATTCGGTGTGCTGGGCCTCGCGGCCGGGCTCCTGGCCGCCGCTGCGGGAACCGCCGCCGCCTGGGCGGTGACCAGCTACATCATGCGGCAGGACTGGGTGTTCCTGCCCGGCACCCTGGCCGCCACGGTGCTGGGCTGCATGGCCGTGACGCTGGCCTTCGGCTACGCCGGTACCGCCCTTGCCTTGCGGGCCAGGCCTGCGCCATTGCTGCGCAATGAGTGATGACCTGACCCATCTCCGCCGCGCCTTCGCCGTGGCGACCGAGGCCCGGGCGCGCGGTGACCGCCCCTTCGGCGCCGTGGTGGTGGCCGATGGCATGGTGCTGGCCGAGGGGCCGAGCCTGCAGGGCCTGGGCGGTGGCGGCAACCTCGCACATAGCGAGATGGTGGCGCTCGGCCGGCTGCATCTCGCCGGCGTGCCGCGTGCCACGCTGGCGCGGGCCACGATCTATTCCTCCGGCGAGCCCTGCGCCATGTGTGCCTCCGCCATTTTCTACTCGGGCATCGGCCGGGTGGTGTACGGCCTGCGCGCCGAAGCCATCGCCGCCGCCCGCAACGCCCAGGCGCATACCGCGGGCCTCGGCCTGTCCTGCCGCGCGGTGCTGGCCGCCGCCGCCGCCCCGGTGGAAGTCCTGGGCCCGCTTCTGGAGGAAGAGGGCGCCGTTCCGCACCAGGGCTACTGGGTGCCTGGCGCCGCGTGACATCTGGTCACATTTGACGGGTTGATTTGGATTACGAAAACTCCATATGATGGCGGTGTCCGAGGGCTCCGCCCCTCACAGAAAAGGAAATGATCGAGCCATGGCTCTTCAACCCGACTACCGCTTTGGCGCCGCGCCCGGTTGGGGCCGCGCCTCCGCCGTTGATGCCGCCGCGATCGATGCGGGGCTGCGGGCCTATATGCTGCGCGTTTACAACTGGATGGCCAGCGGCCTGCTGCTGACCGCCATTGTCGCCTATGCCATCGCGTCCGTGCCCGAAGTCGCGTCGATGTTCTACACGGTGGTGCGCACGCCGCGCGGCATCGCCACGGCGCCGACCATCCTGGGCTATGTCGCGATGTTCGCGCCGCTGGCCTTCATCCTGGTCCTCAGCTTCGGCATCAACCGCCTGAGCAAGACCACCACGCAGGCCCTGTTCTGGGCGTTCTGCGCGGTGATGGGCGCCTCGATGGCCAACATCTTCGCGATCTACACCAAGACTTCGGTGGCCAGCACCTTCTTCGCCACCTCCGGCATGTTCGCCGCGATGAGCATCTGGGGTTACACCACGGGCAAGGACCTGACAAAGCTCGGCTCCGTCATGATCATGGGCCTGATCGGCATCATCCTGGCCTCGCTGATCAACATCTTCCTGCAGAGCTCGGCCCTGGCCTTCGCAGTGAGCGTGATCGGCGTGATCGTGTTCTGCGGCCTCACCGCCTACGACACCCAGCGCATCAAGAACGACTACATCGAGCACAGCTATGCTGAGGGCACGGACGAAGCCGGCAAGCGCAGCGTGATGGACGCGCTGGGCCTCTACCTGAACTTCGTGAACCTCTTCCAGCTGCTGCTGCAGTTCATGGGCGTGCGCAACCAGGACTGATCCTGTCCGCATCCGAAAAGGCCCCGGCGGAGCGATCCGCCGGGGCTTTTTTTTGTAGGGGGCTGCGCGTATGCTCCCCGAAGGCGCGGGCGTAGTTCAGCGGTAGAACGTCAGCTTCCCAAGCTGAATGTCGTGGGTTCGATTCCCATCGCCCGCTCCATCCCCTCCAAGCGCTTCGCCGCCGAAGCACAGCATCAGGTTGCTTGAATCCACCCCCGCGCCGGGCGCAGCATGTCCGAAACAATGGAGGGCTGGGCCATGTTGTTGCGAATTTTGATCGGTGTGGCGCTGGCGGCGCCCGCCATGGCGCAGTCCCCCATGGCCAGCGATGGCGGGCGAATAGCCGCCCAATGGTGCGCCAATTGCCATGCCGTGACCCGCAGCGCCCCGCCGCCCACCGGCGATGCCACGCCCAGCTTCCCTGCGGTGGCGGCCATGCCCAGCACCACCGAGACCAGCCTGCGCGTCTTCCTGCAAACCCCGCACGTCAACATGCCCAACTACCAGCTCAGCACCACCGAGCTCGACGCGGTCGTAGCCTACATCTTGTCCCTGCGCCGCTGAACAGAACAAGGTGCAGGGCCGGGTCGGCCCTGCCAGGGGAGGTCCGGAGGGGGCAGCGCCCCCTCTGGTTCACCCCCGCCCCCCAAAAAACCCTCGCGGATCAACCGGCTGCCCATTCCGCCGCAATTCGACATAGAGCTGCGCCTGCTCCGAAGCCAGGCTTCCCACCGGCTCCCCCGCCAGCACACGCTCGCCGGTCGCCGTCTCCAGCCGCTCCAGCCGCGCCAGCACGAGGTGGACGCCCCCGCCGCAATCAATGATCACCAGTTGGCCATAGCTGCGGAAGCTCCCGGCATAGGCCACCCGCCCGGCGCAGGGCGCCGTCACCCGCGCGCGCGGCCCCGCGGACAGCGTCATCCCCCGCGCCGGCCCGCCTTCGCCGGAGGCGCCGAATTCACGCGCCACCTGGCCCGCCACCGGCATGGGGTGACGGCCCGAGGGCGTTTCGGCCGCGGGGGGTGGCGGGGTGCGGCTGGCGGCACGGCGGGCGGCCTCGCGCGCCTCCTGCTCCCGGCGCTCGCGTTCCAGCCGGGCCATGGCCTGTTCCAGGTCGGTCACCCGGGCGGCGGCCTCGCGCGCGCGGCGGGCGGCGCTGTCTTCCCGGGTTTGGGCCTCGGCGCGGCGGGTGCGGGCCTGGCCCAGCGCGGTTTCCAGCCGGGCATCGGCGGCGCGGGCTTCGGCACGGGCGGTGGCGAGCTTCTCCGCCTCGGCCTCCGCGGCGCGGCGGGCGGCGGCGGCCCGATCGGCGGCCTGGCGGAACGCCTCGGCCTCGGCGCCGGCATGACGGATCAGCGCCTGCATCGCCAGCAGCCCGCGCAGCGTATCGGCCGGGGGCGCCGGCACCGCCAGCAGGCTTTCGGCCGGCCAGCGCTCCAGCCGGTGCAGCAGCGGCAGGAAGGGCGCCAGGGCGGCGGCCCGGGCGGCGCGCTCGCCGGCGGCGGTCTGCGCGGCCTCGGCGGCGCCGCGCGCGGTGCCTTCGGTGGCGGCAAGCCGGGCCTCGGCCTGCTGCACGGCACGGGCGGCGGCCACCCGCGCCTCGGCCAGGCGATGCTCCTCGGCCTGGGCCGCCTGGGCGGCGCGGGCGGCCTCGCTGGCGGCGGCGCTGTCCTGGCGGGTCTGCCGCCGGGCATCGCGCAGCTCGGCCGGCGTTTGTCCCCATGCGGGCTGAAGCAGCAGCACCAGCAGCAGGGGAAAGACCAGTCTCATCGCAACAGCGACTGCCCGGTCATCGCGGCGGGCTGCGGCAGACCCAGCAGCGCCAGCAGGGTGGGCGCCACATCGGCCAGCCTGCCATCGACGAGCGTGGCGCCGGGTGGCGCGCCCTGCAGCATCACCGGCACGCGGTTGAGGGTATGGGCGGTGTGCGGCCCACCGGTCGCGGGGTCGCGCATCAGTTCGGCATTGCCGTGGTCGGCAGTCACCAGCAGGGCGCCGCCGGCCGCGCGCATCGCCGCCATGATGGCACCCAGCCCGGTATCGACCGCCTCGCAGGCCGCGATGGCGGCGGGCAGGCTGCCGGTATGGCCCACCATGTCGGCATTGGCGAAGTTCAGCACGATGAGATCATGCGCCCCCGCGGTGATCGCCGCCACGGCCTTTTCGGTGAGTTCCGGCGCGCTCATCTCCGGCTGCAGGTCGTAGGTGGCGACCCTGGGGGAGGGCACCATGACCCGCTCCTCGCCCGGCAGCACCGGCTCCTCGCCCCCATTCAGGAAGTAGGTGACGTGGGGGTATTTCTCGGTCTCGGCCATGCGCAGCTGCGTCATGCCGGCGCGGGAGACGACCTGCCCCAGCAGGTCATCCATCGATTGTGGCGGGAACAGCGTGGTGAGGTGGGCTTCCAAGGCTGTGGAGTACTGCGTCAGGCCCAGCGCTGCCACCAGCCGTGGCATGGCGCTGCGGGTGAAGCCGTCGAAGCCGGGGTCGAGCAGCGCCGCCAGGATCTCCCGCACCCGGTCGGCGCGGAAATTGAAACAGAGCAGCCCGTCGCCATCCCGCATCCCGGCATAGCCGCCGATGATGGCGGCGGGGATGAACTCATCGGTCTTGCCGGCGGCATGGGCGCTGGCGATGGCCGCCTGGGCGCTCTGTGCCGCCTCGCCCTGGCCCAGCACCATGGCGTTCCAGGCCTGGGAGACCCGCTCCCACCGGTTGTCGCGGTCCATCGCGAAATAGCGGCCGCAGACCGTGGAAAGCCGTGCGCCGGCGGGCAGCGCCGCTTCGAAAGCGGCGACGAAGGCTGGGGCGGATTGCGGCGCGGTGTCCCGCCCATCCGTCCAGCCATGGATGGCCACCGGCACGCCGGCACCGGCAAAGATACCCGCCAGGGCCAGCGCGTGGCTCTGATGCGCATGCACGCCGCCGGGCGAGAGCAGGCCCATGAGGTGCAGCGTGCCGCCACTGGCCTTCAGCGCCGCCACGGCGGTCGCCAGCGCGGGATGCGCGGCCAGTGACCCATCGGCCACCGCGGAATCGATGCGCGGCAGGTCCTGCATCACCACCCGCCCGGCGCCGAGATTGAGATGGCCGACCTCGCTATTGCCCATCTGCCCATCGGGCAGGCCGACATCCCGCCCGCAGGTGGCGAGATAGCCGCGCGGGCCCGCGGCCCAGAGCGCATCGAAACTCGGCGTGCGGGCCAGGGCCACGGCATTGTCGGCGCAATCGGGCCGGAAGCCCCAGCCATCCAGCACCACCAGCATCACGGGTTTGGCCATCGATTCGTCCCTGCCTGTCGTCCGGCCATGGCATAGCCACGCCGGCGATGCGGCGCCAGGGCGAGGTCGCTGGCGCGCGACATCCCTGCCCGCCCGTGGCAACATGGCCCCCATGCCCGTACCCCCCAACCAGGCCCCCGCCATCCGCACCATCGCCATGCCGGCCGACACCAACCCGGCCGGCGATATTTTTGGTGGCTGGCTGATGGCGCAGATGGACCTGGCCGCTGGCAATGCCGCCACACTGCGCGCGCGGGGCCGCGCCGCGACTGTGGCGGTGGAGGCGATGCATTTCCTCTCGCCCGTCATGGTGGGCGACGAGGTCAGCCTCTACACCAGCATCGTCCATGTCGGCCGCACCTCGATGAAGATCGAGGTCGAGGCCTGGCGCCGTGGCCGCGAAAGCCATGCGGCGAATAAGGTGACCGAGGCGATGTTCACCTTCGTGGCGATCGACGGGCAGCGAAAGCCCAGGCCGATCCCGCCCGAGGAGCCGGCGTAAGCCTCCGTCACAAGGATATCAGCCCGGCATCCCCGCCAGCCCCTGAGCCACATCCCCCACCGCCAGCACATCGGCGTATTTCACCGCCATGTCGTAGAGATTGGCGAAATGCGGGCCCTCATGCCGATCCGCCACGCATTCCTCCGGCACGATCATGCGAAAGCCGCAGGACAACCCCTCCACCACCGTGGCCCTCACGCAGCCCGAGGTGGAGCCTCCGGTCACGATCACCGTGTCCACGCCATGGAAGGTGAGCAGGCTGCGCAGATGGGTCTCGAAAAACGCCGACGCCATCCGCTTGCGGATGATGATGTCCGCCGGCGCCACCACGAGGCGCGGGTCGAGCTGCGCGCGGGGCGAACCATCGCGGATGTTCTGCAGGCTGTCCGGCGTGTCGCTGCGGGTGCCCCAGATGCCGCAATCCTCGCCGCCCTCGACATAGGCGACATAGGTCCAGATCACCGGAAACCCCTTGTCGCGGCAGAGCGCCGCCAGGGCGTTGATGTGCTCGCATTGCCGCGGGTCGGTCTCATAGGCGGTGGCGGGAAAGGCCGCGACATCGGTATAGGCGCGCTGCGGGTCGACATTGACCAGCGCCGCGCGCCGCCCGAAGCCGAAGCGCGCGCGCTGCGGCCCGGCCCGCAGGGCGGCCAGCAATTGCCGGGCGGTGAGATTGCTTTCGATCATGCGGCCCCCATCACGCGGCGAGACATTCATTGCGCTTCGCCGTGCAGTCCCGAGACATACACATTCGCCCCGCGCCGCTCCAGGGCGACCCCCGGCGCCCGGGCGGCGCTACGGCCGCTCGCCGCGCGCCAGCCGTGCCGCGAACTGGTCCAGCACCGGCATCAAATCGGCCACGCTGTCGATGCAGACATGCGCGCCGGCGGCGAAGAGCCGGCCCGCCGCGATGTCGCGCAGCCGGGCGAGTTCGGCCGGTGGCGTCGCCGCCAATTCCTCCGCCGAGAGCCCGACCTCATTGCCCGACAGCGTCACGCCCACCGTCCAGCAGCCCGCGGCGATGCCCTCGCCGATGCCCGCCGGCGTGTCATCCACCTTCACCACGGCACTGGCCGGGAAGACGTCGAGGTCGAGGAAGCAGCGATACATCATCATCGGCGAGGGCCGGCCGCGCGCCAGGTCGCCCGCGCAAACGAGATTGTCGGGCGCATAGCCCTGGGCGGCCGCGATGGGCAGCAGCGGCGCCATGATCTCGCGCGTGTAGCCGGTGGTGCTGCCGATCTTCATGCCCCGTGCCCGCAGCGCCGAGGCCATCTCCGCCGCGCCGGGGATGAGGATGGAATGCTCGGGCTTGCTGACCACGGCGACGTTGAGCGGCACGAAGATCTCGTAGATCGCCTGTGCATCGGCATCGGAAAACGCCCGCCCATGCTGTGCCGCCCAGGCGGCGGCCACGCGGGGCAGGGCGCCGAGCGCGCGAATATGGTCGAGCTTGGCCATGCCCATGGGGCCCCGCGCCTCGGCGATCGAAACCTCCACGCCAAACCGCGAAAACACCTCGACGAAGACGCCCATGGGCGCGCGGCTGCCCATATCCACCACCGTCCCGGCCCAATCCAGCACCACAGCCTTCAACATGCGCTCTCTCCCGCCAGTTCCTCGATGGTCTCCTCGGCGATCGCGAAGGAGGTGCTGGCCCCTGTCCCGCTGGTGATCATGACGAGCCGCACGCCCGGCATGGGCCTGTCACGGAACATCAGCTTGTCGGGGGCGGAGCTGTAGATGCCGGTCCAGCGTTCCAGCACCGGTGGTGCCGCAAGGCCCAACGCGGCCTCGAACTCATCGAGGATGAGGCGGTCCACCGCCTCGGGCTGGAAGGGGTCGGGTGTTGCGCCGTAATGGTGGCTGTCACCCACCACCAGCGAACCATCGGCCGATTGCACGACGATGAGGTGGATGCCGTGGTCGAGCTGCGCGCCCTGTTCGCGCCGCAGCACCGGGCGCAGCGCCGCTGCCTCCGGCAATTCCGAATAGCCCAGGTAGCGCACCAGGCCGAGGTCGCTCATCACCGCCGCCGGCAGCCGGAAGCCGGGGTTGCCCAGGCGCAGCATATGCAGCTTGCATTTGGTGACGCCCTGCGCCGCGATCCGCTCCGGGAAGAGGCTCAGGAAATCATCGCCGGGGCAGACCACGATGCGCCGCGCCGTCACCGCGCCGTCCGAGGTCACGACCGTCCCACCCTCCACCGCCAGCACCATGGTGTTGCGTCGGATCTCCACGCCATGCCGACGTTCCAGCCAGGCGGCGAGCAGCGGGATGGCGTCACGGCTTTCCACCCGGCGTTCATGCGGGCTGTGCAGCAGGGCGGCGGGCGCACCCGCGGTGATGCCGGGGAATCGCCGCGCCGCCTCGGCCGCGCCCAGCAATTCGCAGCCCTGGCCCATCTCGGTGCGCCGAAAAGCTTCGAGCACCGCCGCTGCCTCCGGCCGCCGCGCCAGCATCGCCAGACCGGCATGCACCATGGCGATACCCGCCTGCGGCGCGATCTCTTCCCATACATCGCGCGACCGCATGGCGCGGCGCCAACAATCGCCCGCCTGCTGGCCGGTGACAGTGACGAAGCCGAAATTTCGCACCGAGGCACCATTGGCCTGGGCATCGCGATCCAGCACCACCACGCGCATGCCGGCACGTGTGGCGGCCAGGGCATGTGCAAGGCCCAGGATTCCGGCGCCCACAATGGCGATATCATAGGCTGCGGCCATCTTCCCTGCCTTCAAAACCGGCGGCAGCCTAGCCGCAGGCCGCGGCTTGCCAAAGGGGGCTTGTGGCAGGCCATGCATTTCATGGCAGTGTCACCCAACCACCATTCGCGCGGGGCCCCAGGCCGGCGAAGGTGGCGCGGAAAACATCAGACCAGCAGGGAGTGCAACATGCGCCGTATTCTTCTCGCCACCCTGGCGGCCATCGGCCTCACGGCCGGCATCGCCCAGGCCCAGCCGCGCACCCGTCTGACGGTCTATACCGCGCTGGAGAATGAGCAGCTCGCCCCCTTCAAGGCCGCCGCCGAGCGCGCGGTGCCGGGTATCGAGATCGCCTGGGTGCGCGACAGCACCGGCGTCATCACCGCCCGCCTGATCGCCGAGCGCGCCAACCCCCGCGCCGACGTGATCTGGGGCCTATCCGTGTTCAGCCTGCTGCAGTTGGAAGCGGCCGACATGCTGGAGCCCTATACCCCCGCCGGCGCCGAGGCGCTGCGGCCCAATTTCCGCTCCGCCCGCAGCCCGATGACCTGGACGGGAATGGACGCCTTCGTCTCCGCCATCTGCTTCAACCGCGTCGTCGCCGGGCAGCGAAACCTGCCGCGCCCCGCGGTCTGGACCGACCTGCTCAACCTCGCCTTCCGCGGTCAGATCGTGATGCCCAACCCCGCCTCCTCCGGCACCGGCTTCCTGACCATCGCCGGCTGGATCGGCGCGATGGGCGAGGCCCAGGCCTGGGCCTTCATGGACCGACTGCATGAGAATGTGCAGGTCTATACCCACAGCGGCAGCGCGCCCTGCAACAACGCCGCGCGCGGTGAATTCGGCGCCGGGCTGTCCTTCGACATGCGCTCGGTCGCGCTGCGCAACCAGGGTGCCCCCATCGACGTGATCGTGCCCACGGACGGCGTGGGCTTCGACCTGGAAGCGACCGCGATCGTGCGCGGCAGCCGCAACATGGAGGCTGCCCGCCGCCTCGTTGACTTCTCTGTCACGCAGGCCGCCGGCGACCTCTATGGCCGCTTCTACGCGCTGCTGGCGCATCCCGCAGCGACCTCGACCGTCGAGAACTATCCCGCCGATTTCGCCGCACGCCTGGTGAGCCAGGATTTCTCCGCACTGGCCCTTCGGCGCGACGAGATCCTGCGCGAATGGACCCGCCGCTATGACGGCAAATCCGCACCGCGGAACTGAACCGGCATGCTCGACCTTCTGGCCATGAAGCCGCCGGGGCCGACCTATCTGACGGTCGAGCGCGTGACGAAGACATTCGGCAGTTTCACCGCGTTGCACGAGGTGTCGCTGAGCATCGCCGAGGGGGAGTTCGTGTCCTTCCTCGGCCCCTCCGGCTGCGGCAAGACCACGCTGCTGCGCGCCATCGCGGGGCTGGATCCGGCGACGTCGGGGCGGATTATCCAGGCCGGGCGCGACATCACCGCCCTCCCGCCGGCGGAGCGGGATTTCGGCATCGTCTTCCAATCCTACGCGCTGTTTCCGAATCTGACGGTGACCGAGAATATCGGCTATGGCCTGCGCGGCCGGGACTGGCCGAAGGAGAAGGCGCTGGCGCGGGTGAGCGATCTGGTCGCCACCGTGGGCCTCGAGGACCAGGCAAGGAAATACCCCGCCCAGCTTTCAGGCGGGCAGCAGCAACGCGTGGCGCTGGCCCGCGCGCTGGCCAATCGCCCGGGCCTTCTGCTGCTCGATGAGCCGCTCTCGGCCCTCGACGCCATCGTCCGCCAGCGCCTGCGCACGGAAATCCGTGCGGTCCAAAAAGCGCTGGGCGTCACCACCATCATGGTCACCCATGACCAGGAGGAGGCGCTCTCGGTCTCCGACCGCATCGTGGTGATGAGCCAGGGCCGGATCGAACAGATCGGCACGCCGGAGGAGGTCTATCGCACCCCCGCTTCGGCCTTCGTTGCCAGCTTCGTTGGCCGCGCCGGCACCTTCGAAGGCACCGTGGAGCCCGAGGGGCGGCTGCGCGCCGGCAATGTCAGCATCGGCTCGGATGCCGTGGCCTCGCTGCCGCCCGGTGCCGCCGCGCGCGCCTTCATCCGCCCCGAGGACGTCAAGCTCGGCCCCGCCGCCGAGGCCTATCCCGGCGCCTTCATGGCCATTGTTGGTGGCATCGAGTTTCTTGGGCCCTTCTGCCGCATCCACCTCCTGGTGGAGGGCGTGACGCTGGAGGCCGATGTGCCTTCCGAGCAGATGCGTGGCCTGGACCTGGCCAATACCGCGCGCGTGCTGGTGGCGGTACCGGCGGACAAGGTCATGGCCTATCCCCATGGCTGACATGGCGCTGCCCGCGCCGGCGGTTCGCCCGCGGGCGGGCACCGACCAGCGGTTGATGCAGGGTGCATTGTTTCTGGCGGCGGCCTTCCTGTTGGTCTTCCTCGTGCTGCCGCTGGGTTTCCTGTTCGTTCGCGCCTTCCAGGACGCCAATGGAGCTTTTGTCGGGCTGGCAAATTTCGCGGCTTATGTCACCACGCCGTCGCTGGCGGTCTCGGCCTGGAATTCGCTCTGGGTCGCCGCGCTGACCACGGCGATGGTGGTGCCGCTGGCTTTTTGCTTCGCCTATGCGCTGACCCGCAGCCGGATCCCGGGCAAACCGCTCTTCCGCGCGGTGATGCTGCTGCCGGTGCTCGCCCCCTCGCTGCTGCCCGCGCTCGCGCTGATCTATCTCTTCGGCAATCAGGGCATGCTGCGCGGCGCCCTGCTGGGCAATTCCATCTACGGCCCGATCGGCATCGTCATCGCCCAGGTTTTTTACTGCTTTCCGCATGCCGCGCTGATCCTCTCCGTGGCCCTGGCCGGCGCCGATGGCAGGCTTTACGAGGCTGCCGCCGCGCTGAAGGCGGGGCGTGGCCGGATGTTCACCACCATAACCCTGCCGAGCGTCACCTATGGCCTGGTCTCGGCTGCGGTCGTGGTCTTCACGCTGGTGGTGACGGATTTCGGCATCCCCAAGGTGATCGGCGGGCAATTCCCGGTTCTCGCCACCGAGGTCTACAAGCAGGTCGTCGGTCAGCAGAATTTCAACATGGGGGCGGTGGTCGGCATCGTGCTGCTGTTGCCCGCCATTGCCGGGTTCCTGCTCGAGCGCTGGGCGCAGGGCGGGCGGGCCGGAATGCTTTCCGGCCGCTCGGTGCCCTATGCGCCTAAGGCGCGGCTGGCGCGGGATGTGCCGTTGCTGCTGCTCTGCCTGGGCGTGGCGGCGGCGCTGCTGGCGGTGGTGGGGACAGCGGCCTGGGGCTCCTTCATCCGCTTCTGGCCCTACAACCTCACCCTCACCTGGGCGAATTACGATTTCGGCCGCTTCGATTCCGCCGGCTGGGATTCGCTGCTGGTCTCGGCCCGCCTTGCCGGCCTCACCGCGCTGTTCGGCACGGCCATCATCTTCCTCGTCGCCTATGTGCTGGAGCGTGGCGTAAAGTCCGGCCCGCTGCCGCCGCTGGTGCGCTTCGCTGCCACCATGCCGCTGGCGGTGCCGGGCCTGGTGCTGGGCCTCTCCTACATCCTGTTCTTCAACGAGCCGGCGAACCCGCTGGGGTTTCTCTACGGCACACTGGCGATCCTGGTGCTGAACTCGCTGGTGCATTTCTACACCGTCTGTCACCTCACGGCGCTGACCGCGATCCGCCAGCTCGACCCCGAATTCGAAAGCGCCTCGGCCAGCCTGAAGGTGCCGGTCTGGGTTACCTTCTGGCGGGTTACGCTGCCGATTTGCGTGCCCGCGATCCTGGAGATTTTTATGTATCTCTTCGTCAATGCGATGACGACGGTCTCGGCTGTGATCTTCCTCTACGGCACGGACTCCAAGCCGGCCTCCATCGCGGTGGTGCATATGGATGAGGCAGGGCAGTCCAGCGCCGCAGCAGCCATGGCCTGCACGATCCTGGCGGTGAACGTGGCGCTGAAGCTTGTGCATGTCGGGATGGGGGGCGCTATCGAGCGCTGGACGCAGGCCTGGCGTAGGCGGTGATGGTCAAGCGTGGGGAAGGCGCTGCCTTCCCCAGGCCCCATCCGCCAGGTGCCTGGGGTATCCGGACAGCCGGTTAGTGGCGGGCTTCGACCGCGCCATAAAGCCAATCCAGCACATCATACCATTGCGCATCGGTCTTCGCCGCCATGATGGCGTTGCGCAGGCCGGCATGCGCTCCGGCGGGATGGTAGATATGGTCGCCCACCGCGCGGGACTGCAACTGCACCCGGGCCGTGCGCAGCACCCGGCGGCGGCGATAGGCCTCCAGCGCCGCCTCGGGCGCATCCCGGCTCGCGGCCAATTCCTCGGCCAGGCAGACGCCATCCTCCATCGCCATGCAGGCGCCCTGGGCGAGGTATTGCAGCGTGGGATGCGCGGCATCGCCCAGCAGTGCCACGCGGCCATCCACCCAGTTCTCCACCGGGTCGCGGTCGCACAGCACCCATTTCTTCCAGTCCCGGCCCCGGTGGATGATCCCCTGCGCCTGCGGGTGGACGTGCCGGAAACCCTCCAGCACTTCATCCTCGGTCACCGGCTGGCCCGCCACCGGCTCCGGTGCATCATTGTGATAGGTCACGACCAGGTTGAATTGCCGCCAGTCCGACAGCGGATAATGCACGATATGGCATTTCGGCCCGGCCCAGAGCGTGGCGGCGTTCCAGCGCAGATCCTCGGGCATATCTTCGGTCGGGATCACGCTGCGATAGGTGGTGTGGCCGGTCACCCGCGGCGCGCCATCGCCCACCAGCTGGCGGCGAATATTCGACCACAGCCCATCGGCGCCGATCAGCATCCCACCGGCCACCGCCTCGCCCGAGGCGAGATGCGCCATGACCTCGGCGCCATCCTGCGAATAGCCCGTCACCGCCGCGCTGGTGCGCAGCGTGACCCGCGGATGCTCCAGGCAGGCGCGGAGAAACACGCCATGCAGATCGCCGCGATGGATCACCGCATAGGGGTTGCCGAAGCGCTGCCGGAACGGCTCGGTGAGGTCGATGCGGGCGATCTGCTCGGCGCTGATCGCATCCATCAGCCGCAGTGCGTCGATCTGGATGGCGATGGCGCGCGCCGCGTTGCCCACACCCAGCGCATCGAAGGCGCGAAACGCATTGGGGCCAAGCTGGATGCCGGCACCGATCTCGCCCAGCGCCGCTGAACGCTCCAGCACCGTCACCGCGAATCCGGCGCGGGCGACGCCCAAAGCGGTGGCAAGGCCGCCAATGCCACCACCCGCGATCAGCACCTGATCCATGCTCAATCCGCCGCCCCAGGCCGCAGCAATTCGGCCATCACCGGGCTCAGCGCCCGCTCCTCCGCCTCCCAGTAACGGGCAAAGCCGTCGGCGTCGCGAAAGGTGATGGGGATGGCGAGCTGGCGCATGCGCTCGACATGCTCGGGGGCGGCGATTGCCCGTTCCAGCGCCGTCGTGAGGGTTTGCAGAACCGCCGGCGGCAGCCCGGCCGGCGCCACGAAGCCGCGGGCGGAACCGGCAATGATCGGCACGCCCAGCGACCTCGCGGTCGGCACGCCGGGCAGGTGCTCGCTCGGCGCATCGGAGAGGATGGCGAGTGCCCGCATCGCGCCCTGCTCCATCTGCGCCCGCACGGTGCCGACGGCAAAGATCGCGGCCTCGGTCTGGCCACCCAGAAGGGCCGCCAATGCAGGCCCGGCGCCCTGGTAATGCACCTGGTTGAAGCGCAGCCCCGCCATGCGCTGCAGCGTGATGGAGGCCATGTGCTCATGCCCGAAGCGGCCATTGTCCGACATCCGGAAATCATCCGGCCGGGCCCGCGCGGCGGCGATGAGGTCGGCCAGGCTGCGGATCGGATTGTCGGTGCGCACCACGATCACGCCCGGGTCGGTCACATGCAGCGCGAGCGGCGTGAAGCTGGCGCGGGTGAATTGCGCCTGGCGCGCGGGGTCGAGATAGAGCGTGGTGGTCTGCGGCCAGAGCCCGTAGCCGATGGTGCGCCCATCGGGTGCTGCGCGCGCGATCTGGGTCATGCCGATCTGGCTGGCGGCGCCGGCGCGGTTGATCACCACGACGGGCATGCCGAGTTCGCGCTCCAGCAGCGGCGCCAGGGCACGGGCGCCGATGTCGTTGCCGCCGCCCGGCGGGTAGGGGACGATGAGCTGCACGCCGCCGGACTGGCCATGGGCCAGCGCGGGCAGGCATGCCGGCAGCGCAAGAAGACCGCGACGTTGCATCAGACACTCCCGGTCAGCAGACGCCGCGGATGCTCCCCGAGACGCCGTGCGTGGTCAATGCAGATCAGCCGCAGCGCACCGACATCCCGCCATCGACCACCAGTTCGGTCCCGGTGATGAAGCGTGCGTCGTCGGAGGCGAGGAAGAGCACGGCATTGGCGGTGTCCCTCCCGTCGCCCGCGAAGCCCATGGGAATGCGCGCAACGCGCTGCTTGATTAGCGCCTCGACATCGCCGCCGGTGCGCTGGCCGGCCAGCCGCACCTCGACCATGGGCGTGTGCATCTGCCCCGGCACCACGGTGTTCACCCGGATGCCGCGGGCGGCGTATTGCACGGCGACGACGCGGCTGAACTGGATCACCGCCGCCTTGCAGGCCGCATAGGCGACCTGGGCGGAACCGGTCCAGCGGATGCCGGAAGTGGAGGCGAGATTGACGATCGCGCCACCACCCTGTGCCTCCATGACCGGCAGGACGTGCTTGCAGGTCAGGAACACGCTCTTGAGGTTGGTATCGACCTGGGTGTCCCAGACCTCCTCACTCATCTCCACCGGCCCGCCGGCGGCCGAACCGCCAACATTGTTCACCAGCACATCGATGCGGCCGAAGCGGGCGACGCAATCCGCGACCATGGCGGCCACCGCTGCATTGTCCGTCACGTCGGACAGGGCAGGGGTGAAGCTGCCGCCGAATTCGGCGATGCGCTCCGCGGTTTCCGCCATGGCATCGGCAGTGCGGTCCAGCCCGAAGACCTTCGCCCCCTCACGCGCAAAGGCCACCGCCGCGGCGCGGCCATTGCCCCAACCCGGGCCGACCGAGCCCGCGCCGGTGATGAGGACGACGCGGTCCTGGAAGCGATGCGACATGCGGTTGTCCTCCGGCGATGCTGGCTGGCCCGGCCATGAGGGCGACAAGGCGTGTCACGTCATGCCGGCGGCGTGGCGCTGCCGGCCAGGCGGTCAGGCCAGGAAGATGAACATCAGGATCAGCAGCACCGCGATGGCGATGATCGCGTTCTTCGTGGCGCTGGTGAAGCCGGCCCACAGGTTCTGGCGCTCGGCCAGGATATCGGCGGACTTGACCTCGACGAATTCATAGCTGGCTTTTTCGGCCATGGGGCAACCCTTCCTCGTTCAATGCTTGAATAGAAAGAGAGCCGCCCCGCGTCCAGTGACCTCTTGCCCGCCGCCGGAAATAGGCTGGCGACCACGTGCCCCTCAGGCTGCCGCCAGCGCCTGCCGGCGCAGCCGCAGCCGCATCAGCTTGCGCCGCACCCAGATGAACAGACCGCTGCCCAGCAGCCCGGCCATCGCGATGCCGGCCAGCAGATTGGCGATGCTGCCCCACAACCCGCCCCAATTCCCCTCATGCAGCACCCGGGGCCAGTTGCGTTCGGTGGCCAGCAGGGCGCCGCCGGCGGCGCGGTAGGTGGTGGCGGTGCCCGAGGCATCGAGCACCCGCACGACATGCGCGGCCCCCACGGGGCGGATGAAGTCCAGCCCGCCCAGGTCGTGCTGTGCGGCGACGAGGCGCAGGGTCTCCAGCAGCGGCGGTGGATTGCCTGGGGGCCGTTGCAGCGGCGTGGTGAAGCTGATGCCGAAGGCCAATGCCAGGCCGGTCAGCGGGCTGCCCACCAGCAGCGGCAGCAGCACCCATGCGGTCGCCCGATGCCAGCCGCTCACCGTGTTGCGCAACCTGGGCCAGCCCAGCAGCAGGCCGAAGGGCAGCATGGCCAGCATCGCGATGGTGCTCGCAGTGACCAGCCAACCCATGTCAAGCAGCAAGGTCTCATGCAGGCGTCGGGCGGTGCGGAAGCTGCCGGCCATCCAGCCCGGCTCGCGCGGCAAAGCGGTGGCGATGTCCAGGCTCTGCCCGCCGCGCCCGCCGATGGTGACCGTGCCGTCATAGCCGCGCAGGAACAGCGCGCCGCGCGCGGCGCTGGGCCCGCCCGCGATGATCGCGGCTTCCAGCCGCTCCAACGTGACGCTGCCAGCCGGCGTGGTGGCCTTCAGCGCCGGTTCGAAGGCCAGGAAGATCCCGCTGCCGATGATCGCCACCAGCGGCAGCGCAAAGGCCAGGGCAATCCAGCGATGGAGGCGGAGGAAGATGGGTTTCAGCATCATGAGGCCCGGGTAGGTTCAGGCCTGTCTAACCCGCCGCGGTTTTGCGGGGTGTTACCAAATGTGTGAGGCGGTGTTGGGCGGCGCGACGGAAACCCGCCACGCCGCCCTGCCGACACTCAGTAGCGGTAGGCTTCGGCCTTGAACGGGCCTTCGCTCGGCACGCCGATGTAGCTGGCCTGGTCGGCCCGCAGCTTGGTCAGCTTCGCGCCGACCTTGTCGAGGTGCAGCATCGCCACCTTCTCGTCGAGGTGCTTGGGCAGCACATAGACCTTGTTTTCGTACTTGCCGGGGTTCGTCCACAGCTCGATCTGCGCGATCGACTGGTTGGTGAAGGACGCCGACATCACGAAGGACGGGTGGCCGGTGGCATTGCCCAGGTTCACCAGGCGACCCTCGGAGAGCAGGATGATCCGCTTGCCGTCGGGGAACTCGATCTCGTCGACCTGCGGCTTCACATTGTCCCACTTGTAGTTCTTCAGGGCAGCGACCTGAATTTCGCTGTCGAAGTGGCCAATGTTGCAGACGATGGCGCGGTGCTTCATGGCGCGCATGTGGTCGGCGGTGATGACGTCCACATTGCCAGTGGCGGTGACGAAGATGTCGGCGCGGGGTGCCGCGTCTTCCATCGTCACGACCTCATAGCCTTCCATCGCGGCCTGCAGCGCGCAGATCGGGTCGATCTCCGTCACCTGCACGCGGCAGCCGGCATTGCGCAGCGACGCGGCCGAGCCCTTGCCCACATCGCCATAGCCGGCGACGACGGCAACCTTGCCGGCCATCATCACGTCGGTGCCGCGACGGATCGCGTCCACCAGGCTCTCACGGCAGCCATAGAGGTTGTCGAACTTCGACTTCGTCACGCTGTCGTTCACGTTGATGGCGGGGAAGAGCAGCTTGCCTTCCTTGGCCATCACATAGAGGCGGTGCACACCCGTGGTGGTCTCTTCCGAGACGCCCTTGATCGACTTGGCGAGCTTGGCGAACCAGCCCGGCTTCTCGACAAGGCACTTCTTGATCAGCGCGAAGAAGACAGTCTCTTCCTCGTTCGACGCCTTCTCGAGGAAGGCAACGTCGCCCTGCTCGGCCTTCAGGCCGTAATGCACCAGCAGCGTCATGTCGCCGCCGTCATCGAGCAGCATGTTCGGCTCGCCGCCATCGGCCCATTCCAGGGTCTTGCGGACATAGTCCCAGTATTCTTCCAGAGTCTCGCCCTTCACGGCGAAGACCGGCACGCCGGTCTCGGCGATGGCGGCCGCGGCATGATCCTGGGTCGAGAAAATGTTGCAGGAGGACCAGCGGACCTCGGCGCCCAGCGCCGTCAGTGTCTCGATCAGCACGCCCGTCTGGATGGTCATGTGCAGGCAGCCGGCGATGCGGGCGCCCTTGAGCGGCTTGCTGTCACCGAACTCGGCGCGGGTGGCCATCAGGCCCGGCATCTCGTCCTGCGCCATGTTGAGTTCCTTGCGGCCCCAGGCTGCGAGGGAAATATCCTTAACGATGTAGTCAGGCATATGCGGCAGGCTCCGTGTGTGATGGCGGGGCCGTAGCATGGGGTGCGACGCAGGGCAACACACCCATAAGCATATCTTTATGTCTTGCGTGGCGAGGCTCGGGGAGCAGGGTCGCGGGACAGGCCACGCGTTGCCAGCGCCTCCTCATAGGCCGCCCATCGGGCGTCATGCTCCTCGCCGAGGGTGCGCAGATAGGCCCAACTGAAGATTCCGCTGTCATGCAGGTCGTCAAAAACGATGCGGACCGCGTAATGGCCCACGGGTTGGATCCGCATCACACCCACATGCCGGCGCCCCGCCACGATGACCTTCTGGCCGGGGCCATGGCCCTGCACCTCGGCCGAGGGGCTCTCCACCCGAAGATATTCGGCCGGAAGCTGGAAGCGGGCGCCGTCGGCGAAGCTGATCTCCAATTCACCGGCTTCACGCCTGTAGACCAGTGCTGTGGGTGCGCTCACGGCTCCAGCTTGCGCGCCTCGCCCGGGAGCATAATGGGGATGCCGTCGCGGATAGGATAGGCCAGGCCGGCCTCGTCGCTGATCAGTTCCGCCTTCTCGCGGTCATAGCGGAGCGGGCCCTTGGTCACCGGGCAGACCAGGATTTCCAGCAGTTTCGGATCGATGGGGAGTTGCGTGCTCATGCCGCAAGGATAGCACCTCCTCCGCGCCGCGTCAGTCGCCCCCGGCAGCCTGACGCTGGCATCCCGCCTCGACAGGCCTTACGCTCCGCCCCGCCGGTCTGCAAAACACCCGCCGCACTGAGGGCACACGTCAGGGTTGTTTGACATCAATTGTCACAATCCGCACTTATTGGAGACTAATCCCAGAAATTGGGATATTGCTTGCGAGGATTTTGGTCGTGGCGCGCGCACATTTGCGTGACCGGTAGGCGGAGAGGAATTTTTCATGGCTGTATCGTCGGGCCGTGCGCGGCACACATCGCTACCCCGCCTGGCCATCCTCGCCATGGCCATGAGCGCCGTCGCCATGACATCGAATGCCGGGGCGAATTCGCTCGCCGAACTCGGCTTTCCGTCCGGCATCACCCTGCAGGGCTCGCGCGCCCAGGGTGAGGTCTTCTTCCCGATGCCGGCCAATCCGGTGCGCCCGGAATTACAACTGCGCATCAACCCCAGCCCGATGCTGGACAACCTTTCTTCAGTGCAGGTGCTGGCCAATGACGTGCCGATCGCCTCCATTCCCTATCGCGAGGGAATGACCACCGCCAATATCCCCATTCCGCCAGCGCTGGCCCGCACCGAGTTCCTCCGCGTCCGCTTCCAGGGCGACCAGGCGCTGCAGCGTGACGTGCTGTGCTTTGACAACGACACCCCCAGTGTCTGGAGTCATATCCTTTCCGAAAGCCGCCTGAACGTGGACAGTGAGGGCGAGGAAGGCGTCGGCGTGGTCTGGCGCCGCCTCGCCGGCGAGGTCGGCATCGCGCTGCCCATTTCGCCCACCCTGCAGGATATCGAGGCGGCGCTGACCGTCGCCGTCGCCATTGTGCAGCGCGGCGCGACCCCGGTGATGGTCGGCCCGGCCGACCCCTCGGCGAAGGTGGTGATCGGCCGAGGCGGTGCACCGCTCTCGGTCGAATTGCGGCCGGCGGGCGGGCAGCGCCTGCGCGTGGCCGATACCGCGGCCGCCCGGGCGCTGACCACCGCTGCCACCACCATGCGCGTGGTGCCCACCGCGATCGCCGCCGGCGCGCCGCTGAGCCTCGCCGCCGGCGCCACCGAGGCGGTGACCTTCGCCGATCTGAGGATCGGCCGGCCGGAGGTGAATGTCTTCTCCGAAGGCACGATGGAATTCGAGATCCCGTTCAACAACCTCCCCGCCGGCCGCCGCCCGGTGGCGCTGCGGCTGTACGGCCGCGGCCCGATCATGCCGCCCGGCAACGCCATGAGCGTGACGCTGCGGGTGGGTGACCGCATCATCTGGAGCGAGACCTATCGTGACCTGGTGAGCATGGAGGGCGTGATGATCCGCCTGCCGGCGGAATTCACCCAGCACCGCATGCGGTTGCGGCTGCGGCTCGCGCGCATCGGGTTCCGCCCGGCCTGCGACAGCAGCTTCGTCTTCCAGCTCTCCGGCGCCTCGCAGATCCTGCTGGCCGAGGGCTGGGCGCCGCCCACCGACTTCAACGGTTTCTTCGTCAGCGGCGACAGGCCGGCGCTGGTCCGCATCGATGTGCCGGCCAATGAGGCCGTGGCCGCCATCCCAGCCCTCGCCACGCTGCTGATGCGCGCCGGCGGCAGGCCGCAGGCCATCGAGGTCAGCACCGGCACGCGGCTGGACCGGCCCTTCGTGGTACTCAGCCGCGCCGCACCGTCCGAGGTGGAGGCGCGTGGCCTGCTGCGGCCCGATCTCGGTCGCATCATCCTGCAGGATGAGCGCAGCGGCGCGCGGGCCGAGGTCTCGCCGGCGGCGGGCTTGAGCGTGGTGCAGGTGGTGCAGGCCAGTTCCGGAGCCCCTGGCCTCTGGGTCAGCCCGGGCAGCGAGCGCAGCTTCGCCACCCCCGCGGTGCTGTCCGAAGGCAATGTGGCGGTGCTGGACGGCACGACCCTGCCGGCCGCCTTCGACACCCGCGCCCCGCGGGTGACCTCCGAGGAGACCCGGCTGACCAGCGCGGGCGGCGGCGCGCTGTCCTTCCTCAGCAACTGGCGCAACGAGCTCTTCATCGCCGGTTGGGTCATCCTGACCATCCTGGTGCTCATGCTCGTGCTGCGCCTTCGCCGCCGCCGGGCCTGACGGGGATGGCGGGACCGCATGGCATCGAGGAGGAGGGCGCGCTGGCGCAGCTGATGCTGCGCGGCCGCATCGATGCCGCGGCCCTGGCCAAGGCGCGTGACCAGGCGACGAGTTGGAACACCTCGATCGGCGATGCGCTGGTGGCCGAGGGGGCGATCAGCCCGCGCGACTGGGCGCTGGCCACTTCTGCCAGCACCGGACTGCCGCTGGCCGATCTGATCTCCGAACCGCCGGATGCCGCGCTGCTCGATGCCGCCGACCGCGACGCCTATCTGGCGCTGGGCGCGCTGCCCTGGAAGCGCGCGGCCAATGGCGCGCTGCTGCTGGCCGCGCAGCGCCCGGCGGCGCCCGATGTTCTGGCCTGGGCGATGAAGCGCTACCCGCATGAGCGGCTGGGATGGGCGGTGACGGCGAAGTTCGACATCCTCTGGGCGCTGCAGAAGCGCTTCGACGTGCTGGCCGACCAGGAGGCGCGGGAATCGCTGCACATCGCCACGCCCGAGCTGTCCGCCAAGCAGGTGCTCACCGTGCCGCAGGCGGTCTGCGCCTGGATCACCGTGTCGCTCTTCATCCTGTTCATGTGGATTGCGCCAACTACCACGCTGATCGTGCTCTCGGGCGTGGTGACGCTGTTCTACTTGCTCAGTTTCGCCTTCCGCTTCCTGCTGACCTGGAAGGGCTCGCACCACAGCGTGGATGTGAGTGTGACGGCGGAGGAGGTGGCCGCGCTGCGCGCCGACGAACTGCCGATCTACACCGTGCTTGTGCCGATGTATCGCGAGGCCGAGGTCCTTCCCATCCTCATCCACTCCATGCGCCGCATGGACTATCCGCTGGCCAAGCTCGACGTGAAGCTGGTGCTGGAGGCCGATGACGAGGAGACGATCGAGGCCGCCAAGGCGCTGAAGGCCGAGGGCATCTTCGAGATCGTCCGTGTCCCGACCTCCTACCCCAAGACCAAGCCCAAGGCCTGCAACTACGCGCTGCGCTTCGCCCGCGGCGAGTTCATCGTGGTCTTCGATGCCGAGGACATCCCCGAGCCCGACCAGCTGAAGAAGGCGGTGGCGATGTTCAAGCGCAGCCCGCCCGAGGTCGGCTGCATCCAGGCCCGGCTGAACTACTTCAACCGCCGGGAAAATTTCCTCACCCGGATGTTCACCCTCGAATACTCGAACTGGTTCGACTACCTGCTGCCCGGGCTGCATGCGCTGAACATCCCCATCCCGCTGGGCGGGACGTCCAATCACTTCCGCACCGCGGTGCTGCGCGGCATTGGTGCCTGGGATCCCTATAACGTCACCGAGGACGCCGATCTCGGCGTGCGCCTGACGCAGCAGGGCTTCTCCGTATCGGTGATGAACAGCACCACTTTCGAGGAGGCGAATGGCGTGCTGCGCAGCTGGATCAACCAGCGCAGCCGTTGGATCAAGGGCTATATGCAGACCTGGCTGGTGCATATGCGCAGGCCTGTCCAGCTCTATCGGCGCCTCGGCCCCGCCGGCTTCTGGGGTTTCCATTTCTTCATCGGCTTTCCGGTGCTGACCGCGCTTCTCAACCCCATCCTATGGGCGACCACGGTGGTCACACTGGTCTTCGGCTCGGGCTTCGTCTCCCAGTATTTCCCACCACCGGTGATCTACTTCGCCATCTTCAACCTGGTCATCGGCAATGCGATGTACATCTACATGACCATGGTGGCGGCGGCGAAGCGTGGCTGGTTCAGCCTGATGCCCTGGGCGCTGCTCTCGCCGGTCTATTGGGTCATGCACTCCGTCGCCGCCTACAAGGCGCTGTGGCAACTGATCGTGAAGCCCCATTTCTGGGAAAAGACCCAGCACGGCACCTCCAAGGTCACGCAGTCGCAGATCGCCAATATCGCCCAGGAGGCGGCGCAATGAGCGCCGCGGCGGCCGAAAGCCAGCATGCCGCCTATTTTTTCTCGCGCAGTGCGCTGCTCTCTGTTGTCATGGGTGTTGCGGCCTTCATCCTATTCATCGGTACCAGCGACCGGCTGATGCTCGGAGATTGGCTGGCGCCACAACTGGCCGAGACCTGGCGCGTGAGCGAGGACCCCTCGGCCGCCGCGGGGCAATGGTTCACCGCCTTCCTGCTTGTGCTGCTGCGCGCCATCCCCGGAACCGGCCCGCAAACCCTGGTTCTGGTGACCTGTGCGACGGCGGCCACGATCATCGCCACCATCCACTGGCGCCTGCGCGGCCGTGGCTGGGGGATTCTGGGGGCCACCCTTGCGGTCTTCGCCATCGCGCTCAACCCGATCATGCTCATCCTGGCCAGCATGGGCAGCACGCTCCTGCTCAACCTCGTCCTGGTGGGGCTGGTCGCGCTCGCCTTCGACCGCGCTTCCACGGTGGGCGATGCGCAATCGCTGATGGGCATAGGCCTGTCCCTGGCCGCGCTGGTGCTGACCACGCCGGGCGCCATCTACATCATCCTGCCGCTGCTGGTGCTGCTGCCATTGGGTCTGCGCGATGTGCGCGACGCGGCCTCGGCCACCGCGCTGTTCCTGCTCACCCTGTTTCCCGCCGTCATTGCCGTGGGCGGCATCCTGGTAGCCGCGGCCACGCTGGGCGATCCACCGAAATTCGCCCTGCTGCGCTGGGCCTCGCCCATGCATGGGGTCGAAACCGCGGTGAACGTCCCCTGGCTGGCGACCTATGGCGGTAGCTTCTACGCGCCCCTCGGCACCCTGGTGGTGTGGTACCTGATGGCGGTGCCGCTGGCGGTGATGCCGGGCATCCATCTCGCGATGAACCCGCCGGAACGCAGCAAGCCCGCCATCGTCCTGCTGGCCCTGCTCTGTGGCCCGATGGCCGGTGCGGCCGCCACCTTCTACTGGCACCTGGCGGATCCGATCTGGGCCTGCGCCGTGGGCCTGGCCTTCGTGCTGGCCTGGCTCAGTTCGCGCGTGCTCGCCGCCTGGGAGCGTATGACCTGCCTGCTGCTGCTGCTGATCGGCCTGGCGCTGAGCTGGAGCCCTGCCTGGATGTGGTCTGAGCCCGCGCGCGAGGGCTGGCTCAACGCCCTGCTGGGCTGATCACCAGACCCACAGCGACACCGTGCCTACGAGAAGCGCGGTAAAGGTCAGCGCCATGCCGAGCTGGCGCAGGCGCAGCACCTCCGGCTCGCGCGAGATCGCCAGGGCATGGGCGATGCGCCCGGCCAGGAGCATGCTGCCCAGCCCATGCAGCAGCCAGCCCGGCCCACCCGAGAGCTCCAGCAGCAACATCAGCACCAGGACCATCGGCACGTATTCGACGAAATTGCTCTGCGCCCGCCCGGTGCGCAGCAGCGCGATGGCATCCTCCCGGCCCTCGCCAAGCCCCAGGCCGATGCGGGTCGCCACCCGCGCTCGGATCACATTGACCGACAACACGAAGAGCAACAGGGCCAGCAGGGCGGCGTAATGGCTGGTGATGACAGGCATGGTCAGGCTTCCAGAAATGGTTCCAGGGCTGCGAGGAAGGCATGCGGGTTTTCCGAATGCACCCAATGCGCCGCCTCCACCGCGGTGTGCCGCGCTTGCGGGAAGAAGCCGCTGATCGCGGGCAGATATTGCGGCAGTACATAGTCGCTGCGGGTGCCACGGATGAACAGCGCAGGCCCGTCATACCGTGCGCCAGCGGGCGGGGCGAAATCCTCGATCGCGTCCATGCCCGCGGCGATCCAGTCCAGCGCTACGCGCCAGCGCGGCATGGCGCCATCGAAGACCAGGTTCTGCAGCAGGAAGGCGCGGATACCTTCCTCCGGCACCGCTGGCAGCAGGGCGGCCATGGCATCGCGCCGGGTCATGCCCGGCACCAGCGCCATCCCCTGCATAGCCACCACATAGGCGCGCGACGGCGCGGCGTAGCGCACCGGTGACATGTCGGCCACCACCAGCCGCTCGACCAGCGCGGGCCGGGACAATGCCAGCATCATGGCGATCTTGCCGCCCATGGAATGGCCCAGTACGGCGGCCCGGGTCACGCCCTTCGCCGCCAGGGTCTCGGCAACATCCCCAGCCAGGGCGGTATAATCCATGCCCGGCGCGTGCGGGCTGGCGCCGTGGTTGCGGGCATCCATCGCCAGCACCCGGTGTTTCAGGCCAAGGCGCTTGGCCAGGCCGCCGAAATTCTGCGCCGCCCCCATCAGCCCATGCAGCATGACAAGGGCCGGGCCCTCGCCCGTCTCGACCGTGTTCAGGATCATCCCAGCGCCGCCATCACCACACTCGCCATGATCAATACGCCGCCCAGGATGATATCCCAACCCAAGGGTTCCCCCAGCCAGAAAGTTGCCAGTGCAAGACCCAGCACCGGCACCAGCAGGAAGCCGACCGAAGCCAGCACGGCATTGAGATGCCGCCCGCTCTCGATCACCGCCCAGGTGCCGATGGGCGCCGCCACCAGCCCGATGAAGGCGGCATGCGGCCAGGCCTCCAGGCCGATGCCGCCGGCGGGTTCGCGCAGCGTTGCGGCGACGGCGAGCAGCGATGTCGCCAGCGCGAAGCTCCAGGGCAGCAGCTCGATCATCGGGGACGCCGGTGGGAAGCGCCGCACCAGCACGATGGCCACCGACCAGGCCAGTGAGGCGCCGAGCAGCAGCGCATGCCCGCCCACCATCCCCGGCGCCCACCAATCGATCGCCCAGGGCCCCAGCATCACCGCCACACCCACCATGGCCAGCGCCACCGCCCCCCAGCGCATTGGCGAAATCCGCTCGCCCAGCACCAGCATGGACAGCGGCACCAACCACATCAGTGTCACGTTGCTCAGCACCGCGGTGCGCCCCGAACCCACCAGCGCCAGGGCGAGATGGGCGAGCAGGAAGAATGCCGCCAGTTGCAGGCAGCCCAGCGCCAGCACCGAGGGCAGGTCACGCCGCGCCGGCCAGCGCAGTCGCCCCAGCACCAGCAGCAGCAGCGTGGCCGAGGCCACCGCCAGCCCGGCGCGCGAGGTGGCGAACCACAGCGGCGTGGCGTGCGCCAAGGCGTGCTTGGTCACCGGCCAGACGCCGCCGAAAAGCACCACCGCCAGCAGCAGAAGCTGGAGCCCGCGGGCCTGGGTCACGCCACGGTCAGCATGATCTTCCCGATATGGGCGGAGCTCTCCATCAGCGCATGCGCCGCCGCCGCCTGCTCGAGCGGCATCACCGCATGGATCACCGGGGCGAAGGCGCCGGCATCGAGCAGTGGCCAGACCTTCTCCTGCAATGCGCTGGCGATGGCGCCCTTCTGGGCGGTGCTGCGCGGCCGCATGGTGCTGCCCGTCACCACCAGGCGCTTGAGCATGACCGGGCGCAGATCGAGTTTTTCAACGGTCTCGCCACCGAGGAAGGCGATGAACACCAGCCTTCCATCCATCGCCAGGCAGCGCAGGTTCTGCTGCATGTAGGGCCCGCCCACCATGTCGAGCACCACATTCACCAGCCCGCCATCGGTCGCGCGCTTCACCTCCTCGACAAAATCCTGGGTGCGGTAGTTGATCGCGGCCACGGCGCCAAGCTTGAGGCATTCCGCGCATTTCTCGTCCGAACCCGCGGTGGCGATCATCTTCGCCCCCATCGCCGTGCCCAGCATGATGGCCGTGGTGCCGATGCCCGAGGTGCCGCCATGCACCAGCGCCGTCTCGCCCGCCACCAGCCTGCCGTGCCCGAACAGGTTGGCCCAGACGGTGAAGAAGGTCTCCGGCAGCGCCGCCGCCTGGATGGCGGAATAGCCCTTCGGCCAGGGCAGGCATTGCGTGCCGGGGGCGGTGCAATACTCGGCATAGGCGCCGCCATTGGTCAGGGCGCAGACCTTGTCGCCCACCTGCCAGGCGCCGGCATCGGGGCCGACCTCCACCACCTCGCCGGCGCATTCCAGGCCGATGATGGGATTGGCGCCGGGGGGCGTGGGGTATTTTCCCTCGCGCTGCAGCACATCGGGGCGGTTCACCCCCACGGCCTGGACGCGGATCAGCACCTCGTCGGGGCGGGGCGAGGGCAGCGGGCAGCGGGCGGGGACCAGGACCTCGGCCGCTCCGCCGGCGCCATGGTCGATGAACATCATGTCGGCGGGCAGGGCCATGGCGCCACTCCTTCAATACGGCCCCAGGTGGCCTTGCCACCGTATTGCCGTCAAGCCGTGCCTTGCCGGCAGCCTGCTGCGTTGCAACACTGCCTCCCGCCTTGGTCAACCTTGCCTTCCCACGTCGAAGCCTCGCTGCCGTCCTGGCATCGCCCGCGCTCGCGCAGCCTATGGCCGCGGAGCTGCGAATCCTCGCCCTTCTGCCATTGACCGGCGCCCTCGGCGTGTTGGGTGATGAGACATGCCGGGGGCTGGAACTGGCGGCCGATGAACGCGGCAGCGCGCCACGCCTGCGCGTGATGCGGGCGGATGCGCCGGATGCCGCGGGGGGTGTTGCGGAATTGCGGCGAATGCTGACCGAACGTCCGGCGGCGGTTTTCGGCAGCGTGTCCTCCGCCATCGCCCTCGCCACCTCCCAGGCGGCCGATGCGGCCGGCATGCCGTTCTTCGAGCTGAACGCGGTGGCGGAGAGCGTCACCGATCGTGGCCTGCGGCAGGTCTGGCGGCTGGGTTCGGGCGCAGCACAACTCGGCACCGTGGTCGCAGAGGCGATGACCAGCACGGTGCCGGGCCTGCTGGGCCAGCCGCTCGAGGCGATCCGCCTGGCAATTTTCGGCGGTGGCGGCCCTTCGTCGGATTCGATCTGCGACGCGGCGGAAGCCAGCCTGCAACCGACCGGCATCATCCCCGCCGGCCGCTTCAACGCCCCGCCCGGCGAGATGGGCCATGCGGTGCAACGCCTTCGCAGCCTGGGTTCCGATGTGCTGCTGCACACCGGCACGGAGGGTGAGATCGCCGGGCTTTTCCGGGCCTTTCGCGAAGAGGCCTGGCGCCCGCGCCTGGTGATCGGCATCGCCGGCGGACACGCGGTGGCCGACACCGCGCGCGCTGCCGGCGATGGCCATGACGGCACGCTGGTGGTCGACCTGCCGCCGGTGCCGCCGGGTCATCCCTTCACCGATGCCTATCGCCGGCGCTATGGCGCCGCGCCGCGCTCCGGGCACTCCCTCGCGGCCTTTTCCCTGGCCCGGCCGGTTCTGGATGCGCTGCGCGGCCCCGATCTGCGACAGGGTATGTTGGCGGTCGACCTGCCGGAGGGCACTCTGCCCAATGGCTGGGGCCTGCGCATGGAAGCAAGGCAGCAGAACACCCGCGCGACCCCCGTGCTGTCGCGCTGGGAAAATGGGGTGCTCGGCCGCCTCTGACGCTTGCGCCATTGCCTCTCTGGTCAGACGCTTCCAGTCTGGGAGAATGCAACGCCGCGCGCTTCTCGCCCTCGCCGCCACTCCCGCCCTCGCGCAGGACGCTCCTGTCCGCATGGTCGTCCCTTATGCACCCGGCGGTGGCTCGGACACCGTGGCCCGTCTGCTGGCGGGGCCCATGGGGGCCTTCCTCGGTACTCAGGTGGTGGTGGAGAACCGCCCCGGCGCCACCGGCCTCATCGGCACCCAGCAGGTTGCCCGGGCGGCGCCGGACGGGCTGAGTTTGGTGCTGGCCGATACGCCGCATGTCATCAACCCGCATATCCATCCCCAGGCCGGCTACGACGCGGTGGCGGATTTTCAGCCCATCGCGATGGTCGGCACCACGCCGCTGCTGCTGGTGGCCCATCCCGGGACCGGGATCACCGACTTCGCGGCGCTGCGAGCCCGCGCGGCGGCCGCCCCCGGCAGCCTGGGCTTCGGAACCGGCGGCATCGGCAGCACCCCGCATGTCGCCTACGAGGCGCTGCGCGCGCGCATCGGCCTCACCCTCAACCATATCCCCTATCGCGGCTCCGCCCTGGCTCTGAATGATGTGGTGGCGGGCCACCTGCCGCTGACGCTGACGGCCGCCCCCGTCGCAGTGCCGCATTTGCGCGCCGGGCGCGTCATCGGCATCGCCGTCTCCGGCCTCACCCGCGATCCGGCGGCGCCCGATGTGCCCACGCTGGACGAACTCGGCGTTACCGGTTTCGAGGTTCTGCAATGGTACGGTGTGCTGGCGCCGGCCCGTACACCGCCTGCCCGGTTGCATGCTGCGGTCCAGGTGGCGCTGGCCACGCCCGAGACCGTGGCACGTCTTGCCACTATCGGCATCACGCCGCGCCCCGGAACCCAGGCAAGTTTCACCGCCTTCCTGGTGGCAGAAACCGCCCGCTGGGGTGCCATCACCAGGGCCGCGAATATTCGCGTGGAATAGGCCGCGGTTGCCTCGCGGCGGCGCAGCCCGCACATTGCCCTTCTGTTCCTGGGGGCCTGTTCATGGACGAAGATTTCCGCCGCGCAGCACTCGACTACCACCGCCTGCCGCGGCCCGGAAAGCTCAGCATCGAGCCGACCAAGCGCATGGCCACCCAGCGCGACCTGGGCCTGGCCTATTCCCCTGGCGTGGCCGCGGCCTGCGAGGAGATCGCCAAGAACCCCGACATGGCGTGGGAATACACCACCCGGGGAAACATGGTCGCCGTCATCACCAACGGCACGGCGGTGCTGGGGCTGGGCGCCATCGGCGCGCTGGCCTCCAAGCCGGTGATGGAGGGCAAGGCAGTGCTCTTCAAGAAATTCGCCGGGATCGACAGCATCGACATCGAGATCGACGAGCGCGACCCGCAGGCCTTCATCGACACCGTGGCGCGGCTGGAGCCCAGCTTCGGCGCCATCAACCTCGAAGACATCAAGGCCCCGGAATGCTTCGAGATCGAGCGCGAACTCCGCGCCCGGATGAACATCCCGGTCTTCCATGACGACCAGCACGGCACCGCCATCATCGTGGCCGCCGCCGTTCGCAACGGCCTCCTGCTGCAGGGCAAGCAGCTTTCAGAGGTGAAGCTAGTCAACACCGGCGGCGGCGCGGCCGCGCTGGCCTGCCTGGACCTGCTGCTGGAGATGGGGCTGAAACGCGAGAACGTGACGGTCTGCGACGTCGATGGCGTGGTTTACACGGGCCGCCCGGGCACCGACCCCTACAAGGCACGCTACGCCCAGCCTACCAATGCGCGCACGCTGGCGGAGGTGCTGGACGGCGCCGATGTCTTCCTCGGCCTTTCCGCGCCCCGCGTACTAAAGCCGGAATGGCTGGAAAAACTGGGGCCGAAACCCCTGGTACTGGCACTCGCCAACCCCGACCCGGAGATCATGCCGGATCTGGTCCGAAAGCACCGGCCGGATGCCATCGTCGCCACGGGACGCACGGACTTCCCCAACCAGGTCAACAACGTCCTGTGCTTCCCCTTCATTTTCCGGGGCGCGCTGGATGCCGGGGCGACCACGATCAACGAGGCGATGAAGGTCGCCGCCGTGGAAGCCATCGCCGCACTCGCGCGGGTCGAGGCCTCGGAGGTGGTGGCCGCGGCCTATGGCGGGGTCGCGCCCATCTTCGGCCCCGACTACATCATCCCAAAGCCCTTCGACCCGCGGCTGATCCTGGAAATCGCCCCGGCCGTGGCCCGTGCTGCCATGGAATCCGGTGTGGCGCGCCGCCCCATCGCCGATTTCGAGGCCTATCGGCAGGAGTTGGAGCGCTTCGTCTTCCGCTCCGGCAATCTCATGCGGCCGATGTTCGAGGCCGCCCGCCAGCAGCCTCGCCGCGTCGTCTATGCCGAGGGCGAGGATGAACGCACGCTTCGCGCGGTTCAGACGGTGCTCGATGACGGCATCGCGAAGCCCATCCTGCTCGGCCGCCGCCAGGTCATTCTCGACCGTGCCAAGGCCATGGGCCTGCGGCTGGACATGGACCGCGCGGTGACCATCCTCGACCCGCTGGCTGATGACGCCGTCTTCGGCCCGCTGGAGGAGCTCTATGCCCAGAAGGTCGGCCGCCGTGGCATTCCGCCCGACAGCGCGGGCCGCCGCGTGCGCACCCGCCCCACCGTCGCCGCCGCCATGCTGCTGGAATTCGGCCAGGCCGATGCCGCCATCGTCGGCGGCAATGGCGACTGGATGAGGCACTGGCATCATGCGCTTGATGTGGTGGGCAAATCGCCCGAGGTCAGCCGCGTCTATGCGCTGAGCGCGGTGATCGTGCCCAATGCCACGCTGTTCTTCGTCGACACCCATTTGCTGGTGGACCCCACGCCGCAGCAGATCGCCGAGATGACCATCCTGGCCGCCGCCCAGATCCGCGAATTCGGCATCACCCCGCGCGCCGCGTTGCTCAGCCATTCCAGCTTCGGCAATTCGCAGGCGCCTGGCGCCAAGAAGATGCGCGACGCGCTGCGCCTGATCCGCGCCGCCGAGCCAGGTCTGGAAGTCGATGGCGAAATGCACGCCGATGCCGCGCTGGTGCCGGCCATCCTGCGCCGGGCCGTGCCGTCGAGCACGCTCATGGGTTCGGCCAATCTGCTGGTGATGCCCAATCTGGACAGCGCCAATATCGCCTTCAACCTGCTGAAGGCCGCGGCCGACGGGCTGCAGGTCGGCCCGCTGCTGCTCGGCATGAACAAGCCGATCGAGGTGCTGGTGCCCAGCGTCACCGCACGCGGCATCGTCAATGTCACCGCGGCGGCGGTGGCGCAGGCGAATGGCTGGAAAGGGCCGGCATAGGCGTTGCCGGCATGGCCCTTGCAAGGCCAGGGGCATGATCTCCGACCCCCTTCGCCTGGCCATCGCACCCGCCTCGGTCTGGCAGAACATGACCGCGCCCGATGGCGGTTCGGCACTGATGGATGACGCGGCCATGCCCATCGAGGGCCACGTCACCTTCGAGGAGGCGCTGCGCGCGCTGAACCCCCTGCACCATATTCCTGGGGTGGGCATGATCTACCGGGCGGTGACCGGCGAGGAGATCCAGCCCGCCTTCCGCGTGCTGGGCGGGCTGATCACCGGCGGGCCGGTGGGGGCGATGACGGCGGCAGTCGTCTCGCTGATCGAAATGACCCAGCCGCTGGCCCGCGCGCGTGAGGTCTGGGCCGGGCGGCCCGATCCGGCCATGGCCAGTCCGCGGGAGCGCTACCAGCTCGCCACCACCCAGGCCGAGGCACTGGCGGCGTATCGCCGCTGGACAGCGCCGCCGTCGGGGAATACCGCGGTGGTATGATCGACCCCGACGATGTGGCGTGCGTGGGCGCCGATGGGCTCTGGCGTTTTCGCCGCCAGGTGCTGCGTTGCGCACTGGGCAAAGGCGGCGTCACGGCGCAAAAGCGCGAAGGCGACGGTGCCACTCCCGCGGCGCTGCTGCGGCTGGAGCGGGTGATGTATCGCGCCGACCGCGTGGCCCGGCCGAAGGCCGTGGTGCCGGTGCAGCCGCTGGCGCCCGAGGATGGCTGGTGCGATGACCCCAACCATGCCGAGTACAATCGTCCGGTGACCCTGCCGCACGAGGCGCGGCATGAGCGGCTGTGGCGCGATGACGCGGTGTATGACGTGATCGGCGTGCTGGGATGGAACATGGCGCCGGTGGCCCGCGGGCGGGGCAGCGCGATCTTCCTGCATGTGGCGCGGCCGGGGCTGGTGCCGACGGAGGGCTGCGTGGCGCTTCCGCTGTCCGAGTTGCTGGCAGCGCTAGCGGTCGGCCTGCGCGCGATCAAGGTGGACCCCGCCACCGCCGGTTGACGGCGCGCAACCACCGGCCGAGGCTTCCTCGCAAGACACCGGGAGAAAACGCCGTGATCCACTTCCACCGAATCGTCCTTGCGGCATGTCTTGCCATGCTACCCCTCGCCAGCCACGCCCAGAGCCTCAGCCGGCTCGAGGTGGCGCCGCTGGTCACCCGCACCCTCAGCGGCGAGGAATTCCTGCGCGGCCAGGCCGAAGCCGGGCGCGAGGCACTGATCGGCGGCGAGTTGCGCCTGCCCCCAGGCCTCCGCCCCGACCAGCGCGTGCCCGCCATGGTGCTGGTCCATGGCTCGGGCGGCATCGGCCCCTCCACGGAACAATGGGCACGGGAGCTGAACGATGCCGGCGTCGCCGCCTTCATTCTCGACAGCTTCGCCGGTCGCGGCATCACCAGCACCGTGCAGGACCAGACGCAGTTGCATTCGCTGGCGATGATGGTCGATGCCTATCGCGCGCTGGGCTGGCTGGCGCGCCACCCGCGCATCCGGGCGGACCGGATCGGCATCATCGGATTCTCGAAGGGCGCCGTGGCCTCGGTCTATTCGGGCATGACGCGGTTCCAGGGCGTCTATGGCCCCGGCGGGCCGCGCTTCGCCGCGCATATCGGCCTCTACACCCCTTGCAACATGACTTTCCGCGAGGATACGGCGGTGGGCCCGGCACCCATCCGCCTGTTTCACGGTATCGCCGATGACTATGTGGCGATCGGCCCCTGCCGTGAATACACCGCCAGGCTGCGCGCTGCCGGCGCCGATGTCACGCTTGTCGAATATGCCGATGCCCATCACAGCTTTGACAATCCCTACGGCCCGGCGCTGCTCGCCATTCCCGGCGCCCAGACCACGCGGAACTGCCGTCTGGCCGAGGGGCCGGACGGCGCCACCCTCAACGCCGCCACCAGCGCGGCCTATGACCTGATGACCGATGCCTGCGTGGCCCGCGGCGCGCATGTTGGCCACAACGCGGCTGCCGCCACGGCGGTGCGGGCCGCGGTGCGGGCTTTCGTCATCGAGCGCCTGGTGAATTGAGGGCATGACCGGCTGAGACCGGTGAGCCGGAGCGCCTGGGCTGTGGTCAGCGCCAGCCGATCACAGTCCGGCGCCTCAGCCCCTCGACCCGAAGATCGCGCTGCCGACCCGCACATGGGTGGCACCTTCCATGATCGCCGCCTCGAAATCGCCGCTCATGCCCATCGACAGCACGCCGAGCCCGTGGCGGGCGGCGAGCCCGGCCAGCCAGGCGAAATGAGGCCGCGGGTCGCCCTCGGCGGGTGGAATGCACATCAGGCCGGTAACGGGCAGGCCGAGCTCCTCGCGCGTCAGGCGGAGGAAATCATCCGCCTCGGCACGCGGCACGCCGGCCTTTTGCGGCTCGTCACCGACATTCACCTGCACCAGAAGATCAGGCCGGCGGCCGGATTTCGCCATGGCGGCGGCGATGGCCTGGGCCAGCTTCGGCCGGTCCAGGCTCTCGATCACATCGGCCAGACGCACGGCCTCCTCGGCCTTGTTGGTCTGCAGCCCGCCGATGATGTGCAGCCGCATCGCCGGGTTGTCCGCCCGCAAGGCAGGGAACTTGCCTGCGGCCTCCTGCACCCGGTTCTCGCCGAAGAGCAGTTGGCCGGCGGCCAGCGCGTCGCGCACCGCCTCCACAGGATGGGTTTTGGAGACGGCGACGAGCGCCACGCTGCCCTGGGGCCTGTTGGCCCGGGCGGTCGCTTCGGCGATCCTGTCCTGGATGGTGCGGAGGGCTGCGGCGATGCTGGTCATGGGCCTGGGAGATAAAGCACCGCGCATTCCGCGGCTATGCCTCGGCCGCGTCCCGCGGCTCTGCCTCGGCCGCGTCCCACGGCTCTGGCTCTTGAGCGACCCGTTGCGCCTGCCCGACCCCATGGCCGCGGCGGCCCGCCTGCCGCGCGGCGCTGCGGTGGTGGCGCGGAGCATGACGCCGGAGGCGCTGCCCGCCCTGGCCCGCCTGTGCCGGCAGCGCGGATTGCGCCTGCTGGTGGCGGGCGATGGCCGGGCGGCGCTCCGCCTCGGCGTGGGGTTGCATCTTCCCGAGCGCCCAACGCCCGGGTTACTGGCTTTTCTCCGCGCCCGGCGGCCCGGGGCCTTGCTGAGTCTGGCGGTGCATGGCCGCCGAGGCCTTGTTCGTGGGCGGGCTCTGGGAGCGGATGCAGCGCTGATCTCGCCGATCTTCGCCACCCGCAGCCACCCCGGCGCGCGACCGCTGGGGCCGCATGGCTGGGCCTGTCTTGCGCGCGCCGCTGGACGGCCAGCGGTGGCGCTGGGCGGGGTGGATGGGCGAAGCCTGCGGCGGGTGCCCGATCTTGCGGCAGGCTTCGCGGCGGTGGGGTGGCTTGGCGGTTAGACATCGCTGAGAGGATGATTCAGCACTTTCGGCGGTTCCGCCTGAACGAATTACGGCCTACCGCTCCCAGTTCCCCATCACCCTGGTCGTGTCGGGCCGCTGCCGCCGGAAGGGCGGCAGGCTGCCATGGGCGATCACGCAATCCAGCACGGCGCCACCGCTGGTGATGCGCACTGATTTCTCCGCCTGGCTGGGAAGTGCGATGCGCGCGCCGATGCAATAGGCGATGAGCAGCGGCAGCAGCTCCCCGGCCGGCACCTGCCGCTCGATTCGTGAGCCGGCCAGGTCGGTTTCGACATGCAGCATCTGCCGCGCTGTACTGAAGCGCAGCGACAGCGCGCGCATGCCGGCGCCGGTATCCTGCCAGACCGTGGAGAGAATCGCGCAAAGCGCAGGCGCGCGGAAGGCGATGACGCGCCGGTCGACAAAGACCGCGCCATCATCGGGTGGCCCGCGTGGGGCCTCACCCTCGGCACGACCGAGGGGTGTTAGCGAATGACCCATCTGCGTCGCCCTTTCTTGGCGGCCCGGTAAGGCTTCAAAATGGCCGCGCGTCCTTAGCAAATTATGAATGATCACGCAGTCGCGACATGCATCGGGCGGAAAACTCCGGCACGGTTGGCAAGGGAGGACCAGCATGGCCAATGAAACCATCCACTTCGCGACCAACCGCGACGAGGTCAGGAATGCCCAGGGCATCACCACCGGCTTCGGCGACAAGCTGAACACCGTCTCGCCGGTCTATCTCCGCTTCGGCGCGGCCGACGTTGCGCCACCAGCGAAGAAGGGCGGCGACTGGTCGGTGCAGGCGGTGCGTATCGCCCCCGAGGTGATCCCGGGCGTCACCACCGACGACCCGGCGGCGGAGACGCTGTTGGGGAGCGCTGCGGTGTTCGAGGCGCTACGCCAGCGCCTGATCACCGCCGGTAACGCGAAGGGCGGTGTCGACCTCATCCTGCTGATCCATGGCTACGCCTCGAGCTTCGAGAACGCCCTGGAACGGGCAGCTGAGATCAAGCGCGCCTACGCGACCAAGCAGCGTGCGGTGGAGGTGGCGGTGTTTTCCTGGCCCTCGGATGGCAGCCTGGCACCGCTCATCGCCTATAATACCAAGTCCCTGAAGACCTGACTCAAAAAGGGGATTCCCCGACGCGGCGGCGATCTGATTCATGTGTGGACGGCCCCTTCGAGACAAGGGGTTTGGACGCGGATGACGAGGTCTGGATGCGGT
>JAESFS010000087.1_pt1 | contig 51365 bp, 51 predicted proteins | sample 9269441 | NCBI WGS metagenome assembly JAESFS01 (sample SAMN14502548, study PRJNA617105) | algae metagenome | isolation source: Scytolyngbya sp. HA4215-MV1 and co-occurring heterotrophs from sample from... | place: USA: Laie Falls, Oahu, Hawaii | collected 2010-08-22
CCAGTGAAGTCCGGGCGAAGGGCGATGGCGCGCGGCATGATGAGCCTCCGTTGCTCATCAGCGTGAATCACATCACCCCCGCGTCGGGGAATCCCTTTTAAGAGTCACCGACCATAGGATTCGGTATTACGCGATGGATGAAATCCCGCGTGGCGCGCCAGGCAGGGATCGCCTCCAAGAAGCGGTGGCCGAGTTCAAGCAGCCGCACCACCCAGCCATAGGACCAGGCGAACCAGCGAACCTGCAGCATCTTGGGCTTGGCGATGGCGAAGACCCGCGTGGCGAAGGCCGCACCGACCACCTTGGTGCCCAGGATCATCAGGGTGGCCCAGACATAGTGGTGATGCGCGATCAGCCAGAATTCGCCCAGCTTCAGTATCGGGATGAGCGGCACGAAGGGTGCGACGAAAATGGCCACCACCCAATTGGGGCTGAGACGATCCACCAGCCGCTCCAGCCGGGTGAAAACCGCGAATTGGGATAGCCAGCGGCCGAACCGCGTCAGCCACTGCCAGATCGTGACGTCGAGGATGACCGTCACCACCGCGACAAGCGTGACCAGGGGCGAGAGAAACCACCGCTTCATCCGGCGAGTCCTGCCGCGATATTCACCGCTGTCGCCAGGATCGCGGCGTTGAAAAGGAAGGCTACCAGCGCATGCACCAGCACCAGCCGGCGCATGGCGGCGGCGGCCGTGGTAACGTCGGAGACCTGCGCCGTCATACCCACGGTGAAGGCGAGATAGAGAAAGTCGCAGAAATCCGGCGTGTCATCGCCGGGAAAGACCAGGCCGCCGCGCAGCGCGTGCTCATGCATATAGCGATGGGCAAAGAGCACATGCACGCAGGCCCAGGACAACACGATCGTGCCGCCCGCCAGCAATGCGGAAAACGAGGCTCCTGGCGTATCCCGGCTGCCGCCCAACTCCACCACCACGGCGCCAAGGGAGACGAGCGTCGCCGCCAGCGTGGCGGTGAGCACGGTGTTGCGCCCCTCATCGATCGCGGCGGCGAGGATGCGGACCTGCTGGCGGGACATGGTGAAACCGGTATGCAATGCGAGGGCCAGATAGGTGGCGGCGCCGGCGCACCAGCCCAGCAAGAGCCCCGTGGAAACCGCCATCGTGGCCGCGCCGAGCAAACCCACGCCGAGCGCGACCGCAGCACCGGCCATCAGCGGGAACCGGTACGGCAGCCTGGCGCGTATCATGGGCGCATGCCTATGATACGAGGGGCCTGGTGGAGCCTCATGGCATCGAACGGTGGGCCTCCTAAGTCGCAAGCAGAACGCGACGCGTTTTCCTCAACCATCTGGAGCGTCCCGCAAGTTCTTTTTTGGCAGAAATCCAGGGAACGGATCAGTATCCAGGTAGGCTCCATGCCGAACGTGATCCAATTTGTTGATATAGAGCCTGAATTCGATAGAGGACGGGGGTAACAATCGGCGCCGATCGGTACCCCACGCCACATCAGATTTCTTCGGTTTATCGCCTCTTTGTGGTCGTTTTGGGGTGAGGTCCAGCTTGGCTGCTGCTCCAAAAGCATCGATCACAGCGCCCGAAAAGTGGCAACCCCGTCATCACGGCCGCACAGCAGGCGTCTCAACTGTCATCCCCGCAGCCCTCTGCGCCAGCCAGGCCTCGATGGCGATAAACTCCGCCGCGCCATACTCGAAGGGCTCCGCGCGGACCCCGGTCATGCAGCCGCGCAGCCGTCGCTGCAGCGAGCCCAGCGCCTGCCATTCCAGCCGGTACAGCGGATAGCCGGTGGGATGCGCCTGCGGAATGGTGCTGCCGGCCAGGCGACGACCGGCATTGTCGTCATGACATTGCGCGCAGGAGAGATCGAGCTGGCCCCTGCGCTGGCGATACAAGGCCTCGCCCAGCGCGCGGCTGGCTTGCAACCGGCCATCGGCCGGCGGCGCCAATGGCATGCCCCGAGACTGCAACCCGACGAAAGCCGCGAGTGACAGCAACCCCTGCGATTCCCGCGCCAGAACAGGCGCATGCTGGCGCTGCTCGCGGCATTGCGCGATGCGGCCGGCAAGGTCGATGGCAGCGCCGCTTGCCTCGTCCCAGGCCGGGTAACGGGCCGCGACGCCGGCCATCGAGGCCTCGGCCGCGCCATGGCAGGTCGCGCAGGAACGGCCTTGTGAACCGGCGGGGCGGGACCATAGTGCCTCGCCCTCCCCCACCCACAGCATGCCCGGATTGGCCGCATCATCACGCTGCATGGCCTGGGTTTCCCGCGCCATGTCCTCGAAGCCCGAGCGGCGCTCCTGCGCGAGAGCCGGCAGCCACAGCACCGCCAGCGCCAGCGCCGCAGCCAGCCTCATGTCACGATGATCTGCCGGATCTCGGTCTGGTCGAAGCCGCCATCGCCCTGCCAGCGCAGCCGCAGCGTGCCGCTGCCTTCCACACGCATGGTGAAGGTGATGAAGGGATTGGCTGCAACCGCGGGCGACAGGGCGACAGCGAAGACTTCCTCATCCTCGTAGCTGGCGGTGAAGCTGGTGAGAATGTCGCGCGTGAGCACGCCTCCCGCGCCATCCGGCCGATAGCCGCTTTCCATCTCATGCTGGATCAGGGTGCGGATGGCGATAGTCCCGCCGGCACGGATGCTGCGCGGAATGTTGATCAGGACACGGGCCATCTCAACCCTCCAGGCAGGCGGCAAGGGTCACGATCACCTGCGCGCTGTCAGACCAGAAGCTGCCATCGGACAAGGCGGCCACCGCGAGGATTGTCTGCGAGGTGGCGAGGCGGATGTTCGTGGACAGCACGGCGCGGCCGGAACGTGGCGAGAAGCGCGCCGTCACGACATGCGGCTGGGGGTTGCGCTCATTGAAGATGGCGATGGCGCGGACATGTTCGGAGTGCGTCATCGGGCTTGCCACGATGACCGAAAGCGGCACCGTGTTGCCGTTCTCCACCAGCGGCGAGATGTCGAGCGCGACACGGCCGGGTGTGACCGCGGCGCCGCCGGTGAAGGCGCGCAGCGCCTCCGCCATGGCCTCGGCCGAGGCGCGGGCGGTGTCCGGCGGAAGCAGCAGCGCGGCCGGGGCGGCCAGGATGAGGCGGCGGGGGATCATGGGCTCTCCTCGCGCAGCGTGAGCAGGAAGGCAAGCACATCCTCGACCTCCTGCGCCTGCAACAGCGTGCGGCCGCGCAGCGCGGGGGCCACGCGGTGCAGCCCTTCGGCACGGTGATAGGCGGGCATGATGCTGTCGGGGTTGACCTGGCGTGAATCGACCAGGCGCAGGCGCAGCTCGGGCGCGCTCAGCCGCGCGCCGGCGCCCGCCAGGCTGGGCGCCAGATTCCCCTGGAAACGCTCCTCCGGAAACGGCCCGGAATGGCAGAGCAGGCAGAGCCCGCGGCTGCGGTCCGCGATGATGGCACGACCGCGGGCGGCATCGCCCGGTGTCGCCGTCAGCGGCTCGGCCAGGCCCTCGGCCAGTGCAGGGGCGGCCAGCGACAGCAGCGCGGCCAGGACCCTAAGCGAAGGCATCGGCGGTGATGGTCTCGTACCAGTCCTCGGCATAGCGCGCCTCGGCCTCACGCGTGGCGGCGGGTGCATCAAGCGGCGAGGTGCCGCCGGCACCGGGAATATCGCTCCATAGCCCATTCGCCGGGCGATACACGCCGGCAACGGAAATGCCGTAGCCCGGTGCGACCAGGCTATAGCAGGTGTTCAGCAACCGCGGCGTCGGCAGCGGCGTGCCGTGCAACAGGGAAGCCACGGCATCGGCACAAACTCGCCCCTGCGCATTGGCGGCGAATGCCGATTTCGGCATGGCACCGGCAATCGCGGCATCGCCGATGACATGAACGCCGGGAACCAGCCGGGATTCGAAACTGTCCGGCGCGATGGGGCACCAGCCGCTACGATCGGCGACACCGGCGATGCGGGCAATGTCACCTGCGCGCTGCGGCGGGATGACGTTGACCACGGCACCCTCGTGATCACCGAAATCGGTGCTGACGCGCCGCGCGGCCGCCTCCACCCCCGTCACCTTGCCGCCGGCCGAGAGCGGCACGTATTCGAGGATGCCAGGATACAGCGCGGCCCAGGCCGCCTGGAACAACCGTTGCTTGGAAAACGCGTCCTTCGAATCGAGAACCAGCAGCTTGGAGCGCGGCTTGCGGGTCTTCAGGTACCAGGCGATCAGGCTGGCCCTTTCGTAGGGCCCGGGCGGGCAGCGATAGGGGTTTTCCGGCACGGTCATGACAACGGTGCCGCCATCCTCCATCTGCGCCAGTTGCCGGGCCAGGAGCGCGGTCTGCGGGCCGGCCTGCCAGGCATGCGGCATGGTTTCGCTGGCGGCCTCGTCGTAGCCCGGCAGGGCGTCAAAGCGCAGCGCGATGCCGGGCGAGAGCACCAGCCGGTCGAACGGCAGCCGCGTGCCGTCGGCCAGCGTCACCTGGCGGCCCTCGACGCCCGTGGCGGCCTGGTGCACCACGATGACACCCGCGCGGCGCAGGCCATCATAGCCGAAGCGCTGCGCCGCCATCGGGCGCAAACCGGCGATGACGGCATTGCTGAAGGGGCAGGCAGTGTAGGTCTCACGCACCTCGACCAGGGTGACGGCGATGGCCTGCGCCCGCAGCGCGCGCGCGGCGGACGTGCCGCCGAAGCCGCCACCGATGACCACCACCCGGGGCGCAGCCTGGGCAAGTGCAGGTGCGGCCAGAAACGCCGGCAGGGCGCGCCTGGCAAACCTCATCGCACGACCCAGGCCGCGATGGCCTGGCTTTCCTCCTCGGAGAAGCCCTTGGCCAGACGGTCCATCAAGGTCGCCGGTCGTCGCCCTTCGCGGAACTCCCGCATGGCTGCGGCGATGTCCGCGGCCTCCCGCCCCCGCAGCGTGGGGATCGCCGGCGCCGCGCGCGTCGCGGAGTGGCAACCCAGGCAGGTGGAGGCGCCAGGTGGCGCCTGCTCCGCCAGGGCGGCCCCGGACAGCAGCAGCAGCGGGAGAAGTACTGCCCTCAAGCCCGACGCAGATCCGCGTCGCGCAGCGGCAATTGCCGGATGCGCTTACCGGTGGCGGCGAAGATGGCGTTGAGCACCGCGGGTGCGGCCACCGCGATGGTCGGCTCGCCCACGCCACCCCAGAAGCCGCCGGTGGCGGCGATGATGGTCTCGACCTTCGGCATCGTGTCCATCTTCATCATCGGATAGCTGTCAAAATTGGTCTGTTCGATCCGGCCATCCTTCACCGTGCACTCGCCATAAAGCGCCGCCGTCAGGCCGTAGACGAAGCTGCCTTCGACCTGGGCCGCGATCTGCTGCGGGTTGACCGCGAAACCGCAATCGGTGGCCGCCACGATGCGGTGGATCTTCAAGGCTCCGGCATTGTCGACCGAGACCTCGGCGCAGGCCGCGACATAGCTGCCGAAGCCATGAGTCACGCAAAGCCCGCGATGCACGGACTGGCCGCCGATGGCCGCCGCCGGCCTGCCCCAGCCCACCCGTTCGGCCACCGCGTTCAGCACGGCGAGGTGCTTGGGGTAATTGGCCATCAGCGCCCGACGGTATTCCAGCGGATCCTTGCCTGCCGCATGTGCCAACTCATCCATGAAGCATTCGAGGTAGAAGGCGTTCTGGTTGAGGTTCACGCCGCGCCAGAAACCCGGCGGCACATGCGGGTTGCGCATGGCGTGGTCGATCAGGAGGTTGGGGAAGCCATAGCCAATATCGGCCTCGCCACCCGCATTGTTGAGGCCCTGAAAGACCACCGGGTCGCGCCCGTCGCGGATGTTCTGCGGGAAAATGCCGGCCAGAATGGACTGGCCGGAGATGCGCATGTGCAGGCCGGTGACATTGCCGGCAGCATCCAGCCCGGCCGTCATCTTGGCCATGGTGACGGGGTGGAAGCGCCCCTGAAGCATGTCCTCCTCGCGCGTCCACAGCATCTTTATGGGTGTGCCGGGCATCTGCTTGGCGATGTCGACGACCTGGCGGACCCAGTCATGCACCGCGCCGCGCCGGCCGAAGCCGCCGCCGAGATGCAGCTTGTGGACCTCGCAACGCGCCGGCGGCAGGCCGGCGGCCTCGGCCGTCGCGGCATGCGCGGCCTCGCCATTCTGGGTGGGGGTCCAGACCTCGCAACGCTCGGGCGTCCAGATGGCAGTGGCGTTCATCACCTCCATGCAGGCGTGGTTCTGGTGCGGGTAGCCGTAGATGGCCTCCACCTTGCGCGGGGCGGCGGCGATGGCGGCGGCTGCATCACCATTGCGGTTGCCCACCGCGGCCTGTGGCGCATCCAGGCCGGCGCGCATCACTTCGGCGAAACCGGCCGACGAGGCGTTGGCATGTTCGCCCAGGTTCCAGGTGATGTTGACCTTCTCAAGGGCGGTCTTGGCCCGCCACCAGGTGTCGGCCACCACGGCCACGGCATTGTCGCCGACGCGCAGCACGCGCTTGACGCCGGGCATGCGCTCGGCCGCCGCGCTGTCGACCGCGGTAACCGTGCCGCCGAAGACCGGGCAGGCGTGTATGGCGGCGTTGAGCATGCCCGGCAGCTTGAGGTCCATGCCGTAGATCTGGCTGCCATTCAGCTTCGGCGCCGTGTCCAGCCGCGGGACGGGCTGGCCGATCAGCTTCCAGGCCGAGGCCGGCTTCAGCGGGACGTCGGCAGCGGCGGGGGGCGTCAGCCGGGCGGCGGCCAGGGCCACGCTGCCGAAGCTCGCGGTCCGCCCGCTGGGCCGATGGGTGATCACGCTATTGGCGACCACGCACTCGCCGACCGGCACGCCCCAGCCCTGGGCGGCGGCCTGTACCAGCATCATGCGCGCGGCGGCGCCGCCCTTGCGGACGAGTTCATTGCTCTCACGGATGCCACGGCTGCCGCCGGTCGACATGTTGCCCCACACGCGCCCGCGGGCGAGGTTCTGGCCGGGCGTCGGGTATTCCGTGGTCACCTTGGACCAGTCGCATTCCAGCTCCTCGGCAACCATCTGGGCCAGGCCGGTGAGCGTGCCCTGCCCCATTTCGGACCGGGCAATACGGATGATGACGGTGTCGTCGGGCTTGACCACGACCCAGGCATTGACCTCAGGGGTGGCGGCGCCCTGGGCCGCGGCTTCGCCGGGAACAGGGATGCGGAAGGCAAAGGTGAAGGCGCCCATGGCGGTGGCGGCCAAGGCGGCGCGGCGGGTGATGGCGTTCATGATCTCTCTTCCCCTCAGCCGGCCGCGCCGGTGCCGGCGGCGCGCTGGATACCGGCGACGACCCGGTTGTAGGTGCCGCAGCGGCAGATATTGGTAACTTCCTCGCGGATCTGCGCCTCGGTCGGGCGCGGTGTTACGGCCAGTAGCGCGGCGGCGGCCATGATCATGCCGGACTGGCAGAAGCCGCATTGTGGGACATCCAGCGCCAGCCAAGCCTGCTGAATGGGGTGGCTGCTGTCGGGCGACAGGCCCTCGATGGTGACGATCTTCTGGTTCTCGTTGAAAGCCGAGACGGGCTGCGAGCAGGACCGCACGGCAACGCCATCGACATGCACGGTGCAGGCGCCGCATTGGGCAATGCCGCAGCCATATTTGGTGCCGGTGAGATCGAGATGCTCACGCAGGGCCCAGAGCAGCGGGGTGTCGTCCTCCACCGCAAATTCGACCACGCGTCCATTGACGTTGAGTTTCGCCATCACGTCTCTCCTGTCTCGATATCCGGGGTTCGTTGTGCCCGGCGCCGGTCAGGCGACCGGAAATTGCGTGGAAGCTAACAGCAGCGATAACGATGACGCAATCACTTCACTGAGGGTTGGTGGCGGAGCGCCGCGCATGAACCCGTAGCCTTCGCGCTACCGCCCGATCGCCTGCTCCAGCCCGATGCGCCGCGCGACAACAACGCGCCCTCGGGGGTATGTGGGGCCTTCCATGCGACGGGCGGAACCCGAGTAGAAGACGGCTCCTATGGTTAGGAAATTCGCATACAAGCCATTGATCGCATTTGGTTGTAGTGCAAGCGGAGCTGCGGAAGGCGAGTGGCGTAGAATTGGCAATAGCGAGGGACGGGACAACGCCAGGATGGGCGGCGCACCGTGTTGAATTGCCCCCCCGGCACACCCTGAGGCGCAATGTCAGGCCAAATCCGTGGCGCCCCCGGGGGACGCCCATGAACATCGCCCAACCGCGACGCTCCATCGCGCTGAACGTTGCTGGGCTTCGAAATGAGCGGCGAGCCTGGTGGAGCCAAACGGAATCGAACCGTCGACCTCTTGAATGCCATTCAAGCGCTCTACCAACTGAGCTATGGCCCCCCAGGGAGACGCGCTGATAGACCCCAGAAGGAAACCACGCAACCCCTTCCCCGGCAGAAGTCGCATCGCTAGGTTGCAACGCGAAACAGCTTGAGAAGGCCGGGGAATGGGCAAGGTATATCCTGATGCAACGGCGGCACTCGCCGGCGTGCTGCGCGATGGCATGGTGATCCACTCCGGTGGTTTTGGCCTTTGCGGGATTCCGTCTCTGCTGATCGATGCGATTCGCGATTCGGGGGTGAAGGATCTGACCGTCGTCTCCAACAATGCGGGTATCGATGATGTCGGTCTGGGCAAGCTTCTGCGGACCCGGCAGATCAAGAAGATGATTGCGAGCTATGTCGGCGAGAACGCCGAATTTGCCCGGCAGTTCCTCGCCGGCGAGTTGGAGATCGAATTCAATCCGCAGGGCACACTGGCCGAGCGCATCCGCGCCGGTGGGGCGGGCATCCCCGCCTTCTTCACCAAGACCGGCGTGGGCACCAAGGTTGCCGAAGGCAAGCCCACCCAGGTGTTTGATGGCGAAATTTATGTTATGGAACGCGGTATCGTCGCGGACCTCGCCCTGGTGCATGCCTGGAAAGGTGATACTGAAGGCAATCTTGTCTATCGGCGCACAGCGCGGAACTTCAACCCGATGATGGCCACCGCAGCGAAGATGACGGTGGCCCAGGTGGAGCACCTGGTGCAGCCTGGCGAGATCGATCCCGACCACGTCATCACCCCCGGCGTGTTTGTCAAACGGATGATCCGGTGCCCGGTTGACTTCGAGAAGCGCATCGAGAACCGCACCACCACGCCCCGCGCGGCATAAGGAGACACCCAATGCCCTGGAATCGCGATGAAATGGCCGCCCGCGCGGCACGCGAACTGGATGACGGGTTCTATGTGAACTTAGGCATCGGTATCCCCACCCTGGTGGCGAACCACATCCCCGCCGGCGTGTCGGTGCAGCTACAGAGCGAGAACGGCATGCTCGGCATCGGCCCCTTCCCGCATGAGGGTGAGGAAGACGCCGACATCATCAACGCCGGCAAGCAGACGGTGACGATGCTTCCGACCACCAGCATTTTCTCGAGTGCCGACAGCTTCGCCATGATCCGCGGCGGGCATATCGACCTCTCCATCCTCGGCGCGCTGCAGGTGGCGCATAATGGCGACCTGGCGAACTGGATGATCCCGGGCAAGATGGTGAAGGGCATGGGCGGAGCCATGGACCTCGTGGCCGGTGTGAAGCGCGTGGTGGTGTTGATGGAGCACACCGCGGGCGGCAAGCCGAAACTGCTGAAGGAATGCAACCTGCCACTGACCGGGGCGCGGGTGGTGGATATGGTCGTCACGGAACTCGGCGTCTTCACGATTGACCGGCGCGGCGATGCGGGGATGGCGCTGATCGAACTGGCGCCGGGGGTGACGCTGGACGAGGTGCAGGCGAAGACCGAGGCGGAGTTTCGTGTAACTAACTGACGGCTGGTTGCTGAATCAGGACCCGGGTTCTCGGCTCGCTCCTCGATCAGTTGCCTGGCTTCAATAGCCGGATCAGCCCGTCTAGCTGGTCCAGGTTGCGATACTTGATCACCACCTGGCCGGACCGGCCATTGTGTTGCACCGCCACCTGAAGGCCGAGATGCTGGGACAATTCGCGCTCCAGCGCGCGGGTTTCAGGGTCAACTGGGCGGTCCGCCGGCGCTGAGGGCTTGGTATTGGCCAAAGCCTCAGCCTGGCGAACATTCAGGCCACGATCCACCACCTGAAGCGCGAGCGCCACTGGATCGCGCGCCGCCAGCACAGCGCGGGCATGGCCGGCCGTCAGCGCGCCATCGCGCAGCAGGTCCCGCACCCGCTCGGGCAGACCCAGCAGACGCAGTGTATTAGCGATATGGGGGCGGGACTTGCCGATGGCTTCGCTCAGAGCCTGCTGTGTCAGGCCGAATTGCTCGATGAGACGATGATAGCCATCGGCCTCCTCCAGCGCGTTGAGGTCCTCGCGCTGCAGGTTTTCAACCAGGCCAGCGGCCATTGCCTCGCGGTCATCGAAGTCGCGGACCACCACGGGGACTTCGTGTAGATGGGCAGCCTGGGCAGCGCGCCACCGGCGTTCGCCACCGATGATCTCGTATCGCCCGGGCGATTGCGGCCGTGGACGCACCAGAATGGGCTGCAGCACGCCATGGCGACGGATGGACGCTGCGAGTTCCTCCAGCGCTTCCGTATCCATCGGACCACGGGCCTGGAAGGGCCCGGGCTCCAGCGCGGTGATGGGCAGGGTGCGGGTGCTGTCATGGGACGCGGCGGCAGCCACATCGCCCAGCAATGCGGAAAGGCCTTTGCCCAGGCGGGGTGGCTTGCTCATGCGCGGTTCCGTCGCAACAGCTCGGCCGCCAGGGCCACATAGGCCTGGGCGCCGGGGGAGCGGATATCATAGATGGTGACGGGCAGGCCGTGCGAGGGGGCCTCTGACACGCGCACATTGCGCGGTATTGTCGTGTCGAACACCTTGGCGCCGAAATGCTGGCGAACATCATTCGCCACCGCCTCCGAGAGATTGTTCCGGCGGTCCACCATCGTGAGTGTGATGCCCTCCAGGGAAAGCCGCGGGTTCAGCGCGCGCCTCACCCGGTCAATGGTCTGGGTGATCTGCGACACGCCTTCAAGCGCGTAGAACTCAGCCTGCAGCGGGACCAGCACGCTATCCGCCGCCACCAGGGCATTGAGCGTCAGCAGGCCCAGCGACGGCGGGCAATCCAGGATCACCCAGTCATAGCCAGTGACACCTTCCAGCGCCCGGCGAAGGCGGTGCTCGCGGCCTTCGAGATCCACAAGTTCCAACTCACCGCCGGCCAGATCAGGGTCGGCCGGGATGATGGCGAGGTTGGGAATACTGGTCGGCCGCGCCACCTCTGCCACCGGGCGGCCCTCCACCAGCATGGCGTAGGTACCGGTACGCCGGGTCGCCCGGTCGACACCCAGCCCCGTCGAGGCATTGCCCTGGGGGTCGAGGTCGATGAGCAGAATGCGATATCGGGAGGCCAGAGCCGCGGCCAGGTTCACCGCAGTCGTGGTCTTGCCGACGCCCCCCTTCTGGTTGGCGAGGGCGAGGATGCGCGGGGCGGAGGGTTCAGGCGACAGGGCGCAAATCTCGGATACGGAGGATGGTGGCATCGGCTTCGGTGCGGCTACTGAAGCGCTCCACCAGCATGTGCCAGCCGGTGGTGGCCTCGGTCAACTCGGCCTCCGCATTGCGGCCCTTGGGGAAGATGGCGATGCCGCCCGGCACCAGGATCCGGTCTGCGTGCCCCAGCAGGACCGTCAGCGGCGCGAGTGCGCGGGCGGTGACGGCGGAAAGCATCGGTAGCGTTGCAGCCTCTATCCGCTGGGCATGGATGGTGACGTGCGGTAGGGCCATCTCGCGCGCCGCTTCGCGAAGAAAGGCGCATTTGCGCTGATCCGATTCCACGAGATGGAACGGGCGCACCACACAGGCGGCAAGAATCAGCCCCGGCAGTCCAGCACCACTGCCCAAATCAGCCACCGGTCCCTCGTCCTCCGGCAACAGCGGCGCCAACTGTAAACCATCCTCTACATGCCGCTGCCACCAACCGTTCGGTGGGGAGGGGCCAACAAGGTTGATCCGGGCGTTCCACCGTTCCAGCAGCGCCAGATAGACCTCAAGCCGCGACAGTGTTTCACGTGAAACATCGAAAATTGGTGGGTTGGGGTGTTTCACGTGAAACCAGCCAATCAGGCGCGGCGGAGATGCACAGCCAGCGCAGCCACGGCCGCCGGCGTGATGCCGGGCAGACGCGTGGCGCCGCCAAGGGTTGCAGGCCTGGCCTTCGCCAACCGCGCCTGCATTTCGCGAGAGAGCCCGGCAATGACCGCAAAGTCGATCCCATCCGGAATGGCCAGCGCCTCCTCCCGCGAGAGCGTCTGCAGCTCGGCATCCTGGCGCTCCAGATAGGGGCCATAGAGCGCCTCGGCCTCCACCTGCTCCCGTACTCGCGGGGCCAAGTCGCGCAGCCAGGGGAACATCGCTTCCATCACGGCCGGCCGCATGGCGGGCAAAGCCAACACATCCAGAACGCTGCGCCAGCGGCCATCCAGGTTCACCGGCGCGCCCGCTGCCCGATATGCAGCAGGCGTTGCCCCTTCGACCCGGGCGCGGGCCAGCGCATCGGCCACTGAGACTGAGAATGTCGAGAAGGCCGAGGCCCGCTCGCGCCCGATGCAGCCCCAGGCCAGCCCCTTCTCCGAAAGGCGCAGGCCGGCATTATCCGCCCGCAGCCGCAGCCGATACTCACTGCGCGCGGTCAGCATGCGATACGGCTCGCTAACGCCCTGCAAGGTCAGGTCGTCCAGCATCACGCCGGCATAGGCTTCGTCGCGCCGCAGAATGCGGTCGGGCTCGGTACCGCCGACGCGCTGGGCGGCGTTCAGGCCGGCCATCACGCCCTGCGCCGCCGCCTCCTCGTAGCCGGTGGTGCCGTTGATCTGCCCGGCCAGGAACAATCGGGGCCAGTCCCGCAACTCCAACGTCGGGCGCAGGGCACGCGGATCTACATGATCATACTCGATGGCGTAGCCAGGGCGCAGGATCACCGCCCGCTCCAGCCCAGGCATTGCCGCCACCATCAGCGCTTGAATTGACGCCGGCAGGCTGGTGGAAATGCCGTTGGGATAGACCGTCGGGTCATCCAGCCCCTCCGGCTCCAGAAACACCTGGTGTCGCGGCTTGTCGGCGAAACGGACGATCTTGTCCTCGATCGAAGGGCAGTAGCGCGGCCCCACACCCTCGATCCGGCCACCATAGACCGCGCTCTCGGTCAGATTGGCGCGGATCAGCGCATGCATCGCCTCGCTAGTATAGGTGATGCCACAAGCCACCTGCGGATTGGTGATGCGCTGCGTCATCCAGGACAGCGGCTCGGGCTCGGCATCACCAGGCTGCAATTCCAGCGCGGCCCAGTCGATGGTCCGGCCATCGAGCCGGGGTGGCGTACCGGTCTTCAGCCGCGCCATGGGCAGACCGAGAGCCTCAAGCGCCAGGGCCAGGCCCACCGCCGGTACATCGCCCACCCGCCCCGCCGCATGCCGCTCATGTCCGATATGGATCACGCCGCGCAGGAAAGTGCCGGTGGTGATCACCACGGCTCCAGCCCGGTACTCCCGGCCCGAGGCGCCCAATACGCCACGCACACCGGGCAACAGCCCCTCAACCGCATCGGCCATGATGGTCAGCCCCGGTGTTTCGGCCAGCAGGGTCTGCACGGCCCGGCGATACAGCTTGCGGTCAGCCTGGGCGCGCGGCCCACGCACCGCCGGGCCCTTGCTGCGGTTCAGCAGTTTGAAGTGGATTCCCGCCGCATCCGCCGCCCGGCCCATGAGGCCATCCAGCGCATCCACCTCGCGCACCAGATGGCCCTTGCCGATACCACCAATGGCGGGGTTGCAGGACATCTCACCGATGGTGTCGAGCTTGTGGGTCAGCAGCAAGGTCCGCGCACCACAACGTGCCGCAGCCGCAGCTGCCTCGCAGCCGGCATGGCCGCCGCCCACCACCACCACATCGAACATCATCTCGCTCATGCCGCGGCGTATACGCGCTTACTTACCGATGCAGAACTCGGAAAACACCAAATCCAGGATCGCTTCCACCCCCACGCGCCCGGTCAGACGCCCAAGGGCTTGGAGCGCCGCCCGCAGCACCTCCGCCCGCAGCTCCGGCAATCCGGCATCGGGCAACGCATCCAGTGCGGCGATGGTGTCGGTCAGGGCCGCACGATGGCGTGGGCGGGTCAGGCCGGCGAGGTCGCTCAGCCCAGCACGGGCCCGCACCGCCTCCTCCAGTACCGCCCGAAGGGCAGGCAGGCCGGCACCGGTGTGGGCAGAGACCACCAGGCCCGGCAGGGCGGTGGCCGTCAGATCGGCCTTGTTGACCACCGCCAGGGCGCCGCCGGCTACCAGGGCCAGGGTTTCCGCATCCGGCATCGTGTCTGCGGCAAAGACGGCCAGTACCAGTTCGGCTGCCTGGCCCTGCGCCCGGGCGCGGCGAACACCCTCAGCCTCGATGGCATCCCCCGTCTCGCGCAACCCCGCGGTATCGGCCAGCACCACCGGTACGCCGGCGATGATCATGCGCGCCTCCACCACATCGCGCGTGGTGCCGGCCTGCGGCGACACGATCGCCGCCTCGCGCTCCGCCAGCGCGTTCAGCAACGAGGATTTGCCGGCATTCGGCGCGCCCAGGATGGCGATGCGCAGCCCCTGCCTTAGCGCTTCGCCCCGGGCCGCGCCGGCGATCTCGGCGGCCAATTCCTCGCGCAATTCGGCGGCATCGCGGGCCACAGCCGCATCCAACCCCTCAGGCAGATCCTCATCCTCGAACTCGATAAAAGTCTCCTGCCGGGCAAGCAGCCGCGCCAGCCGACCGGCCCAGCCCTGGTACCGTCCGGCCAACCCACCCTCGAGCTGCCGCAGCGCCTGGCGCCTTTGCGCCTCGGTCTCGGCGTCGATCAGATCGGCCACACCCTCGGCCGCCGTCAGGTCCAGCTTGCCATGGACAAAAGCGCGACGGGTGAAATCCCCCGGCTCGGCCGGGCGCGCACCCAGCACCACCAGGGCGTCAGCCACCGCCGCCACCACCGCCGGCCCACCATGCAGATGCAACTCGGCGGAATCCTCGCCGGTGTAGCTGCAGGGCCCCGGGAACCAGAGCACCAGCGCCTGGTCCAGTACCACCCCGCCATGCCGTAGCCGCCGCAGGCTGGCCATGCGCGGCGCGGGCCGGCGGCATAGACCATCCAGCAGCCTGCCGGTCTCCGGCCCGGATATCCGCAGCACCGCCACCGCCGCCCGGCCGGCCCCGGAGGCCAGCGCGAAGATGGTGCCGCTAGACGCGGTCCTTCTCCGTCAGCATCAGCCGTTCCACCCGGCCGCCCTTTTGGACATGCACGTCCAGGATCTCATCGATATCGGCACGGCTATGCGGGCGGTACCACACGCCCTCGGGGTAGATGACCAGCGCGGGGCCGAACTCACAGCGCTCCAGGCACCCCGCCATGTTCACACGGATATTTGGGATCGCCAGCTCCTTTGCGCGAGACTTCATATAGTCGCGCAGATCCTCGCTACCCGCGGCCGCGCAGCTGCCGCGCTTGTGGCCATCGGGCCTTCGGTTGGTGCAGACGAAGATATGGGCGTCGTAGAATTGCGGCGGGTCTTGCATGGGTGAATGCTCCGGTTCGCCCTGATCTAGCCCTGGCAGAAACGCCCCGCCAGGGGCTGTGTTGCGCGGCCGCCACCACCCCACGTCGCCCGCGAAACCCCGCTTGACGCCCCACCCCAGCCGGTGCTGCATCACGGTCTGAAACCCCCCGAAGACATGCCGCAACTCTCCCTTCGAACCCCGCTTGGCGACCTCACCCTCTCCGAGGAAGACGGCGCCATCGTCTCCCTCGACTGGGGCCGGGTGGCCGACCAGCAGGCCACGCCCGTGCTGCGTGATGCAGCGGAGCAGCTGCAGGATTATTTCGACGGCAAGCGTCGGCATTTCCAGATTCCCCTCGCGCCGCACGGCACGCCTTATCAGCAGCGCGTCTGGGCCGAGCTGCTACGTATTCCGGCCGGCGAAACCCGGTCCTATGGTGAGCTCGCCCGTGCGCTTTCCTCCGGGCCTCGTGCCGTCGGCCAGGCCAATGGCAGAAATCCAATCCCCATCATCATCCCCTGCCACCGCGTGGTCGGTGCGGATGGTTCCATCGGTGGCTATTCCGCCGATGGCGGCGCTGATACGAAGCGTTTCCTCCTCGACCTCGAAAGCCGGGACCTCCTCGCATGACCTTTGCCATTCGCGTCCATGAATACGGCGGCCCCGAGAAAATGATCTGGGAGGAGCTGCCCCGCCCCGAGCCCAAGCCCGGTGAGGCGCGTATCCGCCAGGAGGCCGTAGGCCTCAACTATATCGACGTCTATTTCCGTACCGGCCTCTACAAGGCTCCCGCCCTGCCGGCGATCATCGGCATGGAGGGTGCGGGCGTGGTCGACGCCGTGGGGGATGGCGTGACCGAGGTGGCGGTGGGCGACCGCGTCGCCTATGCCTCCGGCCCCATCGGCGCCTATGCGCAGAGCCGATGCCTGAAGGCCGACCGGCTCGTCAAAATCCCGGACGGCATCTCCAGCGAGACCGCCGCCGCCATGATGCTGCAGGGTATGACGGCACAGTACCTGCTGCACAGCACCTATCCGGTGAAATCCGGCCAGACCATTCTGGTCCACGCCGCCGCCGGCGGTGTGGGCCTCATCCTCTGCCAATGGGCCAAGCATCTCGGCTGCACGGTGATCGGTACCGTCTCAACACCGGAAAAGGCAGCCCTGGCAAAGGCGCATGGCGCCGACCACGTGGTCCTGACCAGTGAAGACCTGCCGGCCGCGGTGAAGCGCATCACCAACGGCGCCGGCGTGCCGGTCAGTTACGACAGCGTGGGCAAGGACACCTTCATGCCATCGCTCGACAGCCTGGCGCCACGCGGCATGCTGGTCAGCTATGGCAATGCCTCGGGGCCGGTGACGCCCTTCGACCTCGGTATCCTGGCCGCCAAGGGCAGCCTCTACGTCGTGCGGCCCACGCTGAACACCTACACCGCGACCCATGCCGATCTCGCGGCCTGCGCAGCGAGCCTCTTCGCGGTGGTGCTGTCCGGCGCGGTGAAAATCAAAGTGAACCAGCGCTACGCCCTGAAGGACGCCGCCCAGGCGCATCGCGACCTTGAGGCCCGCAAGACGACCGGCAGCACGGTGCTTATCCCTTGATCCCTTGCGCGCGCTCCCCCGGTGGCGCGTGCCAGCACGAGAAGGGCAGGGAGCCCCACATCCCATTGGCTGATCGCACGGCTACCCTTCCCGCTCGCACAGCGCTGCCATGTATGGGAAACCGGTTGCAACCCGTGGACAACCCGCCCTAGCCTTGCCTCCACGAACTGGAGGAAACAATGCCAAGACACGCCATCATGGCGGCGCTTTTCTGCGTCGTCCTGGCCCTGCCTGCGCGGGCCCAGAGCACCATCACCATCGTCACAGCCTTTGGTGCCGGCTCGGCCGCCGATATCGTGGCCAGGCTGCTCGCCGCCGATTTCGCGCCGATGCTCGGCCAGCCGGTGGTGGTGAATAACATCACCGGCGCCGCCGGCACCATCGCCGCCAATCAGGTGGTCCGCGCCCGGCCGGATGGCTTGACCCTGCTCTTTACCCCCATCGGGCCTATCGCCATCCAGCCCAATTTCATGCGCAATGCCGGCTATGTCGCGGCCGACCTGGTGCCGATCTGCATGGTCAACCGCGCCCCGCTCATCATGATGACACCGCCCAATTCCGGGTTGCGAACGCTGGCCGATGTCGTCGCCCGCGCTCGGCGCGAGGGTGGCGAATTCCCCTATGGCACCACCGGCGTCGGTACCACGCCGCATCTGTCCATGGTGATGCTGGCGCGGGCCGCGGGCACCGAGATGAAGCACATCACCTATCGCGGCCCGGCCGATGTGATGGTAGCCTTCGCCCGCGGCGATGTGCTGGTGATGAACGACCACCCCTCATCGATCCGCGCCAATAACCTGCATGCCATCGCCACACTGGACACCCAGCGCTTCCCCGATTTCCCGGATACGCCCACCTTCCGCGAGCAGGGTTTTGATCTTTCCATGCATATCTGGCACGGCCTCTTCGCGCCGCGCGCAACGCCGGAAGCCGCGATCCAGCGCATAGAGAACGCTTGCGCGCAATCGGTGCGAAGCGAGACGATGCGGATCGGCCATGAGCGGATCCAGACCCCCATCGTGCACCAGGGTGCTGCCGAATTCGCCCGCACAGTGGCTGCCGATTCCGACCGTATGCGCCGCATTATTGAGGACAACAATCTTCGGCAGGCCGAATAATGGCCGATATCGTCATCCTTGGTGGCGGTTCGGCCGGCTGCGTCCTGGCCGCCCGTCTCTCCGAGGATGCCGGCACCAACGTCACCCTGCTCGAGGCCGGGCCCTGGGACCGCAGCCCCTGGATTCACCTGCCCATGGGCTTCGCCAAGCTGCATGTGACGAAGAAATTCGACTGGAACTACCAGACCGAGCCCGAGCCCGAACTGAACGGCCGGCAGGTCTATTGGCCGCGGGGCAAGGTCATCGGCGGTTCGGGCAGCGTCAATGGACTCGTTTTCCTGCGCGGGTCACCGCGGGATTACGATCGCTGGGCCCAGGCCGGCGCCCGCGGATGGTCCTATGACGACTGCCTGCCGGCATTCCGAAAACTCGAAACCTTCGCCGATGGTGAGGATGAATTGCGCGGCGGCGACGGCCCTATCCATGTCGCCGAAGTCCCGGAACCCACACCCGGCTGCCAGGCCTTTGTCGCGGCCTGCGAGGCGCTGGGCTTCCCCCGCAACGCGGATTTCAACGGCGCATGGTATGAGGGCGTGGCGCCCAACCAGCTCAACGTCCATCGCGGCCGGCGCTGGAGCCCGGCTGTGGGTTACCTCCGCCCGGCCCTGAAGCGGCCCAATCTGCGGGTCGAAACCGAGGTGCTGGGCCTGCATCTGCTGTTCGACGGCGCGCGCTGTACCGGCGTGCGGGTCCGCCGGCCCGATGGCAGCACCGAGGACCATATGGCGGCGCGCGAGGTCATCCTCTGCGCCGGCGCCATCGAAAGCCCCAAGATGCTCATGCTCTCGGGCATCGGCGACGCGGCGGAACTCGCCGCGCATGGCATCGAGACACGCCACCACGCGCCGGAGGTGGGAAAGAACCTGCAGGACCATTTCATGGTCCGCTTCGCCTTCCGCACTCGCCCCGCCGATACGCTGAATGAGGCCATGGCGAGCCTGTGGGGCCAGGCCCGCATCGGCGCGCAATGGGCGCTGCGCCGGCGGGGCCACCTCACCATCGGCGCCTCCGAGGCCAGCCTCTTCGCCCGTGTGCTACCCGGCGCCGAGGAACCGGATGTGCAGTTCCAGTTCGTGAATTTCACGGTGGATTGGGCGGGTGGCGGCAATGCGCTGCACAAGCACCCCGGCTTCAACTTCAACCTGTGCCAGTGCCGACCGGAAAGCCGGGGCACGCTGTCACTGCGCAGCGCCGACGCCGCCGACAAACCCGTCATGCGCGCCAATTACCTCAGCCACCCCACCGACCAGCGGGTGATGTTGGAAGCGGCCAGGCTTGGCCGGCGGATCGCCGGGCAAAACCCCTTCGCCGCACTGGTGGAGGAAGAGACCTCACCCGGCCCCGCCACCCAGTCGGACGATGATTTCCTTCATTTCCTGCGCGAGACTGGCACCACCGTCTATCACCCCTGCGGCACCAACCGCATGGGCAGCGATGACCGCGCGGTGGTGGACCCGCAATTGCGGGTGCGCGGCGTGGACGGCCTGCGGGTGGTGGATGCCTCGGTCTTCCCATTGGTGCCGTCGTCGAACATCCACCCCGCAGTGCTGATGACGGCTGAACGGGCAGCGGAGATGATCCGGGCGGGGTAGGCGGCGCTGCCTTCCCTCGTAACCCCGATCCGCCAGGGGCGACCCGCCAATGAATCATTGACTGATTGGCATGGGACAGGGCAGCGCCCGCCAAGGGGCCAGCAGCGCCATCAATATATGCTTTTAGTCCTTGTCATCTCCGGTCTGTTGTCCTATCCACATCCCTGCACCGTGGAGAACGAGCATGCCTCAAGCCGCGCCTTTCGTCCCTTCGGAGATTGTCGCGCAACCGGCCAAGGCTATTTGTCCGCAAACAACATCTATGCGAGTCAGGGGGCATGGCCTTCCAAACCATCCACAGTCTTATCCACAGAACGCTCGTAGCGTGACGCTGGCCTCGCCTTTGGGAATCCACAGAATCCACAGATTTATCCCCAATCAGCAGGAGTCCCGCGCGTGACACCCCGCGCCGCCTGGCTCGCCGCCCCGGGCTTCGAGGGTGATCTGGCGGAGGAGCTCCGTCGGCGAGGCATCAGCTTCACCTGGCATGGCCGCCTCGCGCTCTCGGAACAGGCGCCGATCCATGCCGCATGGGCGCTGGAATGCTGGACGGCGCCGCTGTTGCTGCCCGCCCCTTCGGTGAAGACCGCAGCCGATGCGCTGCGCGCCATCCAACGCAACTGGGCGCTGCTGCCCACCGAACACCACCGCCGCGCCGCCCTCATCGAGGCCCGACTGCCCCCTGTGAAGGCGCGGCCCCTCAGCTTCCCCGAACCCGCGCCCACCGGCCATCTCGGCGGCTGGACCATGCTCGATGCCGGCACTCTGCTGGCCTCGCCAACCAAGACCAGCCCCTTCGTCAATGGCGAACCCCGCTTCGTCGAGGATCGCGAAGGGCCGCCCTCGCGCGCCTATCTGAAACTCTGGGAGGGCCTCACCCGCCTCGGCCGCTTCCCCGCCCCTGGTGAGACCTGCCTCGACCTCGGCGCCTCCCCCGGCGGCTGGACCTGGGTGCTGGCAAAGCTCGGCGCCACGGTCACGGCGGTGGACAAGGCCCCCCTCGACCCCGCGATCGCCGCCATGTCCGGCGTGAGCTGGCGCGGCGAGAGCGCCTTCGGCCTGCCGCCCGAGCCGGTGGATTGGCTGTTCTCCGACATCATCTGCTATCCCGCCCGCCTGTTGGGGCTGGTGCAGCGCTGGATGGAAGCCAACCGCCCCGGCGCCATCCTCTGCACCCTGAAATTCCAGGGCGAGACCGACCACGACACGGCGGAGAAATTTGCCGCCATCCCGGGCGGCTCGGTCTTCCATGCCGCGCATAACAAGCACGAACTCACCTTCGCGTGGTTGCCCCCCAACGAAAGCCAGGGCTAGACAGGGACATGCGACACCCCCCCCGCATCGCCCCCAGCCTCCTCGCCGCGGATTTTTCCCGCCTGGCCGAGGAAGTGCGCGCCATCGAAGCGGCGGGCGCGGACTGGCTGCACCTCGACATCATGGATGGGCATTTCGTGCCCAACATCTCCTTCGGCCCGGGGCTGATCAAGGCACTGCGCCCCCACAGCGCCATGCCCTTCGACGTGCATCTGATGATTGCACCGGCCGAGCCCTATCTCGAAGCCTTCGCCCAGGCTGGCGCCGACATCATCTCGGTGCATCCCGAAGCCGGGCCGCATCTGCACCGCTCGCTGCAGACCATCCGTGGCCTGGGGAAAAAATGTGGCGTGGTTCTCAACCCCGCCACACCAGTCGGCGCCATTGAGAACGTGATGGACCTCGTCGACCTCATCATGGTCATGACGGTCAATCCGGGCTTTGGCGGGCAGAGCTTCATCATGAGCCAATTGCCCAAGATCGCGGCGCTGCGGCGGATGATCGATGCGACGGGGCGGGAGATCGCGCTGGAAATCGATGGTGGCGTCACCGCCGCCACCGCGCCACACTGCCTGGCAGCGGGGGCCGATACACTGGTGGCCGGCACCGCGGTTTTCGGCGCGCGCGACTACGGGGCGGCCATCGCGACGCTGAAACAGGGAGGGAAAACGCCATGCCAGACCTGATCCGCAACGCGCGGCGCTGGATCTCCGGATTGAAGCCGGTGCGGGTGCCCGATGCGCCGTCGCGTTCCTTCAAGGATCTCTGGCCGGGCGAGGCCGCGCGCGGCGCCAGGCTGGTGGCGGGCGAACTGGATGTGCTGGGCACGCTGCGGCCGCTCGAACCCGGCACGCCGGAACAGCCCGGCATCGGCTGGGCGCCGGGCGATGGCCCGCTGCTGTGGCGCGCTGGCGCGCATGGTTTTGGATGGCTGCGGGATTTGCGCGCCCTGGGCACCGATGCGGCCCGTGTGCGGGCGCGCGATCTCGCCCATGACTGGCTTGCCAACGGCGCGGGCCAGGATCTGGCCCAGGCGCCGGAGGTCGCGGGAGCCCGCATCTCGGCCTGGCTGGGACATTGGGACTTTTTGGCAGCTTCGGCTGATGATGGTTTCCGCCGCGCCCTGCTGACGCGCCTGGCCCAGGATGGCCGCGCCGTGGTGGCGGGCCTGCCGGCCGAGGCTGCGCATCGCGGCGCGCTGGTGGTGCTCAAGGCCTCCATCGCCGCTGCCGTGGCGCTGGAGGAGGAGGGCTGGCTGAACCGCGCCCTTCGCCTGCTGCCCGGCGAGCTGGAGCGGCAATTCTACCCCGATGGCGGCCATGTCGAGCGCAGCCCGGCGCAGCATCTGGCAGCACTTCAGGACCTTATCGAGATCCGCAACCTGTTGCATGGCGCGGGTGCCAATACCCCCGCCCAGCTCGGCAGCGTGATCGAGCGCGCCTGCCAGGCATTGCGCTTCTATCGCCACCAGGATGGCAGTCTGGCCCTCTTCAACGGCACAAGGGATGAGCCTGCGACGCTGGTCGACCTGGTGCTGCATCACGGCCAGGCGCGCGGTCGGGCGCCCATGCTGCTGCAGGATACAGGCTTTCACCGGTTGCAGGGCAGCCGCACCCTGGTGATCGTCGATGCCGGCGCGCCGCCCGCCGGAAGGGCGCCGGACCTGACCACCGGCCTGCCGCGCGCGGGCGACCGCTTCTCCCATGCCGGCACCATGTCCTTCGAGTTGAGCGTGGGGCGCGACCGACTGATCGTGAATTGTGGTGCCTCGCCCGCCGCCGACACGGTCTGGCGCGACGCGCTGCGCGCCACCGCAGCCCATTCCACCCTGACACTGGCCGACACCAACAGCAGCGAGCTGCGCGAGGAGGGGCTGGGCCGCCGCCCTGAGCGCGTGGTGGCCGAGCGGCAGGAGCAGGACCACGCGCATTGGCTGGAAATTACCCATGATGGCTGGCGCAAGCCCTTCGGTGCCATCCACCGCCGCACCCTATACCTTGCCGAGGGCGGCGACGATTTGCGCGGCGAGGATGTGGTGGAACTGCCAGGCGGCGTGACTGAAACGCTGAGCTGGGTGGTGCGCTTTCATCTCCACCCCAGCGTCAACGCCAGCCTGGTGGAGGATGACGGCGCGGTGCTGATGCGCTTGCCCAGCGGCCATGGCTGGAAGCTGCGTGCCAGGGGTGCGCGCATCGGGCTCGAGGAAAGCGTCTATGCCGCTGCCGAGACGCGGCGCAGCCAGCAGGTCGTGCTCTATGCCGAGCCGGATGCGGAGGCGGTGCGCTGGGCGGTCAGCCGTGTCGTGGCGGGCGGCGGCGATGCACCGGTCAGCGAGGGTGGTTAAGCGCACGTGGCGCTGCCGCTGGTAGCCCCTGGCATCCCCGCCGCCCTGCCCCAATCAAGGAGAAACGCCTCATGCAAACCCGCGCCGCCGTTGCCTGGGAGGCCGGCAAGCCGCTCAGCATCGAGACCGTGCATCTGGAAGGCCCAAAGGCCGGCGAGGTGCTGGTCGAGATCATGGCCACCGGCCTCTGCCATACCGATGCCTATACGCTGAGCGGGGCTGATCCCGAGGGGCTGTTCCCGGCCATTCTCGGCCATGAGGGCGCTGGTATCGTGCGCGAGGTTGGGCCTGGCGTCACCACCCTGCGCCCGGGCGACCATGTCATCCCGCTCTACACGCCGGAATGCCGGCAGTGCAAAACCTGTCTCTCCCAGCGAAGCAACCTCTGCACCGCAATCCGGGCCACGCAGGGCAAGGGGCTGATGCCGGACGGCACGTCGCGCTTCCGCTGCGAGGCGACGCAGGTGATGCACTATATGGGCTGCAGCACCTTCGCGAACTTCACGGTGCTGCCCGAGATCGCACTCGCAAAAGTCCGCCAGGACGCGCCCTTCGACATCATCTGCTATATCGGCTGCGGTGTGACGACGGGTATTGGCGCGGTGGTGAACACCGCCAAGGTCTGGCCCGGCGCCAATGTCGCGGTCTTCGGCCTGGGCGGCATTGGGCTGAACGTGCTGCAGGGTGCCAGGATGGTGGGGGCCGACAAGATCATCGGCGTGGACATCAACCCGGCCCGGCGGGGGATGGCGGAAAAATTCGGCATGACCCATTTCATCAACCCCGATGAGGTCGGCCGTGACAAGGTCGTTCAGGCCATCCAGGACGTCACCGATGGCGGGGCGGATTTCAGCTTTGAATGCGTGGGCAACACGCATCTCATGCGTCAGGCGCTGGAATGCACCCATCGCGGCTGGGGCACCTCGATCATCATCGGCGTCGCCGCCTCGGGCCAGGAGATTTCCACCCGGCCCTTCCAGCTGGTGACTGGTCGCAACTGGCGCGGCACGGCCTTCGGCGGTGCGCGCGGCCGCACCGATGTGCCGAAAATCGTTGACTGGTACATGGAGGGGAAGATCAGCATCGACCCGTTGATCACCCACCGCCTGACCCTGGACGAGATCAATCATGGCTTTGATCTTATGCATGAAGGCAAGTCCATCCGCTCGGTCGTGGTATACTGAGCTCACGGGATATTGACCGCGGACAGGGCTGGCCGCACATGGCCCGCAAAATGCCGGAGAAGAGATCCATGCGCCTTGCCCGTCGCGCCCTGCTCATCGCGCCGCTGGCGGCCCCTGCCCTGGCGCAAACCGCTGCCCTGCGGTTGATCGTCCCGGCACCACCGGGCGGCAGCACTGATATCCTCGCGCGCTCGCTCGCCGAGCGCGCGGGCGCCGCCCTGGGCCAGGCCGTCACCATCGACAATCGTGGCGGCGCCGGTGGCATTATCGGCACCGAGGCTGCGTCACGTGCCGCGACCGATGGCAACACTGTCATCCTCGGCCATAACCAGACCCATGCCTCCAATCAGTGGATGGCGCGTAACCTGCCCTATCACGTGCTGGACAGTTTCCAGCCGATTGCCCGGCTGGCCACCGTGCACCATGCAACGGTTGTGCCGACCTCCTCGCGCGCGCATTCCATGGCGGAGCTGGCCGCCATGGGACGCAATGGTGGCCGGGTCAGCTACGCCTCCTCGCAGGCCGGCAGCGCCAGCCACGTCATCGCCGAGACCTTCGTGCGTCGCGAGGGGATCGAGACGACGCATATCCCCTATCGCGGCGGCGGCCCGGCCACGACCGACACCGTGGCGGGCGTGGTGGATTTCTTCGTCTCGACCTGGCCGCAGGTGGTGAACCTGGTGCGCGAGGGGCGGCTGCGGGCATTATCCATCGGCGCCGCCGCGCGGATCGAGGGCTTTCCCGCGATTCCCACCGTCGCCGAGGCCGGCGTGCCCTATATGGCGGTGGATGCCTGGTTCGGGCTCTTCGCGCCGCGGGGCGTGCCCGAGGCCACGATCACGCGCCTCGCAGCTGCCTTCCTGGGTGCGCTGGCCGACCCGGATAATGCGCGGCGGGTGGAGGCGGCGGGCTTCAATCAGGCCCCGATGCCGCCCGATGTCTTCACCACTTTCCAGCGCGCCGAGGTCGCGCGGTGGCAGGAGATGGCACAGCTGACCGGCATCATGATGGACCCCTGAGGGGGCGAATCACCGCAGGTTCATGAGCGGGACAAACCCCACCGTCAGCTGCCCATCGCGCAGGCTGACCGGCAATTGCATGTCCCGGCCCGCCGCAATGGTCGGCCCGCTGGCCGAAAGTCCGGCGCGCGAGAGTTGCGAGGCCAGCTCGGCATAGCCCTCCATCCTGCCCCGCAGCGTGCCTTGCAGCCCGCCCTGGTCATCGGGATGCAGTTCCCCCGTGCCGGAGAACCGCAATGGCCCCCACACGACAGACAGCCCGCGGATCGCCAGCGGCCCCTCGGCAAAGGGCGGACTGCCCAGCCCCTCCAGCTCCGCGTCCAGCGCGGTGATGGGCCCCAGCCTGCTGCCGCGCGGGGTAATATTATTGCCGGTCACGCGCAGCACCCGCCATTCCCAAGGGCTCCAGCGCAGCAGCGCACCCTCCGGTGAATGCGCCGCGAGGCCAGGCACGCTGAGCGGCCAGTTCGCCACCGCCCAGCCCTGCGGCAGCAACAGCGCCAGGCCGGCGCTGGCGCCCAGCCACAGCGCGGCGATGCCCAGCACCATCACCAGCAGAACACGACGCAACAACCTCATGCCTTGCGTTCCCAACCTTTTTCGCTCTGTTGCCAATAGGTAAGGGTATGCCCGGCATCCTTGGCGCGCCGCCAGCGGGCGCGGGCGGCTTGCAGCGCGTCCTCATCATTGCCGTCGAACAGGTCAAAGCCGCGCTGGTAGTGTTCGAGAAGTGCACTCTCGGCACCCTCGACGAGAAACAAATGCCCCGCCGCATTGGGCGGCACGGAATCCTCCGTGGTCAACCAGATGGGTTGCAGGGGCGCGTCGCCTGTGGCCGGGGTGCCGTGCGGCAGCCATTCCGCAGCGGTCCACAGCGCGGTGTCCAGTGCCTCCAGTCGCTCCGAGCTGCCGCTCAGCACCAGCGCACGCGCCGGGATCGCCAGTACCCGTGCCAGCAGTTTGGGCAGCGCCTGCTCCAATGTGCTGCGGGTGAGGTGGTAGAAGCCGATCTCCATGGCGCGAGGTTACGCGATTTTCGCTTGGCGCTCACCCCGGTGCGGGCCACGCTGCGCCATGAACCGACGCATTATCCTGGCTGCGCTAACGTTCGCCGGCACCGCCCATGCACAATCCTCGCTGACAATCGCCACCGGTGGCGCCTTCACCGCGATGGATCCACATTTCCACGACCTGTCGCCCAATACGGCACTGACCAGCCACATCTTCGAGCCGCTGGTCATGACCGACAGCAATGGCCGCCCAATTCCTGGCCTGGCGTTGGGCTGGCAGCCGGTCGGGTCTACCACCTGGGAGATCCGGCTGCGGCCAGGCGTGACGTTCCATGACGGCTCGCCCTTCACCGCCGATGACGTGGTCTTCACCATGGGCCGTGCACCGAATGTGCCGGGCAGCCCCGCCGGCTTCGGCCAGTACATTCGCCCAGTGACACGCATCGAGGTGGTGGACGCCCATACGCTGCGCTTCCACAGCGACCGCCCGGTGCCGCTGATGCCGATGATGATGAGCGTCTACGCCATCATCAGCCGGAAGAACGGCGATGGGATGGAAACCCGCGACTACAATTCGGGCCGTGCCGCTGTGGGCACGGGCCCCTATCGCTTCGCCAGCTACACCCCGGGCGACAGAGCAAGCTTTTCTGCCAATCCAGGCCATTGGGGTGGCCCGCCCAGCTTCAGCCGGGTGACACTGCGGATGATCCCCAATGACACCGCACGCGTGGCCGCACTGCGCGCCGGCGACGTCGATGCCATCGACAATGTCCCCACGCGCGATGTGGCGCAGCTGCGCGGCGTGGCCGGCATCAACGTGCAAAGCCGGGTCGGACAGCGGCTGATCTACCTCTACCCCGATGTCGGTCGGGAGAATTCGCCGCATATCACCGACCTCGCCGGCCGGCCCATCCCCAACCCGTTACGCGACGTTCGGGTGCGACGCGCACTCAGCATGGCGATCAACCGTGAGGGCATTTCCCGCCAGCTTATGGAGGGTTTTTCTGTACCCGCCGGGCAGCTGATGCCCGAGGGCGCACTGGGCTTTGACCCGGAGATCAGGCCCGAGCGCTACGATCCCGTGGCCGCAAAGCGCCTGCTGACAGAGGCTGGCTACCCCGAGGGCTTCGCCATCACCCTGCATGGCCCCAACGACCGCTACGTGAACGATGAAGGTATCGCCCAGGCGCTTGCCCAGATGTGGGCGCGTATCGGCGTGCGGGTGAATGTGGCGGTGATGCCCAGTTCGATGTTCTTTTCCCGCACACCGCGGGATGAGAATTCTCTGGCCCTGACGGGTTGGTCCTCCTCGACCGGGGAGGCCGATACGTCGCTGATCAATATGGTGGCGACGCCCATGCCGGAACGCGGTTGGGGCACGGTGGTGCGGGCCAGCCACTACTCCAACCCGGAAACCGATCGCCTGCTGCTACGAGCTTTGTCCACGCTGGAACCGGAGGCGCGCGGAGCGCTCTATCGGCAGATCATCCGGATTGGGGTGCAGCGGGACCTGGCGGTGATCCCCATCCATCATCAGGTGAATATCTGGGCCACGCGGGCGCATGTACGGTATGCGCCACGGATCTGGGAGACGACGCGGGCCATGGAGTTTTCCCCGGCGCAGTAGCGTGAGGGGGGGGGCTGCCCCCCCCCCACCAACGGCCCGAAGGCCCTTGGATCCCGCTTCAGGTGTTCATCGCGTCGAAGAAGTCGTTGTTGGTCTTGCTGTATTTCAGCTTGTCCAACAGGAATTCCATTGAGTCCTGGGTGCCCATGGGGTTCAGGATACGACGCAGGACCCACATCTTGCTCAGCGTGCCGCGATCGACCAGCAGCTCCTCCTTGCGGGTGCCGGATTTGGTGATGTCGATGGCGGGGAAGACGCGCTTGTCCGAGAGCTTGCGGTCCAGGATGATTTCGCTGTTACCGGTGCCCTTGAACTCTTCGAAGATCACCTCGTCCATGCGGCTACCGGTATCGATCAGCGCGGTCGCGATAATCGTCAGCGAGCCACCTTCCTCGATATTGCGCGCCGCGCCGAAGAAGCGCTTGGGGCGCTGCAGCGCATTGGCGTCCACACCACCGGTCAGCACCTTGCCGGAGGATGGCACAACGGAGTTGTAGGCGCGGCCCAGGCGGGTGATGGAGTCGAGCAGAATAACCACATCGCGCTTGTGCTCGACCAGGCGCTTGGCCTTTTCCAGCACCATTTCGGTAACCTGGACGTGTCGTGTCGCCGGCTCGTCAAAGGTGCTGGCCACGACCTCGCCACGTACGGTGCGCGCCATGTCAGTCACTTCCTCTGGCCGCTCATCGATCAGCAGCACCATGAGGAAGACTTCCGGGTGGTTGGCGGAAATCGCCTTGGCAATGTTCTGCAGCATCACCGTCTTACCGGTCCTGGGCGGCGCCACGATTAGCGCGCGCTGCCCCATGCCGATCGGCGCGATCAGATCGATCACGCGATGCGTGTTGTCCTTCTGCGGCCCCTTGCCCACGCTCTCGACGGTGTCGTTTTCCATCTTGAGGCGGCGGGTGGGGTAGAGAGGCGTCAAATTGTCAAAGTTGATTCGGTGGCGCAGCGCTTCCGGCGGCTCGAAATTGATCGAATTGACCTTGAGCATGGCGAAATACCGCTCGCCGTCCTTGGGCGCCCGGATCTGACCCTCCACCGTATCGCCGGTGCGCAGCGCGAAGCGTCGGACCTGGGCGGGAGAGACATAGATATCGTCAGGGCCGGGGAGGAAGTTGGCCTGCGGGCTGCGCAAATAGCCGAAGCCATCGGGCAGGATTTCCAGTGTGCCATCACCATGGATGGCTTGGTCATTATCGGCCAACGTCTTGAGGATGGCGAACATCATGTCCTGCTTGCGCAGGGTGGAGGCGTTCTCGACGCCCACCTCCTCGGCAAAGGAGAGAAGTTCGGTAGGCCCTTTGGCCTTGAGTTCAGAGAGATGCATCGCGCGAGGAATTTCCGGCGTTGATTCGCGTCGCGGCTCAGGAGGGGGCTGTTGTAACAGCAATAACCGCGGGGCGAGGAGGGTAAGGCGGCGGGTGGACACCGGCCGCGACCATCTACCTAGGGACCGCGGTTCGCCGCGTCAACCCGACGCTGAAAAGATGCCCATAAAATCAGCCCCGACACCACTATCATCACCAGCGCCGATGCATCGCCCAACAGCAACTGCAGACCGACGGCCACGAGATTGTAGGCGATGTGCGCGCCAATCGCGACCAGCAATGGCCAATTTCCGGCCTGGGCATGCCGCCCCAACCCCCAATGGAACATCACCGAAATGAGTAAACCGAAACCTGCGCCCTCCTCCAGGCCTACCAGCTTACCCATGCCCTCCATGATGCCGAAATACAGCCCTACCAGACCCCAGGGCGCCCGCAGCACTGCCGCAAAGCCCCGCTTGCAGCCCTCCTCCAGTATCGGCGCGACCGCCAGGATGATGAACAGCACAGGGTCGAGCCGTGACATTGGCGGGATGCCGCCCATCACGATGACCTCGATGATGCTGCTGAGCAGCGCCGCCGCGATGCCGGCGACCGCAGCACGCATCAGAACGGCTTCACGATCACCATGATGACGATGATGATCATCAGCAGGGTTGGGACCTCGTTCATGATCCGCCAATGGCGTTCGGTGTGCACCCGCCGGTCCTCGGCGAATTCGCGTCGCGCACGGGCCAGGACCATGTGAAACCCTGTCATTGCCAGCACGCTCAACAGTTTGAGATGCCACCAGCCGCTGGTCCAGCTGACGATGCCCGGCGTCAGCACCAGCAGCAGCCCGAAGATCCATGTCGTGATCATCGCCGGGTTCATGATGGCGCGCAGCAACAGCCGCTCCATCTTCATGAAGCGGGCGCTTTCCTCGCCGCCCGGCGCGATCTGCGTGTGATACACGTAAAGTCTGGGCAGGTAGAACAGCCCGGCCATCCAGGCCATCACCGCCATGAGGTGGAAGGATTTCACCCAAAGATAAATGGGTGACAGCGCCTCGATCATCATCTGTTGGATAGCCCCAGTTCCTGCAGCAATGCGCGGTTCACTGCCGCCTCGGCCAGAAAGCGCTCACGGAAAGCGGCGGCAGGTAAGAAGCTTGGCACCGCGTTCAGCCGTTCCGCGGCAGTGCGAAAACCCTCGCTGGCCACCGCCGCCTCGCAGGCGCGTTCCAGAACGGTGGCCATGGCATCGGGCAGGCCCGGCGGGGCCAGCAGTCCGCCATATGTGCTGCCGCTCATCGGCAGGCCCAGTTCGCGACTGGTGGCCACCTCGGGCAGACCGGGCATGCGGCGTTCGCCCAGCACCGCCAGGGCCTGGAGCCCGGTGCTGGCCGGGATGCTTGCAGCTTCGACAAAAGCCATGATGGTGCCGCCCAGTGCCGCCGCCGCCATTGGCCCGGCCCCGGTATAGGACACCATCAGCCCATCCACCCCCGCCGCACGGAGCAATTGTGCGAAGAGGATATGCTGCGTGCTGCCCTGCCCCGGCGCGCCATAGACCAGCGCCTCCCGCCCCGTACGGGCGAAGGCAATCATGCCGGCGAGATCACTGAACGGTGCATTGCGGCCGAGGATGACGACCTGTGGGTTGTCGTAGAACTGGCAGAGATAGCGGAACCCGTCGGCCTGGTACGGCGTGGCCTGCAGATAAGGCTGGGTGGTGATGGCGTTGTTGGGCGAGATGCCGATGGTCAGCCCATCCGGCCGCGCCCGCGCAACCTCGGCATTGCCAATGGCACCCGCGGCCCCGCCGCGATTGACCCCAACCACCGATACCCCCAGCGCGCGCGACAATTCGGCCTGCAGGGCACGGGCCATCAGGTCGGTATTGCCACCAGGTGGGAAGGGAATGACGAGCTGAATGGGCCGGTTCGGATAGGTCTCCTGCGCGACGGCGGGCAGCAGCAGCGCAAGGCTGAGCAGAAGGGTGCGAAGGATCATCGCCCGAGGCTAGAGCCGTTTCACCGAAAGTGAAGCCGACGAAACGGCCCCAGCTTTTGTTTCGTGCATTTTCCGAGTCGTCTTCCGAAGTCGCAGGCCTCGAAAATGCGATGTCAGAGCCCGAGCAGACCGGGCAGCGCCTCCATCCGATCAAACGGCAGGGCGCCCGCGCGGCGCAAAGCCTCGGCCGGCGTGTCGCGGCAGAAGCCGAGCACGCGGCATCCGGCGGCCCGGGCGGCCAACACCCCAGTGACGCTGTCTTCCACCACCACGCAATCAGCCGCCAAAGCGCCGCAGGCCAGGGCAGCGGCGAGATAGATGTCAGGCGCCGGCTTCGGGCGCGCCACATCCTCGAAGCTGAAGCGTCGCTCCCCAAAGACATGGGTCAGCGCGAGCCGCTCCATCTTCATCGCCAGTTCCAGGCGCGAGGAATTCGACGCCACTGCCACCGGCAGCCGTGCCGCCACGAGATGCAGGGCAGGAATGGCGCCGGGGATGGGCATCGTCTCCTCCTCCAGCAGCCGGGTGATGCGGCGCGAGAAATCCTCCTCCCAGCCCTCAGGCAGCCGACCTGTCCGGGCCTCGACCAACGGTCGCATATCGGGCCAGGCCATGCCGAGGAAGGCATGCCGGGCCTCGTGCGCGTCCATTACCCAACCGCGGGCGGTGAGTTCGGTGGAGACCAGCTGGTTCACCAGCATCTCGGTATCCGCCAGCACGCCGTCGCAATCGAACAGAACGGCAGCCGGCCTCATGCCGCGGCTTTCGCGTGTGGGCAATCCTTGTGGATCTTGGGGCATTGCCGGGCGCCGGCAAAGCTGCACAAGGCTCGCGGCGTGGCCGCTGTGCGCCGTACCAACCCGGCCAACGCCTCGATGAAGCCTGCATCACTGTTCTGCGCCGGGACGCGGAAATAGCCAGGCACGCCGACATGGTCAGCCTCCTCCCGGTACTCCACATCGAGTTCCACCAATGTCTCGGAATGCTCGGAGACGAAGGCGATCGGGCAGATCAGCAAAGCCACCTTTTCGGCCCCGGCACGCTCGATCTCGGCATCCGTGGCCGGGCCGATCCATTTCTGCGGCGTTACGCGGGACTGGTAGCAGACCACCCAGTCGAGCGCCGGGATTTCCAGCCGCTCGACAATCCGGTCCACCGTGCGCTCGACCTGCCACTGGTATGGGTCGCCACGCTTGATGATACTCTCAGGCAGGCCATGGGCGCTGAATAACACGCGCAAAGGTATGGCCGGGTCCAGCTCAGCACGCGCCTTGTCATAGGCCTCGCGTACGATGCGCGCGGTCGACGCGGCGAAGCCATCATCGGAATGCCAACAGCACAGTGTCTGGACTGGGATGTCGAGGCCGACCTTGCGGCTGGCATCCGTCCAGGCCGTCATGCTGCTACCAGTCGTGGTGGTAGAAAACTGCGGATAGAGCGGCACCAGCATCACCTTTTCAGCACCCCATTCCCGCACTGCGAGGGCGGTTTCCTCGGAAAAGGGATGCCAGTAGCGCATGGCCACGAAGCAGCGATACTCGGCCGAGGGGTCCTCGGACAGCGCAGCTTCGAGCGCCTCACCCTGCTCGACGGTCAGCTCGAGCAACGGCGACTTGCCACCCAGGATGGCGTAGTTCTCCTGCGCCGCCGGGGTGCGCCGCTTGGCGATGAATTTCCCCAGCCAGGGCCGGATGAAACCCGGTACGCGCAGAATGGCGGGGTCACAGAACAGATTGGTGAGGAAGGGCTGTACGGCGTCTGGGCTGTCAGGGCCGCCCAGGTTCAGCAGCACAACCGCTGTCTTTGGACGGGTCATGTCTGGGGAGATACCGATGCCAGCGCGGGATTCAACCCCCGCGCAACCGCAAAGCGGTTATCGCGCACTTCCCCGTGCCTTCGCCGCGCGAATGTCGCGACCTTCACTAACCCCCACGCACGAGACGCAGCAGCGACATCACATGGTCGATGGGAGTTTCCTTCTCGATCCCATGCCCCAGGTTGAAGATGAAGGGCCGCCCGCGCATGGCGGAGAGCAGCGTCCGCGCCTCGGTCTCCAACGCGATTCCGCCAGTCATCAGCACCAGCGGGTCGAGGTTTCCCTGCAAGGCCATTTCGGGCGCGACGTTGGCAGCGGCCCAACGCGGATCCATGGAAGTGTCCATGCCGATGCCCTGCATGCCCGTGCGGCTGGCGTAATCCGCCAGCATCGGGCCAGCGAGCCGCGGGAAACCGATCACCGGGATATGCGGCGCCGCCTGAGCCAGCGCACGGCGGATGGCGGCGGTGGGGTCGATCACCCAGCGCCGAAACTGGCTGGGGGCCAGCAGGCCGGACCAACTGTCGAACAGCATCAGGGCCTCGGCCCCTGCTTCGACCTGAGCCAGCAGATAATCCACCGTGGCATCCGTCAGCACTCGGATCAGGCGGGCGAAGAATTGCGGATCGGCATAGGCGAGCTGGCGGATGGTGGCGAAATCGCTGCCGCCCCTGCCCTCGACCATGTAGCAGGCGACAGTGAAGGGCGAGCCGGCAAAGCCGATCAGCGTGGTTTTCGAATTGGCCTCGTCAAGCGCCGCACGCACCCGCGAAACCGTCTCGAAGATTGGCGCCGCCGCCTGCCGCAGTTCAGCCGGACGCAGGGCATTGAGCCCGGCCTGGTCGGTGATGGGCGTCAGCCGTGGGCCCTCGCCATCCTCCATCCACAGCTTCTGGCCCATGGCCCAGGGCACCATCAGGATGTCACTGAACAGAATGGCGCCATCCATGCCATAGCGGCGCACGGGCTGAAGCGTAACCTCCGCCGCCAGTTCTGGCGTGGTGACGAGGGCGAGGAAGCTTCCCGCCTCGGCGCGCGTCGCCTTGTATTCCGGCAGATGGCGCCCGGCCTGGCGCATCATCCACACGGGAGGGGGCCAGACTGGCTGGCCGGAGAGGACGGTGAGTATGGGTTTCGCGATCATCCCCCCCACTATGCGCAATAAAACAAGATTCAAGAAAGATGTGGTCTTTAGTAGGGGGTGTGGATAGCGAGGAACCCCGCTGACCCATCGCTTCCCCCGTATCCCATCCCGATCCCATGAGCGCCAATCCGCGTTGCAGAACAGCAGCGTGGCGGATTCATCCCCGGCTTCCACCCAATGCTGTGGCCGACGACGCGGAGTTGTTCCAATGTGCAGGTCGTCCCCGACTCAACCGCGCCGGGGATATCGCCTCGATTCCATCCCCATGATTCAGCGCCATCCCCGGAGACCGGAACCAATGGTCCACCGCACCACCAACCTCCATCTGGTCTCCGACAGCACGGGCGAGACGTTGAATTCAATGGCCCGGGCCGCGCTGTCGCGGTTCGAGGGGCATAACGTCATCCATCACCGCTGGTCGCTGGTGCGCTCTCGTCTCAACCTCGACCGGGTGCTGGAGGGTATCGAGCATGAACCCGGCCCCGTGCTCTTTACCCTGGTCGACCAGAGCCTGCGCATGGCGCTGGAAGAGACCTGCGGCAGGCTCGGCCTGTCCTGCATGTCGGTGCTCGATCCCGTGGTCAACTTGCTGCAGCATGAGATCGGTACCCGCGCCGTGTCCAAGCGCGCGGCCCAGCACGTGATGGATGCGGATTATTTCCGCCGGATCGACGCCATGCATTACGTCCTCGCACATGATGACGGACAGGGCACCGCCGGCATCGCCAACGCCGATGTGGTGCTGGTTGGCGTCTCCCGCTCTTCGAAGACGCCGACCTGCTTCTACCTCGCCAATCGCGGCGTGAAGGCGGCCAATATACCGCTGGTGCCTGGTGCGGAGTTACCTATCGAACTCGAAAACCCGCCCTGTCCCGTCGTCGGGCTGACCATTGACGTGAACGCGCTGATCGACATCCGCCGTCACCGCCTGAAGATCATCGGCGCCGGCGGTGTGCGGATGGACGAGTCGGATTACGTGAATATCGAGGCGGTGAAGGCGGAGATCCTGACCGCCCGAAGGCTCTGCTCGGCCCGCGGTTGGCCGGTGATCGATGTCACCCGCCGCAGCATCGAGGAGACGGCGGCCACCGTGCTGCAGCAGGTCGAACTCTGGCACCTCAAGCGCGGGAACCAGGCGGCTCATGCGCCTGACGATCCCGCTGCGACCGTGCTCGGGCATCAGGAGTGAACCAGGCCGCCTCGCCGCCCCTGATTCTGGCCAGCGCCTCAGCCAGCCGGCGGGCACTGATGGATGCGGCCGGGCTCCGTTACAAGGCCATCCCCGCCGCGGTGGACGAGGCGGCGCTGAAGGAGGCCGCCCAGGCCGATGGCCTGCGCGCCGGCGATGCGGCCGTGCTGCTGGCCGATGCCAAGGCGCGCAGCATCGCGCGGCGTGACCCTGATGCCCTGGTGATCGGCAGCGACCAGCTGCTGGTGATGGGCGAGCGATGGTTCGACAAGCCGCGTGACATGGCGGAGGCGGTGGCGCATCTGCGGGCCTTCAGCGGCGGTACCCACCAGCTGGTCAACGGCACCGTCGCATGGCGCTTCGGCCAGCGGATCTGGCAGAATGTGGAGGTCGCGACTCTGCACGTCCGCCCGCTTTCCGAGGATTTCATTGCTGCCTATCTGGCGGCCGAGGGCGAGGCGGTGCTGGCGACGGTGGGCGCCTATCGGCTCGAAGGCGCGGGGGTGCATCTCTTCCAGCGCATCGACGGCGAGCATAGCACTATCCTTGGGCTGGCGATGCTGCCGCTATTGGCCTTCCTGCGGCAGCACGGCGTGTTGCAGGGGTAGGCCCTGCCAGGTGTCTCAGGAGAGGGCCAGCAAGGCCACTCCGACACAGGCCGTGGCACCGCCTGCCAACCGCACCACGCGCGCTCCGCTGCCCTGGTTGAGCGCCAGGCCCAGGGCGTGCAGCACCGCGGTGGCCAGCATGAAGCCGGCGGCGTAGCCCATCGTCACCATACCCTCGCTGCCATGGGAATGGCCATGCAGGCTGCCGAAGAGCAGTGCCATCGGCAGCGCCACCACCGCCGAGGCCCGCACGCCTGAAGCCACAAGCGCGCCCAGGATGATCAGGGAGGCCAGGATGCCGGCCTCCACCATCGGCAGGCCGAAGCCCGCCATGCCGAGCAGCCCTCCACCGGCCATGCCCGCCAGGAAAGCCCCGGGCAGTGCCCAGCGCATAGCCCCGCCCGAAGCGCCGGCCCAAAGCCCGATCGCCACCATCGCCAGCACGTGGTCAAAGCCGCCCAGCGGGTGCAGCAGGCCGGCGGAAAAACCCTGCACGCTACCGATGCCGGTATGCGCCAGTGCAGCGCCCGGCAGGGCGATCAGTGCCAACGGTGCGAGACGGGTGAGCTTGGCCATGCCGAAATCTCCTTGAAGCTGCCGGCCATAGTGGCGCGGTGGTGGTGTTTTGCAATCAGGCGACGAGCGGTGTGGGCCCGGCGCCGACATCATGCAGCGCAACGGCGGTGATGCTGCCTGCTGCCTCCGGCGGGAGTGGCCGGAAACCCTCTGGAATGGGCATCTGCGGGTTGGCATGGAACAGTCGCGACCAGGCACGATTGGACACCGCATCAGCCTCGCGCACCAGCGTCGCCTCGTCCATCGTCAGCACGCGCCCCTCGCGCATGACCCATTCGCCGTCGACCATCACATGGTCGATATCCGCCGCCTGTCCCTGATGCAGGAAGACCGAGACGGGGCGCAGAAAAGGCACGAGATGCGCCCGGTCGGTGCGGAACATGATGAGGTCGGCCAGATTGCCCTCGACGAGCCAGCCACCGTCTTTCACGCCCATGGCCTGGTAGCCATTGCGGCTGGCCCAGCGCAGCGCCTCCTCGGGGGCGGGGCTCCGGCCATCCTCGCGGCGGACACGCTCCATGAACAGGCCGGTGCGCATGACCTCTACCATGTCCTCGCTCATGTTATCGCTGCCCATGCCGATGTTGCAGCCGGCAGCTTCCAACTCGCAAACCCGCGGCGACAACCCACGCCGCGCCGCGATAGCGGAATTGAACGCCACATTCACATTGTGCTTGCCGAGGATCTTTTCCTCGAGGTTGGTCATACAGCGGCAATGCGCGCCGATCATTCGGTCATGCAGAAAGCCCACGCTTTCGAGATATTCCGTGGGCAGCATGTTGTGATGCGCCTGCACCGCCGCGACCTCGCCCCAGATCTGGTTGAGATGGATGGTGCAGATCGTGTCCAACTCCTGCTGCAGCGCCCGCAGCTCACGCAGCAATTCTGGCGAGCACATGTCCGGCCCCCAGGCGGAAACGCCGACCTGGATGCGGCCATCCCCTGCGCCGTTCCATTTTGCATGGAGTTTTCGCGTGCGGGAGATGCCGTCGGCACCCACTGCAGGGTCGCGCAGAAACGGGCCTGGGTCGCCGATGCTCGTCCCGACCCTGTCCCAGCTGCGTTCGGCCAGCACCATGCGCAGGCCGGTATCGACCATGGCCTGGGCGTAGTTCTCGATATGCGTGGCGTCCTCCAGCACCGCGGTTGTGCCCGAGCGAATGGCCTCCAGCGCGCCGAGCCGGCACATCACAGCCTGCTCATGCGCTGTCAGTGGCGGCAGCGGTATGGGCGATAGGCCGCCTGAGAAAGGCGGCTTGTGTGGCGGCGACAGGTCCTCGAAAACGCCGCGCGCCAGTGTCATCACGAAATGAGTGTGGATATTGGCGAAGCCCGGAAAGACGGCGCGCCCCGTGCCATCTACCCGCTCAGCACCCGGAAAGCGCGCCATCAACTCAGTGCTGTCGCCGACGGCCTTGATGCGCTTGCCCTCTATGGCAATGGCGGCATCGAAGAACACCCTCTCACCGGTGGCGATGGTGGTGTTGGTGATCAGGATCATGGCTGCGCCCCTATTCCGCCGTGATGTTCGCCTCGCGCACCAGCCGAGTCCAGAAGGCCCGCTGTTCTCGCATATGCGCGTCGAGCACAGCCCCTGGGGTGAAAGCAGCGATTGAGCCCAGGTTGAGCATCTGCGCCACCATCGCCGGTTCCGCCATGACCGCACCGAAGGCTTCCTCCACCGCCTGGCGGCGCGCCGGCGGTGTGCGGGCGGGGGCGATGACGCCGTTGAAGCCCATCAGCCCCCAATCCACGCCGCTTTCGCGCACGGTGGGGATGGCAGGCAGCGAGGGGTGGCGCGCCTCGGAGGAGATTGCCAGCACCCGCACCCGTCCTGCCTCATGCGCGCCGCGGAAGACGCCGTAATTGCCGACCATCAGTTGCACATCGCCGGCCAGCAGCCCGGCCAGCGCAGGGCCAGTACCGCGATAAGGCACATGGGTCAGCTCGATCCCCGCTGCCCGGCGCCAGGATTCGTAGAAGAGATGGGGGCCGGAGCCGATACCGGCCGAGCCGTAATTGAGCGCGCCCGGCCGCGCCCGGTTCAGCGCGACGAATTCGGCATGGGTGGCGGCGGGCACGGCGGCGGAGATAACGATCACCGAGGGCCCGGCGGTCAGCTGCGCCACACCCACGAAATCTCGCTGCGTGTCGAAACTCAGGTTGGGATAAAGCGCGTGCGTGATACCGAGATTACCGGCATCCCCCATGAACAGGGTGTAGCCATCCGGCTCGATGCGCGCGGCGTATTCCATGGCAATGTTGCCATTGGCGCCGGCGCGGTTCTCGACGACCACCGGCACGCCCAGACGTTCGCTCAGGCGCTGCATCACAGGCCGCGCAACAACATCCACGCCACCGCCGGCGGGATAGCCGATGATCATGCGGATGGCGCGCTCCGGAAAGGATTGCGCAAGGGCGGGGGTGGCGAGGGCGGCAAGTGCCATGGCGCGACGGGTGATCATGCAGGGAGTTCACGCCTCCCTGCGCGCCGGCACCACCGAGAAATAACCGCCGCGGGCATGTACCTGCCCGCGAAATGCCCGTGGTTTAGGCAGCCAGGCTTTCCAGCTTCTCCGAAAGCTCCAGCCAGGCCGCTTCCAGTCCCGCCAGTTCCCGCGTCACCGCCTTCTGTCGCGTGGTGGCCTTGGCGATCAGCGCGGTGTTGCCGCTGGCGTAGAGCTTCGGGTCGGACAGCGCCTTGGCCAACATCTTGCCCTCGGCCTCCAGCTTCGCGATATCGGTCTCCAGCTGCTTCAGCTTCTGCTGCATCGGAGCGAGCGAGGCACGCTTTTCCGCGCGCTCCCGCTTCTCGTCCCTCTTCGGCGGCGCGCCGTTGGGGCGGGGGCCGCCACGCGCCTTCTCGGCCAGGAAGGCGCGGTATTCGTCGAGGTCACCCTCGAAGGGTTTGACGGTCCCGCCATCCACCAGCCAGAGCCGGTCGGCCACCAGCTCCACCATCTGCGGGTCATGGGTGATCAGCAGCACGGCGCCCTGATAGACGTTGAGCGCCTTCACCAGGGCGTCGCGCGCATCGATGTCCAGATGGTTGGTCGGCTCGTCGAGGATCAGCAATTGCGGCGCGTCGCGCGTCGTCAGCGCCAGCAGCAGCCGCGCCTTCTCGCCACCCGACAGCGAGGACACCACGGTATTCGCCCGGTCCTGGTCCAGGCCGAAACGCGCCAATTGCGAGCGGGCCTGCGTCACGGTGGCGGCGGGCATGGCGTCCGACATATGGGTCAGCGGCGTGCCGGCCATGTTCAGCTCTTCCGCCTGGTGCTGGGCGAAGTAGCCGACCTTCATCTTAGGATTACGAAAGACCTCGCCACCCATGATAGGCAACCGGCCGGCGAAGAGTTTTGCCAGGGTGGATTTGCCATTGCCGTTCGCGCCCAGCAGCGCGATCCGGTCCTCCTGGTCCAGCCGGAGTGACACGCCCTCCAGCACCTTCTGGCCGGCATAGCCGGTGGCGGCGTTGTGCATGGTCAGCATGGGTGGCGCGAGCTCGGCCGGGGCCGGGAATTCGAAGCGGGTGACGACATCCTCCACCACCGCTTCCTCCGGCCCCAGGCGCTCCAGCGCCTTGATGCGGGACTGCGCCTGGCGCGCCTTGCTGGCCTGCGCCTTGAAGCGATCGACGAAGGATTGCATGTGGGCGCGCTCGGCCGAAAGCTTGGCGTTGCTGGCGATGGTTTGGGCTTTGCGCTCCGCGCGAACGCGCACGAAATTAGCGAAACTGCCCTGGTAAAAGGTCAGCTTCTGCTGATCGAGATGGACGATGCCATCGGCTACGCGCTCAAGCAAAAACCGGTCATGGCTGATCAGCAGCACGGCGCCGGAGAACTTTTGCAGCCAATTCTCTAGCCACAGCGCCGCTTCGAGATCGAGGTGGTTCGTAGGCTCGTCCAGCAGCAGCAGATCAGGCTCCAGGAACAGCGCCTGCGCGAGCGCCACGCGCATGCGCCAACCGCCGGAATACTCGCCCACGGGGCGCATTTGTGCGGCCATGTCGAAGCCCAGTCCCGCCAGCACGGTTGCTGCGCGCGACGGCGCTGCATCGGCGCCGATGGCCTGCAGCCGGTCATGGATCTCGGCCGCGCGGTCGGCCGCCGCGGTTTCAGCCTCAACCATGAGTGCGCTGCGTTCCAGATCGGCGGCCAGCACGGTGTCAAGCAGGTTGGTCGGCCCCGCCGGGGCCTCCTGCGCGACGTAACCCATGCGCGCCCGCTGGGCGAGGCGGATGGAGCCGCCGTCCGCCTCGATCTGGCCGGTGATGGCCTTGAACAGCGTGGATTTGCCCGCGCCATTGCGGCCGACCAGGCCGATCTTGCGGCCCGGATCGACCATGAGGCTGCCATTGTCCAGCAGGGTCCTGCCGGCCACCCGTAATGTCACATCCTGAAGCATCAACACTGTCATGGCCGGGCTTCTATCAGGGGGCGGGCAGGCTGTAAGCTGCCAATATGCGAATGGATGATGAGCGCGAAAGCCAGAACGTCGAAGACCGGCGTGGCCAATCTGGCGGCGGAGGCTTTCCCGGCGGTGGGCGGGGCGTGGCCGGCGGCGGCTTGGGGCTGGTCGCGGTTGTGCTGATCGCGCTGTTCTTCGGCGTCGATCCCGGCGAATTGATCCAGGCGCTGGACGGCGGGCCGGCGCCGACCGAGCAGCGCGCCGCAGCACCAGACACCACCTCGGATGCCAATGCCCGCTTCGTCTCCCGCGTGTTGGCCAGCACCGAGGATGTCTGGACCGCCGAGTTCCGCCGCACCGGTCGGCAATACGAACCGCCGCGACTGGTGCTGTTCTCGGGGGCCACGCAATCGGGCTGCGGGCCTGCGCGGGCGGCGATGGGACCATTCTACTGCCCGAATGACCGCCGCGTTTACATCGACATGGCGTTCTTCCGCGAGATGGAGCGCCGCCTGGGCGCGCCCGGGGATTTCGCCCGCGCCTATGTCATCGCCCATGAGGTTGGCCATCATGTGCAGAACCTGCTGGGTATCCTGCCGCGCGCGCAGGAGGCGCAAGGCCGCGCAGCCGAGCGGGACGCCAACGCGATCTCGGTGCGGGTGGAATTGATGGCTGATTGTTTTGCGGGCTTCTGGGCACGGCGGGCGGATGAAATGCGACGCATTTTGGAGAGCGGCGATATTGATGAGGGCATCAACGCCGCGGCGGCGGTGGGCGATGACCGGCTGCAGGGCAGCAATGCGCATCAGGAACATTTCACCCACGGCACCTCGGCACAGCGCACGCGATGGTTCCGCGCCGGGTTGCAAGCGAACAATGTCGAGGGATGCGATACTTTTCAGCGCGGCTGATTCACGGCTGTGGCGTAAACGCCTCCGCCGATCTGACGCATGCGACACGGCTGCTTCACGGCCGCTGCGCATGCGCCGGCACCGCTCAGCCCCAGCGCATCAACGCGTCCGCCGCAGATTCCACGGAAGCGGAAAGGCAAATTCCACCATCCCCGTCAGCTCCGCCCGATAGGCCTGCGGTACGCTCATCTGCCCGCCAATGATAAAGTTCACATTCTCATGGAAGCGGTCCTGGATCGCCGCCGCCAATTCCCGCCGCACCACCGGATCGGTCACTGCCGTGTAGCGCTGCATGAGATCGCGCATCGGCTCGTCACAGAACCAGCCGGGATAGACGCGACAATTGAAGGCGGTGCCGGCGAAGACGATGGGGCTGAATAGATCCACCCCCGGCCAGACCACGGGGATGACGTTCCAACCCTCGCGGTTCAGCCGCCGCGCCGCCACCGTCGCCCAGTCACTGGCGAATTCCTCGACATTGAAGCCGGCCCGGCGCAGGTTCTGCATCGCCATCGACGCCACCGGGGAGAGCATCACGCTGTCGGTGGGGTGCAGGAAGATCACCCGCTCATTGTTGTAGCCGCCCTGCCGCAGAAGCGCCTGCGCCCGCTCCACCCCGCGCAATGCCAGGTTGGGGTGCGTGGCCGGGATGAAGCTGGGCGAATCGCAAGTGGAGATGGAGGTGCAATCCTCCAGCCGGAAATCCGCCGGCACGCCCACCGTCGCCACGATCTCGGCCTGGTTGATCGCCGCCTGCGCCGCCTGACGAATCAACGGGTTGTTGAAGGGCGGCTGGGCGTGGTTGAGGCTGATGAAGGGCATGTACTGCCCCATGCCCCCGCTCGGCCGCATCACCGTGATGTTGCGGTTGCGGCGCATCGGCGCGATGAAATCGGGCGGCAGGAACTCCAGCACATCCACCTCATTGCCCTGCAACGCCGCCACCCGCGTCGCCGCATCGGTGATGGAGACGAACTCCGCCACCTCGAAATGCACGACCTTGCCGCCGGCCAGGCCATCCGCCGGCTCGGGCCTGGGATTGTAGCGGGCGAAACGGCGGAACACCGCCCGGTCCCCCTGCCGCCACTCCGCCCGGTTGAAGGTGAAGGGGCCGCTGCCGACGAACTCGGTGATCGGCCGCTGCGGGTCCGTCGCCGCCATCCGCGCCGGCATCATGAAAGGCACGATGGTCCCTGGCTTGCCCAAAGCCTCGATCACGAAACCAAACGGCCGCGCCAGAACCAGTGAGAAATCCCGCGGCCCATCGGCCGTCAGACCTGCCGTCGCCGCCATCAGCAACTGGCCCAACCCATCCCGTGCACCCCAGCGCCGCAACGAGGCCACACAATCCTCCGCCGTCACCGGCTGGCCGTCATGCCACTCCAAACCCTCGCGCAGCCGGAAATCATAGCGCAACCCATCCGCACTGACCCGCCAGGACTCCAACATCTGCGGCCGATACCGGCCCTGGCTGTCCATGCTGATCAACGTGTCGAACACCATATAGCCGAATTGCCTCGTGGCATTGTTCGTCGAGATAATGGGATCGAGAATCGCCAACTCCTGCCCCAACACCATCCGCAACGGCCGCTGCTGGGCAGCCACGGGCGCGGCGAGAAGAAGGAGGGCAAAGAGCATGAGGGCGAGGGGGTGGCGCAAGCGGCCCGCCAGGGGCTCTGCCTCCGGCACCCCCGTAAAGGGCCGAAAGGCCCTTTGATCCCGTGAGTTCATCGGAGGGGTGGGGAGGGGGCAGGTTTCGCCCTGGATCAAGGACGCGCCATTTGGCCCGCTCCCCACCCCTCCGATCACCTGGTGTCCAGAGGCCTTTCGGCCTTTGGTGGGGGGTGTCGGGGGGCTAAGCCCCCTGATAGGCAGCCCGTGCACCCCCTCCCCCTTAAGCACCCTGCAGTTCCACCTTCTCCGCCGCGTGGTGGAAGTTGGTGCGTTGGTAGCTGGTCATGAAGTCGGGATAGATGATGGGTTCTTCACGGCCCACGCTGCCATCGGCGGTGATGGGCGCCATCACGGCGTGGTAGTTGGCGTCCATGAAGAACGGGATGGCGTAGCGTTCGCGGCCGGAGCGGTTGATGACGCGGTGTGGTGTCGCGAGGAAGCGTTTGTCGGTCCAGCGCCGCAGCAGCATGCCGCCATTGATGAGCAGTGCGCCTTCGGGGGCCGGGGCGTCGAACCAGTCGCCATTGGGCAGGCGGAGGGACAGACCGGGGATGCGGTTCTGTGCCAGGATGGTCATGAAGCTGGTATCGACGTGGGGTGCGATGCCGAATTCGTTCGCGGGTGCTGTAGGTTCCTGCTGCGGGTAGTGCGACATGCGCAGCGTGTACATCGGCTCCTGGAAGAAGGGCGTGAAGTAATCGGCCGGCAGGTCCAGCGCCCGGGCGTAGAGCGGCAGCAGGGATGTGCCCAGGGTTTCGAAGGCCTGGCAGGCGGCGAGGATGTTTTCCCGGAAGCCGGGCAATGCCGGCCATTGGTTGGCGCCGCGGAAACGGAGATTGGCGACGAGGTCGGGGTGGTCCGGGGCCAATTCGCGCTTGAAGAACACCGCTTCATTGGCGTTAGGGAGTGCGACCTCGCCCACCGCGTTCACCCGTGTGGTGGCGCCGCGCATCGGCATATAGCCCATGTTGTGTTCGTTGATTTTCAGCGCGAGTTTGGCGTCCAGGCTTTGCGCATGGAAGCGTTCGGCCTCGGCGAAGGTGGTGTCGAGCAGATCCTGGCTGATGCCGTGGTTGCGCACGAAGTAGAAGCCCACTTCGGTAAAGGCGTGGCGCAGCTCGGCGCCGAGTTTTTCAATCGCGCCCGGCGCGCCGTCGCGAAGCGGGCCCAGGTCGAGGACGGGGATGGTGTCGGCCATGCTGCTGCTCTCCGATGCGGTGGCAGAGCGTCGCGCCGCCCCGGCCATATTGCAACGGGGTTATTGCCGCGGCTTCACCGACTTTGCCGCGAAAGGCGCCACGAGATCGGCCAGGTGTCCGATTTCGTCCAGCCGCATCGCTTCTGCGGGTGCCGGGCTGCGGCCACCGCGGGCCGCGCGGCGCGGCAGCGTGGCGGCGAGGAAGCCGAGTTTTTGTGCCTCGCGCAGGCGTTGTTCGGGTTGGCTGACCTGGCGAACTTCGCCGGAGAGGCCGACCTCGCCGAAATATACCCGGTCGGGGTCGGTCGGCTGGTCGGTGGCGGCGCTGACCAGGGCGGCGGCCACGGCCAGGTCGGCCGCCGGTTCGGCGATGCGCAGGCCGCCGGCGATGTTCAGGTAGACATCATTCTGTCCGAGGTTCAGCCCGGCGCGCGCCTCCAGCACCGCGAGCAGCATCGACAGCCGCCCCGAATCCCACCCCACCACGGACCGCCGGGGTGATCCGCCATTGGAAGGCGACAGAAGGGCCTGCACCTCGACCAGGACCGGCCTTGTGCCCTCAACCCCGGCGAAGACGGCACTGCCGGAAATATTGCCCCGCCGTTCGGCCAGGAACAGCGCGGAGGGGTTGGCGACTTCCACCAGCCCGCCCTCGGTCATCTCGAAGACGCCGATCTCGTCGGTGGCGCCGAAGCGGTTCTTGGTGGCGCGCAGGATGCGGAACTGGTGGCCGCGATCGCCTTCGAAATACAGCGTGGCGTCCACCATGTGCTCCAGCACGCGCGGCCCGGCCAGCGTGCCTTCCTTGGTGACATGGCCTACGAGAACCAGGGCAAAGCTCTCCGATTTGGCCACGCGGATCAATTCGGCGGCGCAGGCGCGCACCTGGGCCACGGTGCCCGGCGCGCTGTCCAGCGTGTCCAGCCACATCGTCTGGATGCTGTCGATCACCACCAGGGCGGCCTGTTTCTCAGCCTGCAGCGTCGCCACGATGTCGCGCAGCGCGGTGGCTGAGGCCAGTGCCAGCGGTGCGCCTTCCAGCCCCAACCGGCGGGCGCGCAGGCGGACCTGTGCCACCGCCTCCTCGCCCGAGATATACAGCACCCGTTGGCCGGACGCCGCCATATGCGCCGCCGCCTGCAACAGAATGGTGGATTTGCCGATGCCGGGGTCGCCGCCCACCAGCACGGCGGAGCTGGCCACGAAGCCACCGCCCAGCACGCGGTCGAGCTCGGCGATGCCGGTCAGCATGCGGGCAGGCGGCGCGCTTTCGCCGGCCAGGTGAACGAATTCCACCCGGCGGCCGGGGCCGGCCTTGGCCGCGGGGCCCGGGCCACGGGCGGTGGGGGCTTCCTCGACCAGCGTGTTCCACTCGCCGCAGCCATCGCAGCGGCCCTGCCATTTGGCATGCGTGGTGCCGCAATTCTGGCAGACGTAACGGATCTTGTCCTTGGCCATGCCCGACCATGCCGCGCCGCGCGCCGCGCCGCCATCCATAGGGAGCGCCTATCGAGGGCATGGAGGGGATGAATTGGCCGGGCTGCCCGGCAAGCGGCAAATTGGGAGTGTGGCGGGGACAGACGCAACGCGGTTGCGGTCCAGGCTACAGGCGGTCGCAAACCTGCTTCCTGCGGCCGCTTCAACTCTCCGTCGCGCGCGTCCCGACTATACCCCCTGCGCGCGGCGGGCCCCGGTGAGGCCGCCGCAATACCGCGGTCTCACCGGGGGTCTTTCCGCGCTGCGGCGGCCGCCTGGGCGTCACCCCCAGGGATTGCGCCGGCCCGGCACCGCCCATGGGCTCGTCGTCGGCCGTGTCGCCGTCTCCAGCGCCATGCCGCCATCGCCGCGGTGCATCGCGCGCAGCCGTGCCACGCGCTCGGCGGTGGGCGGGTGGGTTGTGAACAGGCCGCGCAAGCCGCCGCCGGAAAGCGGGTTGATGATGAACATATGCGCCATGGCGGGATTGGCCTCGGCGCCCTCATTCACCGCGCGACTGGCATAGGCTTCCAACTGCTCCAGCGCGCCGGCCAGCCATTCCGGGTCACCGCAGATCTCGGCACCCTCGCGGTCGGCCTCGTATTCGCGGGCGCGGCTGATCGCCATCTGCACGATTCCAGCGGCGATGGGGCCCAGGATGATCAGCAGGAGGCCGGCGATGGGGTTGCTGCTGCGCTGGCCGTCGCGGTTGCGCATGGCGAACATGCCGCCGAACTGCGCCAGCATGCCGATGGCGCCCGAGAGCGTGGCGGCGATACTCATCACCAGCGTGTCGCGATGCTTGATATGGGCCAGCTCATGCGCGACCACGCCGGCGACCTGGCGCTCATCCATCAGGTCGATCAGGCCAGAATTCACCGCCACCGCGGCGTCCCCCGGCCCGCGGCCGGTGGCGAAGGCATTGGGCTGGTCCTCATGGATCACATAGAGCGCGGGCATGGGGATGCCGGCACGCTCGGCGAGCGTGCGGGTCATGGCGTAGAGGCGCGGCGCCTCGGCCTCGGTCACCGGCTGGGCATTGTTCATCCGCAACACGGCCGAGGCGCTCCCCCACCAGGCGAAGAGGTTCATACCGGCGGCCACCAGTAGCGCGATCAGCGCGCCGCCCCCACCGCCGATGGCATAACCGACCATGCCGAAGATCGCCGTCAGCGCGGCGAGGAGAATGAAGGTGCGGATATAGCCACCCATGGAACAGGCCCCTTGCTCAAACCGTGCCGCATGGCACATGGGGTGCATGGACCGTGATGAGCAAGAGCCCAAGCCCGTGGAGCCGAAAGGCGCGCCCCGCACCGCGCCGCCGCTGACCGTGCTGAACCGCCCCAAGCGTCCCTTTTCGCCGCCCGCGATCGAGGATGGCGGCCCTACCGGCCCTGAGCCAACCCGCTACAATGACTGGGAGCGGAAGGGCCGCGTCAGCGATTTCTGAGGATTTTTCGGGCATGCGGCTATTGATCTCCGAACCGGCGCTGGCGCTGGCCAGCCCCCTGCCGCCGGGTGTGACGCCCGTGGTGTTTCGGGTGGGTGAGACGCCGGGGCCCTTCGACATCGCCTTTCTGTCGCGCGATCTCAATCTGGGTGGCGCGCGGGACACGCCGGCGCCGGGTTTTGCGGGCTTTGTCGCGGCCCTCGCGGCCGAGCCCGGGCTGGTATGGCTGCACCTGAATTCCGCCGGCGCCGACCGGCCGCAATACCGGGCCTTGATGGCGCGGGGCGTGAAGGTCACCACTTCGGCCGGGGCGAATGCGCTGGGCGTGGCGCAGAGCGCGGTGGCCGCCGTGATGATGCTCTCGCGTGGGTTCCTGGGTTGGTGGGATGCGCAATCGAAGCGCGAATGGCGTGCCGCGACCATGCCTTTCCCGCCCGACCTGCAGGGCCAGACCGCGGTGGTCGTTGGCCTGGGCCCGGTGGGCAACGAGGTGGGCCGGCTGCTGGGCGCCATCGGGTTGAGGGTGCATGGACTGTCCCGCAACGCGCGCGATGTGCCGCCGCCTGGCTTCCTCTCCGCCGGGCGCTATTCCGATATGGCTCCGCTGCTGCCGGGCGCGGATTGGCTGTGCCTGTGCTGCCCGATCAGCGACATCACCCGCAACCTGGCCAGCGCCGAGGTCATCGCTGCGCTGCCGAAGGGTGCGCATATCGTCAATGTGGCCCGTGGCGGGGTGATGGATGAGGTGGCGGCGCTGTCGGCGCTGCATGCCGGCCACCTCCGTGGCGCCTATGTCGACGTCTTCGAGCTGGAGCCACTGCCGCCGAACAGCCCCTGGTGGGATGCGCCGAACACCATGGTCTCGCCGCATGCGGCGGGGCCCGCGGCGGGGAACCTGGCGCGGGCGGCGGGGTATTTCCGGCGCAACCTGGACCGCTATCTGGCCGGAGAGGCACTGCTCAACCAGGTGTAGTCGTTTCGTCAACGATATGTTGACGCCGGCGTCAGGAGTGGCAAACTACCCGTCCAGGTTGCAAGGTCGATCGAAGTGTCGAACCCGGAGTTGTCTGAAAATCAGGCATTGCCCGCCGTGTCGCCGCATCGTGGCATGCGCGAGGTCACGCCTCGCTTCAAGGCCCCGCGGCCTGAATTGGCCGAGCGGCCCTTTGCGCCGCCCGAGGCCTATCTGGAGGCGGCGCCTGCACCCCAACGGCCAAGCGCCGCGCCAATGGCGGAAAAGCCCTTCCCCAGCACCGGCCCCTATGGCCACCGCCAACGCATGCGCGACAAGCTGCTGGGCCGTGGGCCCGACGCGCTGGCTGATTACGAAATCTTGGAGATGCTGCTCTTCGCCGCTTTCCGCGATGGCGACACCAAGCCGCTGGCCAAAACGCTGATCAACCGCTTCGGCAGTTTCTCGAAGGTGCTGGCGGCGCCGCCGGAGGAGCTGATGGCGGCCTCCGACATCGGTCAACATGCGGCGGCAGCGGTGAAGATCGTGCAGGCCGCGGCTCTTCGCATGATGCAGGCCGATATTCTGGAGCAGCCCGTCCTGAACAATTGGGACCGGCTGATGGGCTACCTCACCGCCGCCCTCTCACGCGAGAAGATCGAGCAGTTCCGGGTGCTGTTCCTCGACAGCAAGAACCGCCTTATTGCCGATGAGGCGCAGGCCCGTGGCACGGTGAACCACACACCGGTCTACCCGCGTGAGGTGGTGAAGCGGGCGCTGGAGCTGCACGCCACCGCGCTGATCCTGGTCCACAACCATCCCAGCGGCGACCCGACGCCGAGCCGTGCCGATGTCGAGATGACGGCCGCAGTGAAGGAGGCCGCTGCCGTGCTGGAGATCGTGGTGCATGACCATCTGATCCTGGGCAACGGAAAATGGATCAGTTTTCGGCAGGAACGGCTGCTGTGAGGCATGCCCCCGTCACGGCCGGGCTTGACCCGGCGATCGCCCGCAGGATCGGTGCATGGCCAGGTCAAGCCTGGCCATAACGACGCGGGCAGCCTGTCAGCCCGCGATCTTCAGCACCCTGGCCGCGGTATTGCCGAGGATGTCGGCCTTTTGCTGTGCGGTCAGCGTGTCGGTCGCCAGCACATGGTCCACCGGGTTGAGCTGCCAGGGGAAGGGATAGTCGCTGCCCAGCATGAGCTGCCCGGCGCCGACCTGGGCGGCGAGGTGGCGCAGCGCCTCGGGGCTGAAGACCAGGCTGTCGAAATACATCTGGTTCAGATACTCGCTGGGCTTCTTGCGCAGCGTGATCGAGGCGTCACAACCGCTCGGGTTCACCATGCAGGCATGATCCATCCGGTCGGCATAGGAGGGCAGGTATCCGCCGCCATGCGCCGAAATCACGATCAGCCCCGGAAAACGATCCAATGTGCCGGAGAAGATCAGGTGCGACAGCGCCAGCGACGTCTCCGTCGGGAAGGCCACGGAATTGGCCAGCCAGCCATTGCCGCGCGTGCGCGCCGCCAGCTCCGGCACGCCCAACGGGTGGAGGAACAGCGCGCAGCCCAGTTCTTCGGCCTTCGCCCAAACGGGGTGGAAGCGCGGGTCCGCCAAGGCGACGCCGTTGAAATCGCAGCCGACCGCGGCACCCTTCAGGCCCTGGCGGCGCACTGCCATCTCCAGCTCGCGCACCGCGAGCTGCGGGTCCTGCAACGTCAATGCGCAGAAGCCGGCAAAACGGTCGGGGTGGGCCGCGCAGAGTGCCGCCATGTGCTCATTGTTCAGCCGCACGATCTCGGCCGCCAGGTCGCGCGGCTTGTTGTACCAGTAGGGGTTGATGGAGAGCACCTCCATGTCGACCTTCTGGGCATCCATGGCGGCGAAGCGCTGGGCGACGGTGATCGGCGCCTCATTGGCGCCGCGGACCGGGGAGACGGGGGTGGCGGCCTCAGGGCCCAGCCGCGCCGCGGTTTCGGTGAAGATGCAATGGGCGTGGACGTCGATGGTGCGGACCGGCCGGCCCTCAACAGCCACGGCCTGGCGCCGCGGCTGGGCATGGGCTCCGGCCATCAGGCCGCAGCCGCAGAAGGCGACGCCGCCAAAGAAATTCCTGCGTGTGGTCATCGGACGGTTCCCTATCCCTGGTTAGGACCAAGGCTGTCCCATTTCGCGGCGGCGCGCCAGCCCGCTAGCGCCACTTGCGCCGGCCCGCTGGCGCCACTTGCGCCGGCCCGCTGGCGCCACTTGCGCCGGCCCGCTGGCGCCACTTGCGCCGGCCCGCTGGCGCCACTTGCGCCGGCCCGCTGGCGCCACTTGCGCCGGCCCGCTGGCGCCACTTGCGCCGGCCCGCTGGCG
>JAESFS010000088.1_pt1 | contig 48026 bp, 51 predicted proteins | sample 9269441 | NCBI WGS metagenome assembly JAESFS01 (sample SAMN14502548, study PRJNA617105) | algae metagenome | isolation source: Scytolyngbya sp. HA4215-MV1 and co-occurring heterotrophs from sample from... | place: USA: Laie Falls, Oahu, Hawaii | collected 2010-08-22
CCAGTGAAGTCCGGGCGAAGGGCGATGGCGCGCGGCATGATGAGCCTCCGTTGCTCATCAGCGTGAATCACATCACCCCCGCGTCGGGGAATCCCTTTTAAGAGTCACCGACCATAGGATTCGGTATAATGGCTGACCAGCACATCCATTTGACGCAATATATCAGAGATTTATATGCGTTTCTTGCTTCGAACTTTACCGCGCCATGTGGCGTGCCCAAGTCATACCTGGAGGCGTCATGGTGGCGGGCGGCGCCGCCATGCGGCTCGGTGCGGGCGCGGCATCGCGCTCATGCCGCCTTCATTGGCCGGGACTCAGGGCCTGCTCACGCCGGGGATGGCCAGGACACCGCCCCCAGCCTCACCCCGCAAGCATGGTCTTCAGCAACTCGTTCACCGCGGCAGGATTCCCCTTGCCCGCCATGGCCTTCATGGTCTGGCCCACGAAGAAGCCGAACAGCTTCTCCTTGCCCGAGCGGTATTCCGCCAACTTGTCGGCATTGGCGTCCATCACCTGGCGGATCGCGGCCTCGATGGCGCCGGTATCGGTCACCTGGCGCAGGCCGCGGGCTTCCACGATGGCGCCGGGCGCGCCCTCGCCGGCCAGCATGTGCTCGAACACCTGCTTGGCGATCGTGCCGGAGATGGTCTTTTCAATGATGAGGTCGAGCATCTCGCCCATATGCTCGGCGCTGACCGGCGGGTCCGAAATGTCGCGCTTGAGGCGATTGAGCGCTGCGAAGTAATCGCCGGTGAGCCAGTTCGCCGCCAGCTTGGCATCGCGCCCACGGGCCATGGTCTCGAAGAAGACAGCCGTCTCGCGGTCCAGCGTCAACACATGCGCGTCATAGGGGGTGAGCCCCATGGCGACATAGCGTGCGCGCCGCGCATCGGGCAGTTCCGGCAGGCTGGCCTTCAGCTGCTCAACCCAGCCGGCTTCGAGCACCAGCGGGGGCAGGTCGGGGTCCGGGAAGTAGCGATAATCATGCGCATCCTCCTTGGAGCGCATGGAGCGGGTGACGCCGCGGGCAGTGTCGAAGAGGCGGGTTTCCTGATGCACCTCGCCACCTGATTCCCACACCTCGATCTGGCGCCGCGCCTCGACCTCGACCGCCTGCATGACGAATTTGACCGAGTTGACGTTCTTGATCTCGCAGCGCGTCCGAAACCCTTCGCCCGGCTTGCGGACCGAGACATTGACGTCCGCCCGCATCGAGCCCTCGTCCATATTGCCGTCGCATGTGCCGAGGTAGCGAAGGATCTGGCGCAGCTTCGTGACATAGGCGCCGGCTTCTTCCGGGGAGCGCATGTCGGGTTCTGACACGATCTCCATCAGCGCTACGCCCGAGCGGTTGAGGTCGATGAAGGATTTGCTGGGGTGCTGGTCGTGCAGCGACTTGCCGGCGTCCTGCTCGAGATGCAGGCGAGTGATGCCGATTTTTTTTCTGTCGCCGCCCTCCAAGGTGATCTCAATCTCGCCCGTGCCGACAATGGGGTGGGCGAACTGGCTGATCTGGTAGCCCTGCGGCAGGTCGGCATAAAAATAGTTCTTCCGATCGAACCGCGACCAGAGGTTGATCTGCGCGTTGAGGCCGAGGCCGGTGCGCACGGCCTGGGCTACGCATTCGGCATTGATCGAGGGCAGCATGCCGGGGAAGCCGGCATCGATGAACGACACCTGCGAATTGGGCGAGGCGCCGAAGGCCGTCGCCGCGCCGGAAAACAGTTTTGCCTGCGACGTCACCTGGGCGTGGACTTCCAGGCCGATGACGAGTTCGTAGCCGTCGATCATGTAGGTCATGCGATCACCGCTTCCCTTCGTTCAATCAAATGTTCAGCGATGTCCGGAATACCGTCCCGAACGACGATTTCGACGATAACATCGGGTGAGGCCTTCACTCCCTCGCGCACACGTCGCAGGCGCCATTCAGCAAAGGACATCTCTCCAAGCGGAGTAAAAGTTGTTCGCCCGCGCTTCACGGGATCATACAACGTGTTGCCCGTGTTGAAGGGGGCGATCTCGACGCTGTTGGTATGCCTGGCGAGTAGGGAGCCAGTGTCGAAAACAAGCACCTCACGCGGGCGCTTGCCGCTGCCAGCCTTCGCATCGCGCAGGCCATGACAGCGCTTTTCGTCGACCCAGAAGAACACGCGTTGGTTCAGCATGGCGATCCAGTCGGCCGGCCTCAGCCCGCCTTCCAGGCATCCTGCAAGCTTCTTCTCGTGCAACGGGCTGTTGTCGTTCAGCACGACCGGTCCGAAGCGTTCGCTTTTGACGACCTCCGGGGAAGGACGCAGCCTGCGGATCCGCGCCGCGACTTCGGCTTCGGCACACCCTGCTTGCCGCAACAGCATTTCGGTGGACAGCAGCCCGTGCTGGCGAATGGACGGCCAACTGCCAGGCTCGGTGACGTGGAAGAGCCGGGGATATTGGGCGGCGAGTTCCGCCACCGTCATGCGATCACACGCGGCTTCGCAGAAAACCCGGCCGCCCGCTCCACCGCCCCTGCCACGGCAAAAACCCCCTCCTCATCGAAGGGCCGCCCGACAATCTGCAACCCCAGCGGCAGCCCCTGCCGATCCAGCCCAGCCGGCACTGCCATGCCCGGCAACCCGGCCAAATTCGCCGTCACCGTGAAGACGTCGTTCAGATACATCGCCACAGGGTCGTCCTGCTTCTCATCCAGGCCGAAGGCGGCGCTGGGCGTGGCCGGTGTGAGCAGCGCGTCGCAATGTTCCCACGCCCGGTCGAAATCGCGCTTGATCAGCGCGCGCACCTGCTGTGCCTTCAGGTAATAGGCGTCGTAATAGCCGGCACTCAGCACATAGGTGCCGATCATGATGCGGCGCTTCACCTCGGCGCCGAAACCTTCGGCCCGGGTACGCTCATAGAGCTCGGTCAAATCGCCGCCGGCCACCCGCGCGCCGAACCGCACGCCATCATACCGCGCGAGGTTCGACGAGGCCTCGGCCGGCGCCACGATGTAATAGGTCGGCAGCGCGTATTTGGTGTGCGGCAGCGAGACATCGACGATGCTGGCCCCGGCATCGCGCAGCCAGGCAATGCCCTGCTGCCACAGCGCCTCGATCTCGGCGGGCATGCCGTCCATACGGTATTCGCGCGGGATGCCGACACGAACCCCCTTCACGCCGCGCCCGACGGCTGCGGCGAAATCGGGCACGGGCATGTCCACGCTGGTCGAATCCTGCGGGTCGAAGCCCGACATGGACTTCAGCAGCAGCGCGCAATCCATCACGTCGCGCGCGATCGGCCCGGCCTGGTCCAGCGAGGACGCGAAGGCCACCACGCCGAAGCGCGAGCACCGCCCATAGGTCGGCTTGATCCCCGCCACACCGCAAAACGCGGCCGGCTGACGGATCGACCCACCCGTATCGGTCGCCGTGGCACCGAGCGCGATCCGCGCTGCCACCGCTGCGGCCGAACCGCCGGAAGAGCCGCCCGGCACCAGCCGCGTATCCGGGTCATTGGCGCGCGACCAGGGGTTTTCCACCGGCCCGAAGGCCGAGGTCGCGTTGGAAGACCCCATGGCGAACTCATCGAGGTTCAGCTTGCCCAGGAACACCGCGCCGTCGCGCAGCAACTGCTTCGTGATGGTGCTCTCATAGGGGGGCGTGAAATCGCCCAGGATGCGGCTGCCCGCCGTGGTGCGGGTGCCGGCGGTGCAAAAGAGGTCCTTGATACCGACGGGAATACCCTCGAGCGGCCCACCCTGATGGGCGGCCAGCTTCGCATCCGACGCGTCTGCGGCCGCCAGCGCGGCCTCCCCTGTCACCGTGATATAGGCGTTGAGCCGCGGGTTCAGCGCGGCGATGGCATCAAGATAGGCCTGGGTCAGCTCGCGGGCGGAGATCTGTCGGGCGTCCAGCGCAACCCGGGCCTCGGCGAGCGAAAGGTCGGTCGGGCGCATTATTCGACCACCTTGGGCACGCCGAAATATTCGCCCTCGCGGTCCGGGGCATTGGCCAGGACGGCATCGGCCTGGCCGCCATCGGTGACACGGTCCTCGCGCCAGCGCAGTGCGGTCGCTCCGCCGCCGGCCATGGGTTCCACGCCCTGGGTGTCGACCTCGGACAGCTGCTCGATCCAGCCCAGGATGCCGTTGATTTCCTGCGCCAGGCCGGCCAGGGCCGATTCCTCGACATGGATGCGGCTCAAAGTGGCGACGCGTTTGATGGTGGCGATGTCCACGCTCATGACTACTCGGTGTCCTCAGGGCATAAGCTTAAGCATGGCCTTGTTCACCATGCCGCAACTGCGTGCAAGCCTCGCCCGCGACGGGCGGATCCTGGGCGTCGACCCCGGCTCGAAGACAATCGGGCTGGCGCTGAGCGACGTCTCGCTCATGCTGGCCTCGCCCTATGGGTCGATTGCGCGGGGAAAACTCGCGGCCAATGCGGCGGAGGTTGCGAAGATCGCGGCGAAGGAGGGTGTGGGCGGCCTGCTTGTGGGGCTGCCGCTGGGCATGGATGGCAGCTTCGGCCCGGCGGCGCAGGCGGCCAAGGATTGGGCCATGGCGATGGGCGAGGCCACGGGGCTGCCGGTGGCGCTGTGGGATGAGCGGCTTTCGAGTGCGGCGGTGAACCGGGCGATGATCGCAGCGGATGTGACGCGGGCGAAGCGGGCGGCGGCGGTGGATGCCGCGGCGGCGGCTTATACTTTGCAGGCGGCGCTGGATGCGAGCCGGGAGGGGTAAAATGACACGAAGACAGCTGTGGTAGGTAGGACTGAGCATCGGCGCAACCGGCGTCACCACCGCGGGGCACGCCCTGAGCCGCACCTACATCGCTTTCTTTGACTGGGATTCGGCGGTCGTCACCAGTCGTGCCCGCGAGATCATGCTGGAAGCAGCCCGCAACTATCCTCGCACGGCCGCAGGTTACGATGGGTATGAACCTCTCCCGTTCATGCACGTTGTCGGCGCCTCCGACGGAGACGACGATCTGCGGGCCTTCGCACTCGGTTTCCAGCGCGCGAACGCCATTGCAGCCATGCTTCGCAATGCCGGCGTACCGGCCGAAAAGCTGATTGTGTCCAGCATAGGCAACCAGCGGCCGCTGGTACCGGGGCGGGGTCGAGAGCCGCAAAATCGCAACGTCATCCTCATCTTCAATAGGAACGCGGGCACGGGCTGATTGGGAGATCGGGCCACGACATTACTTGCTTGCGACCCTGACAGGACTTACCCTTGTGCCATGCAGCAGCATGAGCCCGTCCAAATCGATGTCCTCTCCGAGATGGTGGCAGACCTGCGCGCCGCCGTCGCCGCCGGCGAGTTTTCCAGCGTGAGCGAGGCCGTGCAGCGCGCCGTCGAAGATTGGCAGGCAAAGCGGGCCCTTGCAGCCTGGGACGTCGAAGAACTGCGTCGTCTCGTCCAGGACGGCGCCGAGAGCGGCCCAGGCATCGAGGCCGCCACCGTCTTTGCCCGTCTGCGCGCCAGCCACGGCCTGGTGTGAATCGACCTCGCCGGCTGCTCTTCGCCCCTGGGGCGGTGGATGATTTCGACGCCATCGCCGCCTACATCGCCCGCGACAATCCCGCCCGCGCCGCCAGTTTCATCGCCGAACTCGAAGGCCGCTGCGCCGCCATCGCCGAAGCGCCCCTCAGCTTCCCGCCCGTGCCGATATAGGTCCAGGCCTGCGCATGGCGGTCCACGGCCGCTACCTGCTGTTCTTTCGTGAAGACGCCGCCCTGCGAGAGGTCCGTATCGAGCGCATCCTCCATGCCGCGCGAAACCGCGGCGCCCCGCGATAGCCCCGATCCATCACCCCCATAGTCCGAACCAACTGGCCACACCTGCCACCTCAGGCCAATCTCCGCCCAGACACACGGAGACCCAGCCGATGCCCCGCCCCGCCATTCTCGCCGCCCTGCTGTTGGTCTGTGCCGGACCGGCCTTCGCTCAAAACAACACCTGCCTCGGGCAGCTGCAGATCGGTCAGGTCGAATTCGGCACCCGCCACCCCTCCACCGGCGCGCCGTTCAACGAATACAGCGTGCGGCTGACCAATCTCAGCCCGCGCCCGCTGCGGGTGACGGTGACCATGCAGCAACTGGCCGGCGCCCAGGTGCAGCAGCCCGTGGCGCAGTTGGGCGCCGCGGGCAGCGGCAATGCTTGGTCCTATGTGCGGATTGCGACCGCGCCCGCCACCACCAGTCTCACCCCGCAGGCCATCGGCGCCGCGCTGACCGCGCGTTGCTCCGGCTGACATCAACCCAGCCCCGAAGGAACCGACCATGCGCAAGCTCCTCCTCGCCGCCATCACCATGCCCGCCCTGATGGCCGGCACTGCCTCCGCTCAGACCGTCGCCTGCAACGGCCGGCTGGCCGTGGGCACGGTGCAGCAACGCGATGTCACGCCGCCGCGGGGCGGCACAACCGCCCGCGAATTCACCGTGAACCTGCGCAACATGTCTGCCACCCCCATGCTGGTCTTCATCCGCATAGGCGGCCTGCCCAGCGGCCCCAGCCCGGCGCGCGAGGTGGAGGTGGCTGCGTTGTCCAACACCGATGCCTTCCTGGCACGGCTGCCGACCACGACCACGGTCACCCCCGCCAGCCTGCAGGGCGGCCTGGCCTTCATGTGCCAGTGAGAGGGGCGCGGGCCCTTCCGCGCATCCCGGCCGCAAGCTAGGCTACCGCCTTGTGAGCTTCTCTTACCCCATCCTCCCCGGCGGCCACCTGCTTGCGATCGAGGGCCTTGAGGCCCCGCATATCGCGGCACTTCTGGATTTGGCGGAGAGCTACGCCCTGCTCAACCGCCAGGGCAAGACGCAGCGCGACCTGCTGCGCGGCCGCACCCTGATCAACCTCTTCTTCGAGGACAGCACCCGCACCCGCACCTCCTTTGAGATCGCTGGCAAGCGGCTTGGCGCCGATGTCATCAATATGTCGGTCTCCAACTCATCGGTGAACAAGGGTGAGACGCTGCTGGACACCGCCAGCACGCTCAACGCGATGAACACGGACCTGCTGGTGGTGCGCCACGCCCAGTCCGGCGCGCCCGCCCTGCTGGCCCAAAAGGTCAGCGCGGCGGTGATCAATGCAGGCGATGGCACGCATGAGCACCCGACGCAGGCGCTGCTGGATGCGCTGACCATCCGCCGCCACAAGGGCGATCTGCGCAACCTCGTTGTCGCCATCTGCGGCGACATCACCCATTCCCGCGTGGCGCGTTCCAACATCCACCTGCTGGGCGCCATGGGGGCGGAGGTGCGGCTGATCGCGCCCCCCACCCTGCTGCCGGCCGAGGTCGGGCGCCTGGGCGTGCAGGTCTTCCATGACATGCGAAAGGGCCTGGAAGGCGCTGATGTGGTGATGATGCTGCGTCTGCAACGCGAACGCATGTCTGGCGGCCTGGTCCCCAGCGCGCGCGAGTTTTTTCGTTTCTTCGGCCTGGACGCGGAAAAACTGGCCTTCGCCAAGCCCGACTCCATCGTGATGCATCCCGGCCCGATGAACCGCGGCATCGAGATCGACAGCGCCATCGCCGACCACCCCACGCGCTCGGTGATCGGCGAGCAGGTGGAAATGGGCGTCGCCCTGCGCATGGCCGTGCTGGACGTGCTGGCCCGCGGCTTGAGGCGCAACGCGTGACCACTGCCGCCCCCTTGCGCCTGGCCCAGCCCGGCGAGGCCGAGACTCTGCGCGCCCTGGTCCGCGCGGCCTACGCTCATTACGTCCCGCGCCTGGGGCGCGAGCCCGCGCCAATGACCGATGACTACGCTGCCCGGATCACCGCCGGTGAGGCCTGGCTGCTGGAGCAGGGCGGTGCGCCCATCGGCGCCCTGGTGCTGGAAGACACCGATGAGGGCCTGCTGCTCGACAACATCGCGGTGGCGGAAGCGGTGCGCGGCCAGGGCCATGGCCGCGCCATGATCGCCTTCGCCGAAGCCGAAACGCTGAGGCGCGGCCACACCCGCCTCTGGCTCTATACCAACGAGAAAATGGTCGAGAACATCGCCCTCTACACCCGCCTGGGTTTTTCGGAGACCCATCGCGAGGAACAGGCCGGCTTCGCGCGGGTCTTCATGGAGAAACTGCCGTGAGGCCGCTGCTGATCCACAATGCCCGCCTGATCGACCCCGCGACGGGGCTCGATGCACCAGGCGCGCTGCTCATTCGCGACGGGCTGATCGCCGCGGTGAATGGCGCTGCTGCCGATGACGCCGAGCGGCTGGATGCCGGCGGTGCCTGCCTGGCGCCTGGGCTGATCGACATGCGCGCCGCCCTGGGCGAACCCGGTGCTGAGCACCGCGAGACCATCGCCTCCGCCGCACTCGCCGCCGCCGCTGGCGGCATCACCACGATCTGCGCGCTGCCCGACACCCAGCCGGTGCTGGATGACCCGGCGCTGGTGGAATTCATTGCCCGGCGCGGCGAAGCCACGGGCAGCCTGACCATCCTGCCCTATGCCGCCGCCACGCGCGGGCTCAAGGGCCTCGAACTCTCCGAATTCGGCCTGCTGCGCGAAGCCGGTGCAGTCGCCTTCACCGATGGCGCCCATGCCATCGCCTCCGCACGGACGATGCGCCTGGCACTCAGCTATGCCCGCGCCTTCGGCACCTTCATCATCCAGCATCCCGAGGAGCCGAGCCTCGCGCAGGGCGCCGCCACCGAGGGTGAGCTCGCCACGCGCCTCGGCCTGCCCGGCATCCCCATGGCGGCCGAGGCGATGATGGTCGCGCGCGACATCGCCCTGGCCCGTCTCACAGGTGGCCATGTGCATTTCTCCCGAATCTCTACGGCGGAGGCCATCAACCTCATCCGCCGCGCCAAGCATGACGGGCTGTCCGTCACCTGCGACACCGCACCGCCCTATTTCGACCTGAACGAGAACGCCATCACAGGCTATCGCAGCTACGCTAAGCTGAGCCCGCCGCTGCGGCCGGAGCAGGAGCGCCGCGCCGTGGTGGCAGCCCTCGCCGATGGCACGATCGACAGCGTCGTCTCCGATCACCAGCCGCGCGATGCCGATGACAAGCGCCTGCCCTTCGTTCAGGCCGAGGCCGGCGGCGCGGGGCTGGCCACGCTGCTGGCGGTGACGCTGGCGCGCGTGCATGCCGGGGACCTGTCGCTGATCGCTGCCCTGGCCTTGCTGACGTCGCGCCCCGCGGCACTGCTGGGCATTTCGGCCGGGCGGCTGGCGGTAGGCTTGCCGGCCGACCTCATGCTGTTCGACCTCGACCGTGCCTGGCAGGTGAAGGACGGTCAGCTTCCCGGCAAGGCGCAGAACTCACCCTTCGATGGCAGGGCCCTGGAGGGCCGTGTCACTGCCACCTTCAAAGCCGGCCGAAAGGTGTTTTCCGCATGATCCTCGAAGCCATCATGGCGGCGATACTCGGGCTGCTGCTGGGCTCCATCCCGTTCGGCCTGATCCTGACCCGCGCGGCGGGTTTGGGCGATGTCCGCGACATCGGCTCTGGCAGCATTGGCGCCACCAATGTGCTCCGCACCGGCAACAAGACGCTGGCCGCCGCCACCCTGCTGCTCGATGCGCTGAAGGGCGGCGTCGCGGTCTGGGCCGCACATGCGCTGATGGGGCCGGGGCCCGATATCGTTGCAGGCGTGGCGGCGGTGATCGGCCATTGCCTGCCGCCCTGGCTGAATTTTCGGGGCGGCAAGGGTGTAGCCACCGCCTTTGGCGTCTTCCTGGTGCTGGCCTGGCCGGTCTTCGTACTCGCCGGTGCCGTTTGGCTGGTAATGGCGAAGTTGAAAAAGATCTCCTCGCTGGCATCGCTCAGCGCCATGGGGGCCGCGGTCATCGCCTCGCTGGCGGTGGCGCCCGGGCCGGTCGGGATCGGCATCCTGACCATCGCCGCCTTCGTGGCCTGGCGGCACCAGGCGAATATCGAGCGCCTGGTGAAGGGCACCGAGCCGCGCATCGGCGAGGGCAAATGAGCGAGGCGCTGGCCCGGCTTCGGCTGGCGCGCAGCGACGGGGTGGGCCCCACCAACCATCGCCGGCTGCTCGAACGTTTCGGCTCTGCGCGCGCCACCATCACAGCGCTGTCGCGCAACCCCGAGCGTTTCCGTCCCGCGCCCGAGGCCGACTGCGCCCGCGAAATGGCCGCCACTGCCGAGATCGGTGGCCGCTTCCTCTTCCTCGGCGAGCCCGAATACCCGCCGCTGATGGCGCTGCTGCCCGATGCGCCGCCGGTGCTCATCGCACTCGGAGACCCCGCGGCCCTGGCGCCGCGGGCGGTGGCGATCGTGGGTGCGCGCAACGCCTCCGCCGCCGGCCGTCGCGTGGCCGAGGATCTGGCCGATGAACTGGCGGGCAAGGGCATTACGGTGATCTCGGGCCTTGCGCGCGGCATCGACGCCGCCGCCCATCAGGGTGCGCTCAATGCCAAGGGCCGTACCATAGCGGCGATCGCGGGTGGGCTGGATGTCGCCTATCCGCCGGAAAACGCGATGCTGCAGGCCCGCATCGCCGACCGGGGTGGGCTGCTGGTCACCGAGGCGCCGCTCGGTACCTCGCCCCAGGCCAGGCATTTTCCCCGCCGCAACCGCATCATCGCGGGCCTCGCACTCGGCGTGGTGGTGGTGGAGGCGATGGAAAAATCCGGCACGCTGATCACCGCCCGCCTCGCCCTCGAATATGGCCGCGAGCTTTATGCCGTGCCCGGCAGCCCGGCCGACCCACGCTCCCGCGGCTCCAACGACCTGCTGCGCCAGGGCGCGCATTTGTGTGAAAACGCAGGAGATGTCCTGGAATTCCTGCCCCAGGCACCGGCCGAGGCACCGCTGTTCCGTCCCCGTGCCAAACCCGCCGAAGCGCGGGATATGCCCCCCGAACCGCTCGGTGAGGCCGATCCCGACATCGCCCAAGTGCTTGAATTGCTTGGCACGACGCCAATCTCTGTTGACGAGCTTGCGCGCCGCTGCCAGCTATCTGCCCCAAGCCTGCGCGCCATCCTGCTCGATCTCGAGCTGGAGGGGCGCGTCCAAACCCTGCCGGGTGACCGGGTGGCGCTCTCCTGACGGGGCCGCCCGAGCCCCTTTCTGGAATGCCGATGCCCGACGTCCTCGTCGTCGAAAGCCCTGCCAAGGCCAAGACCATCAACAAGTATCTGGGCGATGGTTTCACCGTTCTGGCCAGTTTCGGCCATGTCCGCGACCTGCCGCCCAAAGATGGCTCCGTCCGCCCGGACGAGGATTTCGCCATGGATTGGGAGGCCGATGAGCGCGGCCAGAAGCAGGTTCGCGCCATCGCCTCGGCGCTGCGCGGCGCCAAGCGCCTCTACCTCGCCACCGACCCGGATCGCGAGGGCGAGGCGATTTCCTGGCATGTGAAGGACATGCTGGCCCGCGCCGGTGCGCTGAAGGGCGTGCAGGTCAGCCGCATCACCTTCAACGAGATCACCAAGCGCGCCGTGCAATTCGCGGTCGCCCACCCGCGCGAACTCGACACCCCGCTTATCGAGGCCTACCTGGCGCGGCGCGCGCTGGACTATCTGGTTGGTTTCTCCCTGTCGCCCGTGTTGTGGCGCAAGCTGCCGGGAAGCCGCTCGGCCGGGCGGGTGCAGAGCGTGGCGCTGCGCCTGATCTGCGAGCGCGAGGCCGAGATCGAGGTCTTCAAGGCCCGCGAATACTGGACGGTGGAAGGGCGGTTCCTCACCCCTATCGGCGCGCCTTTTCCAGCCCGCCTGACGCATCACGAGGGCAAGAAGCTCGATCAGTTTGATCTCAACACCGAGGCGCTGGCCGAGGCGGCGAAGCGTGCGGTCGAGGGCGCCAGCTTTTCCGTGGGCTCGGTCGAGAAGAAGCGCAGCCGGCGCAATCCACCAGCGCCCTTCACCACCTCGACCCTGCAGCAGGAAGCATCGCGAAAACTCGGCATGGGCGCGCAGGCCACGATGCGGCTCGCCCAGCAACTCTATGAGGGTGTGGAGATCGCCGGCGAGACGGTGGGCCTCATCACCTACATGCGAACCGACGGCGTGCAGATGTCGCGCGACGCGATCAACGCCATACGCGACCATGTTAAAGGCGAATTCGGCCCCGACTACCTGCCGGGTGCCGCGCGTGAATACGCGACCAAGGCCAAAAATGCGCAGGAGGCGCATGAGGCGGTGCGGCCGACCGATGTGGGCCTGCGCCCACAGGACGCCGCGCAATACATCTCCGGCCCGCAGCTCAAGCTCTATGAGCTGATCTGGAAGCGCGCGGTGGCCAGCCAGATGCAGAGTGCCGAACTGGACCAGACGGTGGTCGAGCTGGTCGAGCCCACCGGCCGCACCCGCCTGCGCGCCAATGGCAGCGTCATCGCCTTTGATGGCTTCCTGAAGCTCTACCGCGAGGACACCGACGACAGCGAGGCCGACCGCCGTGCCGGTGTGGCCGCGGCACCCAGCGCCGAGGATGACGACAACCGCACCCTGCCGCCGATGCGCGAGCGGGACGCTGTGAAGACCCGCGATGTCAGCACCACCCAGCACTTCACCCAGCCGCCGCCGCGCTTCTCGGAGGCCAGCCTGGTCAAGCGCATGGAGGAGTTGGGGATCGGTCGGCCCTCGACCTATGCCTCCATCCTCCAGGTCTTGCAGGACCGCGAATATGTGAAGCTGGATAAGCGCCGCTTCGTGCCCGAGGACCGCGGCCGCCTTGTCACTGCCTTCCTGGTGAGTTTCTTCGAGCGTTATGTCGACCCGGGCTTCACCTCGGGGCTGGAAGAACAGCTCGACGACATCTCCGGTGGGCGGGCGGAATGGCGGGCGGTGATGCGCGCCTTCTGGGAGCATTTTTCGAAGGCGATCGAGGCGACCAAGGAGCTGAAGATCTCCGAGGTGATCGACCGGCTGGACGATGATCTGGGACCGCATTTCTTCCCCGCGGCCGATGATGGCAAGGATCCACGCCTCTGCCCCTCCTGCTCAGCCGGTCGGCTGGGCCTGCGGCTGGGAAAAACCGGTGCCTTCATCGGTTGCTCGAATTACCCGGAATGCCGCTATACCCGTCCGCTGGCGGTGCCGGGCGCCGGCGGCGAGGGCGGCGGTGGTGATTTCGCCGATGGCCAGCGTAACCTCGGCGTGGACCCGACTTCGGGAAAAGAGATCACCATGCGGCGCGGGCCCTATGGCATCTATGTCCAGCTCGGCGAGCCTGGGGTGGATGAAAAGGGCAAGCCGACCAAACCGCGCCGCGCCAGCCTGCTGCGCGGCATGGACCCTGAGGGCATCACGCTGGAGCGGGCAGTTTCGCTGCTGTCGATGCCGCGCATCGTGGGCGTACATCCGGAGAAGGGCGAGGAGATCGTCGCCCATCTCGGCCGCTTCGGTCCCTATATCACCATGGGCGCGCTGTCGAAGACGCTCGACAAGGATGATGATGTGTTGAGCCTGGGTCTGAACCGGGCGGTCGCGTTGCTGGCAGACGCCAAGCCGCGTGGCCTGGTGGTGGGGTTGCACCCCAAGGACGGCGAGAAGGTGGAGGTCCGGCGCGGCCGCTTCGGCCCCTTCCTGATGCATGGCAAGCGTGTGGCCAATCTGCCGCGCGGCACCGAGATGGAGGCCGTGACCTTGGATGAGGCGGTGACGCTGCTGGCCGAGAAGGGCAAGGAATTGCCGCCGATGAAGGGCGCCAAGGGCCGCGCCAAGACCAAGCCCGCAATGGCCAAGGCCGCGGCAGAGGCCGCGCCTGCCGCGGCCAGGCCCGCCGCGAAGAAGGCACCCGTCAAGAAGCCGGCTGCGAAGCGGAGCGCGGCCAAAAAACCTGCTGCAGGGAAGGCGCCCGCGAAAAAAGCCGCGGCAAAGGCGTGAAGCGCCCGGGGCCGCCGCCAAAGGGCAAGAAACCCTACACCGGCACCAAGCCGGCCAAGGGCCAGGAGCGCGACCCCCATGCCGGGCGCCGCAAGAAGAGCGGCGGCACCGGCTACCCCCGCCCGCCAGAGGAGGCGGCCAAGGCACGCGCCGCCGCGGCCGCCGCGGCCCCGACCGCCGAAAAGCCCGCCCGGCCGAAGCGGGACCGGCGAGAGGCTGGCCATGAGACGGTGGAAAAGCCCCGCCCGGTGCGCGGCCGCAAGGCGGCGATGGAGGCCGCGGCGCAGGCTTCGAGCCGCCCACCGCGTGAACGGCGCGAGACAGGCTTCGAGCCAGCGGAAAAGCCACGCCGCATGGCGGCCACAAGGCCGCCGCGCGCGCCCCGTGAAACCCTTCGCGTGGTGGAGGACACCCACGCCCCGGCACCGCCGCCGGCCTACCAAAAGCCCTCCCGGGCCGAACGTCGGGGCGAGCGTGAGGGCGCCGAACCCCGCCCCATGCCAACAGTTCAGCAGCTTCAGGTCTTCCTTGGCGGCGCCCGGGCCAAGGTCGGCCGCAACGAGATCGCCCGGCATTTCGGCCTGACCAGCGAACAGCGCCCCGCGCTGCGCGCCCTGCTCGCCGGCATGCAGGATTCCGGCATCGCGGCACCCGCCGGCAAGCGCCGCATCGCCCCGCCACCCCGCCATGCCGAGACCCTGCCGGACATGCTGCCGATAGAAATTTTCGGCACCGATCCCGATGGAGACCCCCTGGCCCGCCCGCTGAACTGGAAGGGCGAGGGCCGGCCGCCCTTGATCTACATGCGCCCCGAACCCGCCGGCCAGCCGGCCTTGGCGCCGGGTGAGCGCGTGCTGGCCCGGCTCAAGCCCATCGGGGGCGGCAAGTATGAGGGGCGCACCTTCAAGCGCATCGGGGGACCGGGTGAGGCGCCGGCGCGCATCCTGGGCGTGGTGCAGGGCGGCCGCATCATTCCCACCGACAAGAAGCAGAAGGGCCAGTGGCAGATGGCCGGCGGCGAGGCGCGCGATGGCGATATCGTGCTGGCCGAACCCGTGGCGGCCCCGCCGGGGCGTCATTTTGGCCCGAGCCCGGCGCGGGTCACCGAGGTGCTGGGGCGGATGGGCGAGGCGAAATCGGTCTCCCTGATCTGCATCCACGCCCATGGCATTCCCACCGAATTCCCGGCGGAGGCGGTGGAGCAGGCGGAAAAATCCCGCGCCACCGCATTGGGCAAGCGCACCGACCTGCGCGCCACGCCGCTGGTCACCATCGATGGCGAGGATGCGCGGGATTTCGACGACGCCGTCTTCGCCGAGGCGGTGGCGGAGGGCTGGCGCGTCATCGTTGCCATCGCCGATGTCGCGCATTATGTGCGCCCCGGCACGGCGCTGGACCGCGAGGCGCGGCGCCGCGGCAACAGCGTCTATTTCCCCGACCGCGTGGTGCCCATGCTGCCCGAGGCGCTTTCCAATGGCTGGTGCAGTCTGCGCCCGCAGGAGGATCGCGGCTGCCTCTTCGTCGAGATGCGGTTCTCGGCGGACGGAGAAAAGCTTTCACACCGCTTTGGCCGCGGCCTGATGCGTTCAGTGGCGCGGCTCACCTATGAGGAGTTGCAGGCGGCGCGCGACGAGGGGCGGGAGCCGCAGGTTCTCGAACCCGGTCACACAGCGAGGCTCTACGGCGCGTTCGAGGCGCTGCTGGCGGCGCGGATCCGGCGCGGCACGCTGGAGCTCGACATTCCCGAACGCCGCGTGGTCCTCAGCCCCGAAGGCCAGGTGCTGGGCGTGGCACCCCGCCCGCGTCTCGATAGCCATAAGCTCATCGAAGAATTCATGATCGCCGCCAATGTCTGCGCTGCGGAGGAGCTGGAGCGGCTGGTGCAGCCCACCATGTACCGCATTCATGACCGCCCGTCGGACCAGAAGATGGAGGGACTGCGGCAATTCCTGCAGCAATTCGCCATCAACATGCCGCCGGGCAACCAGCTGCATCCCCGTAACTTCTCCCATGTCCTGGAGATGGTGAAGGGCGCGCCGCATGAGCGGCTGGTGAATGAAACCGTGCTGCGCAGCCAGTCCCAGGCCGCCTATGCGCCCGACAATATCGGCCATTTCGGCCTGGCGCTGGCCCGCTACGCGCATTTCACCAGCCCCATCCGCCGCTATGCCGACCTCATGGTTCATCGCGCGCTGATCCGTGGCCTGAAGCTCGGCGCCGATGGCATCACCGAGGCCGAAGCGGGAGAGATGCCCGAGATTGCCGATTCCATCACATCAACCGAACGCCGCGCCGCGGCGGCCGAGCGCGATGCGGTGGACCGTTACCTCGCCGCCTTCATGACCAGCCGGGTGGGCGAGACTTTTTCCGCGAGGATCTCGGGGGTGACGCGCTTCGGCATGTTCGTGGCGGTGGATGAGACCGGCGCCCAGGGCATGGTGCCCTTCGCCGCCATGCCCGATGACCGCTGGGATGAAGACCCCGCAACCCAATCCCTGGTGGGCCGCCGCACCGGGCTGCGCTTCACGCTGGGTGACGCGGTGGAGGTCGCGCTGCGCGAGGCCAATCCCCTGACCGGTGCGATGCAGTTCCAACTGCGCCAGGGCGTGACGAGGCCGGCGGCGCCCGGCGGCGGCCAGGGCCCGCATCGGCATCGCGGCAAACCCAACCGTGGGCGGCGCTGACCGGCGCGCGGGCCATATGGCGCTTGACCCCGCCGACCCATCCGCTATGCAGAGCGCCTGTTTCGCGGGTGATTGCCCACGACCCTATCCTTTTTTACCCCTTATCCCACCGCAAAGACGAGCATCATGGCAAAGTCCAACACCATTCAGATCAAGCTGATCTCCTCCGCGGAGACCGGCCACTTCTATGTGACGAAGAAGAACACCCGCACGGCAACCGGCAAGCTCGAGCTGAAGAAGTACGACCCGGTGGTGCGCAAGCACGTCGTCTACAAAGAAGGCAAGATCAAGTAGTCTTGGTCTGGTCTCAGCCGGCACCGACCGGCTGAAAATCTGCGGCCTCCGCCATACGCACGCAGTTGCGGCCGGCCGATTTTGCGCGGTACAGCGCCGCGTCGGCGGCGCCGATTACCATGTCGGGCGTGCTACCGGCTGGGGCCACAGCGCCACCGACACTGCATGTCGCCACCAGAGTGATGGGACCGACGAGGATCGGCGTGCCACCCACCGCCTCGCGCAGGCGGTCCGCAACTAGAGCGGTGTATTCGGCCGGCGCGCCGGCCAGGACCACCAGGAATTCCTCGCCACCCCAGCGCGCCACGACATCCGACGCCCGCAGGCTCGCGCGCAGCCGGGCTGACACCTCACGCAGTGCTGCATCGCCCACATTATGGCCATGGGTGTCGTTGATCGGCTTGAAGCGGTCGAGATCGACCATCAGCACCGAGGCCTCGCCGCCGCGCAGCAGGCCGTCGAGGTGGCGCAGGACGTAGCGGCGGTTGCGCAGGCCGGTCAGCGGGTCGGTCACCGCCATTTCCAGACTGCGATCGAGTTCGGCGCGCAGCCGGTCTTGGTATCGTTTGCGGCGGATTTGATTGCGCGCGCGCGCCCGCAATTCATTGGCGTCGACCGGCATCAGCACATGGTCATTCGCGCCGAGGTCGAAGCCGCGCAGCACCAGCGCCTTCTGGCTGGCCCGCGCCGCCAGCAGCACCGGCACGTCGCGCGTCGTGGCCTGGGCCCGCAGGCGCGAGGCGAGGCGCAGGGTGTCGCCGCCCTGCTCTGGCAGGCATAGCACTGCCAGGTCAAACACCCCGGTGGCGAGGCGCTGCCAGGCCTCCTCGGTATCGGCCACTGCGTCGACGATAACGCCATCGGCGGCAAAAGCTGTGACCATTGGCCCCGATTCCTCGGGTGGGCCCAGCACAAGGGCGCGGGCGCCGGCGATACCCTGGTCGGGCGCCGCAGGCGCCTCGAAGCCGAGTTCCCGCGCAGTGTCGGCCCGCAGGCGCCAGGCATCCTGCACCTGCTTCACCCGCATCAAGGCGCGCAGGCGGGCGAAGAGCGTGGGATCATCCACGGGCTTGGACAGGAAATCATCGGCGCCCGCCTCCAATCCCCGCACCCGCTCCGTTGCATCGGTCAGCGCTGTCACCATCACGACAGGGATATGCAACAATTCGGGAGTGGCCTTGAGCCGACGGCATGTCTCATAGCCGTCCATGCCGGGCATCATGACATCCAGAAGAATTATGTCTGGAGACCAGCTTGCGGCCTGTCGGAGGGCTTCCGCACCGCTCTGCGCCAGCGCTACTTCGTAATATTCACCCTGGAGCTTCGCTTCAAGAAGCCGAAGGTTCGCGGTGATATCGTCCACCACAAGGATGCGGGCCGTCATGCGCGCATCCCCCGACCGGCCGGCATGATGCCGCCCGGCGCAGCAAGGAGCCCGGCATGTCCGCAAGCATCGGCGATCACAGTGAGACCGCCAACAAGTCGCTGTTTTTCAAGCGCTGGCTCGCCAACCCGCTGCAGATGGGCAGCATCATACCCTCCTCGGCCACCTTCAGCCGGCTGATTGCCGAACGCGTCCAGCCCGGCCCGGATGAGGTGGTGGTGGAGCTCGGCGCAGGCACCGGCACCGTCACCCGCGCGCTGCTGGGCGCCGGCGTGGCTCCCGAGAAGCTGGTGGTGGTCGAGATCGTGCCTGACATGGCGGCGCATCTGCGCCGGACCTTCCCCGGCGTACAGGTCATCTGCGGTGATGGTTTCGAATTGCCGCGCGTGCTGGAGCAGGCCGGCGCAGGCCGGGTGGGTGATGTCGTCTGCGGCATCCCGTTGGTGATGCTGCCCTTCGCCACGCAGCAGAAGATCGTCTCCGCCATGCTGGCGGCCAGCCCGGTGCGCGGCTTTCTGCATCTCAGCTACTGCATCACCTCGCCGCTTCCCTCGGAGAAGCTGGGCCTTACCGGCAAGCGGCTGGCCTGGACCATCAAGAACTTCCCGCCCGGCGGCGTCTGGCGCTATGCGCCCATCAATCCCGCGCCGGCCGGCTGAAGCCGGGCAGGGGATCGCTGCGTCAATCCTCATCCTTGGCTCCCGGTTGCACACGGTCGTGAAGACATAGCAGGGTTTGCAACCGGGCTGGAGAGGGGGGAAACCCATTCACCGCGCCGCGAATTGTGTCTGGCCGAACATGTTCTCGCGCTCCTCGTCGGTCATCTGGCCGCGTCGTTGGTTTTCGCTCAGCACCTCGACGCCGCGTATCACCGCGGGGCGGGCGGCAATGGCGTCATGCCAGCGCTTCACGGCGGGGTAGTCGGCCAGATTAATGCCGCGTCGCTCGGGTAGGCGGATCCAGGGAAAGGTCGCGATATCGGCGATGGTGTAGTCCGCGCCGGCGAGATAGGCCGATTCCGACAGGCGCTTTTCCAGCACGCGGTGCAGCCGGGCCACCTCATTGGTGTAGCGCGTGATGGCGTAGGGGATCTTCTCCGGCGCGTAACTGGCGAAATGGCCGTATTGGCCGAACATCGGCCCGACGCCGCCCATCTGGAACATCAGCCATTGCAGCGTGGTGTAGCGCGCCACGGGCTCGCTCGGCAGCAGGGCGGAGCCGGTCTTCTCGGCGAGGTAGATCATGATGGCCGCACTCTCGAAGAGCGTGATGGGCGCGCCACCCGGGCCGTCGCTATCCACCATGGCAGGGATGCGGTGATTGGGGGTGATGGACAGGAATTCCGGCCGGAACTGCTCGCCCTTGCCGATGGCCACGGGCTTCACGGCATAGGGCAGGCCCAGTTCCTCCAGGAGGATATGGCATTTATGGCCATTGGGCGTGGGCCAGGTGTAGAGGTCGATCATCGGCGCGTGGGTCCCTTCACGCCCAGTGTCGCGATTGGCCGCGACCCGCGCAAGGCATCTCACATCCGGTGGTAGCCGCGCAGCATGTCGTATCGCGCCAGTTGTGCCGGGCTGAGCTGCGCCCTGGCGCCGATATGGGCGACGAGATGGGCCGAGCGCATCCTTGCATGGGCGACACCTGCTGCGTCCGCGGCGGCCCGCACTGCCTCGGGTGTCGCCACAGCCTGGGTGAAGAGGGCGTTGAGCGCGCGTTCGGCGGCTATGACCTCGGCGCCGGCGGCGATCGCCTCCTCGCGCATGCCGCGCATCAGGGCTTCGATCGCCTGGCGCTGGGCCGGACTCAGCGCCAGGGCCTCGGCATGTTCAAGAACATGCATGGGGCCGGGATAGCGGTTGACTTCGGCGGGCAGCGCGAGGCCTGCGCCGCGTCCGGCGCGAATATCGTCGATCTGCTCGGGCGACAGGGCCGGGATCTCACGTCGGTCGAGGCCGGCATAGGGCGTGGCCGCAGGATGGTGATGGTGCTGCTGTGCGGTGGCCGGCGCCAGGCTGGCGAGGAGCAACAGGATGGGGGTGCTGCGCATGACGAACCTCGATGGTGTGACGGACCCTGCTATCGCATGATCTGCGAAGGCGAAATCGCCTTGGCAGTCAATCATCGCGCATAACGCATAACAGCGCGCTCGGGTCTTGCTGAATCACGCTGAAGCCGATGACGGCACGGCCTGCCGTTGATTTGCGTCATGTGCGGCCGACCGTGTGCGTCGCAGGCACGGTGGCGTGCCATGTGCTCGTAGGTCGCCTGCCGCCGCGCATTCGATATCCCCTCGCGCGCCGGCTGGACGGCGACGGACCGGTGCGGTTGTTGCGCCGAGCCTATTCCGGCTCGATCCCCGCCGCGCGGATGGCCTGGGTCCACTTCACTGTCTCGCTGGCGGCGAAGGCGGCGGCCTGTTCCGGTGTGCCGGTGATCAGCGCCATGCCGAGATTGTCGCCGAGCCGCGCGCGCAGTTCCGGGTTCTGTGCGGCGCTGCGGACGGCCGTGTTGAGCCGCGCGATCGCCGCCGGCGGCGTGCCCGTGGGTGCGGCCAGAATGAACCAGGCGAAGAGCTCGTAATTCGGCAGGTTGGCGGCCTCGGCCACCGTCGGTACATCGGGCAATTGCGCGCTGCGGGTGCGGGTGGTGACTGCCAGCACCCGGGCGCGGCCGGATTGGCTGGCCGGCAGGATCACCGCCTGGTCGGCGATGAACATGTCCACCCGGCCCGCCAGCAGGTCCTGAATGGCAGCGCCCGCGGCACGATAGGGCACATGCAGCAGCCGCACGCCGGCCATCGAGGCCAACATTTCCGAGGCCACGCGCTGCGATGCGGAGGTGGAGGCATAGGTCACTGCCTCCGGCCGCGCGCGGGCGGCGGCGAGGAGATCGTTCAGCGTGCGATGCGGGCTGGCTTCGGGCACCGCCACGAGCAGCGGCACCGAGGCCAGCATGGAAATGGGCGCGAAATCCCGTTCCATGTCGAAGGGCACGCGGCGGAACAGCGCATTGGCCGCGGCATTGGTGGAATTGGTGCCGAAGAGGATCGTCATGCCATCGGCGGGTGCGCGGGCCACTGCCTCGGCCCCGATCAGGCCCGACGCGCCGGCGCGGTTCTCGATCACCACGGGCTGGCCCAGCGTGTCGCGCATGCGCTCGGCGAAGAGGCGGGCCACGGTATCGGTGGCGCTGCCGGGGGCGAAGGGGACGATGCCGCGCACCGGCCCGCCAGGCCATTCCTGAGCAAAGGACAGCGCAGGTGCCGCCAATGCGGCAGCCAGAATTCCACGACGTTGCATGAACACCTCCCCGGACAATCTCGCGACGCCCATACGGTGCGACGGCGCGGACGGCAAGGCGCGACCTGAAGCCCAACGGCGGTCAAGGTATCCCGGGTACCTTGCGGGTGGGCGCGGGCAGGGCAGCGCCCTCACCGGTGTCACCAGCCCGACCTACCCGGCTGCGCGCTTCCTGCGCTTCGGTACCGCCAGCGGCGCGTGCCGTGCCAGGATCGGCCCCAGGAAGCGCCCGGTATGGCTGTCCGGTGTTGCGGCCACGTCTTCCGGCGTGCCCTGGGCCACGATGCGGCCGCCGCCTTCGCCGCCTTCAGGGCCTAGGTCGAGCACCCAGTCGGCGGTCTTGATGACCTCCAGATTGTGCTCGATGACCAGCACGGTGTTGCCGGTTTCCACCAACGCGTGCAGCACCTCCAGCAGTTTTCGCACATCCTCGAAATGCAGGCCGGTGGTGGGCTCGTCGAGAATATAGAGGGTCCGGCCAGTGGCGCGGCGCGAGAGCTCCTTGGAGAGCTTGATGCGTTGCGCCTCGCCCCCCGACAGCGTGGTCGCTTGCTGGCCGAGATGGATGTAGCCGAGGCCGACCTCCTCCAGCGTCTTCAGCTTGTCGTGGATGGCGGGGACGGCGGCGAAGAATTCGCGCCCCTCGGTCACGGTCATGTCGAGCACATCGGCGATGGACTTGCCGCGGAATTTCACCTCCAGCGTCTCGCGATTGTACCGCTTGCCTTTGCAGGTGTCGCAGGTGACGTAGACGTCGGGCAGGAAGTGCATCTCGATCTTGATCAGCCCATCGCCCTGGCAGGCCTCGCAGCGGCCACCCTTCACGTTGAAGCTGAAGCGGCCGGGCTTGTAGCCGCGCGCCCTGGCATCGGGCAGCTCGGCGAACCAGTCGCGGATCGGCGCGAAGAGGCCTGTGTAGGTCGCGGGGTTGGAGCGCGGGGTGCGGCCGATCGGCGATTGGTCGATGTCGATGATCTTGTCGAGATATTCCAGCCCCTCGAGTTTTTCGTAGGGGCTGGGCACGGTGCCCGCGCCCATCAGGCGACGGGCGACGGCGTTGTAGAGCGTCTCGATGATCAGGGTGGACTTGCCGCCGCCGGAGACGCCGGCGACGCAGGTGAAGGTGCCGAGTGGAATTTCAGCCGTCACGTTCTTCAGGTTGTTGCCGGTGGCGCCGGAGAGCCGCAGCATTTTCTTGCGGTCGAAGGCGCGGCGGGTTGCGGGCATCGGCACCTCCCGCCTTCCGGAGAGATAGGCACCGGTGATGCTGTCGGGATGGGCCTCCACCTCGGCCGGCGTGCCCTGGGCAATGATGCGCCCACCGCCGGCCCCGGCCGCGGGGCCGATGTCGATGAGGTGGTCGGCCTGGCGGATCGCATCCTCGTCATGCTCCACGACGAGGACGGTGTTGCCGATGTCGCGCAGGCGCCTGAGCGTGCCGAGCAGCCGCTCATTATCGCGCTGATGCAGACCGATGGAGGGTTCATCCAGCACATAGAGCACGCCGGTGAGGCCGGAGCCGATCTGCGAGGCGAGACGGATACGCTGCGATTCGCCGCCCGAGAGCGTGGCCGAGGCGCGGCCGAGCGAGAGGTAGTTCAGGCCCACATCGACGAGAAACTGCAGCCGCTCCTCGATCTCCTTGAGGATGCGCCGCGCGATATCGGCGCGCTGCGGCGTCAGCGTGTCGTTCACTGTGGCAAACCATTTTCGCGCGTCGCTGATCGACAGATCGCACACCTCGCCGACATGGCGGGCGGCCACCTTCACGCTGAGCGATTCCGGCTTGAGCCGAAAACCGTTGCATACCCCGCAGGCCTTCTTCGCCTGATAGCGCGACAGATCTTCCCGCACCCAGGGGTTGTCGGTTTCGCGGAACCGGCGTTCCAGGTTGGGGATCACGCCCTCGAAGGGTTTTTGGACCTCATAGGCGCGCAAGCCGTCCTTGTAGCGAAGTGTGATCGCCTCCTTGCCCGTGCCGTGAAGGATGGCCTGGCGAAACGCTTCCGGCAGTTCGCCCCAGCTGGTGTCCATGCGCTGGCGAAAATGCTTCGCCAGGCTGTCCAGGGTCTGGTCGTAATAGGGCGAATTGGCGTTCACCCAGGCGGCGACGGCGCCGTCGCGCAGCGCCTTGTTGTCGTCGGGCACCACCAAAGCGGGGTCGAAAAAAGTCTCGGTGCCGAGGCCATCGCAACTCGGGCAGGCGCCCTGGGGCGAGTTGAAGGAGAAGAGGCGGGGCTCGATTTCCTCGATGGTGAAGCCGCTGACCGGGCAGGCGAATTTCTGGCTGAAAACCGTACGCTCGCCGCCATCGGCGTTTTCGATGTAGGCGATGCCTTCGGCCAGTGCCAAGGCGGTCTCGAAACTGTCGGCCAGGCGCTGTTCCATGCCCGCGCGCACCACCACCCGATCCACCACCACCTCGATATCGTGCTTCAGCTTCTTGTCGAGCTTGGGGGCGTCGGCGATCTGGTAGAGCGTGCCGTTGACCTTCACGCGCTCAAAGCCGCGGCGCTGGAAATCCAGCAACTCCTTGCGGTATTCGCCCTTCTTGCCGCGCACCACCGGCGCCAGCAGCAGGAGCCTGGTGCCCTCGGGCATCGAGGCCACGCGGTCCACCATCTGCGCCACGCTCTGCGCCTCGATCGGCAGTCCGGTGGCCGGACTGTAGGGCACGCCGACCCGTGCCCAGAGCAGGCGCATGTAGTCATAGATCTCGGTCACCGTGCCCACGGTGGAGCGCGGGTTGTGCGACGTGGTCTTCTGCTCGATCGAAATCGCGGGCGACAGGCCCTCGATGCTGTCGACATCGGGCTTCTGCATGAGTTGCAGGAACTGCCGCGCATAGGCGCTGAGCGATTCGACGTAGCGGCGCTGGCCCTCGGCATAAATCGTGTCGAAGGCCAGCGAGGATTTGCCCGAGCCTGACAGGCCGGTGATGACCGTCAGGCTGTCCTTGGGGATATCGACGTCGAGATTCTTCAGGTTGTGTTCGCGCGCGCCGCGGATGCGAATGAACTTGCCGTCCGTCTTCACCTCAGGCGTGTCTCGCGGCATCGATTACTTCCAGAATGTTCGCGTTGCGTTCGCTTTGGGATATGGCAGAGCCAGAGCCCAGAAGCTAGACTGGTTCGCAGATTTGCAAGGAACGGCGCCATGGCAGGCAGTGTGAATAAGGTGATCCTGATCGGTCGCCTGGGGCGGGACCCTGAGGTCCGCAACTTCCAGAATGGCGGAAAGGTGGTGAACCTGCGTCTCGCCACCGGCGAACGCTACAAGGACCGCGAAGGCAATATGCAGGAGCGCACCGAGTGGCATTCGGTGGCGATTTTCAACGAGAAGCTGGGCGAAATCGCCGAGCGCTATCTGAAGAAGGGCAGCCAGGTCTATCTCGAAGGCCAGCTGGAAACCCGCAAATGGCAGGACCAGAGCGGCGCCGAGAAATATTCCACCGAGGTGGTGCTGCGCAATTTCCGTGGTGAGTTGACCCTGCTGGATAGCCGCGGTGCGGGTGGCGGTGCCGGCGCCTCCGATGACGACATGGGCGGTGGTGGCTATAGCGGTGGCGGGGCGCCGGCCGCGCGCAGCGGCGGCTATGGCGGCGGTGGCGCGGCGGCCAAGCCGGCGGCGGCCCGCGGTGGCTGGGACAACAACAAGAAGAGCGACCTGGACGACGATATCCCGTTCTGATCGCTGAGGCGGTCAGAAGCCAAAGGGGTCGCGCCCGCCCTTGAGCATGCGCACCGGCGCCTCCGACCAGATGATCACATTGGCGCCGAAATGCGATCGCAGGGCGACCCGCGCGCCCGGCTCCACCACGATGAAGCCCGCACCCTCGGCCCGCCGGGCCGGGCCGCGCGCCGGGCTGGCGGTCAGGTCACCAGCGACCACGAAGATGTCGAGCGGCGCCGACGTCTCGAAGGCCGGAACCTCGCTGCCCGGCAGCATGGCCAGCATACAGCAGCGCCGGTCGGTTCCGGTGCCGTGATAGTCGAACACCGCGCGCCGGGTGATGCCGGCCAGCCGCGTGGGCCGGGCGGGCAGCATCGACAGGGGCAGGTTGATGTCCGGCGGCTCCTCCGGATTGGGGTTCGTGATGGCACCGCGCTGGCTGCCATGGTGAAGGTCGAGCTCGGCCGGCGTCTCCTCGGGGTAGAGCACCGGCGCCTCCAGCCGCGAGACCAGGGTGCAGCCATCATAGCTGATGGCGTCATGCGTCGCCCCCTTGAGGTTGATGCCAAAGCCCGATGTCATCGGCCCGGCATAGTCATCGAGGCTGCCGGCGAGAAAATAGGAAATCGCCGGGCCCAGATGCTGGTGCAGGCCCGATCGTGTCATCGGATCGAAGCCGATCAGGCCGAGGAAGCGGCCCTGCTCGCGGTTGCCATAGACCATGGCGAGGCGCAGGCCGGCGCGGCCCGCACTGGTCCAGGGCACCTCCGCCTGCGCGCGGACATAAAGGCCGCCGGCCAGCGCCGCCGCGGGGATGATCATCGGACTTTCCGGCATGGCAGAGCTCCCTCGCGTCGAATTTCGCCATCATGGGCGCAGCCGGCGGCTTACGTCACCTCTCCTGCGCGGCCTGTTAACGACAGCTTCATCCAACCATCCGCGACGCCGGGCTAGAAGGCAGAGGACGGAGGGATCGCCATGAACAGCACCGCACGCCATATCCTTGAACTTCATCGCCGGGGCGCGCTGCGCGGCGCGGTCGGGCTGGCGGCGCTGGCGGCGCTGCAACCCGCCCTGGCGCCGCGCGCGCTGGGCCAGGTCGCGTTTCGTAACCACCCCTTCACGCTGGGCGTTGCGAGTGGCGACCCGCTGCCCGATGGCGTCGTGCTTTGGACCCGTCTGGCGCCCGACCCCCTGGCGCCGATGGGCGGGCTGCCGCATGTCGCCATCGAGGTTGCCTGGGAAGTGGCGGATGATGACCGCTTCACCCGTATTGTGGCGCGGGGACGTGAGCTGGCCCGGCCGGAGCTCGGCTTCTCGGTGCATGCCGAGGTCAGTGGGCTTCAGCCTGCGCACACTTACTTCTACCGCTTCACCGTGGGGCGCGAGGTCAGCCGGGTTGGCCGCACCCGCACCGCGCCGGCGCTCTCGGCCACGCCCGAGCGGCTGCGCTTCGTCAGCGCGGGCTGCCAGCATCTCGAGCACGGCTTCTTCACGGCATGGCGGCATGTTGCGGCGGAGGAGCTGGATTTCGTCTACCACTCCGGCGACTATTTCTATGAGTACCGTGGCGTGCAGCCGGGCGAGCCGAGCTGGGGGCCGACCGTGCGCAGCCATGTCGGCGATGAGATCCACACCATCGACAACTACCGGCAGCGCTACGCCCAATACAAAATGGACCCTGACCTGGCGGCCGCCCATGCCGCCCATCCCTTCATCATGGCCTTCGACGACCATGAGGTGGACAATGATTGGGCCGGTGCCTTCAGCGAGGAGGATGGCGGCCGCCGCTTCCCGATCGCCGTGCCGCCGGAGATTTTCGCGCTGCGCAAGCAGGTCGCTTTTCAGGCCTGGTGGGAGAACATGCCGCTGCGCCGCGCCCAGCTGCCGCGCGGACCCGAAATCCGCGCCTATCGGGATCTGCGCTTCGGCCAGCTCGCGCGATTGCATGTGCTGGATACCCGCAGCTGGCGTGACGACCAGCCCTGCGGCGGCACCCCCGCGGTGCAGCGCGCCTGCGCCGAACTCGCCCGCCCCAACCAGCAGATGCTGGGCGAGGCACAGGAGGAATGGCTGATGGGCAATATCGCCCAGCGCGACGCCATCTGGCAGGTGCTGGCGCAGCAGGTGCTGGTGATGCCGCGCGACCTCGGCAACAATCAGGTCAATGTCGACAAATGGGACGGCGCGCCGGCCGCCCGCACGCGGCTGCTGCGCGGGCTGGCCGAACGCGGCGCGACCAATGCGGTGGTGCTGACCGGCGACAGCCACAATTGCTGGGTGGGCGATTTGCGGCTGGAGAATGGGCCGGTCGTGGCGACCGAGTTCGGCGCCACTTCGATCTCCAGCGGTGGCGATGGCAGCGAAGTGCCCCCCGCCGCGGCTGCGGTGCTGCGCCGCAACCCACACATCCATTTCCACAACAACCGCCGCGGCTATTCGCTGCATGAGGCGACGGCGCAGCGCATGGAGGTGACCCAGCGTGTGGTGCCCTATGTCACCCGGCCGGATGCGCCGCGGGAGGATCGCGGCGTGTTCGTGGTGGAGGCGGGGCGGCCAGGCGTGCAGCGGGGATAAAGCGAGGTGGGATGGTCATACAGCCATCAAACAGCCTCAGGACTGCGGTCCTCAGGCGATCTGCCCAGTTTTTGCATGGCGCCGCACCAGCGACCCGCCGGGGCGGGGCAGGTTCCCGCCAACGCTTTCTCGAAGACCGGGGATCAGCCTCGACCCTCCGCCTGGTGTTACTTCGCCAGTGCCTTCACCATCGTCGATCCCAGCGAGGACGGGCTGTCGGCGATCATGATCCCCGCTTCCGCCATCGCTGCCATCTTCGCCTCGGCGGTGTCCTTGCCGCCCGATATTACCGCGCCGGCATGGCCCATGCGTCGGCCTGGGGGCGCCGTGGCACCAGCGATGAAGCCCACCACCGGCAGATTGCGCTTGCCCGGGCCGAAATTTTCCCGCTTCAGGAATTCAGCCGCCTGAATTTCCGACTGACCGCCGATCTCGCCGATCATGATGATCGAATGTGTCTCAGGGTCCTTCAGGAACAGTTCCAGCACGTCGATGAAGTCCATGCCCTTCACCGGGTCACCGCCAATGCCCACGCAGGAGCTTTGGCCGAGGCCGGCGGCCGTCGTTTGCGCCACCGCCTCATAGGTCAGCGTGCCTGATCGGCTGACGATGCCCACCGAGCCGCGCCTGTGGATGTGGCCGGGCATGATGCCGATCTTGCAGGCATCGGGGGTGATCACGCCGGGGCAGTTCGGGCCAACCAGGCGCGACTTGGAGGAGCCCAGCGCCCGCTTCACCTTCACCATGTCCAGCACCGGGATGCCCTCGGTGATGCAGATGATCAGCGGCACCTCGGCGTCGATCGCCTCCAGAATGGAGTCGGCCGCAAACGGCGCAGGCACGTAGATGACCGAGGCATTGGCCCCTGTCGCTGCGACGCATTCAGCCACCGTGTTGAACACCGGCAGATTGAGCTCGGGATGCATGGTGCCGCCCTTGCCCGGCGTCACGCCGCCCACGTAGTTCGAGCCATAGGCGATGCCCTGGCTGGCATGGAAGGTGCCCTGCGCGCCGGTGAAGCCTTGGGTCATCACCTTGGTGCTGGCGTCGATCAGGATACTCATCTCAGGCGTTCCTCACGGCGGCGACGGCTTTTTGGGCTGCATCGGCCAGGTTGTCGGCGGGAATGATGGCCAGGCCGGATTCGGCCAGGATCTTCTTGCCCAATTCCACGTTGGTGCCCTCAAGGCGCACGACCAGCGGCACCTTCAGGTCGAGGTTCTTCGAAGCCGCGACGATGCCATTGGCGATCATGTCGCACTTCGCGATGCCGCCGAAGATGTTGACCAGGATGCCCTTCACATTGGCGTCCGAGGTGATGATCCGGAACGCCTCGGTCACCCGCGCCGCATCGGCGGTGCCGCCCACGTCCAGGAAGTTGGCGGGCGAGGAACCATACAGCTTGATGATGTCCATCGTCGCCATGGCCAGCCCCGCACCATTCACCATGCAGCCGATCTCGCCATCGAGCGCCACATAGTTCAGGTCGTGGTTGACGGCATCGAGCTCCTTCGGGTCCATCTCGGTGTCGTCGCGCAGCGCCTCAAGGTCCTTGTGGCGAAACATCGCGCTGTCGTCGAAGCTGACCTTGGCGTCGAGTGCCAGCACGTCACCCGCCTTGGTCACCACCACCGGGTTGATCTCGATGATCGCGCCGTCGAGATCGATATAGGCGGTGTACAGCGAGGTCACGAGCTTCTGGAAGGCGCCGACCTGCTTTCCGGTCAGCCCCAGGCCGAAGGCCAGTTCGCGACCGTGATAGGGGAACACGCCCGTCGCCGGGTCCACATGCACGCGGAGGATCTTCTCGGGGTGGTGTTCGGCCACCTCCTCGATCTCCATGCCGCCTTCGGTGGATGCCATGATGACGATGCGGCTGGTGTCACGGTCCAATAGAAGGGCCAGGTACAGCTCGCGCGCGATGTCGCAGCCCGCTTCGATGTAGAGGCGGTTGACCTGCTTGCCCTGCGGGCCGGTCTGCTTGGTCACCAGCGTGGACCCCAGCATCTTGCCGGCCTGTTCCTTCACCTCTGTCACGCTCTTGGCCAAGCGAACGCCGCCCTTGCCGTCGGGGTCGTTGGTGAAGCGGCCGGCGCCGCGGCCACCGGCATGGATCTGGCTCTTCACCACCCAGATCGGCCCGGGCAGCTTGGCGGCGCCCGCCTCGGCTTCCTCGGGCGTCGTGGCGACATAGCCGTCCAGCACCGCCACGCCGTAGCGCTTCAGCACTTCCTTGCCCTGGTATTCGTGAATGTTCATATCTCTTCTCCCAGAAGCAAGTGTGGTTGGCTCAGACGCCCAGGGCTTTGAAGTCTTCGACCAGCTTCTTCACCGCGTCGCAGCTCTTGTCGAAGGCAGCCTTCTCGGCATCCGAGAACTGCACCTCGACAATCCGCTCCACGCCACCGGCGCCGATCACCACGGGCACGCCGACATAGAAATCAGAAAGACCGTATTCGCCGTTCAGCATCACCGCGCAGGGCAGGACGCGCTTCTTGTCCATCAGATAGCTCTCGGCCATCGCGATGGCCGACGCTGCCGGGGCGTAGAAAGCCGAACCCTTTTCCAGCAGCTTGACGATCTCACCGCCGCCATTCGCGGTGCGGTTGACGATGGCGTCGATGCGCTCCTGCGTCGACCAGCCCATCTTGATCAGGTCGGGCACCGGGATGCCTGCTACGGTCGAATAGCGCGTCAGCGGCACCATGGTGTCGCCATGGCCGCCCAGCACGAAGGCGGTGACGTCCTCGACCGAGACGTTGAATTCCTGCGCCAGGAAGAGGCGGAAGCGGCTGCTGTCCAGCACGCCAGCCATGCCGACGACCTTGTGCGCGGGCAGGCCGCTTTTCTGCTGCAACGCCCAGACCATCACGTCCAGCGGGTTGGTGATGCAGATAACGAAGGCGTCGGGGGCGTATTTCTTGATGCCCTCGGCCACCTGGCCCATCACGCCGGCATTCTTGGTCAGCAGATCGTCGCGGCTCATGCCGGGCATGCGCGGGAAGCCGGCTGTGACGATCACCACATCGGCGCCTGCGATATCGGCATAGTCGCCCGTTCCGGCCATCGCGCTGTCGAAGCCATCAACCGGGCTGGACTGCATGATGTCCAGCGCCTTGCCGGCGGCGACACCGGGGAAGACATCGAACATGACGACGTCACCCAACTCCTTCAGACCGATGAGATGGGCGAGCGTGCCGCCGATGTTGCCGGCGCCCACCAGGGCAATCTTCTTGCGGGCCATCGCGGGCCTCCCTCACTGCTTTGCAGGCCATGGGTAGCCTCTGCGCTGCGTTGCGGCAAGCTGGCGGCATCAGCCTCTACCGCAGGAGCCGGGCCAGCCGCGTGCCGAAGAAGTCGAGGAAGGCACGGACATGCGGCAGCCGTCTGGTGCCTTCCGCCGTCACGATCCAGGCGCCGGCGGCCAACTCCGGCGGCGCCGGGAACAGCTGTACGAGCTTTGGATCCGCGTCGGCCACCGCGGTGGGCAGCCAGCCAATGCCGATCCCGGCCCGGACCGCTTCCATGATGCCCATGGTGCTGCTGCTGCGATGGGCCACCACGGCCAGTGGCGCGCGCGCCGCCAGCCAGGCATATTCAGGCCGGGTGTCGATATAGCCCGCACCGCGGATGATGCTATGTCCGGCGCCGATCGTCTCCGGCTTCTCCGGCCGGCCACGCGCGGCGGCATAATCCAGGCTGCAATACAGTGCCGAGCGCACCTCGCCCAACCGGCGGACGACGAATCCCTCTTCACGCGGCGGAGGACCGAACCGCAAGCCGACATCAGCCTCGCCGCGAAGCAGGTCCAGCTTCTCGTCGGTGGTCATGATTTCCACATGCACGCCCGGCCAGGCCTTCTGGAATTCAGGCAAGAGCGGCACGATCCAGCCGCTGGCGGCGATGTCGATGGTGGTGAGCCGCACCGTCCCCGCGGCGCCCCGGCCCAGCGCTGCAGCGCGCTCGGCGACCGCCAGCGCCTCGCGTTCCACCGCCTCGGCGCCGGGCAGCAGCGCGCGGGCCGCGGCGGTTGGGCTGTAGCCATCCCGCCGGCGATCGAAGAGTGACTGGCCCAGCGCGTGCTCCAGCGCCGCCACCCGCCGCGCGGCGGTGGACTGGCTGATGCGCAGATGGCGCGCCGCGGCGAGGGTGGAACCGCGCCGCATGACGGCCAGGAAGATCCGCAGGTCGCTCCAGTCGAACATCGCCGTATTCTTCGTTTCTGATGAACAGCACCGCAAGATCAAAGCTGCCGTGCCTCCGCCCGCTTCGCTATCCGGAGGCCACGGCGCTGCCATGGGGCGCGCCACAACAGAGGGGCGGCAGAAGTGCCGCAGAGGAACATGGATCAGGGTGTTGTGGAAATTGCGCATGTCACGGTTGCGGTGCGGCGGCCGGAGAAATGGCGGCAATTTCTGGATGTGGTGACGGATGGCCAGGCGCGCGTGGACTGGGCGGACGCACCCGCCCCGACCGGGCCGCGGCGCCAGGCGCTGCGGCTGCAGAGCGGGCCATCCGATGACATCGTCTGTCTCGGCCTTGGCTGGCGGTCGGAGCCGGGTTTCGACGCCATGCTGGCCCGCCTGGCGCGGCGCGGCCTGGCGCCGCGGCATGCGGAGCGCCCCGGCGCCCTGCGCGCCGCGACCTGCACCGACCCCGCTGGGCATGCGCTGGAGTTGCTGCTGCTCGACCCGCATGAGGCCGCCGATGCCAGCTGGCCCATCGGCCATGTGGCGCTCTCCCATCAAGATCCGGAGATGCTGTCCGCCTTCTATGCCGACACCATCGGCTTCCGCCTGAACGAGACGCTGCTGACGAAGTTGGGGCCGATCGAGCTGCGCGGCGGCTTCCTGGGCTCTGCCCGTTGGCACCACAGCCTCGCGGTGCTGAACGTGCCCGGGCGCCGGCGGCTGGACCATGTGATGTTCGGGGCCGACAGCGTGGCCGAGGTCGCGCGGATGAACGACCGCACGCAGCACGCCGGGGTTCCCTTCAGCCTGGAGCTCGGCCAGCACCCGATGCCCGACGGCACCGTCTCCTTCTACGCCGCCTCGCCCTCGGGCTGGGATGTGGAGATTGGTGCTGGCGCGCCGGTATTCGCCGCAGCCGACGCCCCGGGGGAGAGCGATACTCCGAGCATCTGGGGCCATCGGCCGACCCTGCGCAAGCGCCTGCGTATCGTCGGCGCCCTGGCGCTGGACAAGGTCGGGCTCGGCTGAGGCGCCCGCGCTACCGGTGCACCCGCTGGGATTCGCGCAGATGGCCCGAGGGAAGCTGGTCCAGTCCTGGATCCGGCGGCAACTCCACCCCGAACCAGCGGGCCATCACATCCGTGATCACCTCGTAGCAGGATCCGATTCGCACCACCTCCATGGTGGTGAAGTTGATCATCGTCGAGGACCGCCGGTAATGGTGGTATTTGCTCAACCCCTGGTCCACGACGAGGGCGGCGCAGGCGCGGATTTCAGGCTGGATGTCCTCGGCGCGGAATTTCGTGCCTGTGCCGGTGAGATTGGCCGAGGAGCCGAAGAGCGGCTGCCCTTCCTCCAGCGCGATGCGGGCCATTTCGGCCTCCAGCGGGCCGACATTCATCAGGATGGCCAGCGTGCCGCCATCGGTGCTGGCGGCCAGCGCCTCCGGCTCCAGCTTCGACGGCAGCGGATGGTCGGCGCGGAAGGGGCCGATGGCGGAGATCGGCAGGTCGTGGTCCAGCACCAGGGCGCGGATCATCTCCTTCGCCCGCGCGGGCATCTCATGCACCTCGTCATGGATGGCCAGGCTGCCCAGCATGGCGTTGCGCTTATGCGCGCCGCGGCCCTTCGCGCGGAAGAAGCGGGTCAGCGCCGCCTCGCAGCCACCCACCCCGGCATAGCCGACATCGGTGTGAAAGACGGCGACGTCGCCGGCCTTCACGACATCGATCACGCGCCGCGCATTGCCTTCGATATCCAGCCGCATCAGTCGAGCCTTATGTTGAGGCCGGGCAGTATGGCCGCCCAGCGTTGATGTTCGGCCGCCAGCATGGCAGCGCTTTCCTCGGGCGTGGTGCTCATCATGTCGAAGCCGGCGCGGGTGAGCGTCTCGCGCAGGCCCGGCTCGGCGGTCACCTCGCTGATGGCGGCGTGTAATGCTGCGATGATTTCGCGCGGCGTCGCCGCCGGCGCCCAGATCAGGAAGCGCAGCGCATTGACCACGGTGGGGAAGCCGGCTTCGGCCGTGGTCGGGATATCGGGCGCGGCGGCCGAGCGGGCGGGGGAGAGCAGCGCATAGGGCCTGAGCGTGCCGGCAGAAAAGTGCTGGCTGACGGCGCCCAGGCTGAAGCAGCCGAGATGGACATGCCCCGCCAGAACATCATTCAGTGCCGGCCCGCCGCCGCGATATTCCACCTGGGTCAACCGGATGCCCGCCTCGCGGGCAAAAAGCTCGAAGCCGAGATGGTGCGGACTACCGATGGAGGGGTTGGCGAAGGAGAGTTTCTCCGGCTCCCGCCGCGCCAGCGCCGCGAATCCCGCGAGGTCCCGCGCCGGCACCGCGGGGTTGGCCGCCAGCACCAGGGGCGAGGCGGCGATGTAGGTGATGGGCGCCAGGTCGCGCGCCATGTCGTAGCTCAGGCGCTGATAGAGCAGCGGGAAGAGTGCCACATTGTCGGCGTTGATGATAAGGGTGTGGCCGTCAGGTGCCGCCCTGGCCGCCGCCTCCATGCCGATATTGGTGGCCGCACCACCGCGGTTCTCCAGCACGATGGGCTGGCCGAGACGCGCCCGCAGCCGCTCGGCGAAGGGCCGGGCCAGGGTGTCTGTGCCGCCACCGGGCGGATAGGGGATGATGATCCGCACCGCGCGGGCCGGAAAGTTCTGGCCCAGGGCGGGGAGGGCGACCGAGGCGGCCAGCAAGGCGCGACGGAACATGGCGTTTCCCGAGTGTTTTCTGCCGCCATGCTGGCGGTGAAAGCCCGGGTTGAAAAGCCTTAGAGGGGAACGCAGCGCACCACGTTCTCATGGCCGACGGCCAGCGTTGCCATCGTACCATCGGGGCAGGAGGTCTGGTTGCCGGCCGCCGGCATCAGCCCGCCCGACCAGCGCATGGCGACCTGCCGCGTGCCGCCGCAGACCCGGCGCCCGCGCGAGACGGTGCAGGCTGCGGCGTAACGGGCGGATTGGCCGCGCAGGACTGCGCGCTGATAGCCCGGCATGGCGACCAGCCGGCCAGAGCGGTCGCGCACCTGGGCGGAGGAGAGGCTGGCATGGCGATAAGGCACTGCGTGGCGGCTGGCCTGGCCGCGGGCGACCGGGACCGCCCGGGCATTGCCCGGCGTTATGGCGCGGATGCTGACCAGACGCAGATTGGGGTTGGTGGCCTGGGTTGGGCGGCTCGCGAAAAGGCGCGTTGCCGTGGCGGGCCGCGCAGTCGCGGCCGGCCGTGCGGTGGCCGATGGCCGGGACTGGTTGCGGGCGCCGGATTGCGTGTTCGACGCAGCCTCGGCCACGCCTCCGCCAATCAGTGCCAGACCCAGAATCGCCATCCATCCAAAACGCATTTTGCCCCCGTTGAGATGTCCCGTAGATTTGTTTCGCCATATTTCGACGGGGATGGCAACCCTTGACCTTTTCAGTCGGGTTCAGTCCTGCCGGGCGAAGCCCTGGCGGATGGCGGCGGCCAGCGCCGAGATGGCCGGGGATTCGGCGCCCTCGGCGGTGTGCAGCTCGATGCCCATCTGCGGCAATTCGGGAAGGTTTTCCGCCTGCCCGAGCCACACCAGGCCGGGCGGCAGGCGCGTGGGCGTAGAGACGGTGAGCGCCAGGCCGGCCAGCGCGACGGCGAAACACCCTGTTTGTGTGGCCGAATTGTAGGTGACGCGGGCGGGGCGGCCGGCGCGGCCCAGCGCCTCCAGCGCCGCGGCGCGCCAGGTGCAGCCGGGATGGGCGAGGGCGAGGGGCAGCGGATCGCGCCGGTGCAGGGACTGGTTGGCGGGGCCGATCCAGCGCAGCGGGCCGCGCCAGACCTCCTCGAATTCGCCCTCGGTGCGGTGGCCTTCGGTGAGGAGCGAGAGGTCGAGCTGGTCGGCGGCGAGGCGTTCGGCCAGCGCCTCGGAGTTGATGCAGACCACCTCGACCTCGATTCGCGGATGGCTTTCGGCGAAGCCGGCGAGGATGCGGGGCAGCCATTGCAGCGCGTAATCATCGGGCGTGCCGAGGCGGACCTGACCGATCAGCGGTGCCGCGCGGAAATTGGCGTGGATCTCGTCATGCAGGCTGAGCAGGGTGCGGGCGCGTTCGGCCAGCCAGACGCCCTTGCTGGTGGGGGCGAGGCCGCGCGGTCCGCGGGCCAGGAGCTCCGCCCCCAGCATGTCCTCCAGCTTGCGCATCTGCATGGAGACGGCGGATTGGGTGCGGCCCACGCGTTCGGCGGCGCGGGTGACGGAGGCGCCCTCGGCGATGAGGACGAAGGCGCGGAGGATATCGGGGTCGAGGCCGGGCGGGATGGTAAGCATGGGCGCATCATCAGATTTTCTGATGATGTGGGTCAAGAATAGTCGTTAGACTTCTGGTAACTTTCGTCGGATATGTGTGTGGCGCCGGGCATTCCGCCTGGACCCGCGAAAAAGGAATATCTCGATGTCTGCCTCCACCTCCTCCAACCCCATGCCGACCCATGCCGGCGCGGAGCGTCTGGCAGGGATTTTCGACAGCATCGCCGCTTTCGGGAGGGCAGCCGGCTTGGCCTGGCGCCGGTTCTCGACACAGCGCGGTGCCTCGGAAATGGATGCGCGGATGCGCCGGGATGTGGGGCTGACGCCGAAAATGGTGCGGGCCGAGCTGACGCGGGCGCCGTGGCAGATTGAGGCTGGCCTCAGGTGAGATGCGGCAGGGCCAGGTAATCCTGGCTCTGCATTTCATTCAGCCGGGACGCGGTGCGCTCGAACATCGCCGCGTTCTCGCCATGCTCATACAGCGTATCTGGCACCGCCGCCGCACTCGCCAGCAGCTTGCACCGCGCCTCATACAGCGCGTCGATCAGCGTGATGAACCGTCGCGCCCGGTCAAAATTCTCCGGGCTCAGCCGCGGAATTCCGTCGATCAGCACGGTGTGGAATTCCCGCGCCACCGCTAGGTAATCCGCCGGCCCAAGGGGGCGGGCGCAGAGATCATCGAAATCGAACCTGGCCACACCGCGATGCGCCTGCGGCACCACCACCTCGCGGTTCAGCACCATCAGCGCCATGGGTTTGCCACGCGTCAGTCCGGTCAGTTCATGAAAAGCCTGGTCCATGGCGCGCTCGGCCCGGCCATCCACCGGCACATGCCAGCTCGGCAGCGCCCGCACCCGGTCGCGCCGGTAATCCTTCGCGCTGTCGAGGTGCAGCACCTCCACATGCCGCTTGATCTCGGCGATGAAGGGCAGGAAGGCGTCGCGCCCCGGCTTGCCCTTGAACAGATCATCCGGCGCGGTGTTGGAGGTGGCGACAACCACCACCCCCCGGTCGAACAGCGCATCGAACAGCCGGCCCAGGATCATGGCGTCGGAAATGTCGTGCACCTGGAATTCGTCGAAGCAGAGCAGCAGCGCCTCTGCGGCGATGGTGTCGGCCAGCGGCGGAATCGGGTCGGCCTCGCCGGGATGGGCGCGCTTCCATTGGTGGATGCGCTGATGCGCCTCCTGCATGAAGGCGTGGAAATGGATGCGGCGCTTGAGCGCGATATCGGCGGCTTCGAAGAACAGATCCATCAGCATGGATTTGCCCCGTCCCACCTGGCCCACGATGTAAAGGCCAATCGGCGCCTGCGCGGCCCCATCCTCCGACGCACGCTTACGGAACAGCCGTGCCAGCAGACCGCCGGGCGCACTGGGCCGGGGCGCATAGCCGCGCAGGCGGAACCATAGCTCCTGCAGGTTTTCGGCGATCATCGCCTGGGCCGGGTCTGGCGCGTAGCGGCCCGCACCCACCCGCGCGCGATAGGTCGGCAGCGGGCCTCGTGAGGGATCAGGCTCCAGTTCGGGAGCGGCGGCCAGAGCATCCATGATGCCCCCGGGGATAGCGCCAAGTGGCGGGGGCGGGAAGCGCCGCCCGGCCGGTTTGGATCAGAGCCGCACGCCGGTGGTCGAGAACCTGTCGGCGGACTCTTCCTGGAACTTCGTGTCGAGCACGACGGCGCCGATCACGGCGAAGATGGTGGCGGCGATCACGCCGGTGATGACGGATTTCATGTGGGTCTCCCTCAGTCCATTGTGGCGGGCTTATGCAGCAATGCCGCGGCCGCTGCCAGATCTTCTGGGGTATTGGCGTTGAAGAAGGGGTCGATGGGCATGGCGGGCCAGCTTGCATGCGCCACGCCGTGCCGGGCCGTCCAGCGGTCGATTTTTCGTTCCCCCGCCAGCATGGCGGCGCGCAGGTCGTCGCGCAGGGCCACATCCCACAACCCGCAGGGCGGATGGGTCTGGCCGCCGCTTTCGGCGCATGCCAGAGTCACGCTGGCGGCCTCCCGCGCGGCCCAAAGCCCGGCCACATAATCCAGCGGCAGCATCGGCGAATCCCCGGGCGCCGAGACCAGCCAGGCCGCGCCTCGCGCCGCCGCCCAGTCCATCCCCGCCAGGATGCCGGCCAGCGGCCCCGGGAAATCCGGCAGCGGGTCGGCCAGCACCTCCAGCCCCCATCGGGCGAAGCGCGCGGGGTCACCATTGGCGTTCAGTGCCAGGCCCGCCACCTGCGGCCGAAGCCGTTCCAGCACATGGTCCAGCATGGGGCGCCCCGCAAGCAGCCTCAGCGGCTTGTCGCCACCGCCCATCCGCCGGGCCAACCCGCCGGCCAGCACCACGCCCAGGATGTCAGGTGCCACGGCTGTTCTTCCGCCAGTGCTTCGCACTTTCCTCTTCGACATAGTCGAGATTGGCGTCGAAGATGATGCGCTCCTCCCCGGCCAGGGCGACGAAGCGCTTGCCCTTGCAGCGGCCGATCAGGGTGAGGTTCGCCTCCCGCGCGAGTTCCACCCCCCAGGCGGTGAAACCCGAGCGGGAGACCAGGATGGGCACGCCCATTCGCACCGTCTTGATCACCATCTCCGAGGTCAGGCGGCCGGTGGTATAAAACACCTTGTCGGCGGCGCTGACGCCGTGGCGAAACATCCAGCCCGCGATCTTGTCCACCGCATTGTGCCGGCCGACATCTTCCATGTAGCAGAAGGGGTCATCGCCCAGCGCCAGGGCGCAGCCATGAATCGCGCCGGCCTCCAGATACAGCGTCGCCAGCGCGTTGATATTGTGCAGCAGGCGATAGAGGTCGGAGGTGCGCAGCCGGGCCTCGGGGTTCAGCCGCACGGCGGAAAACCCCTCCATCAGGTCGCCGAAGGCGGTGCCCTGGGCGCAGCCGCTGGTCAGCGTCTTCTTGCGCAGTTTTTGCTCGAAATTGGTGGTCTCAGGCGTGCGGACGACGACGACGCCCAGATCCTCGTCATACTCGACGCCCTCCACCACCGCATCCGGCGCGAGCATGCCCTGGTTCAGCAGGTAGCCCAGCGCCAGCTCCTGCGGCCGGTCGAGGATGGTCATCATCGTCACGATCTCGGCGCCATTGAGATAGAGCGTGAGCGGGCGTTCGACGGTGACCGCGGTCTCCACCACCGCGCCGGTCTGGTCGATGCCGGTGACGCGCCGCGTCAGGCGCGGGTCGGCGGGCTCAGGCTGGATGCGGGGCAGGGCCATGACCCGCAGTTGCCCCCGGCCCGCGCCGCGTGCAAGGGGGTGACGGCTTCGCGCGAAGGTTGCATTTCGTGAGTCCATGCCCTCAACTGCGCTGAACTGGAAGCGAGCTGTGGCGGCATGGCCCTGGAGGCCCTCATCCGCGGAATCTGGAACTGGCGGGGGCGGCTGCTGCTCGCCGTGCTCATGCTCTACGCGGCGCTGGGGACGGTGATCTGGCTCTGGCCGCGCAGCTTCGTGGCGCAGATGGTGGTGGCGCCGGCGGAGACCACGGCGATGGCCACCTCCACCCTGCTGACCCCGGTGCCGATGCTCGCCCCCGCGTTGCTGGACAGCCGGCCGGGGGGCAATTTCGGCGTCTATCTCAGTGCGCTGCGCTCGATGGAGGCGGCGCGCATGCTCGCGGCCGAGACGCCCATCCTGGCGCAGATGAGCGAGCGCCGCGCCGGCGGCGCCATGGGGCAGGTTCGGCGTTTGCTCGCACTGCGCATCCAGGCCGATGCCGATGACGTGCAGACCTATCTCGAAAACGCCCTTTCCCCCACCCAGGATGGCGGCACGGTGACCTGGACGGTGGAGTTGCCCTGGCTCGACCGGCTATCGGCGCTGGACATGCTGCGGCGCCTGCACGCATTTGGCGAGGCCAAGGTGCGCGAGGACCTGGCCGGCATGGCGCAGCGGCGGATCGCGCTTTTGCAGGCCGGCATCGCGGCCGAACGCGATGCCTTTGCCCGCAACGCCATGTACGACCTGCTGGCGCAGCATCAGCGCTCGGCGCTGGTGATGCTGGCCGATGAGGCGGTCGCGGCGCGGCTGGTCTCGGCGCCGATGGTGGAACTGCGCGCCTCGGTGCCCAATCGCCCGCTGCTGCTGGTGCTGCTGGCGGTGGTGGTGCCGGCTTTCTGCGTGGTCCTGGCGGCCTGCCTGCTGTTGCTGCGCGCGCCGGAGCAGGGGAGGGAGACATGATCGCGACCGCGCCGCTCTTCGCCGCCCTGGCCGGAATTGCCGCGGCACTGCTGCAATTCGCCGGCGCGCTGAAGACCACGCCGGTGCTGGCGAAGCTGCCTTTCGACCTCACCCTGGTTTCGGCCCTGGCGCTGTGCGGGCTGCTGCCGCTTCTGCTGGCCGGCGGCGGTTGGCGGTTCGGCCGGGCGCTGGCCCTGCCGCTGCTCGGCGCCGCGGGGCTGTGGCTGTGGTGGGTGGTGGCCGCGAGCTGGTCGGTCAATGGCAATGCCGCGCTGGGCAAGGTTGCGCCCATTGTCCTGGTCGGGCCGGTGATGCTGTTGGCCGGGCTGCTGGTGGGCGCGGATGGCGCGGGCCGCCGCGCCCTGGTGCGCGCCGTGGTCTGCGTGGGTGCCTTCACCGCGGTGGCGGTGGCCTGGGGTGTGGCGAATGACGCGGTGGTGCTGGGTGGGCAGATCGGCGCCGACCCGGCACGCACCCGGGTGCAATACCAGCTGGCCGGGCTGGCGGTGGCGACGGCGGCGGGGCTGGTCGCGTCCTCCACCGTGGTGGCGCGGGGCGTGATGTCGCGGCTGTTGCATGGGCTGCTGCTGCTGGCGCTGGTGGCGGCGGTGTTCATTCCGGGCGGCCGCGCCGCCTTTCTCGCCATGGCGGGCGTGGTCGTGGTGATGCCCGCCTTGCTGCTCTGGCTGCGCGGGTGCCGGGCGCGGGCGCTGTCCTGGCTGGGCGCGGTGCTGCTCTGCGGCCTGGCCGGACTGGCCTGGGTGATGGCGGACCCGGAGCGGGCTGATGGCATTCGCACCATCGAGCGCATTCTGGGCGACCCCGCCGATGGGCCGGAGGAGCGGGTGGCGATGTGGCGTGCCGCGCTGCGCATGGTCGATGGGATGGGCATCGGGCCGGGCGGCTTTCCGCAGGCGGCGGGTTTTGGCGCCGACCCCGGCATGCACCCGCACAACCATGCGCTGGAGGCGCTGACGGAGGGCGGATTGCCCGGCCTGGTGCTCTGGCTGCTGGCCTTTGGCGGGGCGGGATTGGTGGCGCTGGCCCGGCTGCCGTGTGTGGCGCCGGAGCGGGCGGTGGCGATCGGCACCATGGTCCTGCCCGTCGCGGTCACGGTGATGGTCTCGACCGATTTGTCGAACCGCATGGCCTGGTTCGCGCTGGGCCTCGCGCTGTCGCTGGCGGTGGAGCGGCGGCATGTATAGGCGCTGGGGCAAGCGCGCCGTCGATCTGGCCGGCGCGGCCGTGCTGCTGCTGCTGGCCGCGCCGTTGCTGGCCGTGGCCGCGGGCGGCGTGCTGCTGGTGCTGGGCCGGCCCGTGCTGTTCCGTCAGGAGCGGGCCGGGCGTCGTGGTGCGCCCTTCCAGGTGCTGAAGCTGCGCAGCATGCGGGCGGGCGAGGGCGATGACGCGACCCGGCTGGGGGCTTTTGGCCGGGCGTTGCGGGCTTCGGCGCTCGATGAACTGCCGCAGCTGTGGAATGTGCTGCGTGGCGAGATGAGCCTGGTCGGCCCCCGGCCGCTGCCGATGGATTATGTGCCGCTCTACGCCCCGCGTGAGAGGGCGCGGCTGGCTGTGCGCCCCGGCCTGTGCGGCCTGGCCCAGGCGGCCGGGCGCAATGCGGTGCCGTGGCCGCTGCGGCTGCGGCTGGATGGCGCCTACGTGCGGCGGGTGTCGCTCGTGCTGGACATGCGGATCATGCTGGCCTGCGGAGTTCTGGTGCTGTCCGGCCGGGGTGTCGCGGCGGCGGGGCACGCCACCATGCCGGTGTTTTTGGGTGCGCGAGGCGGCGGAATGCGCTAAGAAAGCGCCATGCCTGACGACCTCTATCACCGCGATATCCTGGCCTGGTCCGAGCAGCAATCCACCCGTTTGCGGCGCGTGGCTGCTGGCGAACGCGTCAATGACGTGGATTGGGAAAACGTCATCGAGGAGATCGCGAGCTTGGGCGCCAGCGAATTGCGTGCCGTGCAGTCCATGCTGAGCCTTGCCCTGCTGCATGGGCTCAAGGTGCTGGCCTGGCCAGGCCATTCCGCCCGGAATCATTGGATGCACGAGATTTCGAATTTTCTGCTCCAGGCCCGGCAAGGCTTTCAGCCGGGCATGGCGCAGAAGCTGAACGCGCCGGACGTCTATCGCCGAGCACTGCGTGAGTTGCGAAAGATGCGTATGGACGGCGCCCCTCCTGGTCCGGTGCCCGAGACCTGCGCCGTCACGCCAGAGGATCTGCTGGACGAGGATTTCGGCGCCGATGCGCTGATCGCACGGATCAGCCCGCCAGAAGCGCCGCCAGCGCCGGGCTGAGGCCGATGCTGGGCGTGTGGCCCGGCACCCGCGCCGCCACCGCTTCGGCCACCGCCAACAGAGAACAGTCCAGGCTGTCCAGCACCGCGATGCCGCTGGCTGCTGCCACAGCCGGCGCCAGCCCCGCCAGCCCCGCGCCACCGAGGACCACCGCGCCAGCACCCTCGGCCGCCGCGTTTCGCGCCGCCTGGGCCAGCAGGGCGATGGCACCTTCCGGATCTGCCGCGATCATCCCGCCATCGGGTGCCACGGCGCGCACCAGCACCTTGTCGCGGCCATGGCCGCGGACGAGACAAAACTCCTCCAGCATCGGAACCCAGGCGGCGCCGCCGGTGATGAAGGCGATGCGCCTGGCTTGACGGAAGGCGATGGTCAGCGAAGCCTCGGCCATGCCCACGACGGGTACCGCTGAGAGTTCCTTGGCCGCCTCCAGCCCCGGATCGCCGAAACAGGCGATGATGATGCCGTCATGGCCCTGCCCATGCTCGGCCAGGGCATCGAGCACCGCGTGCTGGGCGATGGCACTGGCGGCGCGGCTGGCGATGTAGTGTGCACCAAAGCGTGCGGTGACGCCTGTCACCTCGCCGGCTAGCCCCAGCCCGGGCAGGTTGGCACGGGCATGCGCCACGGCGCGGTCTGTGATCGCGGCATTGGTGTTGCCGTTGATGAGAAGCAGCTTCATGGGCGGGCAGTGCATGCCCGAGTGCTGGGCAAAGGCAAGCCCACCCCGGCCGAAGGCCGCAGCATTCCGGTTGCCGCCCGGCGGTGGGCAGGGCATGTATCGCCGGCCAGTCAAACAAAAATCCAAGGAATTCGCATGCTTCGACGCCTGCTCCTGGCCGCCTGCGCGGCCGCCCTGCCAGCCCTGAGCGCCGCCCCCGCGGCCGCGCAAGGCACGCTGCGCATCGGCATGACGGCGGCCGATATTCCGCTCACCCATGGCCAGCCCGACCAGGGTTTCGAGGGCAACCGCTTTACCGGTATCCCGCTCTATGATGGGCTGACCGCCTGGGACCTTTCCGCCGCCGATCGTCCTTCCGTGGTCATCCCCGCGCTGGCCACCGCATGGTCAGTCGATGCCAATGACCGCACCCGCTGGACCTTCTCGCTCCGCCGCGACGTGCGCTTCCATGATGGCAGCCCGTTCAATGCCGAGGCCGTGGTCTGGAACGTGCGAAAGGTGCTGGACCGCGATGCGCCGCATTTCGACCCGCGCCAGGTCGGCCTGACCGCGTCCCGCATGCCCACGCTGCGCCGGGCGGAGGTGATCGACGAGTTCACGGTTGCCCTGATCACCGCCGAGCCCGACAGCCTGCTGCCGATCAACCTGACCAACCTGTTCATGGCGAGCCCCACGCATTGGGCCGCCAAGCGTGCCGCGGCCGCCAATGCCGAAGCCGCCTGGAACGCCTTCGCGGCCGACCCCTCGGGTACTGGCCCGTTCCGCGTCACCCGCTTCGTGCCGCGGGAGCGGTTGGAGATGGTCAGGAACGACAATTACTGGGGCACCAAGGCGCGGCTGGACCGGGTGGTCCTGCTGCCGATTCCCGAGGCCACCGCCCGCACCGCCGCCCTGCTGTCGAACGCGGTGGACTGGATTGAAGCCCCGGCACCGGACAGCGTGCCGCAGATGCGCGCTCGCAGCATGGTCATCACCCAAAACCTGCAGCCGCATGTCTGGCCATGGCAGCCCTGCTTCACCGCTGGCAGCCCGATGACCGATGTGCGCATCCGTCGCGCGCTGAACCTCGCCATCGATCGTGAGGGGCTGCGCACGCTGCTGAGCGGCTTCATGGTGCCCGCCCAGGGCACCGTGGCGCCGGGCCACCCCTGGTGGGGCAACCCCAGCTTCCAGATCCGCACCGACCGAGCCGAGGCACGGCGTCTACTGGCCGAGGCCGGCTATGGTCCGCAGCGGCCGCTGACCCTGAAGGTGCAGATCAGCGCCTCGGGCTCCGGCCAGATGCAGCCGCTGCCGATGAACGAGTTCCTGCAGCAGGATCTCCGCCAGGTTGGCATCAACATCGAGTTCGATGTGGTGGAGTGGAACACCCTCTTCGCCAATTGGCGCAATGGCTGCGCCCATGCCTCCGCCCGCGGCGCGCATATGACCAACGTGTCGTTTGCCGCCATGGACCCCTTCTTCGCCATGGTCCGCTTCTGGGACAGCAAGATGGCCGCACCCGTCTCCAACAATTGGGGCGGCTTCAACGACCCGCGTTTCGACGCGATGGTGGCCGAGGCCCGGAACGCCTTCGAACCCGCCGCGCGTGACGCGGCGCTGGCCCGTCTGCACGCCGCGGGCGTGGACGAGGCGCTGTTCATCTGGATCGCCCATGACGTGGCGCCGCGGGCGATGAGCCCGCGCGTGCGTGGCTACATCCAGCCGCAGAGCTGGTTCGTCGACCTGCGACTGCCGTTCATTCAGTAAGGATAGCGCATGTTCTTCTACCTTATCCGGCGGCTGATCTACGCGGTTCCCATCGCGCTCGCGGTGGGCTTCGTGTGCTTCATGCTGGTGCAGATCGCCCCGGGCGACCCGATCAACGCGATCGTGCCGCCCGACGCGCCGCAGGATGTGGTGGACCAGGTCCGGCGCGACTACGGCCTGGACAAGCCGCTGCCGGTGCAGTTCGGCATCTGGCTGCTGAAGGTTGTGCAGGGCGATCTCGGTCGGTCGCTGGCAACCGGCCGGCCGGTCTGGAGCGACCTGCATTCGGCCATCGGGAATACGTTGACGCTGGCGGCCTCGGCCTCGCTGCTCGGGTTTATTCTCGGCTGCGTGCTGGGCGGGCTGGCGGGGACTTTCCGCGGTTCGATCCTCGACCGCGCAGCGGTGACCATCGCGGTCGCAGGCGTCTCGGTGCCGCATTATTGGCTGGGCATGGTGCTGGTGGTGATTTTCTCCGTCCAGTTGAACATGCTTCCGGCGATGGGGGCAGGCCCCGGCGGCAGCGCCGACTGGGCCTGGGATTGGGAGCATATGCAGCACCTCGTGCTGCCCTCCATCACGCTCGCCGTCATTCCCATGGGCATCGTGACGCGCACGGTGCGCGGTATCGTGGCCGAGATCATGAACCAGGAATTCGTGGTCGCCTTGCGCGGCAAGGGGCTCACCGGTTGGGGCGTTTTCCTGCATGTCGTGAAGAACGCCGCACCCAATGTGCTGGCGGTGCTGGGCCTGCAGCTGGGTTATCTGATGGGCGGCTCGATCCTGGTCGAGACGGTGTTCTCCTGGCCCGGCACCGGGCTGCTGCTGAACAGCGCCATCTTCCAGCGTGACCTGCCGGTGCTGCAGGGCACCATCCTGGTGCTGAGCCTGTTCTTCGTGGCGCTGAACCTGCTGGTGGATATCGTACAAACCGCCTTGGACCCGCGGATCAAGCGAGCATGATCCGCTTCAATGTTTGCGCGCCTTCGGCGCGGGGGATCAAACGCCCATGAGCACGACAACCGCCGCCGAGGCCGAACTTGCCATCCAGGCGCGCCAGGCCGCGCAAGCCTCCGATGGTTATTGGAAGGGCGTGCTGAAGCGCGTCCGCCGCGACAAGGTCACGATGTTCTGCGCCTTCGTGCTGCTCTGCATGCTGCTGGCCATTATCTTCGCGCCCCTGATCGCGCCGCATGACCCCTTCCAGGGCAGTATGATCCGCAGGCTTCGCCCGATCGGCACGCCGAACCACCTTCTGGGCACCGATGAACTGGGGCGTGATATCCTCACTCGCCTGCTCTTTGGCGGTCGTCTGTCCTGGTTCATGGGCATCGTGCCGGTGGCGCTGGCCTTCGTGATCGGCACTTTTCTGGGCGTTCTGGCGGGGTTTGCCGGCGGCCGCGTGAACATGCTGATCATGCGCGTGACCGATGTGTTCTATGCCTTTCCTTCGGTGCTGCTCGCCGTCGCCATTTCCGGCGCGCTGGGGGCGGGTATCCTCAACGCGATCCTGGCGCTGACACTGGTTTTCGTGCCGCCTATCATTCGGGTGGCGGAGAGTGTGACGCAGGGCGTGCGCAACCTCGATTTCGTGGACGCGGCGCGGGCTTCGGGCGCCGGTGCGTTCACGGTGGTGCGGGTGCATGTGCTGGGCAATGTGCTTGGGCCGATCTTCATCTATGCCACCTCGCTGATTTCGGTGTGTATGATCCTGGCGTCGGGCCTGTCGTTCCTGGGGCTCGGCACGCGGCCGCCCGAGGCTGAGTGGGGCCTCATGCTGAACACGCTTCGTACGGCGATCTATGTTCAGCCCTGGGTCGCGGTGCTGCCGGGTGCGTGTATCTTTGTCACCTCGATCTGCTTCAACCTGGTGAGCGACGGGCTGCGGCAGGCGATGGATGTGAAGGGCTGATTGCAGCCCACGGCGCCGCAGGCCCTCGATTACGCCCGCGGCGTCGATCCGCCAGCGCAGGTGCTCGCCCTTGCCGCGCGGCAGGCGCTCGCCCTGCACCATGGAGGATGGCCGCAACGAGGAGCCGGGCAAGTTCATATGGGCGTAGAGCCAAGTCGTAGCCAAGTACAGGTCGACGATCAACTCGCGCTGGCGGGCGAACAGCCAGGAGAAAAGGTTCGTTCTGCCGACCGACACGATCACCCTGGCGCGGAAAAACACCGCGATCTGCACCTCGATGTCGAGTAGCTCCGGGCAGATTTCGCTGAAGCCCTGTAGGCGCAGGCACTAGACAAGCTTGGTTTCATTCTTCAGCATGGTTGACCTCGGCCGCCGCCATGGATGCCGCATGCCCGGCATGGTAAGCCCCACCAATGTTGAATCCGTATGTCATCCAGCGGCTGCGCGAAGTCCTCGCCGCCGACCCCCACCTGGACCGATTCAAGCAACAACCCCTGATGCGTCTGCCACTGCGCTTCGGGCTCTCCCCCCCGCCGCCACAGGCGATCGAGGTGCCTGCTGAGACGGGCCAGATGCGCCCGCCCGAGTTGATGCTGGGCGAGCCTGAGGACCCGGGCTGCCTGGCGGGCGTCGCCGACTATCCGCTCGGCCATACGCCCGCCCGGCTGCAGGCGGTCGATCACGCCCGCATTATCGGGAATGACGTCGTCGTCGACCAGTCAGGCGGCGTCTTCGGCCCGGGGGCGATATTAACGGAAGCGGACCAGACCGCGCTGCTCCGGAAGAACGCTACCAACCACCAGGGCTTCTTGCTCCACCAGGACGGCGGGCGGATTGAAGCGGTCTTCGCCGCCGCCACCCGGCCCGACATGACAGATCGCAGCGCGCTCTTCCTGCACAATCTAGTGTCCTGAATCTGAAGTTCGTTGTATCGGCGATTCGCGAGGCTTTGCCAGATTAGGCTCGTTGAATGGCGGGGCTGAACGATGAGCGTTGCGCGCGGGGAACTGGTGCTGAGCGAGGCAGAA